>Ga0209483_1002727_pt1 | contig 12068 bp, 13 predicted proteins | sample NGEPerA_FD_184508 | JGI IMG/M metagenome (GOLD analysis project Ga0209483, IMG submission 184508) | Arctic peat soil microbial communities from the Barrow Environmental Observatory site, Barrow, Alaska, USA - NGEE PermafrostL2-A... | ecosystem: Environmental > Terrestrial > Soil > Wetlands >... | reverse complement strand
CGCGCGTTCCAGCGGGAAACGGTGCGAGATGCGCGGCCGCAGCTTGCCCTCGGCGGCAAGCTCGCAAAGCAGCTTGGTGTTGGCGCGGCCGATCTCGGGGTGGTGCTCGGTGACGCCGCCGAGGCGCACGCCGATCACCTCGAGCCCCTTGATCAGCAGGTAGTTGGTGCGCGGCGTCGAGGGGCCGCCGCCCAAAAATCCCAACACCAGGATGCGCCCGCCCCAGGCCAGGCAGCGCAGCGATTCGTCGAACACGGTCGCGCCGATCGGGTCGTAGCAGATGTCGACCCCGTCGTGCGCGCCGGTGATCTCCTTCACCCGGTCGCGAAAGCCGTCGCGGTAGTCGATCGCATAATCGGCGCCTTCCTCGATGCAGGCGGCGCGCTTCTCGTCGCTCGACGCGGTGGCGATCACCTTGGCGCCATAGAGTTTCGCGACCTGGATCGCGGCGATGCCGATGCCGCCCGCGGCGCCGTGGATCAAGACCCAGTCGCCCGGCTGCAGCCGGCCGCGCTGCATCAGCGCGTGATAGGCGGTGTGGTGGGCGCCGCGAAAGACGGCGGCCTCCTCGACGCTCATCCCGGCGGGGATCGAATCGCAATCGATCTCCTTGGAATTGGCGAGGGTGCCGAAGGCGCCGAGCCGCATCCGGTTCATCACCGGGTCGCCCGCCTTGAAGCGGGTGACGCCGCCGCCGACCGCGACCACCTCGCCCGCCGCCTCGTTGCCCGGAATGAACGGCGGCTCGGGACGGAACTGATATTTCCCGGCGAGCATCAGCACATCGACGTACTGCACGCCGCGCGCGGCGACGCGCACCTGGATTTCGCCCGGACCGGGCGGCGGCGGGTCGGGCAGCTCGCGCAACGCCAGCACCTCGGGGCCGCCGAACGCCTCGCAGACAACCGCTTTCATGCCTATCTCCAATCGTCGAGGACATAGACCCCCGGCCGGCTGTAGCCCGCCTCGTTGCCGCGGTGCATCGAGACCCCTTGAAACTCGCCGCGGAAGCCGCACGCCTTCAGTTGGCGATAGGCTTCCTCGCGCGCCAGATTGACCCCGGCCAGCACGCTTGCCATTCCGGCTTCGGCTGCCAATGCGCCGGCCGCATCGAGCAGGACGCTGAATCGCCTCTCGGCCCCGGCGCCCGGCCGGGCCGCGCCGAATTTGATGTAGAGGCATCCGTCGCCCGCCTCGCTCGAGCGGCCCCAATGGCACACCGCAACGCCGTCGAGCCGGCTGCCGTCCCACAGCAGCAGAGTGTCGCCGAGATTCTTCGCCGCCACGGTGCGGATTTCGCCACGCAGGTCGAGCCCGTCATAGATGCCGCCGGTCAGCGCATAGCTCGCGTCTTCCGCGGCGCGCCGCTCGTCCTCGGCCAGCGCGGAATAGCGCGCGCTTTCCGGCAGCCCGCCGGCTTGCGCCGGCTTCGTCATCAGCGCGGTCAGGAAGCGCGGGTAAAAGCCGAACTTGCCGTAAAGGTGCACATGCTTGGCGCTCTGCGCGAAGGTGAACAGGCCGGCGTGGCTCGCCCGCCAGCGGTCGAACGCCTCGCATGCCGCGGCGACGAGCGGCTGGGCGCAACCGCCGTTCCACCGGTCCGGACGGATCGACAGCGGACCGAAGAACCCGACGCTGCCCCAGCGCGTGGCGAAATTGGAGCCGACCAGCGCACCGTCCTCCTCGGCCGCGAAAGCCTCGACATGCTCGGCGCCGAAGCGGCCATGGACATAGTCTCGGTCGGCCATGAAGGCCGTGGGGTCCGGGGCGCCGAAAAACGTGCCGAACGCCGTCTGGACGATCTGCCGCGCGCCCGGCAGATCGGCCGCTACGAGGGGCCTGACGATCACCATGCGAAGCTCTCCTTCCCGGCGGGATGCTATCGCCGCCGCGTTTGTGCGCGCAACCGCGGCGGCGGCCTTCGCTTGCCGCGTTAAATTCGCGCGAGCTTTCCGCGTTTCTTGACACAGTTTGCCTCGCCGAACCATTGTGCCGCCGCGCCATGGGAAAAAAGGCGTTTTGCCGCTGCGTGGCGGCAATTTCAGGGAGGACGGGGATGCAATTACGACATTGTCTGGGGCTGGCTCTCGCCGTCGCGACGAGCGTGCCGTTTGCCGCCAGGGCGGCGGATTCGATCAAGATCGGCTTCCCGATCCCGCTGTCCGGGCCGACCGCGGTTTATGGCGTGCCGATTTTGAAGGGCGCGCAGATGGCGGTGGAGCAGATCAACGCCGCCGGCGGCGTGCTCGGCCGCAAGCTCGAAATCCTCTCGCGCGACAGCAAGGCCAATGCCGACGAGGCGGTGCGCCTGACGCGCGAACTGATCATCAAGGACAGCGTCGATTTCATCGCCGGCACGTTGACCTCGGCCGAAGCGCCGGCGGTGTCCACCGTCGCCAAGGAAAACAAGATCGTCTTCCTCGCGCCGTCGTCGAAGAGCACCGTCCTGACCGACGAGCAACATATCCATCCTTATATCTTCCGGGTCGCCTCCAACACCGATGTCGAAGGACTGGCCGGGGCTGAGGGCATGGCCAAGTACCCGAATGTGAAGACGATTGTGACGATCGCGCCCGATTATGCTTATGGGCGTGACTCGATCGCCGCCTTCATCAAGGCGCTTAAGGAGAAAGCGCCGAACATGCAGGTCGTCGACTCGCAGTGGCCCAAGCTTGGCGAGCCCGACTTCACCGCTTTCATCAACGCAATGATGGGCAAGAAGCCGGACGCGGTCTATTGCTCGCTCTTCGCCGGCGATTTCGTCACCTTCGTCAAGCAGGCGACCCCGCTCGGCCTGTTCAAGGCGATCGACAACCGGATGGTCGACGGCGGCGAGGTCGGTACGCCCGACGAGGCGCAGGCGCTCGGCGCCGACTACCCGTACGGCATCATCGCCAATTCCTACGATCCGGTTATCTGGAGCGGCGGCAACGAACCGCCCGAGCACAAGAAGTTTATCGAGGACTTGAAGAAGTTCACCAATACCCAATACGCCTCAGGCTGGTCGATCATGGGCTATGAGATGATCGAAGCGCTGGCCGAGGGCATCAAGAAGGCGAACAGCACCAAGTCCGACGCGGTCTCCAAGGCGCTTATCGGCATGACCTTCGATACGCCGGTCGGCAAGCGGTCGTTCAGCGAGAAGTCGCACGAGACGTTCGCACCCGAATACACCGGCGTGATGGTCAAAGACCCGAACTATCCGTTCGCGGTCATCAAGGATCCGAAGCCGATGCCGACAGACTTCAAGCCCAGCTGAATTCGGCCGCACCGACGAGCGTCGCCCGTGACCGGATCATGATCGCGGGCGACGCCATTTTTATGGGAGATCGATAGGCGGTGGCGCCCTCGTTCCTGTTCAGCCAATTCATGGGCGGCCTCACCACCGCGATGTTCCTGTTCCTGATCGCATCAGGGCTATCGCTGGTGTTCGGCATCATGCGCGTCATCAATTTCGCGCATGGCTCGTTCTATATGCTCGGCGCCTATCTCGCCTGGCAGGGTGTGCAGTGGTTCCACCCGACCGGTGTTGGTTTCTGGGCGGCGTCGTTGTTCGCGGCGGTGGCCGTCGGGGTACTGGGCGCGGTCGTCGAGCGGCTGTTTTTCCGCTCGCTCTACGGCCGCGAGGAGCTCTACCAGCTGCTCTTCACCTATGCACTGGTGCTGATCCTCGGCGACGTCGCGAAGTTCATTTGGGGCACGCAGCAGCTCTCGGTCTCGACGCCGCCGGTGCTGGTGGGCAGCGTGCAGATCTTCGGCAGCACCCAGCCGTTCTACAACCTGTTCATGATGGTGATCGGCCCGGCGATCGCGCTCGCCGGCTGGCTGGTGCTGAACCGCAGCGGCGTCGGCCGGCTGGTGCGGGCGGCGCAGATGGACCGCGAGATGCTCGATGCACTCGGGGCTAATGTCGGCACGGTCTATACCGGCATGTTCGTCGTCAGCTCGTTTCTCGCCGGACTGTCGGGAGCGCTGGTGACGCCGATCCAAAGCATCGTGCCGGGGATGGACGTGCTGATCATCGTGCAGGCGTTCATCGTCGTCGTGATCGGCGGGATGGGTTCGCTGTGGGGCACGTTCTGGGGCTCGGTGATCTATGGCGAGGTGCTTTCCTTCGGCATCCTCATCTTTCCCGGCTTTTCCCTGTTCTCGGTCTTTGCGCTGATGGCGGTGATCCTGATCGTGCGGCCGTGGGGCCTTTTCGGAAGACCGCTGTGACCACCGAAACCACCGCCACGCGCACGGCCGCGGAGACGCCGGCCCCCGGGGTCCGTGTCATTGGCAGCGGCGCCAGCCTCTGGAGCCGCGTGCCGTGGACGCTGATTATCTTTGTCTTCGCCTGCGCGGTGCCGTGGATCGGATCGCGCTACAACGCCTTCCTCGCCGAGCAGATCGCGATCGATGCGCTGTTTGCGGTCAGCCTCAATCTGCTGCTCGGCACGACCGGCCTCGTGTCGTTCGGGCATGTCGCCTATTTCGGCGTCGGCGCCTATGTCTGCGGCATCTTGATGAAGACCTACAGCCTGCCGTTCGTCATCGCCTTCCCGGCGGCGGGGCTCGGCGCGGCGGCGTTCGCGCTGGTGTCGGGCTATTTTTGCGTGCGCCTCATCAAGCTCTATTTCGCCATGCTGACCCTGGCGTTTTCGCAGATCATCTGGGCCATCGCCTATAAATGGAACGACGTGACCGGCGGCGATAACGGGCTGCCGGAAATCCCGTTCCCCAACATGGACTGGATGAACTCGCTGCCGCTGGTCGGCGACCTCAAAACTGCCGACCGATTCTATCTGCTGTCCATTCTGCTCATCGCGATGTCGCTGGCGATCGTGCACCGGATCATCCGCTCGCCGTTTGGCCGCGTCCTGACGACGATCCGCGACAACCCCGAGCGGGCCGCCTTTATCGGCGTCAACGTCCGGCTCTACCAGCTCGCGGCCTTTGTCGTCGCCGGCACGTTCGCCGGGTTCGCCGGGGCGCTCTACGGCATCTTCAGCCGCGGCGTCTTCGCCGATTACGTGTTCTGGTCGAAATCGGCCGAGGTGTTGATCATGACGATCCTCGGCGGCATGGATTATTTCTGGGGACCGCCGGTCGGCGCGCTGGCCCTCGTTTGGCTCAACCAGGAGATCACCGACTACACCGAGTATTGGCCGTTCGTGCTCGGGACGATCCTCTTGGTGCTGCTGTTCGCCTTTCCGGGCGGCATCCTCGGCGGGCTCGACGCGCTGTGGTCGCGAGCGCGGAGGGTGCGGCGTGCTTGAAGTCGCCGGCCTCAGCAAATCCTTCGCCGGTTTCCGCGCGGTCTCGGATGTCGACCTCAAGGTGGAGACTGGCCAGATCGCTGCCGTCATCGGCCCGAACGGCGCCGGCAAATCGACGCTGTTCAACCTGATCACCGGCCACCTGCAGCCGGACGGCGGGACGGTGCGCCTCGACGGGCGCGACATCACCGGGACGCCACCCTACCGCATCTGCCGCATGGGGATCGGCCGTTCGTTTCAGCGCACCAACATTTTTGCCCGGCTGACGGTGTTCGAAAACCTGCAGGCGGCGTTTCTGGTCCATCACCGCCGCGGCGTCAATTTCTGGTCGCGCTCGGAAACCCTCTACCGTGACGAGACGACAGCGCTGCTCGCCTCGATCGGGCTTGTCGAACAGCGCGACACGGTCGCCGGCACGCTGAGCTACGGCAACCAGAAGCAGCTCGAGCTGGGGCTCGCGCTGGCGAGCGATCCGGCGCTCTTGCTGCTCGACGAGCCGACCGCCGGCATGTCGGCGACCGAGACGCACGAGACCATCCGGCTGATCGAGAAGATCGCCGGCGAGCGGGCGCTGACGCTGCTGTTCACCGAGCACGACATGGACGTGGTGTTCCAGATCGCGCAGAAGATCGCGGTGCTGCACCAGGGGCGGGTGATCGCCGACGGCGCGCCGGCCGAGGTGCGCGCCGACCCGACGGTGCGCCGGGTGTATCTGGGCGAGCATTGATGCCGGCGCTGCTCACCGTCGAGGATATCCACACCGCTTACGGGCTCAGCCGGGTGCTGTTCGGCGTCTCGCTGGAAGTCGCCGCCGGCGAATGCGTCGTCCTGCTCGGCCGCAACGGGGTCGGCAAGACCACGACGATGCGTTCGGTGATGGGGCTGACCCCGCCGACCAGCGGCCGGGTGCGGTGGAAGGGCCGGGACATCGCCGGATGGCCGCCGCACAAGGTGGCGCGCGCCGGCATCGGCTTTGTCCCCGAAGACCGCCGCATCTTCGCCGAGCTTACGGTGTGGGAAAACCTCGATGTCGCCAGTCGCGCCGCCGCGCGCCCCGGCCGGTGGACGGTCGAGACGGTGTGCGAGCTGTTCCCGGTGCTGCGCGAGCTGAGAAACCGCCAGGGCGGCTTCCTCTCCGGCGGCGAGCAGCAGATGCTGACCATCGGCCGCACGCTGATGGGCAATCCGGAGCTGCTGCTGCTCGACGAGCCGTCGGAGGGCCTGGCGCCGCTGGTGGTGGAGATGCTGCGCCTCAAGATCGGTGAGCTGCGCGACCAGGGGCTGACGATCCTCTTGGCCGAGCAGGGTGTCGAATTCTCGCTGTCGCTCGCCGACCGGGTTTACGTGCTGGAGAAAGGCGCGGTCCGCCACGCCGGCCCGGCCGCCGAATTGCGCGACGACAAGGAACTGCGCGAAAAGCTGATGGCGATCTAAAGCACGATCTCGACCGCGTCGCCGGCCGTCTGCAGCCGGGTCCCGCTGCGGTCGGTGAGGCGAGCCAGGGTTTCGGCTTCAGCCGCGAGCGGACACAGCACGGTTTCGTTCGCCGCGTTGTGGCGGACAAAGCGAAAGCTCGCCTCGGTGACCCGGCCGCCTTCGCTCTCGACCCGCGCCATCATGCCGATCCAGTCGCCGTGGCGCCGTCCGCCATGCCCGGTATGAAACGAGAAGCTGCCGAGCCCGTAAAAAATCGGCTTGCCCTTATAGGCTTCGACCGGCAGCGAATAATGCGGCCCGTGGCCGATGACGATGTCGGCGCCGGCATCGATCGCGGCGTGGGCGATCTCGCTCATGTAATCGAGCACCTCCTCGCCGAGGCCCCAATGGCACGAGGCGACGACGATGTCGGCCTGCCCGCGCAGCGCCGCAATGTCGTCGCGGAAGGCGGCGAGATAGGCGCGGTCCGGCCAGGTGACGACGATGGGCGGGATGCCCGGCCGGTTCATCGGCGGGATCTCCGGCCGCGTCTTGTGCGCCGGCACCTGATAGGCGGTATGGGCGCGCAGCGCGGCGATCCCGGCGCTATGGTCGCCCGCCTCATGGTTGGTCGGCCAGTAGACCGAGCTGCGCTGCAGGAAGCCGATGCGCGAGCCGCCGCGCTCGACGATCGCCGGGGCGCGAGCCGCGGCGAGGCCAGGGCCGGCGCCGCTATGCGCGATGCCCAACCGGTCGAGCCGCGCGATCGAGCCGAGGATCGCGGCGGCGCCGTAGTTGACGTTGTTGGCGATGCCGACCGCCGCGAACCCGGCGAGGCGCAGCGCCTCGCCGCCGATCGCCGGATCGGCGAAGAACCCTTCCTGCTCGACGCTATGTCCGTCCGACGGTTCGTAGAGCAGGCATTCGAGGTTGCCGATGACCGCGTCGGCCGCGGCAAATTCCTCTTTGACCCGGGCGAACGGCACCGCCGGGTCGCCGACATTCATCAGATTGACGTCGCCGACGAGGATCAGCGAAGGCACGGCGCGTTCCCGGCGGATGGCCGTTACGCTTCGACGTTCTCGGCCTCGGCTTCGCGGGCGGCGATCTCGGCCTCGATGTCGGCGAGCGACTTCTTGCCGCGCGTCGCCTTGGTGACCGCCTGGTCGAGCTCTTCCAAGGTGCACAGTTCGAGCCCGACCGGGTGGCGCGGCTTGATGTTGACGCTGTTCCAATGCGTGCGGTCGCGCACCGCGTTGATCGTCGGCTTGGTCGTGCCGACCAGCTTGCAGATCTGCGCGTCCGACAATTCGGGATGGTTGCGCAACAGGTAAAAGATCGCGTCGGGCTTGTCCTGGCGCTTGGCGATCGGGGTGTAGCGCGGCCCCTTGTGGCGCTGATATTGCGGCGGGATCGCGGTTTCCAGCAGCTTGATCCGGGCTTCGGGATCGGTCGCGCAGCGCTCCAATTCCGCGGTCGTTGTCTGGCCGTTGGCGACGGGATCGAGGCCCATCATCTGGGTGGCGACCTCGCCGTCGGCGATCGCCTGCACCTCCAACGGGTGCAAGCCGCAGAAATCGGCGATCTGCTCGAAGGTGAGCGCGGTGTTCTCGACCAGCCACACGGCGGTCGCTTTCGGCATCAAGGGTGCGCGCATCGCAAATTCCTAGTTGGGCAGCGGCGGAGCCGCACGGCATGTTATCGATATAATGGCCCGCGCGGTCGTAGGAAAGCGGCATCGGGACGGAACGGGGATAGGAAGCATGGATGACGAGGAATTGCCGCCGGGCCGCAAGCCGGCGCCGCCCAAGGATCTGAGCCTCCTCGGGATCGCCGAGCTCGAGGCATACATCGCCGGCCTCGAAGCCGAAATCGCCCGCGCCCAGGCCGAAATAACCGCCAAACGATCACATCGCGGCGGCGCCGAGGCGCTGTTTAAGCGGTAGCTCGCATGATATCATGATATCACATAGGAGGCCAGATTGGCTCAGGTACTCGTTCGCAATGTTGAGGACGACGTGAAGCGACAGCTTCAGGAACGCGCTCGCAGGCATGGCCAGAGCCTGGAGGAACTGGTGCGCGATATTCTGAGGGATGCAGCGAAGGACACGCGCCCCTACGGTGGATTGGGCAGCGAAATCTCCGCGCTATTTCGAGGCAAGGGGTTCAAGGAAGGAGAAATCCAGGAATTGCGGGGCTACCCCGTTCAGCCCGCCAAGTTCGCCGAGTGATCGTACTTGATACGAACGTGCTGTCTGCGCTGATGGGCGACGCCCCGGATGGGGTAGTCGCCCGATGGCTCGACACCGAGCCGCGTTCCTCGATTTGGACGACGGCAGTCACCGTGTTCGAGATCGAGCTCGGTCTCCAGACGATGTCGGCCGGACGACGCCAAGAAGCGCTCCGGCGGGACTTTCAACGATGCTTCCAAGAAATCTTGCAAGGCCGCGTCCTTGACTTCAATGCGTCCGCGGCAAAGGAAACAGCGGTCATTGCCTCCCGGCGCCGGCGCGAGGGGCGGGTAGACGAACTCCGCGACTCGATGATCGCCGGCATTGCCATCGCGCACCGGGCGACCTTGGCGACCCGCAATGCCCGGCACTTCGCCGACCTGCCGGTGCCGGTCGTCGATCCCTGGCGGCGATAGCTCAGAGCGGCGGCGTGCTGGCCGGCGGGTGGCGGTGGTGCGTCGCCTGCTCGTAGGCATAGCCGAGCCCGAGCAGCAGGCCCTCGCTCCACGCACGCCCCAGCAACTCGATCCCGACCGGCAGTCCGTCGGCGGTGAAACCGGCGGGCACGGTCAAGGCCGGCAGCCCGGAATTGGCGCTGAGGCGGCAGTTGATGCCGGTTTGAGTTTCGCCGATCAGCGCGGCCTTGCGGCGCATCGTCGGGTAGGCCAACGCGTCGAGCCGCGCATCGGCCATCGCCTGCAACACCGCGAGCCGCACCCGGCCGCGCTTGGCGATGTGCTCCCAATATTCGCCGGTATCGCGCGTCTCGACCGCCTCCGAGCTGCGCATCAGCGGCTCGGCCGCCGGGTGCACCTTGCCGGAGGCGAGGGCGTCGGCCAGGGTGCGCAGCGGCGCGGTCGGCCGGCTCGCCAGATAGGCGTTGAGATCGGCCTTGAAATCCTGGATCAGAACGAGAAGGCCGCCCATCCGGTCGTGCAGCAGATCGCGCAACCCCGGGATCGCTATCTCGACGATCTCCGCGCCAAGTCCGCTCATTTCCTCCTTGGCTGTGCGGATGACCGCGGTCACCTCGGCATCTTCGGGGTCCTCACCCAGCAGCTCGGTCAGGAGACCGATGCGCGCGCCGCGCAGGCCGCCGGGCTGCAGGAACGCGGTGTAGGATTGCGGGATGTTGCCGACGCCGGCGGCGGTCTGCGGGTCGCCGGGATCGTAGCCGGCGATCGCGTCGAGCACGAGGGCGACGTCGACCACGCTGCGACCGATCGGGCCGCCGATATCCTGCGTGCTCGACAGCGGCACGATCCCGGCGCGGCTGGCGAGCCCTTGCGTGCCGCGAATGCCGACCAGGCTGTTGTGCGCCGCCGGGATGCGGATCGAGCCGCAAGTGTCGCTGCCCATGCCGACGGCGGCGAAACCGGCGGCGATAGCCGCCCCGGTGCCGCCGCTCGACCCGCCCGGGTTGCGGTCGAGCGCATAGGGGTTGCGGGTCTGCCCGAACAGCGAGCCGGCGGTCGTCACGCCATAGGCGAATTCGTGCATCGTCGCCTTGGCGATGACGATCACGCCGGCGTGGCGCAGCCGGGCGACCAGCGTCGCGTCGCCCGGCGGGGTCCAGCCGGCGAGCAGCACCGAGCCGGCCGCGGTCTGCATCCCGGCGGTCTCGTAATTGTCCTTTACGATGACCGGGATGCCGTGCAGCGGCCCGCGCCGGGCCCCGGCGCGACGCTCGCTGTCGCAGCTTTCGGCCAGCGCCGGCGCCTCGGGGTCGATCGCGCAGATCGCGTTGAGGGCGGGGCCGCGCTGGTCGTAGGCGTCGATGCGGGCGAGATAATGCGCGACCAGCTCGCGCGAGCTGGTCGCGCCGGCGGCGAGCGCCGCCTGGAGCTGCGGGATCGTCGCCTCGGCCGGATCGAATTCCGCCACCGCCGCTGTCCCGGCTGCCGCCTAGCGGTCGGCGATCGGCGGCAGACCCTCTTCCTTGCGGATGTCGTTGATGATCTGCAGCACCCGCTCGCGGTAGGGGCGATACTGCACCCCGAATTCGGACACCAGCCTGGTGTTGTCGATCAGGTAGTTGCCGGAGAGCTCCTTGCCGCCCGCTTCCTTGTCGAAGGTGATCTGCGCGTCGGGCAGGAACTCGCGCACCATCTCGGCGATCTCGCCGAGGCTGATCGCGAGGCCGCCGGTGTTGTAGGCCATGTGCTTCGGCTTGTCGGTCATGATCACGCGGGCGAAGATCTCGGCGATCTCGTCGACATGCACCGGGCAGCGCATCGCGTCCTTATAAGGGAACTTGACCGGCTTGCCGCGCGCGGGGTCGGTGATGCAGAAGACGTGGTCGACCGAGCCGACGATCTTGTCCGGGCCAGTGACATTGGCCGGGCGGATCGCGGTGATCTCCATCCCGTGCTTCTCGCGGTAGTCCTGCGCCTGCCACTCATTGAAGATCTTGTGCATCGCGTACTGGACGTGGCCATGGCGGAAATCGTCCTCGGTGACGATGCGGTCGCCGTAGAATTTCTGCTCGCCCGAGACCGCGAGCGAACTGGCATAGGCGACCCGGTTGGCGCCGCAGAGCCGCGCCGCCTCGAAGACGTTGTCCATGCCGAGGATGTTGAGCTTGAACGCGACATGCGGCGGCCATTCGCTGCCGAGGAAATAGGCGAGGTTGATCACCCGGTTGGGCTTCGCCTCGCTCATCCGCGCCATCACGTCGTCGAACTGGCTGACATCGCCGCGCACCACCCGCACCTGCCTGCCGAGGCCGGAGAAATCGGCGGTCTGCGGGTTGAGGTCCATGCAGACGATTTCCTCGCCCCGCTGGGCGAGCAGCGGAACCAGACGCCGCCCGATAAAGCCGGTGCCGCCGGCGATGAAGGTGGTCATGTGGGGTTCCTCCCGATGTATAGACAAAACGGCTCAAGCGTCGAGTCTTGACGTATATCGCTCAACTTCATCTTTCCGTATCTGTATCCATTCTTCCGCATCGGCGAAAGCCATTTGAGCTGTGTTTTTTAAATTCATTACCCTTATCAACAAAGCTTCGATGTCTCCAATCACCATATGCGTCTTAGAGCCGATCCAAGAAGAAAGGATTCATGCTGAAAGGGTTGGTCGGGTGAGGCGGCGGAGCATGATGCGGATCATGGCGAGGCGGAAGAAGGCGGCGACGGTACGGGCGTAGCGCTCGAAGTCGCGG
>Ga0209483_1002726_pt1 | contig 12076 bp, 13 predicted proteins | sample NGEPerA_FD_184508 | JGI IMG/M metagenome (GOLD analysis project Ga0209483, IMG submission 184508) | Arctic peat soil microbial communities from the Barrow Environmental Observatory site, Barrow, Alaska, USA - NGEE PermafrostL2-A... | ecosystem: Environmental > Terrestrial > Soil > Wetlands >... | reverse complement strand
CTGAAGGATTTCGAGGAGGAGCCGGAACGCTGGCTCGACGTGCGCTGGGACGTCGACGACACCACGCCGCAGCGCTTTCCGGCGCGGATCAGGATCGACAATGTCAACGAGCCCGGCAGCCTTGCCCAGGTCGCCACCGTGATCGCCGAGCATGACGGCAATATCGACAACATCAACATGGCCCGGCGCTCGCCCGATTTCACCGAACTCACCATCGATCTGGAGGTCTATGACCTCAAGCATCTCAGCGCTATTATCGCCCAGTTGCGCGCGAAGGCCGTCGTCGCACGGGTCGAACGCGTCAATGGGTAGAGCTGGACGCCCTCATGGTGAGGAGGCGCTTTTGCGCCGTCTCGAACCATGCGGTCACAATGCGTCGCATCCTTCGAGACGCGGCGAAAACGCCGCTCCTCAGGATGAGGAAAATCGGCTAGTCCTCTCCAGCATTTCTTTTTCGTGAGTTCTCCATGCCCGTTCCTCCGCTGCGCCTTGGCGTCAATGTCGATCACGTCGCCACCCTGCGTAACGCGAGAGGCGGTCGCAACCCCGATCCGGTGCGCGCGGCGCTGACCGCGATCGAGGCGGGCGCCGACGGCATCACCGCGCATCTGCGCGAGGATCGCCGGCACATCCGCGACGACGACATGGCGAAACTGAAGGCTTCGATCTCGAAACCTTTGAATTTCGAGATGGCGGCAACCGCCGACATGCTCGGGCTGGCGCTCGCGACCAACCCGCATGCGGTCTGTCTGGTGCCGGAACGGCGGGAAGAACTCACCACCGAGGGCGGTCTCGACGTGGTCGGCCAGCACAACGCGCTCAAGCCATTCATCGCGCAATTGAACGATGCGGGGATACGGGTGTCGCTGTTCATCGCCGCCGACCCGCGGCAGATCGAGATGGCGGCACAATTGCGCGCGCCGGTGATCGAAATCCACACCGGCGCCTGGTGCGATGCGGTGGTGGACGGCCGTGCCGCCAAGGCGGAAGCCGAATGGCAGCGCATCGTCGCGGGCAGCCGGCTCGCCCGTTCGGCCGGCCTCGAAGTCCATGCCGGTCACGGGCTCGATTACGCCACCGCGGAGAAGATCGCCGGTCTTGCCGAGATCGTCGAACTGAACATCGGCTATTACATGATCGGCGAGGCGCTGTTCGTCGGGCTCGGCGAAACGGTGCGCCGCATGCGGGCCGCGATGGACCGCGGGCGCCAAGTGGTCGAAGGGGTGGCCAAGGGGACAGCCAAGCCATGATCATCGGCATCGGCTCCGATCTGATCGATATCACCCGGGTTGCCGCGGTGATCGAGCGGCACGGCGAGCGGTTTCTCGATCGCATTTTCACCGATGCCGAGCGCGCCAGGGCCGGGCGCCGCGCCAAGAACGAGAAAATGGTGGTGGCGACCTACGCCAAGCGATTCGCCGCCAAGGAAGCCTGCTCCAAGGCGCTGGGAACCGGAATCCGGCGCGGCGTCTGGTGGCGCGACATGGGGGTGGTGAACCTGCCGGGCGGGCGTCCGACCATGCAACTGACGGGCGGGGCGCTCGCCCGGCTTGAAGCCCTGACGCCGCCGGGCTACGAGGCGCGGATCGACCTTTCCATCACCGATGATTGGCCGCTGGCGCAGGCTTTCGTCATAATTTCGGCGGTCCAGCCCGGCAAACCCTGAGCCGTCGACGGGGGGCTGGAAGGCGTTTCCGCGGAAACCCGGAATCCTCGACCGATCAAGGGCATAGCAAGTTTTGTGAAGGTCGTTGATTGCGCGGTTGCGAACAACCGTCTAAAACGCCGCAGGGAAATCAGGGCGAATTCGGGCGCACGTCTGCGATTCGCTTTCACTTCAGTATCGACCATTTCCTTGACGTGAAACGCGCGGGCGCGCTTCGCGTAAGGAAGATGTTCTGTCACCGCGCGGCAGTCGCGACGGAAATTGGGAATGCGATGGGCGCGACATCCGAAACCAAATCTGAAAGCGGCATGGGTGAAAGCATCCGTGTCGTCGTTCATGCGCTGCTGATTGCGCTCGTGATCCGAACCTTCTTGTTCCAGCCCTTCAACATTCCTTCCGGCTCGATGAAGGCCACGCTTCTGGTCGGCGACTATCTGTTCGTCTCGAAATATTCCTACGGCTACAGCCACTATTCGATTCCGTTTTCACCGCCGTTGTTTTCGGGGCGGATCTTCGGCTCGGAGCCCGCGCGCGGCGACGTCGTGGTGTTTCGGCTGCCGAAGGACGATACCACCGACTACATCAAGCGCGTGATCGGGCTGCCGGGCGACCGCATCCAGATGAAGGAAGGCCTGCTCTACATCAACGAAAAGCCGGTGCAGCGCGAGCGCTTGAGCGATTTCGTCGGCGAGGACCCCTGCGGCTCGTCGGAAGCCACCGCCCGGGTCAAGCGCTGGAAGGAAACGCTGCCGAACGGCGTCAGCTATGAATCGCTGGATTGCATTGACAACGGTTTCTACGACAACACCGTCGTCTACACGGTGCCACCGGGCGATTTCTTCATGATGGGCGACAACAGGGACAATTCGACCGATAGCCGCGTGCAGTCGGCGGTGGGCTATGTGCCGTTCGAGAACCTGGTCGGCCGCGCCCAGATGATCTTCTTTTCCATTGCCGAGGGCGAACAAGCCTGGATGTTCTGGCGCTGGCCGACCGCGGTGCGCTGGAATCGCATATTCTCATTCGTGCGATGAACGACGACGCGCAGGATATCCGGAATCCATCGTCATCAGGCGAAGCAAGCCCTCAGCCTGAGCCGGCGCGCGCGCCCGCGGCGAAGAGGAAGCGCAGCAAGGCCGCCGCGAGCGCGGCGATCGAAGCGCGGATCGGCTACAAGTTCCGAGATTCCGCGCTGTTGACGACTGCCTTCATGCACGTATCCGCGCTGAAGCCCGCCACCCGCCACCGCGCCGACAGCTACCAGCGCCTCGAATTTCTCGGCGATCATGTGCTCGGGCTGATCGTTTCCGACATGCTGTATCGGGCCTATCCGAGAGCCGACGAGGGCGAATTGTCGAAGCGGCTCGCCGATCTCGTGCGCAAGGAAAGCTGCGCCGATGTCGCCAAGTCGCTCGGATTGGGTGACGACATCAAGCTCGGGGCGGTCGGCCCGGCCGCCGCGCAGGCGCGCTTGCGCAAATCCGTGCTCGGCGACATCTGCGAGGCCGTGATCGGGGCGGTCTATCTCGATGGCGGCTATGCCGCTGCGGCGCAATTCATCGAGCGCAACTGGACCGAGCGGATGCGCAAGCCGCGCCGGCCGCCGCGCGATTCCAAGACCACGTTGCAGGAATGGGCCCAGAGCAAGGGCCTGCCGACGCCGGTCTATCGCGAGGTCGAGCGCACCGGCCCGCATCACGATCCGCAGTTCCGCGTTGCCGTGGAATTGCCGGGACTGGCGCCGGCCGAAGGCGTCGGCGGCAACAAACGCGCGGCCGAGAAGGCCGCGGCCTCCGCGATGATCGCGCGTGAGGACGTCAGCGGTGGTAGCAATGACGGATGATACTCCCGAGGTCGCGGCCACCGGGTCGAACACATTGCCAGCGATACGCTGCGGCTTTGTCGCGCTGATCGGCGCGCCCAACGTCGGCAAGTCCACGCTGGTCAACGCGCTGGTCGGCTCCAAGGTCACGATCGTCTCGCGCAAGGTGCAGACCACGCGGGCGCTGATCCGCGGCATTGTGATCGAAAACAACGCGCAGATCATTCTGGTCGATACGCCCGGTATCTTCCTGCCCAAGCGAAGGCTCGATCGCGCGATGGTGTCGACGGCATGGAGCGGGGCGCACGATGCCGACCTCGTCTGCGTGCTGCTCGACGCCAAGAGCGGGATCGATGAAGAAGCCGATGCGATCCTGCAGAAGCTTTCCACTGTTCGGCATCAGAAAATTCTGGTGCTGAACAAGATCGACCTGGTGCCGCGCGAAAAGCTGCTGGCGTTGACCAAAGCCGCCAACGACCGCTTGCCTTTCGAGCAAACCTTCATGGTCTCGGCGCTGTCGGGCGACGGCGTCGACGATCTGCGCCGCACGCTGGCGACAATGGTGCCGCCGGGACCGTTTCACTACCCGGAAGACCAGATGTCGGATGCGCCGATGCGGCATCTGGCGGCCGAAATCACCCGGGAAAAGATTTTTCGTCAGCTGCATCAGGAGCTGCCGTACCAATCCACCGTCGAGACCGATAGCTGGACCGAGCGCAAGGACAGGTCGGTCCGCATCGAGCAGACCATCTTTGTCGAGCGCGAAAGCCAGCGCAAGATCGTGCTCGGCAAGGGCGGCGCCGCCATCAAGTCGATCGGCGCCGACGCCCGCAAGGAGATCGCCGAGATTCTGGGCCAGCCGGTACATCTGTTCCTGTTCGTGAAAGTGCGCGAAAACTGGGGCGAGGATCCCGACCGCTACCGCGAGATGGGCCTGGAATTCCCGAAGGAATAATTGCGCTTGATGAAGCTCCCCCGAAATGTGGTCTGGTTCGAGGCGTTGCTGTACATGTCGCTGACGCTCGATGCGCTGTCGGCCGCGTTCCAGGATCGCACGCCAACCGCCGAGGTCACGCAGGACGTGATCACGGCCAACAGTTTTATCGCTGTTATCATGATCCTGTTGCTGGTGTTTCTGGTCTGGCTTGCGGCGCAGCGGCGCAAGAACTGGCCGCGCTGGGTGCTGTGGGGCGCGCTGGCGCTGTCGGTTTATTCGCTGATCGAGGTGATCGGCGAACTCGGCCTGCAACTCGACAGCGCCATCGAGATCGTGTCCTGCGCGCTGACGGTGGCGGGGATGTATTTTTCCTACACCGGCGACGCCAAGGGCTGGTTCAACGCGTAGTTCACGCGTAGGGCGGATTAGCGAAGCGTAATCCGCCGCTTTTGTGCTTGGATCGGCGGATTACGCTACGCTAATCCGCCCTACGACAGCAGGAATCCTGTAAGCTCCAAAAACCATGGAATGGATCGACGAAGGCATCGTGCTGGGGGTGCGGCGGCATGGCGAATCTTCCGCCATCGTCGAATTGCTGACCCGCGAGCATGGCCGGCATCTCGGCCTGGTGCGCGGCGGCGCCGGCTCCCGGATGCGGCCGTTGCTGCAGCCCGGCAACAGCGTGCGGGCGGTGTGGCGGGCGCGGCTCGACGAACATCTCGGCTATTATGCGATCGAGGGCATGCGGCTACGCGCCGCGACCGTGCTGGCGTCGTCTTTTGCGGTCTATGGCGTCACCCATCTGGCGTCGCTGGCGCGGCTGCTGCCGGAGCGCGATCCACATCAGGACATCTACGAAATGCTCGAGCACACGCTCGATGATTTCGACGATGCCGGCGATGCCGCCGTGCATCTCGTGAAGTTCGAGCTGGCGATGCTGGCCGAACTCGGCTTCGGCCTCGACCTGGAAAATTGCGCGGCGACCGGCGCGACCGCCGAGCTGATTTACGTGTCGCCGAAATCCGGCGGCGCGGTGTCGCGGCAGGCCGGCGAGCCCTATCAGGACCGGCTGTTGCGGCTGCCGGCATTTTTGCGCGAACACGATGTCAGCCGAAACGGCTGGTCGGATCAGGACCTGCAGGACGGTTTTCGGCTGACCGGGCTGTTCCTGTTGCGGCACGTGCTGGAGCCGCGCGGGCAGGGCCATTCCGACGCCCGCGACGGCTTTATCAATGCGGTGACAAAGAACCTTAACAGAGCCGAGGCTCAGTCGAAATAATCTTGCGAATTAATCGCGAAAACAGCCGCGGATCGCGAGATATTCGCCGCGTTTTTCGCATTAACTTTGCAGGCCGTTTACCACCGCGTCCAGCGCATGGCGCTGCTCGCGAGGCGGGACTCTGTGCCCCATTTTGGCCACCTGAAGTGCTCTAAAAGCCGAGTTGTAAGCCTGCTGCCGAAACGCCGTTTTCGTGCAGTCGATCGTTGCCGCTGGACCAGAAGACGTCCTTTTCAAAGCGGCTGTCTTGATCGCGTTAAAGCGATCTCCCCACACAGGATCACTAAAAGTAATGCGTATGATCTTAGCTACAACCGCTGTGCTTTGCGCAGTGGCATCGACGAACGCGGAAGCCCATTCTCATTACCATCATCATCGCGGCCATTTCGGCCGGCATGCCCACTATGCGGGCCGGCCCGGCGCGTGGTGCGGATGGTACATGCGCAGCCAGGTCGGCAGCGATCCCGGGCCGTCGTACAATCTCGCGCGATCATGGGCGCATTACGGGTCCGCCGCCGGCGGTCCTTCGGTCGGCGCCATCGTGGTGTGGCGTCACCACGTTGGAAAAATCGTCGGCCAGGACAATGGCCAGTGGATCGTGCAAAGCGGGAATGATGGTCATGCGGTGCGGACGCGTCCGCGGTCGCTGGCCGGCGCTATTGCCTTCAGGAACGCGTATGCCGCGTTCTAGGGGATGACGTCGAACTCGTATCGCATCCACGCACCGAATCATCGTGGCGTGGCACATGCTGTTTCAAGCGATCGTTGAACGGCACACTGGAAGCGATCCGGCCTGGCGGGTAATCCGGCAAACCCGCCAGGCCATTCCTGGGAACCAAAGTTCCCTTCAATCGTTGCGATAGTGCCGAATCGCAGACTCGGGAGAAATACGTGATGGGTACGCGGTTGATGTGTGTGCTGGTGGTCCTGCTCGGACTGTCACCCAACGCCATGGCGGCTGAGCGAAGCGGCTTGATGCATCGCTTGTCCTGCGCGGCGGTCCGTTACTATGTCGCGCTGTATTCGGCCACGGCCGCCGAACAATATGCCCGAAGCCAGGGCGCCACCGACGCCGATATCGAGTCGGCGAGGCGCTGCGTCAGGTCGGACCTGACGCACACCGCATCGGCCCAGCAAACGCCGAGATAGCGTTCGGCGCAGGCCTTTTTCGCCTGCGCGTAGGCCAGGGATTCCAGCCGTCGCATTGCACTTCCGCCATTCGGCACAGGGTCTTTTCGATTGGCGGACCAGGCCGCAACGGTTGCCGCGCGTGTGGGTACGACGCATTGTGGTTCCCGAAAACCCTGATTCGCAAGGCTTACGCCTGCCTTGCCCGATTCACCCCAAAAGTTTAACGCCTCCCCATGGGAAAACGTACGGTACCGCCGGAAGAACCGGCTGAAATCCACGAGGTCATGCTGCGCGATGCGCTGGAAGAGCGCTATCTCGCGTATGCGCTCTCGACCATCATGCACCGCGCGCTGCCGGATGCGCGCGACGGGCTGAAGCCGGTGCACCGGCGCATTCTCTACGGCATGCGGCTGTTGCGGCTCGATCCCGGCACGACGTTCAAGAAGTCGGCCAAGATCGTCGGCGATGTGATGGGCTCGTTCCATCCGCATGGCGACCAGGCGATCTACGACGCCATGGTCCGCCTCGCGCAGGACTTCTCCTCGCGCTACCCGCTGGTCGACGGCCAGGGCAATTTCGGCAATGTCGACGGCGATAATCCCGCCGCCTACCGCTACACCGAAGCGCGCATGACCGAGGTCGCGCGGCTGCTGCTCGACGGCATCGACGAGGACGGTGTCGAGTTCCGCCCGAACTACGACGGCCAGTCCAAGGAGCCGGTGGTTCTGCCCGGCGGCTTTCCGAACCTGCTCGCCAACGGCGCGCAGGGCATCGCGGTCGGCATGGCGACCTCGATCCCGCCGCACAATGTCGCCGAGCTCTGCGAAGCGGCGCTGCACCTGATCGAGAAGCCGGACGCCAAGTCGAAGGCGCTGTTGCGCTGGGTCAAGGGTCCGGATTTCCCGCTCGGCGGCATCATCGTCGACTCCAAGGAAAGCATTACCGAGGCCTACGTCACCGGGCGCGGCTCGTTCCGCACCCGCGCCAAATGGACCCAGGAAGAGGGTTCGCGCGGCACCTGGGTCGTTGTCATCACCGAGATTCCGTGGTTGGTGCAGAAGTCGCGGCTGGTCGAGAAGATCGCCGAACTGCTCAACGACAAGAAGCTGCCGCTGGTCGGCGACGTCCGCGACGAATCCGCCGAAGACATTCGCCTGATCATCGAGCCGAAATCGCGCGCGGTCGATCCGGAATTGTTGATGGAATCGCTGTTCCGGCTGACCGAGCTGGAAAGCCGGATTCCGCTGAATCTCAACGTGCTGATCAAGGGGCGTATCCCCAGGGTGGTGGGGCTCGCCGAATGCCTGCGCGAATGGCTCGACCATTTGCGCGACGTGTTGCTGCGCCGCTCCAATTACCGCAAGGAGCAGATCGAGCATCGGCTGGAGATTCTGGGCGGCTATCTGATCGCCTATCTGAACATCGACAAGGTGATCAAGATCATCCGCACCGAGGACGAGCCGAAGCCGGCCTTGATCAAGGCGTTCAAGCTGACGGAAATCCAGGCCGACGCTATCCTCAACATGCGGCTGCGCTCGTTGCGCAAGCTCGAGGAAATGGAAATCCGCACAGAGGACAAGAACCTCCGCAACGAGTTGAAGGGCGTCAAGGGGCTGCTCGCCTCCGAGGTGGAGCAATGGGCCAAGGTCGGCGAGCAGGTCCGCAAGGTCCGCGACATGTTCGGGCCGAAGACGCCGCTCGGCAAGCGCCGCACCCAGTTCGCCGACGCGCCCGAGCACGATCTCGCCGCGATCGAGGAAGCCTTTGTCGAGCGCGAGCCGGTCACCGTCGTCGTCTCCGAAAAGGGATGGGTGCGCACGCTCAAGGGCCACGTCGAGGACATCTCGGGGCTGACCTTCAAGACCGACGACAAGCACGACCAGGCGTTCTTCGCCGAAACCACGTCAAAATTGCTGCTGTTCGCCACCAACGGCAAATTCTATTCGCTCGACGTCGCGAAACTGCCGGGCGGGCGCGGCCATGGCGAGCCGATCCGGATGTTCGTCGACATGGAGCAGGATGTCGCGATCGTATCGCTGTTCGTCAACAAGGGCGGTCGCAAATTCCTGATCGCCAGCCATGAGGGGCAGGGCTTTGTCGTCAACGAGGACGATTGCGTCGGCAACACCCGCAAGGGCAAGCAGGTGCTCAACGTCGAGATGCCGAACGAAGCCTGCGCGATCACGACCGTCGCCGGCGACAGCGTCGCCGTGATCGGTACCAACCACAAGATGGTGATCTTCGCGCTCGATCAGGTGCCGGAAATGGCGCGCGGCCGCGGCGTGCGGCTGCAAAAATATTCCAACGCCAAACTGTCCGACGTCGCGACCTTCGATGCCAAAGCGGGTCTGACCTGGAAGGACTCCGCCGGACGCGACCAGAGCCTGACGGCGAAGGAGCTCGCCGATTGGCGCGGCAACCGCGCCGATGCCGGCCGTCTCGCGCACGGCCTGCCGAAGTCGAACAAGTTCAACTGCGGCGTGGAGTGATCCCGTAGGGTGGGTTAGGCGTCTTCGCCGTAACCCACCATCTGCGCCGTCGACAGACCGTCCGGCCTCGATTCAAAATCGCGGTGCAGAGCAGGTGAGCTTCACGCTATCGAACGGTAAGGCGGAGGAAATTCGGCATCGACCTGCTGAATAATCGCAGGCAGATACGATTGATCGATAAAGATTTGGAATTTCAACTCGGTCAGCGGCACATGCCGGCCGATAACCCTGACGCGCACTCCTACCGCGCCACGACCATCTCCGACGAGTTCGATCTCATTGCCTTCATAGCTGCCAAGCTTGGCAACTCCTCGCAAGCTGATGTGTATCGCCTTGAGCTGCGTTCGAAAGTCACCATAGTCGAGCAACTCATCCGCGACCGCGCCCTGAAACGGACCGGCATGCACTTCAATAATGGTCGGATACCCCAATTCGCGCGGCTTACCGTTTCGGGTCAGTCGAACACTGGATAGGCCGTCACTTATCAAAATTCCGCTGCTGTCGTCTGCCATGTCCTTAAGCATAGGTAGGGATGCGAAACGCTTCAATCGACGCCGCGCGGCTGTAGGGTGGTTTCGGCGGATTACGCTTCGCTAATCCGCCCTACGGCGTCTGTTGACGTAATAGTATTCGGTTATCCGCGCGCGCTATAATCCGGGATCAACATTTTCCGCATTATTCGTAGGCGCCATGACTCATCAACACGACCATCACCATGATCATGGCCGCAGCCATTCGCACGTGCACGATCATAGTCACGCGCATGGCCATGCCGGCCACAGCCACGCGCCCGATCATTTCGGCTTTGCGTTTGCGTTCGGCGCCACGCTCAACACGCTGTTCGTGGTCGCGGAGCTGGTGTTCGGTTACTCCGCGAACTCGCTCGCGCTGATCTCGGATGCCGTTCACAATTTTTCAGATGTGATCTCGCTGCTGTTGGCCTGGGGCGCGATGTGGCTGGCCAGCAAGCAACCGACGCAGCGGCATACTTATGGCTATCGTCGCGCTTCGATCCTGGCCGCATTGGTCAATGCCGGCCTGCTGCTGATCGCGGTCGGCGGCATCGCGGTGGAGGCCATCAACCGGATTCAGGAGCCGGCGACGGTTAAGGGCTGGACCGTCGTACTGGTCGCGGCGTTCGGCATTCTCGTCAACGGCGGCACGGCGTTGCTGTTCATGCGCGGGCGCCACGGAGACCTCAACATTCGCGGCGCTTATCTGCACATGGCGGCCGATGCCGCGGTTTCCTTCGGCGTGGTGGTCGCGGCCCTGGTCATCATGGCGACGGGTTGGCTCTGGGTCGATCCGGCGATCAGCCTGTGCATCGCGGCAGTCGTGCTGGCGAGCGGCTGGGGTCTTGCCAAGGACAGCGTCAACCTCGCGCTCGACGGCGTGCCGAAGGGCATCGAGCTTGCGCGGGTGAAGGATTATCTGCACCAGCTCGACGGCGTTGCCGAGCTGCACGATCTGCACATCTGGGCCATGAGCACCAACGAAACCGCGCTGACGGCGCATCTGGTATGCCCCGGCGGCTATGACGACGGGTTCCTGCATCAAGTCTGCGAGGAACTGTCGCATCGCTTCAACATTCACCATGCGACCATTCAGATCGAGGCGAGCGGCGAGGTCTGCCGGCTGGCGCCGGCGGAGGTCGTCTAAACGCGCTTTTACGGATCGTTGCGCTTTCGGAGATTGACCATGCACTCTCATTCTCTCGATCAATGGACCCACGATCACGTCTTTCTCGGCGCCGAGCACGCGCATAACGAGCGCCGCACCTGGTTCGTGGTCACGCTGACGGCGGCGATGATGAGCGGCGAGATCGTGGCCGGCTCGTTGTTCGGGTCGATGGCGCTGTTGGCCGACGGCTGGCACATGGCGACCCACGCCGCCGCGCTCGGCATCGCGGCGCTGGCCTATCTGTTCGCCCGACGGCAGGCACGCAACGCGCACTTTGCCTTCGGTACCGGCAAATTCGGCGATCTCGCCGCGTTTTCCAGTGCCATCATTCTGGGCCTGATCGCGGTGCAGATCGCCTATGAAAGCGTGCTGCGGCTCCTGCATCCGGTTCCGATCGCCTATGGCGAGGCGATCGCGGTCGCGACGCTCGGCCTTTGCGTCAATCTCCTTAGCGCCTGGTTGCTGCGCGGAGACCATGACCATCACGGCCATTCGCATTCCCACGGTCATTCTCACGATAACAACCTTCGCGCCGCCTATGTCCACGTGCTGGCGGATGCGGCGACCTCGCTGCTTGCGATCACGGCGCTGGTGATCGCGATGTACTCGCAATGGGTCTGGGCCGATCCGTTCGTCGGCATTGTCGGCAGTCTGGTGATCGCGAGTTGGGCCTACGGACTGGTTCGCGATTCCGGCGCGGTGCTGCTCGATGTCCGGGCCGACGAGGATCTGGAAACCGTGATCCGTGACCGGATCGAGACCAAGGGCGACCGGGTCACCGACCTGCATCTGTGGCAGGTCGGCCCCGGCCATTGCGCGGCGGTGATTTCGGTGATCTCCGACAACCCGCTGTCGCCCGCGACCTACAAGCGCAGGCTGGGCGGCCTCAAGCGTCTCTGCCATGTCACGGTCGAGGTCGAGCGCTGCCCGCACGAGGCGGCAGCCGCATAGCGGCGAGTCAGCTCCGCGGCACCGAGACCGCAGGCGGCGGCGGGCTCGTGGTCTTCTTCGGGTTCATCGTCCCGGCAACGAATGAAAGTCCGCCGATCAGGACGAGCAAGGCGAAATAGAC
>Ga0209483_1002724_pt1 | contig 12079 bp, 13 predicted proteins | sample NGEPerA_FD_184508 | JGI IMG/M metagenome (GOLD analysis project Ga0209483, IMG submission 184508) | Arctic peat soil microbial communities from the Barrow Environmental Observatory site, Barrow, Alaska, USA - NGEE PermafrostL2-A... | ecosystem: Environmental > Terrestrial > Soil > Wetlands >... | reverse complement strand
GACATCCCAAGTGGCGTGGCGGTGATGAATCTCCAGCCTCCAGACATGCACGACCTTGACGGTGGCTGAAGGGGCAGCGATCGCAATCGTCGCTTCCACAGAAGCGCGCGCCTGCTCGCTGCCGTCGGTGGCAAGAAGGATCCTGTTGAATCGTTTCAAGGCGGCCATTGCAACAGGCTGCCATCGAACGCCTGCGCACCACAGGGCCGAAGGTCCCGGTCGAGCCGGGCCGGCGGCCCCCCTGCAGCTCGACTAGGCATTGCGCGGGCTGGGAGACAAGGTCTCTGCCGCCTCACGTGTCCCGTTGCACTTGCAGGTGGACGCCGCAGTGGCAGCTGACCTGTCCTCGAGATCACACGACTCCCCGCGAGACCACCGAACGAGCAGTCGAGGCCGGCGGGTGCGACCATAGTGGCCATGACTTCGGGGCGCCTCCGCATCATGCTCGTCGACGACCACGAGGTTGTGCGCGATGGCGTGAAATCGCTGATCAACACAAACGACGACCTCACTGTCGTGGCCGAGGCGGGATCGGTCCGTGAGGCGATCGATCAGGCTGTCAAGACAAAGCCAGACGTGGTCGTGATGGATGTCCGGCTGGCCGACGGGAGTGGCATCGAAGCCACGCGCGAGATCCGCGCACGCCTCGAGAACACCCAGGTGCTAATGCTCACCTCGTTCGCCGACGACGAGGCACTGTTCGCTTCGATCATGGCCGGCGCCGCCGGCTACGTCCTCAAGCAGATCCGAGGCGGTGAGCTGATCCGTGCCATCCGCGAGGTTGGCGCCGGCAGGAGCCTCCTCGACCCCGAGGTGACCAAATCGGTGCTGGAGCGGCTGCGCAAAGGCAAGTCGATGCGGGACGAGAAGCTTGCACGCCTATCCGCGCAGGAGGAACGCATTCTCACGCTCATCGCCAAAGGCATGACCAACGGCCAGATCGGGAAGGAGCTGAAGCTCGCCGAGAAGACGGTCAAGAACTACGTTTCGACGATTCTATCCAAGCTCGAGGTGGCGCGCAGAGCCGAAGCCTCAGCGTACCTGGCTCGGCACACGACAACCCCCGGGTCTGTCTGACCGGTCAGTCGGAAGGGCCCGCGCCGGCCACCTTCAGAGCGTCGGCGACTGTCGAGTCAAGGCGCTTGGCGATCGACTCCGCGAGGTCCTTGACCGTGGCCTCGGCCACCAAATGCATGAATGCATCGTCAAGGTGTTTGCCGAGGCCTCCGAGCGGGGGCTGGTACATGCCGCATACAGTCATCCTGGTCACACGATCATCCACCGGTGCGAGCTCGATCTTTCCGCTCATCACCGGGAACAGCTGCCTGATGAATGTCGCCTGCCAGGTGATCGGAACCTCGGTCCAGGCGCCGGTGATCACCGGTTCGCCGACCTCTAATGAGACCTTCTTCTGCAGTCCGATGCCGGCGACCTGGACGCTGACCGCGGCACGTCCGGGACCCTCGAAGGATGGGAGCCATTTCTCTGGACCACTGGCGAGCGCATCACTGACCGCCTCGATGGGCCGTTTGATGTGAACCGAGTGTTTGACGTACACGAATGAAGTATCGAACTCAACCATCGTAGCCACAGGTGCCGAACGTCACCTGTTTCGCGGGTCTAACGGACCTCCCGATCTACACAGACAATCGGGGAGGGGTCCGGGTCACCCGGACCCCTCCCACACCACCGGACATGCGGGCCCGCATCCGGCGGTTCATCAGGCCGTTCTGCCAAGTCAGCCGCAGCCTTCCGACTACGACCGTCACCTTGCTGGCGACACCTCAGCAGACCTCCCCAGATAAGAGCAGTCACTTTCCCTCTACTCCCGCCGCGTTTATCTGGCGACCCTGTTGGTGGTGTCGGGCTTCGCCGTCCTTTGCCAGCTCACCCAAGTCGGCAGGCCTGATACGCGGTTCGTGTTCCTCGGTGCAGAGTTTCGCCTCGGGCTTCCTTCCGGCCCCGTCTCACGACGACACCGTTGCCTCCGGCTCGGAGTTAGCACCAGCGCTTCCTCCAGAGGACTTCCACCTCCTAGTGATTGCCCATGCCGGGCGTACAAAGAGAGCTCCGGCGGAGGATCCGCCGGAGCTCTGCCGTCCTGAAGAATCGAATCAAGCAGCGATCTTCTGCATGACCTTCACAGACTCGGGCTTGCGAACTGCGAAGAAGAGCTCAAAGACCATAGCTCCGAGAACACCGAGCCCCGCGATCATGAGACCGAATGCCGCATATGTCGTGTAGGCGCCGAGGGTGCCCCAGCCGTAAGCGTTCAGAAGCATCGAGCGCAGGGTTTCGCCCTTGAAGAGCGTGGCGACCTGGCCCGAAAGGGTGGTGTTGGTTGGGTCGGCCTGCGCCAGCGCGCTGACCTGTGCGTACGTCTGGCCATTGGCCACGCTCTGAAGATGAACGTTGATGAAGTCGTTCGCGTAGACCCTTGCCTTGTCACCGTTGTCGACCGGCTGCCCGGCGTAATTCCGAATCTCGGCGGAGAATTTCGCAGGGTCGAGAGCGCCGCCAGCCTTGATCTCGCTGGTGGGAGGGAATGAGATCTGCTGCGCCACCAGCTGGTCGCGCACCATGTTGGTCACGAAGCCGCCCTCGTAAAAAAGGAAGCCCGAGGCTGCGGCCAGGATGACCACCAGCATCGCCTGAAGGGAAATTATCCGCCACCGAATTGCGTTGTTCATGTCGCCTCTCCTTGAAAGTTGCCCTCTGTCGAGGGTCTGTTTTGAGCGTTTGGACGGCTCATGGGCTTAGTCAACTACCCAGCCGAGCCTCCGTCGCGGGCCATTCGGCCCCTCGTCGGTTGGGTCCAGGTCCCTAGCCGGCAGGGCCTTGCGCTCGGGATCTGGGAACTCGCGGCATCGAACTCGCCAGGCCGCGGCGGAGGTGTATGTTCGAGGCGATGAGCGATCAATCCGAAACCGTGATCTCCTGGCGGGCCATCGGCGCGCATGCCCCGGTGGTCGCCAGTGACGGCATCGAGGTCGGCCATGTGAGCGAGGTTGCGGCGCTGCCGGAGGAGGACATCTTCCACGGGGTTGTGTTCACGCACCGCCTGCTCGGCCATCACCTGCTCGCACCCGCGAGCGACATCGACCGGATAACCGACAGGGCGGTCTACCTGAAAGTGTCAAGTCAGGACGCCGCGAAGTACGAGCCCTTTCACGAGATGCACATAAAGCGACTCGGCCTCAGTGGCCTGTTCCGCTGGAAGCACCTCGGCTGGAAAGACTCGTCCGAGTAGTCCCCGGCCGCGGCCGTGGATTTGGGTAGTCGCCTCGTCAGACCTTCGGGGCTGGCTGCTCGCCTCGGAAAATGGCTGCGTTCCGACCGGCGAACTCGTCGAAGCTGGTCGGCCTCCGGCCAATGAGGCTCTCGAACATGGGCGAAACCTGCGCCTCCTTACCCTTGCGCCGCTCAGCAAAGAGCTCGGCCAGGGCGTCCGCTGTGAACTGGGGCACCCCGGCGGCAAGCTGCGCAGCGCGAGCGCCCTCGGGGGCGACGTTGACATAGCGGATCGTCTTTCCTGTGGCGGTCGACAGCTTGTCCGCAACCTCCGTCATCGTCAGCGCTTCGGGGCCGGTCAGCGGATAGGTTTTCCCCTCGTGCCCCGGCTCGGTGAGGACCACGGCGGCGACCTCGGCGATGTCGCCCACGTCGATCGACGCGATCCTGGCGTCCTCCATCGGCAGGAAGAACGCCCCCTTCGCAACGATGGCCGGAACCTGTCGGAAGTACGCATGCATGAACTCGCCGGCGCGCAAATGGGTGTAGGCCATGCCAGAACGCTCCAGCCTCTGCTCAGCCTCGCCGTGCATTCGTGCGAATCGAAAAGGAGAGTCGACCTCGGGCATGATTCCTGAAAGCTTCACGACGTGCCTGACTCCGGCCACCCTGGCGGCATCGATGAAGTTCGACTGAACCTCGAGCATCGTGGCGTCCGAAGACGAGATGAGCATCGCGCGCTCCACGCCTCGGAGAGCCTCCGCGAGCGTTTCTGGACGTGCCATGTCACCTTCGACGACCTCCACGTCCGGCAAGGCGGCCAGCGCCTCGGCCTTCGTCGCGCTGCGCACCATTGCGCGCACCGGGATACCTCTCGCGGAGAAAAGGCGAACCAGCACCCCACCGTTGAGCCCGGTAGCACCCGTCACCAGAATCATCTGCCGACCTTAGCTGGTCAGGAATACCCGCCAGCGACTGCCCGCTCGCCCAAGGGCACCGACTCGGCCGGGCCGGGCACGATCCCTTCGGTTTCGGGCGCGTCGATGCGACCCAGGTGGCGCCCACCCGCGAGCAGGACGACGAGCGCGAGCAAGATGGCCGCGGCTCCGAAAAAGAATGGGACATGAGGGTTGAAGACCTCGCCGAGCCGGGCCGCAAGGTAGGGGGCGATGGCTCCGCCGATGAAGCGGACGAAGCTGTAGCCCGCGGACGCGATCGGTCGTGGGACGACCGCCACCTTCATCACGCCCTGCGTGATGAGCGCGTTACTCACCCCAAGGAAGAACCCTGAAACCACGACCACCGCGATCAGGGTCGGCCTGGAGGTGGTGAAGATGCCGCCTATCACCAGAAGGATCGCGATCGACGCCAGGACCACCTGGATCGTTCGCAACGTGCCGAAGCGATCGCGAAGGCGGGGCGCGACGAACACCGAGGTCAGGGCCACGCCGATCCCCCACCCGAAGAAGACCAAACCGAGGCCGTGCGCATCCAATCCGATCGGAAATGGGGTGTACGCGAAAAGTGTGAAAAAGCCGAAGTTGTAGCCGAGCGCGGTGAGAGACATCGTCCGGAGGCCCGGCTCGCGGAGCGCCCTCAACGGCTCGAGGACCGACACTCGCCGCGCAGGCCGGGCGGTCGGAGGCAGCGTGACGACGGTGGCAATCAGCGCGACCACCATCAGGCAGCTCGCCCCGAAGAATGGGCCCCGCCAGCTGATTCCACCCAGCAGGCCACCCAGTATCGGTCCCGTCGCGATCCCGATTCCGATCGCGGCCTCGTAAAGGTTGATCGCGGAGCCGATCCCGCCACTGGCCGCTCCGACGATCGCGGCCAGCGCCGTGGCGACAAACAGGGCGTTGCCCACTCCCCATCCGGCGCGGAAACCGACGATTTCGGCAATCGATCCAGAGCTCCCGGCAAGCGCGCTAAACCCGATGATCAGCACCAGCCCGACGATCAGCGTCCGCTTGATTCCGATCCAGCTCGAGATCGTGCTTGTCACCAGCATGGCCAGGGCCATGCAGAGGATGTAGCTCGTGAACAGCAGCTCCACCTCCGAGGGCGTGGCTTGCAGCTGCTTGGCAAGGGTGGGCAGGATCGGATCGACGAGGCCGAGGCCCATGAAGGCGATGACACACGCGAATGCCACCGCCCACACGATTCGTGGCTGGCGGAGCAGCCCCGAGCGTTCAGCGCCTTGCATGCAGGGCCATACCGGTGCTTTGAAGCTCGTCGACAAGGTGCTCGAGCGCCGGGAGCGCAGCTTCGAGCGACTTCCTCTCGGATGGTGAGAGGAGCGTGAGAGCATCGGCAAGCACGTTGGTGCGAAGGGCGACCAGCGATCGCCAGAGCTCGAGGCCGGCTTTGGTGATGGAGATCAGGGTGGTCTTGGGATCACTCGGGTCGGGGCCGCGTTCGACGAGTCCATGGTCGTCCAACCTGGAGACGAGGGCTGACATCGTGGGCTGGGCAACCTGCTCGATCAGGGCGAGGTCGGTGACGCGCTGCGGCCCGCGCGAGGAGAGCGTGCTGAGAGTGCGGGCCTGGGAGATCGTGATCTCAGCCTGAGCAAGCTGACGACGAAGGAGGGTCTGAAGCCGGGAAGTTGCAGTCCCGAGTCTTTCCGGCAATGGCCCCAGGCGTTGAACATGGGCCACGGCTGTAGTGAGCACATAGCCATTCTATATAGATCAGCTATATCGCGTCGAGCCGGGAAGCGCTCGCCGCATCACTGAGTCCGAGGCTGTTACAAATAGTGAGCCCAGCGTGGTATATAATTAAGTTTGAGCCTCCCCTACGACAGGCTGAAGGATGGGATGCGTTGGATGTGGTCGCTCGGCGACTACTCCAGGCTCGCGGAAGCGCTCGAGCCCCACGCCAAAGCACTTGCCGACGCTTGCATGATCCGCCCCGGGGCGGCAGTGCTCGATGTGGCCGCCGGAAACGGCAATTTCGCCTTCGCCGCCGTGGGCCGGGGCGCTATCGTCACCGCCTCCGACCTGACACCGCACATGGTCGAGCTCGGTCGTGCCCGCTCTGCAGCGAGCGGAAAGCAAATCGAGTGGGTTGAAGCCGACGCGGAGCTGCTGCCATTCGCGGATTCCACTTACGACATCGTGGCATCGGTATTCGCCGCCATGTTCGCGCCGCGGCCGCAGCTGGTGGCCTCCGAGCTGTTTCGCGTCACGAAGCCGCGCGGCCTCGTGGCGATGGCCAACTACAGCCCCGGCGGCTTTCTGGGCCAGCTCACCGACCTTCTCGGTTCCTTCTCGGCACGCCCGACATTCGAGCTGCCGTCACCGTTTGGTTGGGGCGACGAGGACGAGCTGCGCCGGCGCCTCGCCGGTTTCGCGGGCTCCATCGAGATCACCCACCGGCGGCTATCGTTCGAGTCCACATCAGTCGACGACTTCCTGACGTTTTGGGAAGAGACGAATGGGCCTCAGAACGCAATGAAGGCCATGCTTCCGCCCGAGGCATATCAGAAGGTGATCACCGCCTGGATCGCGCTCGTGCAAGAGTTGAACGAATCGGGTGGCGCAAGCGTGATCGTGAGCTCGCCCTACATCCTGGTTCTCGCCCGAAAACCTGGAGTTGACCTCGCAGTCAACGGCTGACGCTTGCGAAGTTACCGGTGCAGGGCCGCCCAGATGTGGGGCCAGAGCAGAATCGCAACCACGATCGCGCCGCCGATCTCGGTAACGGCGGTGGCGCCGGCCGCCACGTCCTTGATCTTCCCGATCTTTGGATCGTGCTGCGGCTGAACGAAGTCGCAGAGCATCTCGATCGAGGTGTTGAGCGTCTCGACGGCAAGCAACAGGGTTCCCACGAGGACGATTAGCGCGATCTCGACACTTGTAAAGCGCAGCAGAAACCCGCCCGCCGCCAGCACGATCACCACCACGATCCCCAGCCGTAGCGACGGGGTGCGCGGCGTGACCCACATCAGCCCGGAGAAGGCGTGGAACCCGCTCTTCAGGACGTTCCACGAACCGGAGCGATGGGTTGCCTTGGTGCGCTTAGGAGTTTTGGCGGCCAACGCGTCGATCGTACCCGCTGATCCCGTTAGATTCTGATGGCCAGCCGGCCGATCGGCTCCAGCAGCTGATCCTCCTCGTACTTGAGGTGGGCGAGCAGCGCATCGGTCAGATGGTCGACCGCTGTCTGCGCATCGTCGAGGCGCTGCTCGTCTTCGACCATTGCCACCAGCCCCGCGTCGACCTCGCCGAGCACCTTGGCAATCCCTTCGTGCTCGCGCTCTAGACGTTCGAGGATCGGTCCGAGCGATTGGTCCGCCGCTTTCAGATCGGGGAACAGCGACTGATCCTCGATGGCGTGATGCACGCTTACCACACGGCAGTACGCGGCGCAAAAAGCCCCAAGCGTCCAGTAGTTCTGCCGCATCGTCATCACGTTGAGATAGGAGCGCGCCTCGGCCGCGCTGGAGCGGCCGCCGCGCACCTCCTGGATCACGTTCCGCAGCTTCGCCAGCTCCTGCCTGAGGTGCTGATGGATCGCGAGCAGCGTCTGCTGGCCGGCGCGGCCGACCGCGAGCCTCTGCTCGTCCTCTCCGACGAGCTGCTGCGCCTCTCGCGCGGCGCGAGCAGACGCCTCGCTTGAACCATCGGCCAGGTGCGTATGACCCGTGAAGGTCGTCGGACCGGCCAACCTTTCTCTGGCGACCGCCTCGCGCACCTCAGGCGCGACCTCCTCCGCCCACCGCCTGATGTCAGCATCCGCGCCCGGCGACACGCCGAGGTTGAACGCGCTGATCCCGTTCAGCAGGGCCAGCTCGGTGAGCTGTTCCGCCCAGACGCGAGGAGGACCCTGCAGAAATCCGGAGCCGGAGGCGGTGAAGGAGCCGTTGACGTTGAATCCTCGCCGCACGGCCGAAGGGTTGCGTCCCGCCTCTTCGGCGGCCTCGTCGATCGTCTGGTTCATCGTGCTCAGCTCGTCGGGTGAGGCGTAGCCGAGGGAGGGAATCCACCCGTCGGCCGCGCGCCCGGTCAGCCGCAGCATCCGCTTCTTGTAAGCCCCGAGCCAGATGGCGATCGCGTGCGGTGGGACCGGCCCTGGCTGAGCGCCGGCGAGCGAGTAATACCTGCCCTCGTAGTGGACCGCGGGTCCAGCCTTCCACAACGCGCGGATGACGGTGATCGCCTCCTCGAGTGCGTCCACGAGCTCCGACATCGTTCGCCGCGGCCCGCCCATGGCGACGATCGGATCGATGAAATATCCCGCCCCGAGTCCAAGCTCAACCCGCCCGTCGCTCAAGATGTCCAGCGCGGTGGCGCTTCTGGCCAGCACCGCTGGGGGTCGCAGCGGGACATTGGCAACGTTGGGAAACAGGCGGATGTGCTGCGTTTTGCCGGCCACATAGGAGAGGAGAGTCCACGCGTCGAGGAAGGTGGGCTGGTACGGATGGTCCTGGAAGCCGATGATGTCGAGCCCGAGATCGTCGGCGAGCTCCGCGGTGGCAAGCACTGCCTGATGGCCACGTGCGCTTGGCGGCACTGACACGCCAAACAGCAGATCGTGCTGGTAGTCAGGCACGTCGACAAGTTTCACCCAAACATCGAGGCGGGAGCGCCTGCGGGAATATGCGCGTTGCCCAAACGATTGATCTTTTTGCGGGATATATCGGCCTCATGGAGTTCTCGGGGCGCTTTCAATCGCGATCCCGAATTGCAAAGGAGCTATTTGATATGGGCGTTTGGAAGTTCGATCCGTACCACACCCAGGTGGAGTTCTCGGCCAAGCATCTCGGGATGATGACCGTCCGCGGCAACTTTGCCGATGTCGCTGCAGCTGGTGACATCGACGTGGAGCACCCCGAGCGATCGACGTTCGAGGCAACGATCCAGACAGCGAGCATCCGCACTAACAACGACCAGCGGGACAAGGACCTCAGGTCATCCAACTTCCTGGAGGCCGAAAAGTACCCGACCATCACGTTCAAGAGCACGAAGATCGAGCCTGCCGGCACCGACAAGTTCACGCTGACAGGCGACCTGACGATCAAGGGCAACACCAAGCCGGTAACCCTCAAGGTCGTCAAGTACGGGGAGTTCAACGACCCGAACATGGGTCATCGGATCGGCTACGCGGCCGAGGGTGAGATCAATCGAAAGGACTTCGGAATGAAGTTCGAGATGATGCTGGACGGCAAGTTCATCGTGAGTAACGAGATCCACATCAACGTGGAAGGCGAGCTGATCGAGGCGGTCGAGACCGAGACCGCAGACAAGGCGAGCGCCTAACCAGGTCGCTTCTCAGGCAGATGCCTGCGCGCAGCAGGCATCTGCCCTTCATCAGCGCCAGCCTCTCGCTCCAGCCGGATTGCCTAGAGGTCGAGCCCAGTTTGAAGGCTCACTGGCGGCGACTCTCGGAGAAAGGCCGCTATCTGCGCGGCGAGCATTTGCGTGTCGTACGGTTTGGTGATGTGCCCGATGCACCCAGCGTCGAGGCTCAGCTGACGGTGGGCGGCCATGGCGTGCGCCGTCACTGCAACGATCGGTATTGATGCGTGCGCCGGATCCGCTTTGAGCTGCCTTGTCAGCGAAAGGCCGTCCTGACCCGGAAGTTGAATGTCCATCAGGATGAGATCGGGCCGCCGAAGCGCAATGCTTGCGAGCGCCTCTGGGGCAGACGCCGCAAGACGCACCAGGTAGCCGCGGCCCTGTAGAACCGCCTCGACCAGCATCTGGCTCGCCGGGTTGTCCTCAACCACGAGTATCACGGCGTGTGGCTCAGCTTTTGGGTTCATGCCGCGAGTCCTCTGCCGACGAACCCTTGCAGCCACTCGACCAGGTCGGAACCCGCAAGGGAGTTGCGCTGGAAGATGGCGGCCACCTGGCCATTGAGTGCTGCCTTGTCGTCGTCGGTGAGCTCTTTGGCCGTCAGCACCATGATCGGAATGGACTTCGTGGCGCCTTCAGCGCGGAGGGCTTCGACCACGTCGAACCCGCTCACCTCCGGCATCATCAAGTCGAGGAGAATCAGGTGCGGCAGCTGGGCACGGGCCACGTCGATTCCTTCCCTCCCGCCCGATGCCGTCAGAACCTTGAAGCCTTCCGGCTCAAGAAGGGCTTGGATCACATTGATGTTGCCCGGTTCGTCATCTACGATCAGCACTCGGATCTCTCCAAGCTGGACCCTCGACGTGAATGCATGGTGGTTCAACCTCGACAGCAGGGCGCCTCTGTCGACTGGCTTGACGAAATAGTCCAATGCGCCCAGCGCACGCCCAAGCTCAGGATTGTCGACCACGCTGACTATCACGACGGGGATGTCTCGAGTCGCCTCGGTCGCTTTGAGCCTTGTGAGGACCTCCCAACCATCGATCTCAGGCAGAAGGATGTCGAGGGTTATGGCCACGGGCTGGAGGTCTCGCGCCAAGTCCAGCGCTTCGTTTCCCGTCCGGGCGACGCTCATTCGAAAGCCACCTACTTCTAGGTGCCGTCCCAAAATTTCCGCCGCTTCGGGGTTGTCCTCGACGACCAGGATCAACGGCCGATTTGCGTCGGCAGGCGCAATCGTTCGTGGCGCCGGAGCCAGCTGCTCGCTGGACCTCGTGGGTTCGACGGGTAGCATCAGGGTGAAGGTGCTGCCCTCTCCAGGCGCGCTTTGGACCTTGACCTCTCCCCCATGGAGCTCGGCAAAACGCTTAGTCAGCGCCAGCCCGAGGCCGGTTCCCTCTTGCTGGCGTCCGTGTTCGGGATCGAGCTGCTGGAACTCCGTGAACAGCTGGTCGAGGTCTCGCTTCGCGATCCCGATTCCGGTATCCGTCACCGCAATCTCGATCCACGAGCCGACCTGACGAGCGTGGATCGCGACGCGGCCGGCCTTCGGCGTGAACTTGATCGCGTTGGAGACGAGATTGAGCAGCATCTGCTTGAGCTTTACCGGGTCTGCCACGACCTGGAGGCCCGGATCCGAGTCGGCATCGAGGATGATTTCTTTGACCCGAGCCAACGGCTCGACTGTCGATAGGACGACCTGGACGCTGTCGGCGATTGTGACTTTCTCTGGATGAAGCTCCATCTGCCCCGCCTCAACCTTTGACAGGTCGAGCACGTTGTTGATGAGCCCCAGCAGATGCTGCCCGCTGGTGTGGATCTGATCAAGGAAGCGATGCTGCGTGCTGGCATCAAAGCGACTGGTCTTGTCATCCCTGAGCAGCTCAGAGAAACCGAGGATCGCGTTCAACGGCGTCCTCAGCTCGTGGCTCATGTTGGTGAGGAACAGGCTCTTGTGGCGGTTAGCCTCCACCAATTGGCTATTGGCATTGCGAAGGCGTTCGAACAGGCGCGCGACTCGGACAGCCGATGCGAGCGGGGCCGCGATCAGCTGTGCGCGCACCAGGTCGGCGTGGCCGAAGGTCTTGCCGGCGCTTTGACGCACCGCCGTGAGGGTCCCCACGACCACACCGCCGCTGACCATCGGCAGGGTGATCAAGGGGCCGATGTCGTCTTGGGCGGCCCAGTTGTGGATCGCGTCCGACCACGCAGGATCGCGCGCGTCTCCAATCAGCGGCCGGCCGGTGCGCAAAACCTCTGCGGCGGGGGAGTGCTCAGGAAGAAGTTCGCCTTTAGGGCTGTCTATCCGCTCGTGCTTGCCGCCGCGGAAGAGGAAGACGACGTCACTGTCCAGCGAGGCCGCAACGTCCGCGGCTCCAAGCGCGTCTGCCGTTTGTCGCAGGCCGAGCGCGAGCAGATCATTCAGCTCGGTCCGGGCGCCGACGTCGACCATGCCCTGCGCCAGTTCTAGCCGCTCCCTGGTTGCCTGCTCCCAGGCCGAGAGCGACCTGGCAAGCTGCCCGATCTCATCCGACCGGGTGGTGGAT
>Ga0209483_1002723_pt1 | contig 12085 bp, 19 predicted proteins | sample NGEPerA_FD_184508 | JGI IMG/M metagenome (GOLD analysis project Ga0209483, IMG submission 184508) | Arctic peat soil microbial communities from the Barrow Environmental Observatory site, Barrow, Alaska, USA - NGEE PermafrostL2-A... | ecosystem: Environmental > Terrestrial > Soil > Wetlands >... | reverse complement strand
ACTGGTCCTGTATAACGTGCCATTTCTTCTTCTTCTCCTGACTTCGGATGACGGCCGGTTTACGCGCAGTGCGCTTCGTCCCGGCCCAATTCAGTGAACAGTGATCAGTGAACAGTAGTCAGTAAGCGCCCGGAGGCTGTTCACTGTCCACTGTTCCCTGTTCACTAGCTTCTTAGACTCTGCGACGCTTCGGTGGACGGCAGCCGTTGTGCGGCACCGGCGTCACGTCGCGGATGGAGCGTACTTCGATTCCGGCCGCAGCCAGGGCGCGAATCGCAGACTCGCGGCCCGAACCTGGTCCGGCTACCCGTACATCGACCGCGCGCAGGCCGTGATCGCGGGCCATGCTGGCTGCATTCGAGGCCGCCTGCTGCGCCGCGAACGGCGTGCCCTTGCGCGATCCTCTGAAGCCCAACGAGCCCGAGCTCTTCCAGCTAAGTGTGTTGCCTACCTGGTCGGTGATGGTAACGATGGTGTTGTTGAACGAGGCCTGAATGTGCGCAATGCCGAATGGCACATTCTTGCGCTCGCGTTTCTTGAACTTCTTGTTCTTGCCTGCCTTGCCCGCGCCGGCTTTCTGCTCTGGCTTCGCCATTAGGTTTTACCCGTCGCTTTCTTTTTGCCGGCAACTGTGCCCTTGCGCGGGCCCTTGCGGGTGCGGGCATTTGTGTGTGTACGCTGACCGCGCACCGGCAGGGAACGCCGGTGACGGTTACCGCGATAACTTTGAATGTCGATCAGGCGCTTGATGTGCATCTGGACGTCTTTGCGGAGGTCGCCCTCGACGTCCCCCTGGTCCTCAATCACCTGACGGATGCGGTTCACCTCGTCCTCGCCCAGATCCTGGATTTTCTTAAAGGCGTCTACGTTCGCCTTCTCCAGAATTTTCAGCGCGCGCGGGTTTCCGATCCCGAAGATATATGTGAGCGCGATCCGTGCCTGCTTGTTGCGAGGCAGATCAACGCCAGCAATGCGTGCCATTTGAATTCCTTTGCCGCTTCAGGTTGTGTGCCTCCGGTCTTAACCGGTTCGCACGGGTTATGCTTTCCGCCTCCTGGGGTTCATCGCAAGCCTTGACTCAGGCTAACTAGCCCCGTTCAATCGGAGGTATCAGCGTATGCCAGGCTCGCTTAGCCCTGGCGCTGCTTGTGCTTTGCGTTCTCGCAGATCACCCTCACCACACCGCGGCGGGTGATGACCTTGCACTTCACGCAAATCTTTTTTACCGATGCACGAACCTTCATTGTCTGTTGCCCTTCTCCGCGCTCAAAATCCAGGCGCGGGGTTTTCAAAAAAGCCTATTTGTAGCGGTACACGATCCGGCCGCGATTCAGGTCGTAAGGGCTCAGTTCCACGGCCACGCGGTCGCCAGGCAAAATGCGGATAAAATTCTTGCGCATTCTTCCCGAGACATGTGTCAACACCTCGTGATTGTTCTCGAGTTTGACCTTGAACATGGCATTGGGCAGTGTTTCAACAACCACTGCCATTACCTCAATCGCGTCTTCCTTCGACAAACGGCATCCCGCTTCCGGCGCTTCCGCGCCTTTGTGTTTTGGACTGAGTGCACTACTCAGTCAGGACTCTCGCCCCGGTGGCCGTCACCGCCACCGTGTGCTCAAAATGAGCGCTCATGCTTCCGTCTTTGGCCACTGCCGTCCAGCCGTCGTCCAACACCAGCACGTCAGGCTTACCGGCATTCACCATGGGCTCGATGGCGATCACCATTCCGGTCTTCAGCTTCATACCTCGGCCGGCTTCGCCAAAGTTCGGCACCTGCGGATCCTCGTGCATATGAACCCCGATACCGTGGCCCACAAAATCCCTTACCACCGAAAACCCTTCGCCTTCCACAACCCCTTGCACTGCCGCGCCAACATCGCCCAGGGTCGCCCCCGGCCGAACCGCCGCGATGCCCGCGTGCAGCGAAGCTTCAGTCACCTTCAGCAGGCGGGCGGCGTTCTCATCGATCGCGCCCACAGGAACCGTGATGGCTGCGTCCCCGTAGAACCCATCCACCACGACGCCGAAATCGACCGAAACAATGTCCCCTTCTTTCAGAACCCGCTTCGACGATGGAATTCCGTGCACCACCTCGCTGTTCACTGAAGTGCACAGCACGCACGGAAATCCGTGGTATCCCTTAAATGCGGCCTTCACGCCCAGTTCGGTCAGCCGCGCTACTGCGGCGTTTTCCAAATCAAGAGTCGTAGCACCGGGCTTCACTTTGCTGCGCACCAACTCCAGCACCTCGCGGACTATCTGACCCGCGCGGCGCATCTTCTCGATCTCCTGGGACGACTTTAGTACTACCGCCAACGTAACCCAGCTTTCAGCTTTCAGCTATCAGCTCTCAGTTCTCTGCCGCACCCGTTCGGGTTGACGGCTGATAGCTGAATGCTGATAACTGTCTCAAACGCACAAACTCGCCGTGCAGTTGCGTTATCCGCGCAACCGCTCCACGGCGGCAACGATACCAGCCGCAATTGCTGCGATCGGCCGGTCTCCATCCACTTCCGCAAAACGCCCCAAACCCCGGTAGCGCTCGACAACCGGCGCGGTCAGGGTTCCATAAGCGCGCATGCGCTCCTTGAAGACCTCTTCCGTGTCATCGGCTCGCTGGGTCAGCGCCGCACCCTCTATATCGCAGAACCCATCCTTCTTAGGCGGATTCACGTAGACGTTATAGATGGTCTGGCAGACAGGGCAATTCCGGCGCCCGGTAATTCGGCGCAAGAGTTGATTATAGTTCACTTGGATGCTGACAGCAACCACCGGAAGGCCATCGGGCTGTGCCGCGAGGCGCCCGTCCAGCCAGCCAGCCTGGCCAAGCGTGCGCGGAAACCCGTCCAGAATGTATCCGTTGTCCGTGTCGGGCTGTTGCAACCGCACCGCCACCATTTCATCCACCAAAGAATCTGGAACTAGTTCCCCTCGGCCCATGATTTCCTTGGCTACCCGGCCCAGCTGAGTGCCCTGGGCCACATTGGCGCGCAACAAATCGCCGGTCGAAATCTGCGGGATACCCCACAGTTTGACCAGTTCTTTAGCCTGGGTCCCCTTGCCCACGCCCGGCGCGCCCAATAAAAGAATTGGGCCGGGAAGAGTCTTTCGACCCGATTCCCGGCCCTGTGCGACTGCAGTCATAAATGAAGACATTACCAGGTTTTCCTTCCGCGTATGCGACCGGAGCGCGGGGAAAAGCCGTCATAGTGTCTCATGATCAGCTGCGATTCGATCTGGTTGACCGTGTCCATGGCCACACCCACAACAATTAGCAGTGAGGTGCCGCCAAAGTAAAAGTTGACCCCCATACCGTGAATCGCCCAGGTCGGCAGGCTTTCAAAGACCCGGCCGATGAGCCATATCTTGTCAAAGCGGATGCCGGAAATGAGGAAGGTCGGCACCAGTGAGATCACAATCAGATAGAGCGCACCCACAAGCGTAATGCGGGTCAGAATGTCGTTGATGAAATCCGACGTACGCTTGCCCGGCCGGATGCCGGGAATGAACGAGCCCGACTTGCGGAAATTATCCGCAATATCGTCCGGCTTCATGATGATGGACACGTAGAAATACGCGAAGAAGATGATGCCCAGCATGTCCAGCAGTTCGTACCATGGGTATCCAGGCGCAAGCGCCTGCATGATGGGTTGGAGAAATTTGCTATTCTGCACCCACTCCACCTGGCCAAAAAGCATCGGAGCCGAAAGGATGGAACTGGCAAAGATGACCGGCATCACGCCACCGGAGTTCACCTTCAGCGGCAAGTGGCTGGATTGACCGCCCATCATGCGACGGCCGATGATGCGCCGCGCGCTCTGGATGGGAATGCGCCGCTCGCTCCGTTCTACAAAAACAATGAAGGCCACCACGGCGATCATGCCCGCCACCAGCGCCAACACGACCAGGAAGGACATCGAGCCCCATGCGTCAGTCTGAATCTTCTGCACCAGTTCGGCCACGCCGCGGGGCAGTCCTGCCACAATGCCGGCAAAAATCAGCAGGCTCATCCCGTTACCGATACCGCGATCGGTGATCTGTTCGCCCAGCCACATGATGAAGGCCGTGCCTGTGGTCAGCGTAATTACCGTCATCAGCACGAAGCCTGCGCCAGGATTCAGAACCAGGCCCTGCCGGGTGAGAATGGCGGCGATGCCGATCGATTGCAGCGCGCCAAGAATCACGGTCAGGTAGCGGGTCCATTGGGTAATTTTGCGCCGGCCAAGTTCGCCTTCCTTCTGGATGCGCGCCAGTGGCTCATAAACCACAGTGAGAAGCTGAAAGATGATCGAGGCGGTAATGTAGGGCATGATGCCTAGGGCGAAGACCGTCATGCGGCGCAGGTTTCCTCCGCCGAACAGATCCATTAGTCCCAGCGCCGAACCATTCTGCTGATTGAAGAGCAGCTCCAGTTGGTTGGTGTTCACGCCCGGCGTGGGAATAAACGCGCCCAGCCGATATACGGCCAGAATGCCCATTGTGAAGAGCACGCGCTTGCGCAGATCGGGAATCCGGAAAATATTGAGAAATTTCTCAAGCATCTTTGCTTATCCGCTTCAGGCGTTGGCCGCCACTGGAATCGTTAACTTACACCATCAATCTTAGTGCACTTCCGGATTCTCAATGAGCTTACAGAAACCCAGCAAATACGGTAGGTGCGTTGCATCACATGTGTTCTCGGGAGGTCACCTGTTGAAACTAGCATCGAATGAATAATTTGGCGAAAACCAGCTCTCATTCGATACCCACATACCCCTGAGATCAGGCCGCTGCCGGCGCCGGCGCGCCACCCAGAACCACGGCCTTGCCGCCGGCCTTTTCGATCTTCTCGACGGCCGACTTGGAAAACTTGTGCGCGTGGATGGTGATCGCCGAGGTCAGTTCGCCCGAGCCGAGAATCTTGATCAGAGCCTTCTTGCTCGATGCCAGACCAAGCTTCTTATAGTCGTCCAAGCCGATTTCGGTGACCTTGAGATCGCCAATCGACTCTGCTATCCGGTCCAGGTTCACAACTGTGTATTCGGTGCGGAAGATGTTGGTGAAGCCGCGCTTTGGAAGCCGGCGGTGCAGCGGCATCTGGCCGCCCTCAAAGCCGCGCATCAGGCTGAAGCCGGAGCGCGATCCCTGGCCCTTGTGGCCGCGGGTCGAGGTCTTCCCCATGCCGGATCCCATGCCCCGGCCCACGCGCTTGCGCCCGGTGTTGGCTTTCTTGGGCGCGCGCAAATTCGATAGATTCTTTGCCATTTTTTCCTCGCTGTAGCGCCGGAAGGGTTGATCCCTGCCGACTCGCGTTCTTTGTGAGCTTCCAGCTATTTGCCGGTCGCCGTCAGGCCTTGCGGCCCGATTAGTTCTCCAGAATCCGGACCAGGTGCGGAACGGCCTTCACCATGCCGCGGGTGGATTCTGTGTCTACGCGCTCAACGATCTGGTTGAGCCGCGTAAACCCCAGTCCCTTCACCACGGCCTTGTGCTTGGCCGGCGTGGAGTTCTTCGAGCGATAGTACTCTATGCGAATCATCTTGGCCTTGGTCGCGGTCTTGGCCGCAGTCTTCGTCTTGGTCTCAGCCATGGCTTACATCTCCTCCACGGTCTTGCCGCGCATGTTGGCAACATCGGCCCGATCGCGCAATTGCACCAGCGCGTTGAACGTGGCCTTGACCACGTTGTGCGGGTTGGGAGAGCCGAGGCTCTTGGTTAGCACGTTCTGCACACCGGCCGAAGTCATCACCGCGCGCACTGCGCCGCCCGCGATCACGCCTGTGCCTTCGGGAGCCGGCTTCAGCAGCACCTGTCCGGCGCCGTAGCGGCCCAGGACAAGATGAGGAATCGAGGTCTCGGTCAGGTTGACCCGGATCAGATTCTTCTTGGCCGCTTCGATCCCCTTGCGAATCGCCTGGGGAACTTCCTTGGCCTTGCCGGAACCGTGACCTACTACGCCCGAGGCGGCGTCGCCCACCACCACCAGCGCGGCAAACGACATGTTCTTGCCGCCTTTGACTACTTTGGTCACGCGATTGATGGCCACCACCTGATCCTTCAGGTTGTACTGGTTGGCATCGAGTTTCTTCTTCAAGATCGTCATTGCTCTCTCGTTTTCCTGCTAGCTTCTAGCCTCTAGCTCCTAGCTTCTAGCTCATCCGCTGATGAAAAGTCACTCCACTTAACACAACAAGGTAGTAGCTGGAAGCTAGCAGCTGCCGTTAAAACTCCAATCCTGCTTCGCGCGCTGCGTCGGCCAGAGCCTTGACGCGCCCGTGATAAAGGTAGCCGCCGCGATCGAAGACCACCTTCTTGATGCCCTGTTTCACTGCCAACTCGGCGACAGCCTTGCCGATCTCCTTGGCCGTCGCCACGTTCCCGCCGGTCTTGAGCTTCAACGAAAGCGACGAGGCCGAAACCAGCGTCTCGCCCTTCTGGTCGTCGATCACTTGCGCATAAATGTGGTTCAGCGAGCGGTAAACGTTGAGCCGCGGCCGTTCCCCGGTGCCGGCCAGCTTGGCGCGGATGCGGTTGTGAATGCGCTGGCGAATTGCGTTTCTCTTGGTTTCGGTAATCATTGGTCTCTCATTCCTATCAGCGGAGCCGCCCAGCGACCCCGTTCGGTTATTTTCAGCTGACAGCTTTCAGCCGTCAGCTTACTTCGCGCCCGTCTTGCCGGCCTTCTTCTTCAGCTTCTCATCCGAGTAGCGCACGCCCTTGTTCTTGTACGGGTCGGGCTTGCGCAGCGAACGCATATCGGCAGCTACCTGACCCACCTTCTGGCGGTCGATGCCGCTGATGGTCAGGTGCGTCTGCTTGGGGTCGATGGCTACATCAATTCCTGTCGGCAGCGGGAACTCGATGGGATGGGAATAGCCCAGCGTGAACACCACCATGCCCTTGCCCTTCAACTCGGCGCGGTACCCGATGCCCACAATATCCAGCTCGCGCGTCCAGCCCTTGGTCACACCCTGCACCGCGTTGAACACCAACGCCCGCGTCAGACCGTGCACTGCGGCGTTCTTCTCGCTGTCGCGATTCACATTCAGAATCCCGTCCTTGGTTTCCAGCGAAATGCCCGAAGCGATCAACGCCGAAACCTTGCCTTTGGGACCTTCGACCAGAACCGTGTTGCCCTCAACTGTGTACTTCACGCCCGCGGGCAGCGGGATCGGCTTTTTTCCAATACGCGACATCGTTTCAATCCTTCTTGGCTTGCGAGTCCCGAAGGAGCATTTCGCTCGCTCGTTCCACTGCAGCCCGTAAAAACAGTGAACAGTCAAAAGTGGACAGTGAACAGTTTGTATCTGACCACTGTGCACTGATCACAGCAGCTACCAAACTTCGCAGAGCAATTCGCCGCCTACACCTTCGCGGCGCGCCTGACGGCCCGTCATCACGCCCTTCGGCGTGGTCATGATCGAGATGCCAAGGCCACCCTGAACCCGCTTGATCTCGTCGTGGCCGATATAGACACGGCAGCCGGGACGCGAGATGCGCGCCAGATCGCGGATAGCCGCCTCAGTGCCGCCGTACTTCAGGTACACACGGAGCACCAGCTTGCCTTCCTCTTCCTGGGTCTTGTAGTTCGAGATATACCCCTCCTCCTTGAGGATGCGGGCTATCTCGGTCTTCAGCTTCGAAGCCGGAACATCCAGCTTCTGATGACGCGCCCGGATCGCATTCCGGATCCGCGCCAGAAAATCTGCTACTGGGTCGGTCAGACTCATTCCTTCTCCTTCATTCCCCGTTCGCCCGCCACCATGGCGGGAACCCGCGGGAATGCTTGCTACAGTGATCAGTGGTCAGTGCACAGTGAACAGTTCTTGAAGTTCCTTTGCCCGCCGTCAGATTGCACTTGGGGCAACTGACCACTGACAACAGTTCACTGACAACTGGCTTACTACCAGCTCGACTTCACGACGCCAGGGATCTCCCCTTTGAGCGCCAGCGACCGGAAACACAAGCGGCAAACGCCGAACTTGCGCAGAAAACCTCGCGGCCGTCCGCAGAGTTGGCACCGGTTGTGCTTGCGGCAGCTGAACTTCGGCTTCCGCGCGTCTTTCACCCTTTTTGCAGTAGTTGCCATAATCCTCTTATCCCGCCCTACGCGCCTTGCCGGAAGGGCATGCCGAAGTGCTTGAGCAGCGCCCGCGCTCCGTTGTCGTCCTTCGCGGTAGTCACGATGGTGATGTTCATGCCCTTCAGCTTTTCCACTTTCGAGTAGTCAATCTCCGGGAAGATCAGCTGGTCGCGCAGGCCGAGCGTGTAGTTGCCGCGCCCGTCAAAACTCTTCGTCGACACTCCACGGAAATCGCGAACCCTCGGCAATGCGGTCGAAATCAACCGGTCAAGAAACTCGTACGCCTTGTCGGAACGCAGAGTGACCATGGCCCCGATCGACATGCCGGCCCTAACCTTGAAGGCCGCAATCGACTTCTTCGCCTTGGTCGTAACTGGCTTCTGCCCGGCGATCATCGTCAAATCGGCGACCAGCGGATCCAGCAGCTTGGTGTTCTGCGTGGCTTCGCCCAGACCCATGTTGATGACGATCTTCTTCAGAGTCGGCACTGCCATCGCGTTCTCAAGACCCAGCTCCTTTTGGAGAGCCTGCTTGATTTCCTTGTGATACTTCTCTTTCAATCTTGCTGCCATGTCGCTTCGCTCTCTTTCTTCCGGCGCCCGGAGTGGCCCACGCTTGCTGACCGTTTACCGTTGCGGAAGGGGTTCACCGTCCTGGCTCATTGCGCCAAAGGCCGGCTTGGGTTCCCGCTAATTCTTCTTCGTGGGCAGCGTCTGGCCGCACTTCTTGCACACACGAACCCGCATGTCGCCTTCCATCTTGTGTCCGACGCGTGCCGGCCCGCAGTTGGGGCAAACAAGCATTACGTTCGACACATTGATCGGCGATTCCTGCTCTGCGATACCGCCCTTGGTCCGCTTTCCGGTCTTGCCTGAAACTGTTTTCTTGACTACCCGCACGTGCTCCACAAGAACCGTGCCCTTGTCGGGAAACACGCGCAGTACGCGGCCCGTCTTGCCGCGGTCCGAGCCTGTCAGCACCTTGACCGTATCGTTACGATGAATATTCAAACTCGGCATCAATCTCTCCAAATACAGTTCGTAGTTCTCAGTTCGCAGTTCGTAGTTTTCCGCAATGCCACTGAGAACTGTGAACTATGTACTTCGAACTGCTGTTAAACAACTTCCGGGGCCAGCGAAACGATCTTCAGAAACTTCTTCTCGCGCAGTTCGCGGGCAACCGGTCCGAAGACGCGCGTTCCCACCGGCTCGTGCGCATCATCGATCACCACAGCCGCATTCTCATCAAAGCGAATGTAGGTTCCGTCACGCCTGCGATGCTCCTTACGGGTGCGAACGATTACCGCCTTCACCACTTTGCCCTTTTTCACGGTGCCGTCGGGCGAGGCTTCCTTTACCGCTGCCGTCACTATGTCGCCAAGACCGGCCTTCTTGCCCAATCCGCCGCCCAGCGGCAGAATCACTTGCAGCTTGCGCGCGCCGGAGTTGTCGGCTACCGCGAGCATGGTTCTCATTTGCACAGCCATGGGTTCTTCTCCTTCTCAAAGCATTTTCCGAATTCACTTGCCGTATCGAAGTCTTTTGCAAGGTGGATTTTTCTTAAGGAAAAATCCACTCGGCTTTTATGCCTTCAAACACGGCAATCCGGAAATTGCTGATTCGCTCGCGCTACTTGACGGCTGCCTGCGCAGCGTCTTCAATCTGGCCAAGCGATGAACGCCGGACAATTTCTTCCAGAGACCAGCGCTTCAGCTTGCTCAACGGCCGGGTCTCGCGGATTCGTACCACGTCGCCCATCCGCGCCGAACTCTGCTCGTCGTGCGCATAAAACTTCTTGGTGGTGCGCATGATCTTCTTGTACTTGGTGTGCGGCTTGCGCATTTCGACCTCAACCACGATCGTCTTCTGCATCTTGGTCGAGACTACCTGGCCAACCTTCTCGTTGCGTCGCGCGCCAGTCGCCGGCGCCTGCACTGCTTCTGTTGTCGCCGGCATTTAGCGGGCTCCCTTCCGTTTACCGACCTTGGTTTCCGCAGTGTCGGTAGTCTCCGTGGCAGCGCCGCCAATGCCCAACTCGCGCTCGCGGGCCACGGTCTTGATCTGTGCGATCTCCTTGCGCAGTTGGCGGAGCTTCTTCACTCCGTCATTCTGCCCCAGGGAGACCTGAAAGCGAAGCCGGAAGAGCTGCTCGGAGGTTGTCGTCTCCTGGTGCGCCAGCTCTTCGTCGCTCAAATTGCGAATCTTTGCGAGTTCCATCTCTGTTTCTCTCTCCGGCGCTCCTCGCGCCCAGTTTTCGGGGCGCACAGCGCGTCAAACTTTCACATCCGGCGGGTCCTGGCTGCCCCATCCCTGACGCGCCATTTGCGTCAAGGCAGGCGAGGCGCAACTAGCTCGCCTCAGCAACAACCTTCTCGGCGCCCGGCCGCATTACAAACTTGGTTCTGAGCGGCAGCTTGTTCGACGCCAGCCGCATCGCCTCTTCTGCAACGGTCGGGGATACCCCTTCCATCTCGAACAGGATCTTGCCCGGCCGCACCACTGCAACCCAGTGGTCCAGCGCGCCCTTGCCCGAGCCCATGCGGACTTCGGCCGGCTTCTTGGTAATCGGCTTGTCAGGGAAAAGACGGAGCCAGATCTTGCCACCGCGCTTGATGAACCGCGTCATCGCGATACGGCTGGCTTCGATCTGCCGGTCGGTAATGTAACCGCACTCCAGCACCTTCAACCCATATTCACCGAACGACAGCGAAGAGCCACGCCACGCCTTGCCCCGGCGCTTGCCCTTCTGCTGCTTGCGAAACTTCACCTTCTTTGGCATCAACATAACGAAGAACCTCGAAAACCAGCTACTAGCTGCTAGCTTCTAGCCTCTAGCTTCAAAACCTACCTGCAACAACCTCACTTTCCAACGCACTAGCTAGAAGCTAGGGGCTAGAAGCTGAAGGCTGTTCTTAAAACACCGACGTTCCCACCGGCGGCACCTGACGGCGCTTCTGCTCGTAGATATCGCCGCGATAGATCCAGGTCTTCACGCCGATTACGCCGTAGGTGGTGTGTGCTTCGGTAAAGCCGTAATCGATATCGGCCCTCAGCGTGTGCAGTGGCAAACGGCCCTGCAGATACCACTCCGAGCGCGCGATTTCGTTGCCGTTCAACCGGCCCGAAACCCTCACCTTGATTCCCTTGCAGCCGAAGCGCAGCGCCGAATCCACGCTCTTGCGCATGGCGCGGCGGAAGCTGACGCGCTTCTCCAGTTGCAACGCGATGTTTTCCGACACCAGCTGTGCGTCCAACTCCGGCTTGTTCACCTCGATGATGTCGATGAACACGTCGCGGCTGGTGCGCTTGCCCAGCTCCGTCTTGAGCTTTTCGATCTCGGCGCCCTTGCGGCCGATCACGATGCCCGGACGAGCGGTGCGGATAAGGAAGCGCAGTTTGTTGCCCGGCCGCTCGATTTCTACCGAACTGACACCTGCCGCCTTCAGCTTCTCGCGTAACTCCGCCTTCAGCTTCACGTCCTCGACCAGGAGCTTGTCAAACTCGCGCTCTGAAAACCAGCGCGAACGCCACGGCTTGTTCACTCCCAGCCGGAATCCGTAAGGATGGACTTTCTGTCCCATACTTTTCCTCTCAAACCCTCTTCGGTGTGGCAATCCCTGCCCGCCACTCCCGAAACCCTGTTTTACTGAGCGAATCCGAAGGGGACTTGCATCTCCTCCGATCGCTCGATCAGCTTTACTTCTCGTCCTTCTTCGCGCTCTTCTTCGGCGCGGACTTCTTTGCGGCCGCCTTCTTCGCTTCCGCCTTGGGCGCTGCCTTCGGCTTTGCTGCTGCCTTGGCCTTGCCGGTCTTCGCAGCCTTCTTCGCCGCCGGAGCATCTGCCGTCCCGGCCACCGGCTCTTCAGCCTTGGTCACCAGACCTGCGGTCGCCTGGCGCTCGGCCACCGACAGCACAATGTGCGTCAGCCTGCGCTGGTACCGGTAGGCCCTGCCCATCGGAGCCGGGCGGATGCGCTTCATGCGCGGTCCATCGTTGGCCACTGCAAGCTTGACGTAGAGG
>Ga0209483_1002718_pt1 | contig 12101 bp, 10 predicted proteins | sample NGEPerA_FD_184508 | JGI IMG/M metagenome (GOLD analysis project Ga0209483, IMG submission 184508) | Arctic peat soil microbial communities from the Barrow Environmental Observatory site, Barrow, Alaska, USA - NGEE PermafrostL2-A... | ecosystem: Environmental > Terrestrial > Soil > Wetlands >... | reverse complement strand
ACATCGAATCTAGTTGATTTTGAGAATTACTTTCAATATCTTCAGGTCGCTTAGACGGAGGTGTCTCTTGCTGGTCTGCCCCTGCAACCGAGTCAGCGATCACGCCATCTGCGATTCGATCCGCGATGGCGCGGGTTCGATCGATGAAGCGGGCCGTCGCTCTGGGGTTGGGACCCGCTATGGCTGCCATCGCCTCTTCCAAGCGATCGTCGAACCGTTTGCCCTCTCGCTGGCCAGCTGAGATGGATGCCATGCGTGGATTCGGAAAGACGCTCCCGCTCTTTTTCTGCCTGGGCCTCGGCGGCGGGCTGTCGGCCGGTGGCTGCGCCGCCAAACAGCCCGAAGCGACCGACGGCACCGTCTTCATCGCAACGATCTCGGACTTCCAGGACTTCCAGAGCTGGCACTCGGCCCCCGCCATGCCCGCCACGACGCTGCCGCCCATCGACGGGGGCGATGGCGTGGACGCCGGGACGGTCACGCCCGATGCCGGGACGGTCACGCCCGATGCCGGGGCCGTCCACGTGCTACCGCTCACCGTCTACTGGAACAACCCGCCACCCCACGGGAGCACGACGTTCCCGGTCGGCACGATAATCGTCAAAGAGACCTCGGAGACCGATCCGACGGCGCGGAAGATCTTCGCCATGGTCAAGCGCGGCGGCGACTTCGACCCGAACGGCGCCGTCAACTGGGAGTGGTACGAGCTGTATTTCGACGCCAACGGAAACGTGGACGCCAACTGGTATGGCGTCGGGCCCAACGGTGGTTCCACCGATCCGTATGCCGCCAATCCCAACATCTGCAACGCGTGTCATTTGAAGGCCGCGGCCAACGACGACGTCTGGTCATCGGCTCTGCAGCTTTCGAACTTCTGACGTCCCACCCGAAGAGGAAGCCATGTCCGTGTCGTTTCGTCGCGCCCTGGTGGGCGCTTTCGCCACCGCTCTGTTCGCCGCCGCTCCGTTCGCCGCCGCGCCGGCGAACGCCAACCCGCGCCCGCTGCCTTACACGTACATCTACGAGACGCTCCCCAAGGGGGACGCCGAGATCGAGCTCTACTCGGACCTCGAGCCGCTGCGCGTGAACGAGTCCGGATTGAGCGCCGGCAATGGCGCCCAGACCTGGTACCTGGCGTCGCAGTTCCAGCTCGAGATCGAGTACGGCCTCACCGATCGCCTCGAGCTCGGCCTCTACCTGACGCTGGCTCCGACCGATCCGGCGCTGCAGAACCTCCCGCGGATGTCGGAGGGGACCGGCGTCAAGCAGCGCCTCCGCTACCGTTTCGCCGACGCCGGCCAGTGGCCCATCGATTTGGCCGTCTACGGCGAGGCGACCGAGAACCAGAGCGAGATCGAGATCGAGGGGAAGATCATCCTCCAGCGCCGGGTGGGCGCCTTCCGAATAGCCGCCAATGCCTGGGCCGAGCGCGAGTACTACTTCAGCGGCGCGCACGAGTGGGTGCTGAACCCGGCGGCTGGCGTGGTCTTCGAAAAGTGGATCACCGCCCAGCCGGGGATCGAGTACTGGATGCACGCCGAATACAGCGGAACCAACCTGCAGCTCGGCCCCGATCACTTCCTGGGGCCGACCGTGATCCTCCAGCTCGGCAAGATCTGGTGGTCGACCGGCGTCTACGCCCACCTCAACGGTCTGAACACCCTGGCGCCCAGCCTCGCCGTGACCGGCGATCCGTTCGGCGGCCCGATCTGGGTCCGGACCATCGTTGGGATCAGCTACTAACATGGTTCGACCTCACGAACGTCGCCGACGACACCGGCGCGATCAATTGCGCGGCTAAGGTCCCAAGACCGGGGCGGCCGACGTCTACGGCGGCAATCCGCATGTCTGCAACGACGGCCATAAATCGCAGTCGCCAACGACCAGTGCGGTCGGCGGCGCTACAGCTCTCCAATTTCCGAGCCACGCCCACTGCTAAGAAAATCCGGAACTGGCAGTTGATTGACCGCAAAATCGCTGATCCGCTCAAAAATAATCCGTGTGCATGGCCACAAATCCTTGTTTGTGAATGGATCCTGGTTATTATCCCCGGCCATGACGATTCGTACGCTGATCGAAGACTTCGCCAACAAACTGAGCTCGCTGATGGAGGGGCAGGCCTTCGACCGCGCGCGCCTCGCCGTCGAGAGTGCGCTGGGCGTCAGCAAGCCCCGCCGTGGCCGCCCGCCGAAGAACGCGGTCACCGCGACCGCCGCGCTGGCGGTCGTTGGCCGTAAGAAGCGCAAGAAAGGTCCCAAGCAGCTCTGCCCGGTTCCGGGTTGCAAGAATCCTGCGGCGCCGGTCTTTGGCATGGTGTGCTCGAAGCACAAGGATTTGCCGAAGGCCCAGATCAAGAAGTTCCGCGAGGCCCGCCGCGCCAAGAAGCAGGGCGCCAAGAAGTAGCCCGATTCCGTCCAAACGCCACGGTCGCGGTCGCGGTCGCGATCGATGGATCGCTGCGGCGCTGCTCTCGATGGCGAGCGGCTGCCGAATTTTCGGGGCGCCGGTAGGGCCAGTCACCACCACCGCGCCGCCGGCGGTGGTGGCGCGATACGCCAAGTGGGAGCTCGAGCTTGCGCCGCGCGATGTGCGCGGCGCGGACGAGCCTTTCGTGGATTTCACCGCGCCCTCGGGCCGCGTCTGGCGTGTCGTTGGGTTTCCTTCGGGCGGCCGTTGGAAGGTTCGCTTCGCGCCGTCCGAGCTGGGTGAATACCGATATCGGGCCGGGCCGATCTCGGACCGGGGCCGGATGGTGGCGGGTATCTTTCAGGTCGCGCCCAGCGCCGATCGCGGATTGGTGCGCGTCGATTCCGCCCACCCGCACCGGTTGCGCTTCGACGACGGCACGCCCTTTTTCCTGCTCGGCGAGAATCGGATCAACATCTACGATCCGACCTGGAACTACCGCCACCAGAGCGCGGCGGCCTATCTGGCGACGATGGCCAGCTACGGCATGACCACGCTCCGGGTGTTCATCTTCGCCGATTGCCACGCCGAGGGGACCCGCGATCACGCGCAATTGGGTTGCCTCGAACCGAAGCTGGGCCAGTTCGACGAGAAGGTGGCCCGCAGGTTCGACCAGATCTTCGAGGCCGCCGAGGCGCACGGCATCTACGTCGTGCTGACGGCCTTCGCGATCGGATTTTCGCCCGGCGACCCTTGGAAGAACTGGGCCGACAACCCCTACAACGTCGTCAACGGCGGGCCGGCCCACGGCAACCAAGAGGTCTTCACGCGCGATGATCTCCGCGCCGCCGCCAAACGCAAGCTGCGCTACCTGTTGGCGCGGTATGGGTATTCGAGCCACCTGCTGGCCATTGACCTAATCAACGAACCCGAGTGGGACGGCCAGATCCCGGAGCGGATCTGGATCCCGTGGGCGCTGGATCTGGCGCACGATTGGAAGCAACACGATCCCTACGGCCATCTGGTCACGGCGGGCTCGATCGGTCTTTCGACCAACATCGACGGCGACGAGCGTCCGCTCTATGCCAGCCCGGACATCGATTTGATCGAGTGGCGTCTGTACGGCGCCGCGACCTACGCGCCGCGCGCGCTCGCCGACGAAATGGCCCGCCGCGTGCGCGAGACCTGGGCGTTCGGCAAACCGATCTTCTGCGGCGAGTTCGCTTACGGCGGCGAGGATCCGGCGCTGTACGATCACACCCATACCGGCATCTGGGCGGCGACCTTCACGGGCGCCGGCGCGCTTTCCCACTCGGCGCCGCCGTTTCACCGCGACTCCGACGAGCCGATGACGCCGGCACGCGGGCACCATTTTCGGGTGCTGACGGATTTTCTGGGCGGCCTCGATCCCAAGCGGCCGCTCGATCCGGATCCCAGCGCGACCGCCGAACCGGCCGGAACGGCGGTCTGGGCACTGGGGCAAGGCGACTACCGCGTCCTGTGGGTGGTGGGCGCCGCCGCGGGCTATGGCCAGCCGATCGACGGGACGCTGGTGAAGCTGCGCGACGTCCCGAGCGGGGGTTATCGCGTGGAATGGCGGGACGACCTGAGCGGCCGGATGTTGGCGACGACCGACGTCGCGGCCGCCGGCGGCGACCTGACGTTGAAGGTACCGACCTTTACCCGCCACTTGGCGGGCAAGCTCTTCCGCGCGCCCTGAGGCCGCGGCCCGCGGCGGCCGCCCGCCGCGCGACCGTGTGTTAACCTCGGCGTATGTCGATCGTCGAGAGCCTGCGCAAGCTGGTGGATCCGGTCGAGGCGCAACGTCGCCAAGAAGAGCTGAAAAACGAACGCGAGCTTCCGCGGCGGGCGCAGGCCGGCGATCCGCCGCGCTTCGTCTGTCGCATCTGCGGGCACCTCGACACGCAGGGCGGGTACTGCCCGACCTGTCTGGCCGACACCATGGAACGGCAGGCCAAACCGCCCGGCGTTCCCGACGACGTCGGTTAACCGCCAGCGCGGGTGGTGGGTCAGCGGGTCATACGCCCGATGCGGGCGGCGTGCTCGGGATAGCGCGCCGCCAGCTCGGGGCCCGCGGCCAGCTCGAAGTCGGCGAAGTCGAACCCCGGCGCGACGGTGCAGCCGAAGAGACAGTGGGGGACGCCGGCGGCCAGCTCGACGCCGAACCAGGTACCTGCCGGAATCACCAGTTGCGGCCGCTCGCCGGCGGCCACGTCGAGGCCGAGGCGGCGCACCTCGCCGGCGCCGTCCGGCGCGAGCATCAAGACCTCCATGGGTCCGCCTTCATATAGATGAAAGAGCTCGTCGGACCGCAACCGATGAAGGTACGTCGAGGGCGCCGTCTGGGTGATCAGGAAGTAGATCGCGGTGCTGGCGGCGCGCGGGCCACCGTGCGGCAGCCCCGCCAGCGCCAGCGGGGCGCGGTAGCTCTCGACGTAAAAGCCCCGCTCCGGGTGCGGCGCCATCCCGAGTCGATCGATGAGCTCTTCCGCGCGATCCATGGGACGACCATGCCACGGGTGGGGCCTGGGTAAAGCGATGGCCGATGGCCGACGCCGAGATCGACACGGACACCGACGTCGGTACCGGCGGGCTTGACCTTCGGCCGGGGGCGCGGGATCGCTACGTCTGCCATGACGACCTCTACCCTGAAGGTTCTTTGCGCCGGCACGCTGGCCGCCTCGCTGCTGTGTCTGGCGCTGCTCCGGCCGCCGCCCGCGCAAGCCGCCCAGGGCGACACGCCGGCCGGAAGAGTCACCGCGATGGCGTCGGCCCCGACCGCCGCCCAGGTCGACCAGCGCACCGAAGCGCGGGTGGAATCGATACTGGCGCGCATGACGCTGGACGAAAAGATCGACTATCTGGGCGGCGTCGATTCGTTCTACGTGCGCGCCGTTCCCCGTCTCGGCCTGCCGGCGTTCCGGATGGCCGATGGCCCGTTCGGCGTCCGCAACGTGGGTCCCTCGACCACCTACGCGGCGGGCATCGCGCTGGCGGCCTCCTGGGATCGCGATCTCGCGAACCGCGTGGGCGCCGCGATCGGCCGCGACGCCCGGGCCCGCGGCGTGCACATCATGTTGGCGCCCGGCGTGAACATCTACCGCGCGCCGATGTGCGGCCGGAACTTCGAGTACTTCGGCGAGGATCCGTTCCTGGCCGCGCGGATGGCGGTCTCCTACATCGAAGGGATGCAGGCGCAGGGGGTGAGCGCGACGATCAAACACTTCATCGGCAACAACTCGGAGATCGATCGCCACCACACCAGCTCGGAGATCGACGAGCGCACGCTGCGCGAGATCTACCTGCCCGCCTTCGAGGCCGCCGTCAAAGAGGCCCACGTGGGCGCGCTCATGACCTCGTACAACTTGGTGGACGGCGTTCACATGACCGAGAACGCCGCCTTGGTCGACGGGCTGCTCAAGAAGGAATGGGGCTTCGGCGGCATCGTGATCTCCGATTGGGACGCCACCTACGACGGCGTCGCGGCGGCCAACGCGGGCCTCGACATCGAGATGCCGTCTGCCAAGTTCATGAACCGCGAGACGCTGTTGCCGGCCCTCAAAAACGGCCAGGTCCAGGTCGCGACCATCGACGACAAGGTTCGGCGCATCCTGCGGGTGGCCGTCGAGCTCGGCTGGCTCGATCGCCCGGCCACCGATCCGGCCTCGCCGCTCTTCAGCGAAGCCGGACGCGAGCTGGCCCTCGAGACCGCGCGCGCCAGCATCGTGCTGCTCAAGAACCAGGGGAACCTGCTACCGCTCGACGCCCGCCGGGTGAAGTCAATCGCCGTGATCGGGCCCAACGCCTACCCGGCCGTGCCGGTGGGTGGCGGCAGCGCGCAGGTCCGGCCATTCTCGGCGGTGGGCTTCGTCGAGGCGCTGGCGAACCGCCTGCGCGGAACGGCGACGGTCTCGGTCAACCACGGCGTCCCGACGCTGGCCGAGATCTTCGACTCGACCGACTTCGTGACCGCGGCGGCCGGCGGCAAGCCAGGTCTCACCGGCGAATACTTCAACCAGCGGAGCCTGGCTGGGACGCCGGCGCTCACGCGCATCGATCCACACGTCGACTTCGCCTGGGACAAACCCAGCTTCTGGCCCACCGGCCAGCGCCCGGCCTCGGCCGCCCGCTGGAGCGGATTTTTCATTCCGCCCACCTCGGGCGACTACCGCTTCGCCGCCTTCAGCTACGGCCTCGACGAATACCGGCTCTATGTCGACGGTCGGCTGGTGCTCGATCGCGCGCGTGGCCCGCAGCCGATCAACCTGGCCACCTTGCCGCTTCACGCCGGCCACGCCTACGCCGTGCGCTTCGAATACCTACACGGCGACCACCACGCCCGCGTCGGGTTGGGGGTGCGGCGCGCCGATCAATTCGTCGATCCGGCTGCCAAGGCCCTGGCCGCGCACGCCGACGTCGCCATTGTGGTGGCCGGGTTCGATCCGATGACCGAGAGCGAAGGCTACGACCGAACCTTCCAGCTCCCCGCCGGTCAAGACGACCTGATCGCCGCCGTGCGCGCCGCCAACCCGCGGACCGTCGTGGCGATCACCTCGGGCGGCGGCGTCGACATGACCAGCTTCGTCGATCGGGTTCCGGCCATCCTCGAGAATTGGTACCCGGGCCAAGAGGGCGCGCCGGCGCTGGCGGAGGTGCTGCTGGGCGACGTTGCGCCGTCGGGGAAGCTACCGGTGACGTTCGAACGCCGCTTCGCCGACAGCGCCGTCCGCGACAGCTACGCCCCCCAGGCCGACGGCAAGGTCATCTACAGCGAGGGGGTGTTCCTGGGCTATCGGCACTTCGATCAGACCGGCCGCCAGCCGCTGTTCCCGTTCGGCCACGGGCTCTCTTACACCCGCTTCAAGTACGGCGCGCTGACCGTCGCGCCCGAGGCCATGCCCGCCGACGGCCCGGTGACCGTGTCGTTCGATCTCACCAACCTCGGCCAGCGCGCCGGGAGCGAGGTCGCGCAGGTATACGTGGCCGATCACCACGCGCCGGTGCCGCGGCCACCCAAGGAGCTGAAGGGCTTCGCCAAGGTCGCGCTCGCGCCGGGCGAGACCAAACGGGTGCACATCCCCCTCGATCGCCGCGCGTTGTCGTTCTTCGACGTCAAGTCCAAGCGGTGGCGCGCCGAGCCCGGCAGTTTCGAGGTGCTGGTCGGCTCATCGTCGCGGCAAATCGAGCTGCGCGGCAAGCTCACGCTGCGGTAACGCCCGGTTACTTGCTCCAGGGGGGAACCACCTTGTTCATGCGCGCGTAAGCGATCGACTGCCCCAGGTGCTCGTGCTCGTGGTTGAGGACCACGAGCAACCCCTGGCGAACCGTCATCTCGTTGCCGAAGAACTTCACCTTCTTGTCGAGGTCGGCGTCGGAGAGCCCCTTGGCGGAGCTGCGAACGTAGTCGAAGGATTTCTCGAGGATCTTTTTGATCTCGGCCTTGTCGGTGGTCCTGGCGTCCCATTTGGTGCGGTTGCCGTCGAACGCCACGTCGGCGGGCGGCTCCTTGCCGGTGACGGCCTTGACGATGCCATAGTTGCCAAAGGCCACGTGGAGATACACCTCGGCGATCGAGCGCACGCCCGGCGCGGGACGCCAGGTGAGCTTGTCCTGCGGCACGGCCCCCTCGAGCGAAACGATCTTCTTCTCGGTGGCGTCGAGCTGGCTCACGAAGTCGGTCTGGAAGGTGTTCTTCGGGGCGGCGGCCTGGGCGCGATCGGCGCAGGGGGCGAGCGGGGCCAACGGGACGAGGGCGAGGATGAGGGCGAGCGAGCGGATCTTCATGTGGCGTCTCCGGACCGAGGTGAAATGGCGCCCAAGTGTGCCGCATCGAGAGCCAATGACAAGACGACCACCGCCGCGCAGCCGATCAGGTTGAACCAGAGGAAGCCGATGCCGGTCGCGCGCCAGGTCGTCACCACCAGAGCCTCGGACAGCAGCGCCGCGACGAAGACCGGCGTGGCCCGAACCCGGCGTAGAAAGAAGGCCACCAAGAAGATTCCCAAGATGGTTCCATAGAAGAGCGAGCCCAGCAGGTTGACCGCCTGGATCAAGTTGTCGAGCAGCGCCGCCGAGGCCGCGAAGATCACCGCCAGCACGCCCCAACCGCCGGTGCAGATCTTGGCCACCCGCAGATAATGGGCGTCGGATTCGTGGGGGCGCAGGCTGCGCCGGTAGAAATCGACCACCGTGCAGCCGCCCAGCGCGGTCAGCTCGCTGGCGGTCGACGACATCGCCGCGCAGAGGATCACCGCCAGCAGCAGGCCGATGAGACCGCGCGGCAGGTTGGCCATCACGAAGGTCAAGAAGACGTAGTCGGCGTCGTTGGGCTCGGGGCGCGGCAGCGATCCGGTGATGAGCGCGCGGGTTTTCCGGCGCAGATCTTCGCTGCGCGCGGCCGCCGCCCGCAGGCGCGTCTTGGCCGCGGCGACGGCGGTCGGATCGTCGCCACGCAGGGCGCCCGACAAGTCCTCGACCGCGCCCCGCTGCGCGGCGAAGGCCAGGCGGTGCTCGGACTCCAGATGGTGCAGCTCGGCGGCGTGGGGCGTCCGTTCCAGGCGCGCCAGCTCGGTCTCGTTGAAGAACAGCGGCGGCGGGTTGAATTGATAGAAGACGAACACCATCACGCCGACCATCAAGATGAGGAATTGCATCGGGACCTTGAGGAGCCCGTTGAACAGCAGGCCCAGGCGGCTCTCGGTGATCGAGCGCGCCGAGAGGTACCGCTGCACCTGCGACTGATCGGTCCCGAAGTAGGCCATCGCCAAGAAACAACCGCCGGCCAGGCCGGACCAGAGCGTGTAGCGGTTGCCCAGGTTGAGCGAGGGATCGACTACGTTCATCTTGCCGAAGGTCCCCGCGATGGTGAGCGCGTGACCGAACGACAAATCCGGCGGCAGCCGGCGCACGATCACCACGAAGGCGACCACCATCCCACCCAGCATCACCACCATCTGATGCTTCTGCGTCTGGCCGACCGCCCGTGTGCCGCCCGCCACCGTATACAAAATGACCAACGCGCCGATGGCCAGGCAGGTGAGGTTCAACGACCAGCCGAGGACCTTCGACAGCACGATCGCGGGCGCATAGATCGTGATCCCGGCCGAGAGGCCGCGCTGGAGCAGGAACAGGAACGCCGCCAGCTGGCGGGTCTTGAGATCGAAGCGGCCTTCCAAATATTCGTAGGCGGTCAGCACGCGCAGCCGGTAAAACCGCGGCACGAACGCCACCGACAGCACCACCATCGCGATCGGCAGCCCGAAGTAGAATTGCACGAAGCGCATGCCGTCCTCGTAGGCTTGCCCGGGCATCGAGAGAAACGTGATGGCCGAGGCCTGCGTCGCCATCACGGACAAACCGATGGTGAGCCACCGATCCCGGTAGCCGCCGTGCAGGTAACCCGCCATGTCCGACGGGCCGCGCGTCTTCCAGAGGCCGTAGACGACGATCACCCCGAGCGTCCCGAAGAGGACCACCCAGTCGAGCGCGCTCATCGGTAGAGCACGGTCAACGCGATGCCCAGCGCCGCCTCGATCGCCAGCGCGCCGAGCACGATGAGGTAGATCGCGCGCCAGCTCAAGAACGGCGGCGCGTCGACCATCTCGGCACGCGGGCGTTCCGGCGCCGCGGCATCTTCGGCGGCATCTTCGGCCCCATCGCCTTCATCGCCCATTTTGCGTCGAGCCGCCGGCCAGCAGGTTGGCGAACAGCCGAAACGCCCCCGGCACCCCGGCCGGTAGTTGCCGGAAGAACGACAGCCCGGTGTAAGCGAAGACCCCTTTGCCGACGCGCGCCCATAGCAGACCGCCCGCGAGCGCGGCTTCGCCGGGATCGTGCATCGACAGCGGCGTCTCGTACTTGGGATCCCACTTGTCCGGGAAGTAGAGCCCCCGCTCCTGGACCCAGCCTTCGAAGTCGCGCGGGCCGAGCACATTGGGCGTGGTGAGCGCCGGGTGCTTGGGCGACACGAAGGTGACCTCCGCGGTCTCGTCGGTGACCCGCTTGCTGCTGATGTCGAAGGGCCATGGGCCGATCGGAATGGTCAGCGGCGCCAGCCGGTTGTTGGTGTTGTATTGGCAGATGAGCACACCGCCCCCTGCGACGTAAGCCATCAACGTGGCATGCGCCGCGCGCAGCCGCGCGCTGGTGTTGAAGGCGCGCACGCCGATCACGATGGCGTCGAAGCGCCCGAGGCCACCGGCGCCCGCGTCGAGCGCCGCATCGCCCAGCAGCGTGACGTCGTAGCCGACCCCGCGCAGAGCGGCCGGCACCTGGTCGCCCGGCCCCGGGAAATAGCCGACGCGCTTTCCACCCAGTACCAGATCGACCGGCACCAGACGAACGTCCGCGTCGACCAGCAGCGTCTGGATCGGGATGTGCGCATGCTCGATCCGGATCACCTGGCGCGACAGATGCCGGCCATCGACGTCGGCGACCACCCGCAGTGTTCCGGGCGCCGCGCTCTTCCCGGTCGGGCGGACCTGGAACGTGAACGTCGACTCGGCGCCTTTAGCGGCGAGCGAGAACGGAGCGCTGGGCGGCTCGACCGACCACCCCGGCGGCGCCTCGAAGCGAAGCGTGCCCGTCACCGACGGCGCCCCGGCCGAGAGCCGCACGCCGAGTGTCTTGGCCGCGCCGCCCGCGAACAGCATCACGCCGGTATCGGGCGCCACCGAAACCAGGGGCGTCACCTCGACCGGTCGGGTGCGCTCGCCCACCACCGGATCGGTCCACTTGTAGACGACCGGCCGCGTGACGGTGAGCTTCCGACCGGCGATCGAGAACGTGAAGTCGACCTCCAGCCGGGAGGGAGCTTCGGGCGCTCCGATGAGCGCCGGATCGGCCACCCGGTACAGGCCCGCCTCGGGCGGCGTCTCCAACCAGTAAGGGGTCGAGGCGGCCAGATCGACCGGCAGCCGCACGGTGCGCTTGGTCTCCAGCGCGGCCGCCGCGCCGCCCGCCTTCGGCACCGCCAGCGCCTGCCCGACGCGCTCGCCGCCCGTGAAGGGAAACCGCAGCTCCTCCAACCGCACCGGCACCGGCGAGCGATCGACGGCGGTCGCGGTAATGGCGAGCTCCGTCCCGGGCGCCGCGCGGAAGTCGGGCGCGGTGGCCTCGGCGAAGATGCCGGCGCAGGCCACGATCAGATCCCGCACCTCGCGCTTCTTGATCGCCCGCCACCCGGCATCCCTGACGGAATCCAGGGCCGTATCGAGCGCCAACAGCCCCGCGATCGACGCCGACGGCACCGAGGGATCGAACTTCGCCGCCAGCCGAGCGACCAGCGGGCGAATCCGCGCCGCGCCCGGAATTCGACTCCACGACAGATCGATGCCGCCCAGGAGGCCGGCGTCCGCGGCGCCCTTGGGGGGCGCCGGCCCGGCCTCGGCCAGCGGCTTGAAGTACTCCAGCGTCGGCGCGCGCGAGCGGGCCACGCCGAAGCCTTGGCTCTTGTGCATGCTGCGGCTGTCGGCCGCCAGCTCGCCGTACGACGCCCCGAGGAGAGCGTTGTAGCCGCCGACGTCGAGCTGCCCCTGCCCCGACAGATCCTCGCCCGGTTTGAGAAAGAACGCCGACCGATTCCACAGGAGGCGCCGGGCCTGCCAGGGCGTCAGGCCCCCGGTCAGCTCTTCGGGATGAAAGTGCGGATCGGCGGCGGCGCGAAAGGCCTCGAC
>Ga0209483_1002715_pt1 | contig 12106 bp, 6 predicted proteins | sample NGEPerA_FD_184508 | JGI IMG/M metagenome (GOLD analysis project Ga0209483, IMG submission 184508) | Arctic peat soil microbial communities from the Barrow Environmental Observatory site, Barrow, Alaska, USA - NGEE PermafrostL2-A... | ecosystem: Environmental > Terrestrial > Soil > Wetlands > Peat... | reverse complement strand
TCGAGCAGCGTCGACGGCAATCCCACCGGCACCACCGGAACATGGAAATCGAGCGGCGCCGGTGACAACGCGAAAGCGGCGGGCGGCTTGCCGATGAGCACGGCGATGGCATGCTCGTTCTGCGCCCGCGCCACGCCCAGTGCCACGTCCTGCGAGCGCGCGTTCTCGTATTGCGCGCGCGCCTGCTCCAAATCGGAGCGGCCGACATTGCCGGCGCGATACTTGTTCTCGGTGATATGCAATTGCCGCAGATAGGCGGCGACGGTGTCGTCGAACAGCCGCTTCTGCTCATCGAGAATGCGGAGCGCGAAATAATCCTCCGCCAGCGTCGCCTGGGCCGAGAGGCGCGCCGCCGCAATCTGGGCGGCGTCGGCCTGGGCGGTGGCGGTGGCACCTTCGACCTGGCGACGCACCTGCCCCCAGATGTCGGGAACCCACGCCGCCTGGCCGCTGACGGCGAATTGGTTGGAGACGCGCAAGCCCGTCGACCGCGAGGCGGTGGTGCCGCCTGTGGTGGCGGCGCCATGCGTGCCGGAGCGCACCGCACTGCCGTCGATATTGAGGGTCGGGAAGAACGACGCGCGGTTCTCGCCGACGATGGCGACGGCCTGGCGATAGGCGGCTTCGGACGCCTTGAGATTCTGGTTCGAGACATCAACCTGGCGGATCAGATCGTCGAGCACCTTGTCGCCATAGACCGACCAAACCGGCGCGCCCGCCGCCGGCAGCTTGGGCTCGACCGGCTTCCAGCCGGCGATCTCCTTGAAGGCGGCCGGCGTTTCGACGGGTGGGCGCTGATAATCGGGTCCGACGGCGCAGGCGGCGAGCAACGCGGCGAGCGCCGGGGCCAGGATTTGGCGGCGGCAGATCATTCGCCCACCACCGGATGGCCGGCGGGCACCAGCGCGCCGCCGCGCCGCCGACGCTCGCTCCAGAGGTGCAGGCGGTCGAGATAGAGGTAGATCACCGGCGTGGTGTAGAGCGTCAGGAGCTGACTCACCAGCAATCCGCCGACGATGGATATCCCGAGCGGCCGGCGCAGCTCGCCGCCTTCGCCCAACCCTATCGCCAGCGGAAGAGCGCCGAGCATGGCCGCCGCGGTGGTCATCATGATTGGCCGGAAGCGCATGATCGCGGCCTGGAAGATGGCGTCGCGCGAACTCAACCCGTGATTGCGTTCGGCGTCGAGAGCGAAGTCGATCATCATGATGGCGTTTTTCTTGACGATACCGATGAGCAGGATGACGCCGATGAGCGCGATGATGCTGAACTCGATGTGGAACAGCATCAGCGCCAGCAACGCGCCGACACCGGCCGAGGGCAGCGTCGACAGGATGGTGATCGGATGGATGTAGCTCTCGTAGAGCACGCCGAGCACGATGTAGACCGCGATCAGCGCGGCGAGAATGAGGATCGGCTCGTTGGCGAGCGACTGCTGGTAGATTTGGGCGGTGCCCTGAAAATTGCCGCGGATATCCTCGGGCACGCCGAGGCTGCGCATGGCATCGGCGACGGCGGTTGTCGCCGCGCTGAGGGACGCGCCGGGTGCGAGATTGAACGAGATGGTCGAGGCGACCGCCAGGCCCTGGTGATTGACCGCCAGCGGTGTGGTGCCGGGCCCATAACTGGAGAAGGCCGCGAGCGGCACCATGGTCTCCCTTTTGGTGCTCACCGCGGCACCCGTGGAGGCGCTGGAGTGGGTCGAATTCGCCAGCGCATTGGTGGCAGCATTGCGCGCCGAGTCGGTGGCAGCAGCGACGCTCGCATTCGAGATGCTCTGTCCTTTCTGCACGATGGTGCCGGCGACGGCGTTGGTCGATTGCGTGCCGCTGGCGGCACCGCCCGCGGTGCTGACATAGATGCCTTTCAATGAATCCGGGCTCTGCCAGAAGCTCGGCGCCACCTCCATGATGACATGGTACTGGTTCAGCGGATTGTAGATGGTCGAGACTTGGCGCTGGCCGAAGGCGTCGTAGAGCGTATTGTCGATCTGGCTCAAGCTGACCCCCAGCCGCGCGGCGGTCGAGCGGTCGATATGGAGATCGACCTCGAGGCCCTTGTTCTGTTGATCGGAATTGACATCCGTCAGCTCCGGAACGTGTTGCAATGCCTCGGTGATTTTCGGAACCCAGAGATAGAGCTCATTGAGATCGTCGGCTTGCAGCGTGTACTGGTATTGCGCGTTGGATTGGCGCCCGCCGATGCGGATGTCCTGCACCGCCTGGAGAAACAACGTGGCGCCCGGCACGACCGAGAGCTCGTTGCGCAGCCGCGCGATCACCTGGTCGACGCTGTCCGAGCGCTGGGACAAGGGCTTCAGCGCGGCGAAGACGAAGCCCGAATTGGTCTGGCCGCCGCCGGTGAAGCCGACGACGCTGTCGATCGCCTTGTCCTGGCGCATGATGGCGATGAATTGCGTCAGCTTCTGCCGCATCAGCTGGAACGAGATGCTCTGGTCGGCCTGGATGCCGCCGGTCAGGCGCCCGGTGTCCTGCTGCGGGAAGAAGCCCTTGGGCACGATGATGTAAAGCAGCACGTTGAGGCAGAGCGTCGCCGCCAGGATGGCAAGGATGATGCGGGAATGGCGCAGCGACCAGCCGAGGCTGCGGCCGTAGCCGCCGCGCAGGCGCTCGAAATTGCGCTCGCTCCAGGCGGCGAGGCGGCTCTGCCGGCCCGGCTCCTCGCGCCGCAATAGCCGGGCGCACATCATCGGCGTGGTGGTGAGCGAGACCACCAGGGACACCATGATGGCGATGGACAGTGTCATGGCGAATTCGCGGAACAGGCGCCCGACGATGCCGCCCATCAATAGGATGGGCGTGAATACCGCGACCAGCGACAAGCTCATCGACAGCACGGTGAAACTCACCTCGCGCGCGCCCAGCAGCGCCGCCTGGAAGCGCGGCATGCCTGCCTCGATATGGCGCGTCGTATTCTCCAGCACGACGATGGCGTCGTCGACGACGAAGCCGGTCGCCACCGTCAGCGCCATGAGCGAGAGGTTGTCCAGGCTGTAGCCGAGGAGATACATGACGCCGAAGGTGCCGATCAACGAAACCGGCACCGCGACACTGGGGATGAGGGTGGCGCGGCCGTTCCGCAGAAAGAGGAACACGACCAGAATAACCAGCAGCGTCGAGATGACCAGCGTGCGCTCGACGTCGGAGAGCGAGGTGCGGATGGTGGTCGAGCGGTCCACCGCGACGTTGATGTCGATGGCGGCGGGTATCTCGACCTGAAGCTGCGGCAACGCGGCCGTGACACGGTCGACAGTGTCGATGATGTTGCCGCCCGGCTGGCGGTAAATGATGATGAGCACCGCGGGCTTGCCGTTGGCGAGGCCGGCATTGCGGACGTTCTCGACCGAATCCTGGACGTCGGCGATGTCCTCGAGCCGCACCGCCGCGCCGTTGCGATAGGCGATCACCAGACCCTGGAATTCCGCCGCGGTCCGCGCCTGATCGTTGTCGTAGATCTGGTAATGCCGCCCGGAATCCTCGATGGCGCCTTTTGGGGCGTGCGCATTCGCCGCCGACAGCGCGGCGCGAACGTCTTCGAGACCGATGCCGTATTTGAACAACGCGTCGGGGTTGAGCTCGGCGCGCACGGCGGGGAGCGCGCTGCCGCTGACATCAACTTCGCCGACGCCGGGGATCTGCGAGATTTTCTGCGCCAGCACCGTGGTGGCGGCGTCGTACATTCGGCCGCGGTCAAGCGTGTCGGAGGTCAGCGTCAGGATCATCACCGGCGCGTCGGCCGGGTTGACCTTCTTGTAGGTCGGGTTGCTGTGCAGGCTGGCCGGCAGATCGACGCGGGCGGCGTTGATCGCCGCCTGCACGTCGCGCGCGGCGCCGTCGATATCGCGGTCGAGTCCGAATTGCAGCGTGATGCGGGTCGAGCCGACTGAGCTCGACGATGTCATTTCCGTCACGTCGGCAATTTGGCCCAAATGACGCTCGAGCGGCGTTGCGACGCTGGTCGACATGACCTCGGGGCTGGCGCCGGGCATGGAGGCGCGCACCGAGATGGTCGGAAAATCCACCTGCGGCAGCGGCGAAACCGGGAGCCGGAAGAACGCGATGATGCCCGCCAGGGCCACGCCGACGGTGAGGAGCGTGGTGGCGACCGAGCGGCGGATGAAGAACGAAGAAGGGTTCATTCGGCAGGATTCCCGTTGTCCGCGCCGCCGCCGTCGAGCGTGTCGCGGTTGACGAAGCCCGCGGTGCGGCCGCGGAATCGTAGCGCCATGCGATCGAAAGCGAGATAGATCACGGGGGTGGTGAAGAGCGTCAGCACCTGGCTGACGATCAAGCCGCCGATAATGCTGAGACCGAGAGGATGGCGCAGCTCCGAGCCGACGCCGGTGCCGAGCATCAGCGGCGTCGCGCCCAGGATGGCGCACATCGTCGTCATCAGGATCGGCCGGAAGCGGAGCAGCGAGGCCTGGTAGATCGCGTCACGCGTCGACTTGCCCTCGTTGCGCTCCGCGTCGAGGGCGAAGTCGATCATCATGATCGCGTTCTTCTTGACGATGCCGATCAGCAGAATGATGCCGATGATGGCGATGATCGTGAGGTCGTCACGGACGAGGATGAGCGCCAGCAGCGCGCCAATGCCGGCCGAGGGCAGCGTCGACAGGATCGTGACGGGATGGATGTAGCTCTCATAGAGCACGCCCAGCACGATGTAGACCGTGACCACCGCGGCAAGAATGAGGAAGAGCTCGTTGTTAAGCGAGGTTTGGAAGGCCTGCATGGTGCCCTGGAAGACGGTGATGACGCTCTTCGGCAGGCCGATGCCGCTCTCGGCCTGCTTGATCGCCGTGACGGCTTCGCCAAGCGACGAGCCCGCCGCCAGGTTGAAGGAGATGGTGTTGGCGGGAAACTGGCCGAGATGGTCGATCTGCAGGGGGGCGGTGCGGGTTTCGACGTGCGCAATGGCGGAGAGCGGCACCTGACCGCCCCCGGTCGATGTCGGCAGATAGATCGCCGAGAGCGCGTCGAGCGATTGCTGCAGCAGCGGCGTGGCTTCGAGGATGACGCGGTACTGATTCGATTGGGTGAAGATGGTCGAAACGATGCGCTGGCCGAAGGAATCATAGAGCGCATTGTCGATGGTGGCGGGCGTGATGCCGAAGCGGCCGGCGGTGTCGCGGTCGATCGTGATATAGGCCGTCAGCCCGTCATTCTCCTGGTCGCTCGTCACGTCGGCGAAGCCGGCGGTCTGGCTGAGCTTGTCGACCAGCTTCGGAACCCATTGAGCGAGTTCGTCGGTATTGGCGTCCTCGAGAACGAATTGGTACTGGCTGCGGCTGACCGTCGTGTCGATGGTGAGATCCTGCACCGGCTGGAGATAGAGCGTCATGCCGTCGACCTGCGCGGTTTCCTGCTGCAGGCGACGGATCACGGTCGTCACGTCGTTGCTGCGCTGGTTCTGCGGCTTCAGGTTGATGAGCAGGCGGCCGCTGTTGAGAGTCGTGTTGGAGCCGTCGACGCCGATGAAGGAGGACAGGCTTTCGACATCGGGATCCTTCAGGATGGCCTGGGCGAGCTGTTGCTGGTGGTCCGCCATCGCCGAATAGGACAGGCTCTGCGCGCCCTCGGAGATGCCTTGGATCAGGCCGGTGTCCTGGACCGGAAAGAAGCCCTTTGGGATCAGGACATACAGCAGTGCCGTTACCGCGAGCGTCGCCACGGCAACCAGGAGCGTCGCGCGCCCGCGATCCAACACCCAGTTGAGCGCCACGCCGTAGCGGGCGACGAGCGCGTCGAACTTCACGCGGCTCCAGCGCTGAAACCTGCTTTCGGTAGCCTCATTGGTGCGGCGGAGCAGCTTGGCGCAGGCCATCGGCACCAGAGTCAGCGACACCACCGCGGAAATCAGTATGGTGATCGCCAGCGTGATCGCGAATTCGCGGAACAGCCGCCCGACCACATCGCCCATGAAAAGCAGCGGGATGAGAACGGCGATCAGCGAGACGGTGAGCGATATGATGGTGAAGCCGACTTGCTCCGAGCCGCGCAAGGCGGCGCGCAACGGCGTCTCGCCTTCCTCGATGTAGCGCGAGATGTTCTCGATCATCACGATCGCGTCGTCGACGACGAAGCCCGATGCAATGGTGAGCGCCATCAATGACAAATTGTCGAGGCTGAACCCCAGGAGATACATGGCGCCGAAAGTGCCGACGAGCGACAGCGGCACGGAAAGGCTGGGGATGATGGTGGCGCGCATCGAGCGCAGGAAGACGAAGATCACCAGCACCACCAGGATCACCGCCAGCGTCAGCTCGAATTCGACGTCGTGCACGGAAGCGCGGATGGTGACGGTGCGGTCGTTGAGCACCGCGACGTCGAGCGATTGGGGCAGCGACGCCCGGAGCTGCGGCAGGAGCTGCGTGATGCCGTCGACCACGGCTATTACGTTGGCGCCGGGCTGGCGCTGGACGTTCAGGATGATCGCCGGCGTATTGTTCATCCAGGCACCGAGCTTGGTGTTCTCGGAGCCATTGATGACGTTCGCTACGTCGCCCAGGTGAACCGGCGCGCCGTTCTTGTACGCGATGACCAATCCCAGATAATCGTCGGCCGCCTGGAGCTGATCGTTGGCATTGATGGTGTAGGAGCGCGTCGGCCCGTCGAAATTGCCCTTGGGCGTGTTGACGTTGGCGTTGGCCAGCGTGGTGCGCAAATCGTCGATGTTGAGGCCGTGGGCGGCGAGCGCGCGCAGATCGGCCTGAACGCGCACCGCCGGCCGCTGGCCGCCGTTGAGAGTGACGAGGCCGACGCCCGGCAGCTGCGATATCTTCGAGGCGAGCCGGGTGTCGACCACATCCTCGACCTGCGGCAGCGGCATTGTCGCCGAGGTGATCGCCAGCGTCAGAATCGGCGCGTCGGCCGGGTTGACCTTGGCATAGATCGGCGGCGCCGGCAGGTCGGAGGGCAGCAGATTGCCAGCGGCATTGATCGCCGCCTGAACTTCTTGTTCCGCTATATCCAGCGAGATATTTAATCCGAATTGCAGCGTGATGACCGAGGCGCCGGCCGAGCTCTGCGACGACATCTGGGTCAAATTGGGCATTTGCCCGAATTGGACCTCGAGGGGCGCCGTCACCGAGGAGGTCATCACGTCGGGCGAGGCGCCGGGGTAGAACGTCATCACCTGAATGGTCGGGTAGTCGACCTCGGGCAGCGCCGCCAGCGGCAGGAAGCGGAAGGCAACGATGCCGCTCAGCAGGATGGCGACCATCAGCAGCGAGGTCGCCACCGGGCGCAGGATGAACGGACGTGATGGACTCAACGCCGCCGCCTTCCTTAGTCGCGCCGGCGGAGACGGATCATGGGCTGCTCCGCGAGCGTCGCTGACCGCCGGACTGAGAATTGTCCGTCGGGGAGTTCCCGGCCGGCGGCGCGGAGGCGGGCGCAGCAGTGCCGCCGTTCGAGCCGGTGGTCTGCCGCACCGTGACCTTGGCGCCGGCCTTGAGCTTGTCGGCGCCGTCGACGACGATCGGATCGCCGACCTTGAGGCCCGCGGTCACGGCGACGCGCTCGCCCTGGGTCGGACCGAGCGTCACGGGCTGTGCCGCGACGGTGTTGTCGGCTTTCACCAGATAGACATAGGTGCCGGGCGAGCCGCGCTGGATCGCCGAGACCGGTATGATGACGACGTTGTGAATCACATCGACGGTGAGCTGCACGTTGACGAACTGGCTCGGGTAGAGAATTTCATCGTCATTGGCGAATTGGGCGCGCAATTTGAAGGTTCCGGTGGTGACGTCGATATTGTTGTCGATGGTGAGGAGCTGGCCGCTCGCCAGCTGGGTCACCCCGGTGCGGCCGAAAGCCGCCGCGGCCAACGTGTTGCCGGCGCGCGTCTGCTTGACGATCGAGGGCAGGTCGTCCTCGGGCAGCGAGAACAGCACCGAGATCGGCTTCATCTGGTTGAGCATCACGATGCCGTTGGCGTCGGACGCGGTGACGTAATTTCCGGCGTCGACCTGGCGAAGACCGAGACGGCCCGCGACCGGCGCGGTGATGTGGCAATAAGCGAGATTGACCTTGGCATTCGCGACGATGCCCTGATCGAGCTGCACCGTGCCTTCGAGCTGGTGAACGGTGGCAACCTGGTCGTCATAAGTCTGCTTGGCGATCGAGTCCTGCGCCAGCAGCGTGCGGTAACGCGCGAGATCGACGCGGGCGCCTTCGAGCTGCGCTTGGTCGCGCTGCAACTGGCCCTGTGCCTGCTCGAGTGCCGCCTGATAGGGACGCGGATCGATCTCGGCGAGCGCATCGCCGGCATTGACTTCCTGCCCTTCGCGGAATTCGATTTGCGCGAGATAGCCGTTGATCTGCGACTTGACCGTCACCGAGGCGAGCGGCGTCACCGTACCGAGCGCGGTGTAGGTAATCGGCATGTCGCCGGTCTCGGCGGTAGCGGCGACGACGGGCAGCGGCACGGCGGCGTGCGGGGCGGTGGTGCCGCGCCCGCGGATCCACAACCCGACGATGACAACGAGTAGGAGGATAAGGGCGACGGCGCCGATGCGCCGCTGAGCCACGGTGGTGCGTTGGTGGAGTTCAAGGCGAAAGACCGCGTAGCGCGCCCACAGCTGCTGGTGCAGGATCTCGCTTCGGGCGCGCAATCTTTGAAATAGATCGGTCATCTATCGAGCCATGGCCGCGAGAAAAGGGGACAAGAAAAAAGCCGGCTAACCCGCTTTGCGGCACGGGCCGGTCGCGGGCGTTGCCGCCGCCTCCCCGTGCCCCTACGCCATTCGGCAGGATATAACACGCCGCGAACGGGGGAAGTTCCTAGGCCGCCGCCGCAACCCGGCGTGAACATGCGAAAATGTCGTTCGTGGCAGCCTTGAAGCAACCCCGGCAATTGTAGGCGAAAGATGCATCGGCAATCCCCTGGTTTAGCACGAAATTCGACCATTCCGGCCGGTTATTCAGGACGGCGCGATGAAGCCGAATGAGGCCTTGGCGCGCTGGAACGCGCGTTTCGCCGGCGAGGAATATTGCTTCGGCACGGATCCCAACCGCTTTCTCGCGGCGCAGGCGCACCGCTTGGCGCCGGGACAGACGGCGCTGGCGGTCGCCGACGGCGAGGGCCGCAACGGCGTCTGGCTGGCGCGCCAAGGCCTCGTCGTGCTGGCGGTCGATTTCTCGCCGGTGGGCCTCGGCAAGGCAAAGCGGCTGGCCGAGAACCAAGGCGCCGCGCTGGCGACGGAGTGTGCCGATCTTGCGGCGTGGAACTGGGGCCGCGAGCGCTTCGACATCGTCGCTGGTATTTTCTGCCAATTCGCCGGCGCCGATCTCCGGCCGCTCGTCTTCCGGCGCATGCGCGAGACAGTGAAGCCGGACGGCTTGGTCATCCTGCAGGGCTATCGGCCGGAGCAGCTGCGTTACGGTACCGGCGGACCGAAGGAGATCGACCACCTCTATACCGAGCCGATGCTGCGCGACGCTTTCGCCGGATTCGAGATGCTGCACCTCGAAGCCCATGATGATTTGCTTCACGAAGGCAGCGGGCATGAGGGCATGTCCGCGCTCATCGACATGGTGGCGCGCAAGCCGCCGACGTGATGCGCGCAAATGAAGCGGCGCCGCGGCGCGGCCGGAGGGCCGCGGACGGCGCCGCGTTCAATGCCGATCGAAACGCGCTAGAGCGAGCCCTTGAGCTTGGCACCCGCCTTGAAGCGAACGCCCTTGCTCGCCTTGATCTTGATCTCTTCGCCGGTGCGCGGGTTGCGGCCCATGCGCGCGGCGCGGTGGCTCACGGCGAAGGTGCCGAAGCCGGGAATGCTGAACTTCATGCCCTTCTTCAATTCCTTGGCGATCGTGCCCGTGATCGTCTCGACGGCCTCGCTGGCGTCGGACGTCTTCATGCCCGATTTCTTCAGGGCGTCGACGAGAACTTGTTTGCTCATGTTTTGAATCCCTTCTTTCATTGTGCCGCATCCCCCTTTGGGCGCGGCGCTTGCGCAAAATCCTTCGAGGCGTGCGGCGACTCGCTGATTGAGCGGCGGCAAGCCTTGCACCGGTTTCTCCCGCAAGCAAGGTGTTCGTCGCGGCGAGGACACAGCCAGCACCATCGAATCGGGATGCTGTCAAGGAAATTGGTGCCGGCGAATCCAATCGCCGGTGCGCCGCGCAAGCAGTGACGGCCGCGTAAATGCAGCCCGGACAGTCATCAAGCTGTCTAATTCGGGCACGCATAAGCGAGAGGGGCGAGGCCCAAAAACAGGCGCGACACATTACACGAAATTTAGTTTAGTTCCGGGTTGAAAGGGGCAGTATTCCTCAGCTTTCCCGGCTTGGAATAGCATCAACCCAAGGGGAATTCTTGCAATTCGTGGGCAACCTCTATTGAATATTCCAGGCACGGAACCGCGTCGCCAAACCGCGCCGCGGCACAAGAAAAACCAATCAACTACGGGGGTAGGAAATGTCAGATCGTTCGATGAGTTCCACGGCGCCAAGCCGTTGGCTCCAACTTATTGCCGGCGTCGTCTGCATGGTGATGATCGCCAACATGCAATACGGCTGGACCCTGTTCGTGCGACCGATGAACGCGGCGCATGGCTGGGCAATCGCCGACATCCAGATCGCCTTCGCCATTTTCATCGCGCTTGAGACCTGGCTGACGCCGATCGAAGGCTGGCTTGCCGACAAGATCGGCCCGAAGATTGTCGTCGCCGTGGGCGGCGTTTTCGTCGGACTCGGCTGGATCATCAATTCATGGGCCGACAGCCTGACGTTGCTCTACCTGGGCGCGGTCATTTCCGGCACCGGCGGCGGCGCGGTCTATGCGACCTGCGTCGGCAACGCGGTCAAATGGTTCCCCGACCGGCGCGGCCTCGCCGTTGGCCTCACGGCCGCCGGTTACGGCGCGGGCGCGGCGATATCGGTCATCCCGATTCGCGCGGTCATCGCCGCAAGCGGCTATCAGGCCGCCTTCTTCTGGTTCGGCATTGTCCAAGGCGTGGTCGTCTTCCTGGTGGCATGGCTGCTCAAGAGCCCGCTTCCGGGCCAGGTGCCGAGCGCGAAGGAGGTCAAGGTCATCCAATCGGCGCAAAGCTATTCGCCGGGACAGATTCTCACGACGCCGGTGTTCTGGATCCTCTACGTCATGTTCGTGCTGGTGTCGGCGAGCGGCTTGATGGCGACGGCGCAGATCGCGCTGATCGCCAAGGACTACCAAGTCGCCGATACGGTCATCTTCCTCGGCGGCACGACCCTGACGGTGGCCCTGCTGGTCGACAATGTGTGCAACGGCGGCGCGCGGCCGCTGTTCGGCTGGATTTCGGACCAGATCGGCCGCGAGAACACCATGGCCATCGCCTTCGGCTTGGGCGGCATCAGCTATTGGCTGCTCGGCTCCGCCGGCACCTCGCCCTGGGCCTTCGTGCTGTTCGCCGGCTTGATCTTCCTCACCTGGGGCGAGATCTTCAGCCTGTTCCCGTCGACCTGCACCGACACCTTCGGCCCCAAATTCGCCACCGCGAATCTGAGCCTGCTCTATACCGCCAAGGGGGCGTCGGCCTTCCTCGTGCCGCTGGCCAACGTCATCAAGACGTCGACCGGAAGTTGGCACATGGTGTTCGTCATTACCGCGATGATGAATTTCGCCGTCGTGGCGCTCGCGCTTTTCGTCCTCAAGCCGTTGCGCGCGCGGCGGATCGCAAACCTTGCCCCCAGGGTAGCAGCCGAATAGCCGATCAAGATCGGGTGAGGACAACGGGCGGGGCCGCGGCTCCGCCCGTTTTCTTTTGGCGCGCCGCCGGCCGCAACTTGCATTCGCGATGTTTTCTTAGTCCAATGCCCGGACGAGCCGCCTCGTAAAAGAACAAGGTTTCCCGGGAAGGAAATGTCACCGATGACCGGCGCGCGCGCGCCCCACCGCTCGCTGCAACTCGTGCTCGGCATCATCGCCATGGCGACGATCGCCAATCTGCAATACAGCTGGGTGCTGTTCGCCGCGCCGCTCGACCAACGCTTCCATTGGGGGCGGCCGGCGCTGCAATTCGTGCTCGGCATCTTCGTCCTGACGGAGACCTGGCTGGTGCCGCTCGCCGGCTGGCTCGCCGACCGCTATGGGCCGAAGC
>Ga0209483_1002713_pt1 | contig 12107 bp, 10 predicted proteins | sample NGEPerA_FD_184508 | JGI IMG/M metagenome (GOLD analysis project Ga0209483, IMG submission 184508) | Arctic peat soil microbial communities from the Barrow Environmental Observatory site, Barrow, Alaska, USA - NGEE PermafrostL2-A... | ecosystem: Environmental > Terrestrial > Soil > Wetlands >... | reverse complement strand
ACCCTACCCTCCCCCGGAGTACCACCGGGAGAGGGGATGAGCCCCCAGCGACGCCGAACGTGCCACGCACCTCAACAGAGCGGTTGCATTAATGGTTCTTCCGGGAGAGATAAATAACCTCGCAAACACCCGGTTTGTTTTGCTATACTCACAATTCGCGGGTCGCCGTTTCTTTGCGATGCGGGCGCGGCGCTTGCTGAATTTGGGCTTTGGGCTTTGGGCTTTGGGTTGAATATTCCGGTTTGGCGGCCCTGCGGGCGCCCCCCGCCCTTTTGCCTCGTGGGCAGGCGGCGGACCGAACCCTTAAGAGCAGTATACGCAATAACTTAGACGATTCATTCGACTGTTTCGATATCTAAAAGGCGGTCTCTAAAGTGTCACATTTTGATGCAATTCGCCCCGAGCCGCCCACGCCCCACATCGTGATTGACGCCCAGGTCGTTGGCCGCAATCTGGAGCGGATGGCGGCTTATGCGAAGTCGCGCCGCCTTGGGATTCGCCCGCACACCAAGACACACAAATCGCTTCACCTGGCACGGATGCAACTGGAATTGGGCGCGGTGGGCCTGACGGTTGCCAAGGTGGGCGAAGCCGCAGTGATGGCCCAGGCCGGGGATGATCTGCTGATGGCATACCCGGCGGTGGATGCCGCGCGATGCGCGGCGCTGGCGGAATTGGCGCGAACGAAAACGATGCGTGTGGGGATTGACTCGGCGTTTGCCGCCGACCGGCTTGCCAAGGCGGCGCGCTCGGCGGGAAGCGTCATCGGAATCCTCGTTGACCTCGACGTCGGCCACCATCGCACCGGCGTGCAAAGCGCCGCCGACGCGCTGGCGCTGGCTCAACACGTTGATCGAGCCAAGGGCCTTCGCCTGGACGGCGTAATGTTTTTCCCCGGCCACATCAGCGTGCCGCCGGATCGGCAAGAGACGCCGCTCAAAGCGTTGGGGGAAAAACTGGACGAAGTTGTGGCGCTGTGGCGCCATGCGGGTTTGGAAGCGGCGATCGTTTCGGGCGGCTCAACGCCGACGGCTTATCAATCGCATCGGGTTGCGAATCTCACCGAGATTCGTCCCGGCACCTACGTCTTCAACGACATGAACTGCGTTCACGGCGGCAGCGCGACGATCGACGATTGCGCCGCCCGCATCATCGCGACGGTCGTCAGCATCGCGGTGCCGGGGCAGGTGGTGCTGGATAGCGGAAGCAAAACGCTCACCAGCGACCGTTGCGGCCCGGCGCCCGACAGCGGGCACGGGCACATCATGGAGTTTCCCGCGGCAAAGATCGTAAAACTCAGCGAGGAACACGCCCAGGTCGATGTGACGGCATGCGAGCGGCATCCCAAGCTCGGCCAGCGCGTCACCGTCATCCCCAACCACATCTGCCCGTGCGTGAATTTGCAGGATAGAGTCTGGTGGCAGGAGCCGGGCGATATCCCGCGGGCGGTCGAGGTTGAGGGGAGGGGAAAGGTGTTTTGAATTTCGTGAATTCGGAAGGGGAATCGATTGAACTCGCGACAGCCCGCTTGGCATTGTCGTGACACGGGCGTCCCGCCCGTGCGGAAGGCGTGAAAGCACGACGAACCAACCGGCCCGATGTCCCATTACATCCCGCACGGGCGGGGCGCCCGTGTCACGATTCGGTTTCTGTTGCGAACTTTGGTAGTTACCGGAATGCTCCGTCCCCTCTTCGATGCTCATTTGGATCTCGCGTGGAGCGCGTTGTTTTTCAATCGCGACCTCACGCAAAGCGTGCGGGAAATCCGCTGCCGCGAGCTAGGCATGACCGATGAGCGGGCGCGCGGGCGGAACACGGTCAGTTTGCCGGAATTGCGCAAGGCTGGCGTGCGGGTGTGCGTGGCGACGCTGCTGGCGCGCGGCGGGCCGGAGCAAAAAAACCAGGCAGCCTACAAGCGCACCGATCTGGATTACGCCAATCCCACGCATGCGTATTCCATCGCCCATGCGCAGCTCGCGTACTATCGCATGCTCGAACGCCAGGGGCATGTGAAAATGCTCCGCACGCGCGGCGATCTGGATGCCCATTGGGAACTGGCCGGCCAGGATCCGGCCGCGCCGCTTGGCATAATCCTGAGCATGGAGGGGGCCGACCCGATCGTGACGCCGGGGCAGGTGGAGGAATGGTGGAACCTGGGCCTGCGGGCGGTCGGCCTGGCCCATTACGGTCGCGGCCAATACGCCTACGGCACCGGCGTGTCCGGGCCGCTGAGCGCGGGCGGCCGCGAATTGCTCGGCCAGTTTCAGCGCATCGGGATGATCCTGGACGTCACGCATTTGTGCGATCAGAGCATGGCCGAGGCGCTGGATTTATTCGACGGGCCGGCGCTCGCCAGCCATCATAATTGCCGCGCGCTGGTGTCGGGGGATCGGCAACTGGATGATGGGCAAATCGTCCGATTGGTAAAACGCGGCGCGGTGATCGGCGTCGCGCTGGACGCCTGGATGCTTTACCCGAATTGGGTGCGAGGGGAAACCAAGCCGGAAGTCATCGGGTTGACAGCGGTGGCGGATCATATCGACCATGTCTCCCAACTCGCCGGCAATGCAAGCCATTCTGCGATCGGCAGCGATCTGGACGGCGGCTTCGGCGCCGAGCAAACCCCCCGCGATTTGAACACCATCGCCGACCTGCAAAAGTTGGCCGACATCCTAAGCGCCCGCGGGTACACGGATCCGCATATCGACGGCATCTTCCATGCAAACTGGATGCGGTTTTTCCGCGACGCGCTGCCGGATTGAGTGGCGGTATGGTTGGGCGCGCCAGGTTTTTCGGTGAATCGGAACAGAAGAGCTTGCGCCAAGTGCGCCAAGGACGCCAAGAAGCCAAGAATATTATGGAAAGCTCCGTCGCACCAGGCAGTTTGCGGCGTTTCGGAGGTCTTGGACGCAGCCCACCAACGTGCGTCTCGCCCGTGCATAATATTTTGAGATTGAGAGTATCGTGATTCCTCGACCACTGCGCCATCCGCACGGGCGGGACGCCCGTGATACGGCGACGGATCCTTCCCCCGATGAACTCCGGGGTTCTGTAGTCAGATGAGTGCTTTGCGGACAACGAACGGACTCAAGGTCCAACTACCAACCTGATCTTCTTGGCGCTCTTGGCGTCTTGGCGCTCTTGGCGCTTTTCTTTCGGGGTTGGACGGGCGAACGGCGCATTCTCCTTCAAGTTCTTCACTCGCCGGCAGGCGCACCGGCGGCGTTGGCCCTGGGCGGGCGGGCGTCGTCGGCATCGTAGGGATGGTCCGAATTCTCGCCCTGCGCCTCGATGCGCTGGATCGAGATGGCCCGGCCCGTTTCGGTGTCCACCTCGGCCAGCGCGCCGCATAGCCGCACGTCGGCGGTGGCCACGTCGAAGCTGTGGGGCATGTTGGTGGTCATGAACTTGATGACCCGATCCTTGCGCCGGCCCAGCACCGAATCATACGGGCCGCACATGCCCAAGTCGCTGATGTATGCGCTGCCGTTGGGAAGCAATTTGGCGTCGGCGGTGGGGATGTGGGTGTGGGTGCCGAAGATGACCGAGCAGCGTCCGTCGAGCCAGTGGCCCATCGCCACCTTCTCGCTGGTGGCCTCGGCGTGCATGTCGCAGACGCACACCCGCACGCTCCGCGGCATCTGCCCGAGCACCTTGTCGGCGGCGGCGAAAGGGTCGTCACTGGGCAGGTTCATGTAAATCCGGCCCAACAGGCAGAACACGCCCACCTGCACCCCGCTGTTGGTGGTGACGACGGTAAACGTGCGGCCCGCAGCCTCGGCGGCGAGGTTCGCCGGGCGCACGATGCGCTCGCTGGTTTGCAGGGAGGGGACGATGTCGAGCTTCTTGTAGACGTGATCGCCCAGGGTGACGACATCGACGCCGTAGCTGCGGAGCTTGTGAAACAGGTTTTGGGTGATCCCGCTGCCGCCGGCGATGTTTTCGGCGTTGGCGATCACCAGGTCCACCCGATGCTCGCGCACCAGGCCCGGGAGCCGTTGATGCACCACCTGCCGGCCCGGCCGGCCCACAATATCGCCCAAACACAAAATACGGATTGGCATGTGGCCAAGAGTATATCGGTTGGAGGAAGTTGCGTATACGCTTCGGGTATCGCCAAGAAGAAAACTTCACCACCGAGGCACGGAAACCTCGCGGAACCCTTAATCGCTCAAATGCCCGGTTTGTTCCGGTTTTGTGACTGGCCCGTTTGGCCGTCACACGAAGACCTGCGGACAATAAACCAAACGATGCAAAGTCAGCCTTGTTCGGAAAAATTTTCGGCGCGATTTGAGCCAGGTCGTCATGACGTTCGGCAATGTGCCTTAAGCCAATGCGCGGTCGGAATTTACTGCCCGCTCAATTCCGTCCATGCGGTCTGAAGATCGATGCTCATTTGCACGCGAACCCATCCGGGCATGGGGGTGTCGTATTCGACCTTGGCGATGTGCGCGTTATTGAGAATGCGCGACAGCGAGTCCTTAATTCGGGGATCTTTGTCGGCGGCGTCGCCGAGCGTGAGTTTGCCGGGCAGCGGCAACGCGTTGAGTTTGCCGCGCAATTGCGCCAAGGCAATGCCTTCGGCGGCACGCGCGGTTTTAAGCTTGTTGCCGCCAACGGGAGGCGAAACGCCCGTGCCCTCGGCGGCGCCGTCGATCCATGCGGGCGCCTGTGCGGGGAGTTGAACGGCGGGGCCGGTTGCCGGTGCCGGGGCCTTGGCAAGGGCGGTCCCGATGGCCGGCGCCATGCGGGCCTCGACTTGCTTTCGCAGATGCTCCCACGCCAGCCGGGCCCTGGGAACCGGCAGGGCGGATTGCTTCTCCATGTTGGTTCGCAGATTCGGCCAAAGCTCCTGGGGCGTTGCCGCCAGCGTCAGGCGGATTTCCAGATCGTCCATGAACTGAATCGAGCGCACCGGGCGGGCGGCGAGCCAGGCGCGAAGCGGATCGCCGATGATCGGCAGGGCCAGGAATTCATCCAGCCGTCGGCCGCTGTCCAACTGGAGCGGCTTGAGGCTGTCCACCACATGATCCACCGCGTTTTTGCGTGCCGAGTCGATTGCCTCGCGGCGGCTTGGATCGCTGACTTTTCGCCACGCGCCTTGCGAAGGATCGGGCCGAAGCGCGCCGGCGGCGGCGCTGGACGTGCTGCTTCCAGTGGCGGAAAACGTGCGGCTGTACAGGGTGGTGTTCAATCGGTTGCGAAAAGTCGCCAGCGGCACGGGCAGCGACTGGGGATGCCGGACGGCAATCGCCAGCAGCGTCGTCACCAACTTGCGCCCGCGCAGTTCGCGGCGAACCTGCACGGTCTGCCCATCGAGCCAGCGGGCGCCGCCAATTTGATCGGCGGAGCGAATGGTATCATCAAGTTGTTGTTGCGAGCCGGTGAGCGTGATGAAATCTTCAACGCTCATTCCCCCCACCAGCTTCGCGGCAAGAACTTCCCTGCGCAGCGAATCGGCCGCGTCGTTGGCGGCAGCCGACACCTGCGCCTTGCGCGCTTCATTCTGCCTCTCCGGCAACGCCTGGCCGGCGCGCGCGGACGCGAAGGTCAGACCGCAAAGAAGGATCGCCAAAATCCAGCGCATTCCAGGAGGCTCCAATCGTGCACTCGGGAAAAACGATATCCCCCAACCATTCAAGACAAGACCGCTGGGCAGTTCGTTAGCCCGGATTATTCACCACGAAGTCACGAAGGCACGAAGAAATACATTCTGAGTCAGCACTTACATTCGAAAACCCTTTCAATCGAACGGCGCAGGCTGCGGGAAAGCATGAGCTGTATCGTTGGATTCACTTCGAAGATATCCTGCGAAATCTTGTCGAGACTGCAAGAATATTTGTAAGATCGACACAGAAGTCTGCCACGAATAGGCACGAATAATTTCTCTTCATTCGTGTGCATTCGTGTCCATTCGTGGTTTCCCTCTTTCTTTGGGTTGCGGGCTCGCCCGCCCTGAGTGTCTTCGTGACTTCGTGGTTAATCATGCATTTTCCGGGTTAGGGCCGGCGAACCCGCGGCGGTTTTCCCGCGGCGCATCCAGTCGCACCCTCTCATCGTTGATATCGTAGCGGCGAGCCTCCAGGGAATACAGTTCGCGCTTAAGACAAATCGCTTATCGGACCGCGTCAACATCCGAGCGTTAAGTTGAATCCCGCAATTGTCGATTCCGATTGCAAGGGGCAGATATTCGCCGCGGCCGAGGCTGGATCATGGGATTTACTGGAAATTGCATTCGCCGGGCATTCAGCCTCCTCGAATTGATCATCGTGGTGGCGATTATCGGAATCATTTCGGCGATTGCGATCCCGAAGATGAGCCGGGGCGCCCAGGCGGCCGGGGAAAGCGCGCTGGCGGCGGACATGGCGATGTGGCGGCAGGCAATCGACATGTATGCCTCCGAGCATGGCAACACGTTTCCTACCGCGTCAATCGCGGCGCAGCTCACAACCTACACCAACGCCGCCGGCGCCACCAACTCCACCCGCGACATTACCAACGGCTACGTTTACGGCCCTTATATGCGCGTGATTCCCGCGATTCCCGTTGGGTCTGACGGCATCAAGGGCACGAATGCCATCGCCAGCAGCAGCGCGGCAGGCACCGCCTGGATCTACGACGGCAATGGCGGAATTGCTCCCAACACCGGAACGCTGAGCGATTCCAACGGCGTTCTCTACACCTCTTACTAAACATCGCCGGCGGGGAAGCGCGAGGAATAATTCCGAATCCCCGAATGCCCGAATGAAGACGGATCAGAACTGCTAAACTCCGCCTCTTCATTCGGATTTCGGGGGATTCGGAATTCGGATTTCCCCCATTCTTCATTCGGATTTCGGGGATTCGGAATTCGGATTTCCCCCACTCCCCATCACACGCATGAGATTTCATCGCTCTATTCCTCCCATCTTAACAAAATTCGCCGAAATGGCTGTTGGAGGATAACATTTGGAACATATTTTCGGATTTTTCCGGAAATACGTTCAAAGTTGTGCTGGACTTCCAAAACGGGGTGCGGTAAATTCACGCCTTCACAAGACACCGGCCGATGGCTAGCGGCGTGCAGTTCTAACTAATTCTCCGGTCGGCACCGGACATTTGAGCAACAAATAAGCGGGAAGGTGGATCGGCTTTTGTATCGGGCGGAGATTTGTAAGTCCCTTTAGAAAGGGACGTCTCCGGCCGGAGGGCCGCCCGCCTTTCATATCGCGGAAGGAATGGGCTTTTATGATGATCGAATCTTTGGAAACCCGGCGGATGCTCTCCGCCACCGCAACCGTCGTTCAGGGTTGCGACGGCACCAATACACTGGTTGTCAACATGACCAGTGCCGACGCCATCCAAGTGACGGAAGTGGCATCGGAGCTTGTGGTCGGCAACCCGACTCCACAAAGCAACGTGGTGACTGCAGGTTTCTTCAAGACTGGCGCTGCGATTGGCCCGGGCGTCTGGACCAACATCAGCCATATTGTGATCCAGGGAAGTTCGGGAAACGACGCCATCATGGTGTCGGCGCAGAACGTGGATGTCAATGTCGAGGGTGGGGCAGGCGACGACGTCATCCTGGCCACCGGCGGGGCCATCACCGATTCCCTGGGCAACTACGTCGCCCCTCAAACCGCATCGTTCAACATTGACGGCGGCGACGGCAACGATGTCATTGAGGTGATAAACGGCCTCAATGACGTCATCTACGGCGGCAACGGGAATGATACGCTATTCTCCGCCAGTGGCACCGATCAATTCATTGACGGCGGCAACGGCGCCGACCAGATTCTCGTCGGCGATACCGACTCACTCGTGACCGGAGGTAACGGCAAGGATGTGATCGCGGTGCTGCCTGTGGCCTCCGGAGACCCCAGCTACATACTTCCCAGCAACGGCAAGGATACCATCGATATCGTCAGCACCAATTCTGACCCGGTGGTCACGCAGATCGTCACCGCAGTTAACAACGCGGCCACTGCGGCGTTTTATGGTTGAGCCACGCGGTCGGCATGAGGTTTGGATTTTGCATGGACTTGAGGCAGTCCCCATATCGGGGGCTGCCTCCTTTATTGCGCGGCTTCCCACTGCCACGTCCCGCCCGCGGGAGCGATTGCGGAATTGGACGTAAATCCGGGCGGAGGACTGGCGAGGAACGCGGAGTTATAGTTGAATGCCGCGCCCGAGCTGGCGGTCAAACTCCCGCCCACGATCAGCGCGCCGGTGATGGTCGGACTGGCCAGGTTCGGGATGGTCACATTTCCAGATACATAAACCAATCCCTCGAATCGCGAGGGATACGTAGTCGTGTAAGTGGAATCGGTGACGTTCAGGTAAGGCAACGTCTGGTTATAGTTTATGCTCGATACACCCGCGTAACCTGTCGAGCTGGTGTCGGCCAAGGCGGTTGTCGAGGTTCCGATTGAAAAGTTTCCCTGCACCATCAGCACCGGAAATCCATTGGCGCCGGTTTGGAAATAATTGGAGCCTTGAACGGCGCAGCTCGGTCCCGCGTTTAACAAAACCAGTGTTCCGACAATTCGGCAGTTCTTGATGGAAACGTTTCCTCCCTTGCAATCGAGGATGTAAATCCCGTTCGCGGACGACCCCCCGCCCATCGTATTGAAGTTGGGGCCCAGGACACGATACCAGAGCTGGCTGACGTTGCTGAGGACCGGAAGGCTGCCGATGCTTAGGTTCGTGCCCGCCGCCTTGTAATAATCGAACACATGAGTTGAATCGGGAAACGTGAGCGTCGGGAGGAGAAGCCCGTTGCGCGTGCCGGTGCCGCTGGAAAGAAGCGACAATATTCCCAGGCCAGCCTGGAGATTCAGTGCGTTGAAGGCATTCAATGTGCCGCTGATTGTCCCATTGCTGCTGAGCGTCCCCGATCCGGTGAAGGTGGTGGACGTCCCGAAATTCCCACCCCCGGCCGAAGCCTCCACCGCCTGTAGGCACGTCAACGGCGAAGATGAAACCGAGCAATGAACGCTATAGACCCGGCAGGCGTTGTTCACCTTCCCGATGCCATAGACGCGCACGGAGTCGTTGGGATCGGCCAGGATGCCGCCGGCATCATCGACGATGCTGAAGCCGATCGTGCCGCGCCCAAGGAAGGTCGGCCCGACCGGCATATTGGCCGGATAATCATTGCGCCAATTGGAATCGCCCGCGATTGCGTTCAAGCCAAACTCCAGCGCGCTTTGCGCCAACGCCTGCGCCTCGATCGAATCATTGTTTTGCGCCACCATCCGTCCGTTGATTTGAGACGCAAACAGCACCGCCATCGCGATGACCGTGACCAGCATGCCGGTCGTCAACACAAACAAATACACCGCCCCCCGCCGCCGACGATAGTATGAAACCCCATGCTCCTGACAACATCGCTCCATGGCAGCACCGCGCTTTCTATCTTCTTCCTTCTTCATCATTCATCATTTCTGCCGTCACGGCACCTGGTTGACCAACGCCACTCCATTGGCCGCCGTCGTGGTCGGATCGCTGCCGATCTGCAGGGTCGCGCCGATCCAGCAGGCGTAGGAGTTGGAGGCGGCTTGCGTCTTGTCGTACGGCCCATATTTCCCCCGCAACTCCACCATCGTCGTCACTTTCCCCGAGGGGCTGGTGACGGTGATGGTGATGCGTTTGAAGCCGGTTTCCAGGAGAGAAACGCTGAAGCTGCCCTGCTGAAGCAGGCCGTTGGTCGTCACCCATTCCACCTTGACCGCCCGCGTCCAGCCGGTGAATCCGGGGATCGCGGCGCCGCTGGCATATTGCGGGGGCGATTCGCTCCAGCCGTTGAAATCATCCACGTCGTTGTACGTTGTTCGCGTCTCAAGCAGATCCGGCCCAAGGAGGAGCGTGATCGCGTTGGGCTGCTGGTATAGCTTGGTGTCGATCTCCGAAAGAAGTTGGCGGGCAAGTCCTTCGCCGCGCATGGCATCCTGTTGTGCCAACCGCGTGCGGGCCGCCTGGCCGGCAACCGTCATGGCAGCGGTCAGCATCACGCCGACGATCACCAGTGACACGGTGGATTCGAGGAGCGTAAAACCACGGGTGCATCTGTGTTCTCTCTGCCGGTACTCCGGAGGAGGGTTGGGGTGGGGGCACGGGTCGCCGTGCCCAATACCGTCGGCCCCCACCCTGCCCGTTCGCGGGCAGCCGCCAATTCCGCTCGCTTCCCCCGGAGTACCGGGAGAGGGTAAATTGCGCGATGAATCGAATATTTCCGCCATGATGGGCTTGCTCCCGTTACGAACCCAGCGTCACCGCGCCGTACACCTGAAACTGAAGGGCGGGCGGCGTGGTGATTGTGCTCCAGACTAAACCGCCGTTGCTGGTGGTGCTGAATCCGATGTTGGCGCCTGCCGCGCCGGTATCGTAGTAAACGCTGGCCGGCGTACCCGAGGCGGTGGTGGAAACGACCAGGCACACGCCCGCCGCTCCGAGGGTTGTTAGCTTAGTGAAAGTCACGTCCGTCCACGCCGGGCTCGTGCCCGTCGGCAGACTGCCGGCGGCAAAGCTGGCGCTGTCCAGGAGGGTTGCCGGTTGCTGCGTTGCGCTGGCGCTATAGACCTGCACGATGATCGTGCCGCTGCCGGTGCCCTGAAGCTGCAACTTGATATGCGAGATGCTCCACGAAACCGTCTTCATCGGAAGCGAAGGCGGAGGTAGCAGGAACTGGCTGGGCCAGGTGGTGGACGAAACCGCGAAGCCGGTGACATTCGTGCCCCCGCCCCCATCGTGCCAGGTGACCACCCCCGTCGGCAGAGCCGGGCCGACGGCGGTGCTCAGGCTCGCCAGGCTCAGGCTCTGCACGTTGTCGGCAATCGACACCGCCGTCGTGGTGTTGAGCTGCCGCGTAAATGAAGTCCCCGGACCGGACCACTTATATGTGAGCGACTCGACGGTATGTCCGCTGTATCGACCGGGCACCGTGAGCAGCAGGCTGAACGCGCCATTGGAGCCGGGAAGATCGATCAGGCCGGTGGCGAGTTTCAGATCGGCGGTGAACGTATCGAGCGCCGTGCGCGCCGCCGCCGCCTGCGCGCGGGAAGACGCCGCCCCCTGTGCGCCGCTGACGAGTAGATTGCGGTTGCCCTCCGCCGCCCGGAAAAGCACGTTCACCGAGGACCCGACCGCCATCACGATGATCGCGACGATCACCATGCTGATGGACATTTCCGTGAGCGTAAAGCCGGCGCGGCATGAGAGAGCAGTTCCGCGACCGATCGTGGCACGGGCGGCTCGCCCGTGGCCTTCGACCCTCGGAACCCGATACTTCCCCATGCTTCCTTCGGGTCTGAGCCTCAGGGTCCAATACAGTCGAGCTGCGGCCTGCCCGTAGCATTCAATATTGAAAGCAAGCAAGAATTTCATGGCACGGTCGCCTTTCCCGCGCTGCTTTCCAGCGTCACGGTGGTTTGGATGCCGCCACATTGCACGATGATCTGGCCGGAATTGTCGGCGGAGCCAAACTGGTCGAACGTCACCTTCGCGGCGCTGTTGAAGTTGACGGAAACCAGCGTGCAGTCGTAGGGGTCGGCGGCGAGGTTGACGGTGTAATTCGCGGACTTGTTGTCCAGTCCCGTGACGCCGGTCATCGTGTAGGTGTTATGGGTCGTGTCGAAAGCGATCGTCTGGCTTTTGCTGCTCATCAGCGCCTGCGATCGGGCGAGATTGAGGTCCGCCGCGATTCGGCGCGCCGCCTCCTCGCAACGATGCAGGCAAATCGAATTGGAATATCGCGGCGCCGCGATCCCCCATAGCGCCACGAGAATCGCCAGGACGATAATGAGCTCCACCAGCGTGTAGCCGGGCTTCGGCATTGAAGCGCGCACCGTGCGGTCACAATTCATGTCGCGCCCAACTCCCATAACGCCTCATCGGCGAATGGGGAAGCCGACTTAATCACGTGGTAATTTTCGGCCGCGTGTAATGGCGCAATATTTTTACATCCAGTGGTCTAGACACCTTTGTCGTATCACGGGCGTCCCGCCACAGGCGTCCGGGATTTTGCTTGGCGTGACAATAGCAATAATCTGCATTGCGCCAGCCGTTGGTTTGTGTCATGCTGCCCGCGTGGCATTCGAGCCTGCTCAATCCTCGGTTCCCGGCTCGCG
>Ga0209483_1002711_pt1 | contig 12120 bp, 7 predicted proteins | sample NGEPerA_FD_184508 | JGI IMG/M metagenome (GOLD analysis project Ga0209483, IMG submission 184508) | Arctic peat soil microbial communities from the Barrow Environmental Observatory site, Barrow, Alaska, USA - NGEE PermafrostL2-A... | ecosystem: Environmental > Terrestrial > Soil > Wetlands > Peat... | reverse complement strand
AGATCCAAGGCTGTTTCGTACCTGCATGTTCTCTACTTACATGACGGACTACATTCCCGCGGTTATGCGCGAAGTGAACTCGCGTTACGATGTGGACGCACTCTACACAAACGGTTGGCCGCCTGGCGGCATCATGCCGGTCTGTCACTGCCAACAGTGCAGTATGCTTCCTCCATCTGATACCCCGGCGTATTGGGAGAAGTTCAACCAACGGGTCCTTTTCCTTTGGAAGATGTTCGACGACATTGCGAAAGAGAAGAGGGCAGCCAATTTCTATTTCGCCAACCTGGGCGCGGCAGCTCACGGCGCTGCCAACCTTGCGAAACTGGGAAAGATCTGTGCCTGGTTCCACGCCGATAACCAGGGCCGCGGAGAAACCGACCCAATCTGGGGGTGCAGCATACAGGGCAGGGTGTGCAACGCCGTTCAGGATGGCAAGGTTGCTGTGAATTGCACGGCAGCCTACGCCACTGGAGGGGTGCGCTGGCGCAACTCAGCCAAGTCTCCGGCTGAACTGGCCATGTGGTTCAATGAATCGCTGGCCAGCGGGATGGTGCCCGACAATCACTTTGTTGGTGCCGAAAAGGGACTGGGAGAAGACCGGCGCATCCCCAAGCTTGCGCGCACTTACTTCCCATGGACTGCACCGCACGACCGGCACTTCACCAACAAGCGCACACTCGCAAACATCGGTGTCGTCATGGGGCAGCGGACGCAATTGTTCTATCGTGCACCTGGCCGCCAGCAGATGCGCGATAACCTGAATGGCATCTACTACGCGATGCTCGAGGGCCGCTTCGCGTTTGATCTTGTCCACGAAGACCGGCTTGAGCCGGAACAGCTGCGCAAATATCGCGCGCTTATCCTGCCCAATACGGCCCTGCTCAGCGACGAACAGTGCAGCCAAATTCGGGAGTATGTAAAGTCGGGTGGATCACTGTTGGCTACTTTCGAAACCAGCATGTTCGACGAGAACAACGTGCGCCGCAACGACTTTGGCCTTGCCGATGTTCTCGGTATTCACCGGACCGGAGAAGTGATCGGCACCAACGGAAATCCCTACTATGGCAGGATCGAGAGGAAGCATCCGATTCTTGATGGATTTGAAGATACCAACTGGCTGCCCGGAGCGGAGAATCGGGTTCCTGTTGCTCCCGTTGCAGATCCGGTCCTTACGGTAGTTCCAGGCTTTGTTGCTTATCCGCCTGAGCTTGCCTATCCGCCCGTATCCCACACAACTGAGCCGGCCGTAGTGTTGCGCGAGCAGGGAAGCAGTCGTTTGGCGTATTTCCCCGGCGACATTGACCAGACCATGTGGCGCTCCGGCAATACTGATCTGAGCGAGTTGCTGCAGAACACAATCCGCTGGGTTGCCGGTAACGAGGCTCCGTTTACGGTTACTGGCGATGGACTCGTGGAGACAATCGGTTGGGAGACTGAGGCGGGCTTCGCTGTGCACGTGCTCAATTACACCAACCCAAATACGCATCGAGGATGGCTGAGGAAGACCTATCCAATCGGCGAACAGAAAGTCCGGTTGCAACTGCCGGATGGAGCCAAGGTGACCCGGGTCGAGTTGCTTCGCGCCGGCAAGGATCTCGCTTTCCGCACCGCCAGTCAAAGCATCGAATTTGTCATTCCGCGGATCGACGATTATGAAGTTGCCGCGATCTATTCCAGCTAACAAGGCGCCCGATGCAAGACCGAATCGTCGATTCGAGCTTACGTCGGGCGATCACATGAAGATAAAGGGGGCTTGGCGAGCATCGCCCTGCCGACCGTTCACGGCTTCAACGTGCACCTCGATCAGGCTAGGGTCGAGTCGCAAGCAAAACGCAAAACAGAGCGAGTCGCAGCAAGATACCAAGCGTATATCCGGCTCCTCAAATCAAAGAACGACCGTCCCTTGGGAGGGGAAACAGTGATGTTAAAGCTAAATCGGTTTTGTTTTCTTCTAGTGCCGTTTCTACTGGTCTCTATCGGCGCTTTCGCGCAGTTTGACGCCGGCTCTGTAGCGGGTGTGGTTCAAGATCCGAACGGAGCTAACATCCCGAACGTCACCGTCGAGATCAGGAGTCTCACCACGAATGTCGCCCGCAATACGATTTCCAACTCCAGCGGTGGGTGGACCTTCGTTGCCCTGCAACCCGGCCAGTATTCTGTCACTCTCACGAAGTCAGGTTTCAGCAATGAGGTCCGAACCTTCGGGCTCTCTGTTGGCCAGAATCTCAACTTGAGCATCACAATGGCCGTCGGTACGACAATGGAGACAGTTACGGTCAACGCCTCCGGCGAGATGCTGGAGACGACTTCCTCGGATCTGGGCAATGTCCGGAGCACCCAGCAGGTGGTCGATCTCCCGCTCAACAGCCGCAACTTCACCCAGTTGGTGCAACTGGCGCCCGGTGTCTACAACCATGGCAACGGAACCAACTCGGTGAACGGAGGGTACACCGAAGGCAGGGGATCTAACGGCTCAAACATTAATGGAAACCCCTCCGACCTTGGCGTCTATCTGTTCGACGGAATTTCGAGCAACGATGTCGATACGAACGTGCTCATCTTCTTTCCTCCAGTCGACGCGATTCAGGAATTCAACGTTCAGACCAATGCAGCTACAGCCGCTTATGGCGGCGGACCCACGACCATCAACGCAACGTTCCGCTCCGGAACCAACAATCTTCATGGGGCTTTGTACGAATTCGTTCGCAATTCAGCCTTCGACGCCAAGAATTACTTCGATTCTCCAACAAAGCCGATTCCGCCGTTTCACCTGAATCAGTTTGGCGCCAACCTCTCCGGACCCATCATCATTCCTCATGTTTTCAATGGAAAGGACAAGCTATTCTTCTTTATCGACTATGAAGGAAAGCGCCAGGCACAGAGCCAGACATACATAAGTACCGTTCCGACGGCCGCATTCAAGACAGGCGACTTCTCCGCACTGTCAAAGGCCTTAACAATTCCGGGAACTACAACACCGCTGCCAAATAAGCAGGTGCAGTCGATCGATCCCACAGCGGCAAAACTAGTGGCTCTATTTCCGGCTCCCAACTATGGCGCCGCGAATCTCCAGGCTAATAACTATCTTTATAATGGCCCTCTGACCAACACCATCGATCAAGGGGACGTTCGCATTGACTTCCATACATCCGTCACCTCTATCTTTGGCCGTTTCAGCCGTGAGGATCCCTCCACATTCAATCCTGGCTATCTCCCACCCCCAGCCATAGGCGGTGGCCCCGGCTATCCAGGCACCACCCTCGCCCCGGGCAAGCAGGTTGTTCTCGGCTACGGCCGCTCTCTCGGACCGACCATGTACTACGAAGCCCGCCTGGGCTTCTCCCGCTTGACTGAACACATCATCGACGAGGGAACCCAGATTGGGAACAACGTTGCACAGCAATACGGCATTCCCAATGCAAACGCAGGCGGCGCGCAGGGATTTACAAACCTGGTGATCTCCGGCAACGCCTCCCTGGGCGATCTCAACGGGAGTCTTAGAAAAGCCGACAATCTCTGGGAGTTTGACCAGGCTCTCTCGTTGACCCGGGGAAAGCATGATTTCAAAGTTGGCGGAAGCTGGGCCAGCGCCAGATTCGCGTTCTTTTCACCTGCAAAGCCTAATGGAACCATGAACTTCTCCGGCGCGTACACAGGGTACGGCCTCGCGGACTTTCTTTACGGGCGCCCGATCAGTTCTTCGTTGGACGTCTCCCAATTTTTCAGTATGCTTCGATACCGGCCCAGCGTTTACGTGCAGGATAGTTATCGCATCACCCCTAAGCTCACTCTAAACTTCGGACTTCGCGACGATTTCTACACGCCATGGAAGGAGCGGTCCAATCGCCTGGCCGGTTGGGACCCCACCAATGGCGGCAGCCTGATTACGGTCGGCTCCGGCTCCGGCCCCTTTTCGGGAGACACTATCACCGACGGCCGCTACACCAACTTCGGCCCGCGCTTCGGCTTTGCATATAGCATCGACTCAAAAACGGTGTTGCGCGGTGGCGGAGGCATTTTCTATTCGTATGAAACGTACAACTCCAATCCTCAAGCCAAGAATGCTCCGTTCAACGGATCCATTGTCGTCTCCAACAGCAGCGGCGCGGCTGGCTACGCCGCAGCTTTGCCCATCTCGGCTGGATTCCCGGCAAGCCGCCCCACGTTATTTCCGACTTTGGGCAGCGCTTTTCAGGCCTATCAGCGCAGGAATCCTAACACATCGGCCCACGAGTACAACTTGAACCTCCAAAGGCAAATTACCTCTCATGATGTGGTTTCGATAGCCTACGTCGGCCAGACCGGATTCCACATCCTCGTCAACCCGAATATCAATCAGGCCACACCGGGAGCTGGCGCCGTTGCAAGCCGGCGTCCCTTTCCTAACTTCTCTGACGGAAGCCTGAATTGTTACTGCGCGAACTCTGAATATAACTCACTGCAAGTGACCTATCAGAACCGCCTCTCCTCCGGATTTGACTTCCAGGGAGTCTACACTCTCGGTCATAGCATCGACACGTCAAGCGGCGCCGCCAACCTGGCAGGCATCCAGAATCCGCTGAACATGAGGATGTATAGAGGTAATTCGGATTTTGACGTGCGCCAGAATGCCGTCCTAAGCTGGTCCTACAAGTTGCCCTTTGGGAGCAAAATGAAGTTCGGATCAGATGCTCACGGTGTCAAGGATGCTCTCATCGGCGGGTGGCAACTCAACAGCATCGATACGTTTTCCACCGGTTCCCCCTTCACCCCGGTCATGGCGACAAGCTTGCTGAATTCCGGCAGCGTCACGCAGTGGCCAAACCGAATCGGCTCCGGGAAGGCTGCCAATCGGTCTATCAATGCATGGTTTAATACAGCCGATTTCGTTTCACCCGGTAACTACACTTACGGTAACTCGGGCAGGAACATTCTCTATGGGCCCGGGACAAAGCAGTTTGACTTCTCTCTGTTTAAAGATGTCCGATTTGACGATAGTGGCGTCAGGCGTCTTCAGCTCCGGGCAGAGGCATTCAATGCCTTCAACACTCCGCAATTCAACAACCCGAACGCATCGATCGGCAATTCTGCCGCAGGCACAATTACAAGCGCTGGAGCACCCTTGCTGTTCCAGCGGGCATCGAGAGAGATTCAACTCGCTGCGAAGCTGTACTTCTAGTCTGAATTCCTGTGGCACGTCAGAAGCTTGACGTGCCACAGGAATCTCGGCCTTGGACATCGTGGCGCTTTCATTCTTGCCTGCCCACAACGGTCCGTTCCAAATCAACCGCATGAAAGAGTCAAAGCGGGCGTAAGCAACTCTGTATGCAACTGGTCACGCGGCGCCCTTTATGCCACAAAATGGCCATCATTGCGGCCCGCTTGAGTGTCACGGATTTGGACTCCTTGCAGGCGGTCCCGCGCGTGTACGGCAGCAGAAGGAAAGCGTGTCGCTGATCGAGCACAGAGATCGACCGATCACCACAATGCTTCTCGGTCAGCGGAGCCGGGAGAGGAGAGACTTATGAAGCCAAATCGACGGGAATTCACCCTTATGGGCGCGGGTACGGTCCTTGGGATAGCCGTGCCATCTACCTTCGGCACAATAAGTGCAGAGACACCAAAACCCAAAGCTGCAGAAATTCCCTGGTACCAAAAGATCAGGCGAGTCGGGCAGACTAACTTCAACGAGAAGGACCCCCTCAATGCCAACGTCGAGGAGTGGGCCGACTATTGGGCCTCGGCAAAGGTCGAGGCAGTGGCCCTCTCGGTGTCAAGCGCCATCGCCTTCTATCCTACAAATATCCCTTTCTTCCGGCGCAGCCCATATCTCAACGGGCGAGACTTGTTTGGAGACTGCCTCAAGGCTGCAAAGGACCGCGGGATTCGCGTCTACGGTCGCTTGAGCCCCGACGTTCAGTGGCTCGATCCCAAGCTACTGGAGGTGCACCCTCTCTGGTTCCGTCGCGATAAGGACGGCAACCTCTTGTCGCCCGCGCCAGACATCGCGTTCACCTGCCAGTTCAGCGGTCAGTTTTCGGAGTTTCATCCTGCGATCATGCGCGAACTGAACGCGCGGTATGACCTTGATGGTATGTACATGAACGGCTGGCCCACGATGCAGGTATGCTACTGCGAGACCTGCCGTAAGATTGGCGACCCGCAATCGAAAGCATACAAAGACGCGCTGATGGCCAGCGCCGTCAATCTCATCAATCTATACAAGAGCATAGTTGCCGAGAAGAACCCGAATGGCTTTTACAGCTGCAACTTGGGTGGCGGCCTGAAGGAAAACGGCCTGGATCAATGGGCGCTTACGCGGACTGCGCAATGGTATACGGCGGATAACCAGGCCCGTCAAGGCGTAGTTGCTCCTGTGTGGCAGGACGCGCAGCAGGTGAAGTTTGCGCGCTGTCTCATGGGTGACCGCGCCGTCGCCGCCGATACAGCAAGCTATTCGCGGACCGGGCGCATCATGTGGAGAAATGTGGCAGAAGAGCCGGCTGAAGTCGAGTGCCGCATGGCGCAGACATCGGCGTCAGGCGGAATCATCTGGTATCACTGGCTCGGTCTGGAACAGGGGTTCAAGGAAGATCGTCGCTGGCAGAAGCTCGGTCGTGACTTCATGAGTTGGCAAGCCAGCCATGATAAGCACTTCCACAATGTCCAGTCACTGGCGAAGGTCGCGGTCCTCGTGGCCCCAAAGTCAACGAATATGTATAGCGCTCCCTCTGACGAAGACAAGACAGACTCGATTGAGGGCATGTATGCGGTGCTGGTCGAGGCTCGTATTCCGTTTGAGTTCATCCACGAGGAGGATCTCTCAAGGGAAAGTCTCAGCAGGTATGAAGCTCTCCTTCTTCCCAACATTGCCTTGCTGAGCGATGCGCAATGTCGAGTTCTTGAGCAATTCGTGGAGCGCGGCGGTTCGCTGCTGGCGACCTTCGAAACCGGGCTGTATGACGAAACAGGCAAGCCGAGGGCCGACTTCGCACTTGGGCCTCTGTTCGGCATCAGCAAGACTGGCCCGCGCCAACGCGCGGAGTATAAAGCGGCGCAGGGCATTCTTTCCGTGCATCTTCAGAAGATTTATCAGCGGAACGCCATTACCGCAGGATTTGATGAGACAGAGTGGATTGCAGGTCCGGTGTGGCGCGTCCCGCTGGCGCCCATTCCGAATCCGATCATGACCTTCATCAATCCGTACCCTGGATACCCGACAGAGGCCGTTTACATGCGGGAGCCGCCAACGAATTCACCTGCGGTGGTGCTGCAGGAGAGAGGAAAGTCCCGCCTGGCTTACCTACCTGGTGACGTGGACGCTTCGTATTGGAGACTGGACAACTGGGATCTTGGCCGCCAGCTTCTCAATACCATTCAGTGGGTACTGGAAGATCGCAATCCTGTGAAGGTCGAGGGCGAAGGACTCTTGGACGTATGCGCATGGGAGACCGAAGCGGGATTTGCGCTCCATTTTGTGAACTACAATGGCCCCAACGCGTTTCGAGGCAAAATGCGCAAACCGGTAACCTTGGGGCCACAGAAAGTTCGGCTTGAGCTACCGCGTGATGTAAGGATCAAGAGGGCCTCCCTGCTAAGGGCAGAGAAGCCGCTGCCCTTCCAACAACAGGGAAGAACCGTCGAGTTCACTGTCCCTTCAATTGGCTCATATGAGGTGGCGGCTCTCGAAACCTAACTCAAGAACTTTAAAATGTGAAACTGCCGGTCGCAGGTCCGGTGAACTGGTAACCGGTAGTTGAATTGAGAACATTGTTTAGTAAACTGCCCTTGAGATATCGGGGCACAGGTGTCATTTTTCTTTGTGACCAAACCCACACCTTTTGACACGGCCAGATCGGGCAGATCCGGCCATGTGTTTTGTTGGGGTTAGCAGGTGAGTTTTCGGACCCCTTTTGTCACGGGCCGAAAAGGTCAAGTTCAGGCTGATTTATCGAGTGCTTCCGGTACTTGTGCTTGAGCCGGGGGCTTCCGAAGGACTCGTTGCACAGTAGCCGTCGAGATGCGATGGCCTTTTGCGATCTCTCGGATTCTCTGGCCTTGGCAGCGGTCTCGTTGGATAGCGGCGTTGTCCAGTACCAACGGATGGCGGCCGATGTGCTGACCTTCAATCCGTGCGCGCCGCATGCCGGCGCGCACCCGTTCGATGATCAGGCTACGTTCGAGTTCCGCGATGGTCCCGACGATGACTACGATGGCCCGGCCCAACGGGCCGCCGGTGTCGATATTTTCCCTGAAGGAGATGTACTCGACGTTCAGACGGTTCAGCTCGTCCAGCACATCTAAAAAGTGCTTGACTGACCTGGCGATCCGGTCTGAAGCTCAGACCATGACCACATCGAAACGGCCGTGGCGGGCGTCGGCCATCATTTGATCGGGACCAGGGCGGCGCGCCTTCGCGCCGCTGATCCGGTCCGTATACTCCTGAACGATCTCGAGGCCGCGCTGTGAAGCCAGCTGACGCAGGTCGAGGAGTTGCGTTTCCATGCTTGCCGACATAGTTCTGGATGAACTCCATCAGCACGGTTGTCATATCTGTGCCCTTCGCCGCGATCCCGACGTGGTGCGGTGGATATATGGGCTCTCATCGCGTAACGATGCGGAGCCGGATTGTGATGGTGAACGAGCACGGGGCAAAAGCTCGGATTGGAAAAGCCGTGCGAAAACGCCGATGTTTGCGTGTATTTGGTGGCTTTTTGTTCTGTGCAAATTTGCTGGGCCCTGCAGTCCATTGCAGTTGCCGCCCGCAACATATCTCATGAAACCAAATGAGATATTCTCATTCTTGCGCTGCGATGCAACTCCATGCAGAACTTCTAAAAACGGACTCATAATCCCTTGGTTGGGGGTTCAAATCCCTCCGGGCCCACCACAGTTTCATTCCGATTTGACGCATTACGCCGTTCGCCGGAGTTGCGGCCGAAGTCTCCCATCCAGGTACTCGGGTCTCGCCTTTGAGAGTCGGGAATCGATGAACCTCAAACTCATCGCTCCCCGCAGCTAACTTGCCGACTCGCGAACCCCGCGTGAGCAGACCCAGGCTTGTCGCATTTGCTGATAAACTGGCCGCGCCATCCTCCATGCCACGGAGAGGACCCTGATGTTCACCCGCCGCCGTTTCCTGGCTCAGTCCGCAGCAAGTCTTATTGCTCTTCGCCTTCGTCGGATGATGGCGACCACAACCGAGTCCACCACTGCCCGGCCGCTCATGATCGATTCCCACGTACATGTTTTCAAGCACGATCCGCAGTTCCCGTTCGCCGCGGGAGCAAAGCCGCCTGCGGAAGATGCCTCCGCTGAAATGCTCCTCAGCCTGATGAAGGCCAATAACGTCGCCCGCACGGTCATTATTCAGGTCATTCACTACCGCTGGGACAATAGTTACCTGGCCAGTGTTCTCAAGCGCTATCCAGCCATCTTCCATGGGGTTTGCCGCGTCAATCCTGAAGATCCGGCTGCCCCCGACCACTTGAGCCAACATACGCAGGATGGATTCCATGGCGTGCGCCTCAGCCCGGACACAACGGCTCAAGGCGACTGGATTCGCGGCGCGCTCATGCCTCCGTTATGGCGGCGCTGCAACGAATTGAAAGTGCCGATGACCATCCTTGCGCCTGTCACGCGCCTCCCCGATCTCGTTCCGCTGATCGAAGCGAACCCCGAATTGACCGTTGTCATCGATCACATGGCCGACTGTCCCCTCGACCGCCCAGACCTGTTGAAATTGCTCCTCGACCTCGCCCGCTATCCGAAAGTGTTCGTAAAGATCACAGACCTTTGGACTCTCTCCAGGCAGCCCTACCCATATCCCGATGCGCAGGATCAGGTCAAGCGTCTGTACGCCACCTTCGGAGCGAAACGCCTAATGTGGGCCACCAACTGGCCCGTTTCACTGCAGCAGTTGCCCTATGCCAGGCTCGTCGAACTCTACCGCGATCACGTCAATTTCTTCTCCCGCGAAGACAGGGAAGAAATTCTCTCGAAGACCGTGCGGCGAGTCTGGCCCTTCGGACTGTAGGAAGCCTCTGACCAAGCCGATGGTTTGAAGGGTACGAATTTGCTCTTAGGAATTACCCGCTTCCAACCGCCATCACCTGCGTGACACCAGCGTCCTCCTGCACCATATAATCGTCTTGTGGCCGGCCACCGGCCAGATCTTCCCTGCAAAGCGAGAAACGCCTTGGCACGTGAGCTTTACACCGCACGTCTTGCACGCAAAGACTGCATCTCTGAAGTAGCCCAGTGCTACCACTTCGAGTTCGTCATCGATGGGGTGGAGAATTTTCCTTACGCTCCGGGCCAGTTTGTCTCCGCCGTGGCGCCAGACCAGAACGGCAAGATGCAAACCCGTGCCTACTCCATCGCCTCGGCCGCCAACGCCAATCGGTTTGAGCTCTGCGTAAACCGGGTCGAGGAAGGCTTTTTCTCTAATCACCTCGCCGATCTGCCCGATCTGCCCGTCGGAGCCACCATCCAGGTTCACGGTCCTCACGGCCACTTCGTCCTCCAGGAACCCATCACCGATTCCATCCTGGTGGCCACCGGCACTGGCGTCGCGCCCATGCGCGCCTTTACCCAGTGGCTCTTTCCACCTGAGAACGGACCGGACGCTGGCCTTGACCGCAGCAACGGCAAGCAGATCTGGCTCGTCTACGGCACCCGCCACGAAACCGACATTTATTATCACGAGGAGTTCGAAGCGCTCGCCGCCCGCAAGCCCAACTTCCACTATCTGCCCACGCTAAGCCGCGGATTGGATAGCTGGACCGGTCTGCGTGGCCACGTGCAGGTGCACGTTGCTAAGATTGTCGAAGACCGCGCGGCGCGACTGGGCCTGCCTCTGCAGCAGCCACCAGTCGATCCGGCAATTCCGCCCAAGGATCTCCGCTTCGACATCTACACCTACATCTGCGGCCTCAACTTCATGGTCTCCGGCGTGCGCGATCTGATGACCGGCTACGGCTGGCACCGCAAGCAGATTGTCTTTGAGAGATACGATTGAAGGCTGCCTTTGGCGTATCGCGGTTGGGCCAAGCTCCGCTCTTCGCAATTTGTCCTTTGTCCACCTGATTCTCAAATAGAATCATGGAGTCGATCACGAATGCGTGGACTGACGCATTGGCTCATGTGCCAATCCGCTCATTTGCCGAGGTCAATTTGAAGAGATCTCTGCGCATTCTTCTTGCGTCGCTGTCTGTTTTCTATATACCTCTCTCCTGTGCTCAAAACAATGCAAATGAAACGCCCGAGTGCAATCCTGGCAGGCCAACGGTCTCCACGCCGGCGACACTGACCCCGGTCGGGTATCTGCAGTTTGAAAACGGCGGGCTATATGCGTCTGAATCGCCTGAGTTCGCCACGCGCTTCGGCATCGACCAGGTCACCAAGCTCGCCGTGAATTCGCGTCTTCAAATTCTTCTTCTCTCAGAGCCGCTCACCCATAGCGCGGGCGCCGGCACAAGCGACGGTTACAGTCCCGGAGGCATAGATGCGGGCTTCCAGGGAGTCCTGGTCCATGGCGAGGGAGCACGCCCAACCATCTCAGCAAGCTACATCCGGCAGTTTTATGGGGGCTCCGCAACTGATCTGGACATCGGGAGCGCCACCAACAGCATGCTGCTGTTGGTCAGTACAGATTTGGGAAAGTTTCATTTCGATATCAACGGGATTGCCAACGAGCAGGTGGAGGCCGCCGTCCGCCGCGCGCAGTTTGGTCAGACGCTTTCCGTCTCCCATCCCATTGGCAACGTGACGTTGGCTGGAGAATTCTGGCACTTTTCCCAGCCCCTTACACACGGAAATGCGGCCGGCAATCTCTGGGCAGTGTCTTATCCACCCAAAAAGAACCTTGTTCTGGATGCCGGTTTTGAGCACGGTCTCACCGGCACCTCCACACACTGGGAGGGATTTGCCGGGTTTACTTATTTGCTACCCCACAGGCTGTGGCGAGCGCGTAAAACGAATCGCCAACCCTAAGACAGGGACGCCATTCCGTTGCAACTGTTTCTCTAAAGATTGAACAGTTCCCTCAGCCGCTTGGTCTGCGTGCGGCTTACCGGAATCTCCGTCTGCGCCTTGTCGTTCATGCGCAACTGGTAGCTCGACTTGAACCATGGCACC
>Ga0209483_1002710_pt1 | contig 12122 bp, 11 predicted proteins | sample NGEPerA_FD_184508 | JGI IMG/M metagenome (GOLD analysis project Ga0209483, IMG submission 184508) | Arctic peat soil microbial communities from the Barrow Environmental Observatory site, Barrow, Alaska, USA - NGEE PermafrostL2-A... | ecosystem: Environmental > Terrestrial > Soil > Wetlands >... | reverse complement strand
TACGGACCGCAAGAGCATTCACCGGCTCGCCCAGCTCTCGCTGGCCATCGTGTTCCTGCTCACCGCCAAGCTCATCGACTGGCGGAATCGCTGGTCACCGGCACCATCACCTATCCGCTGAGGCTCTAAGGGACCAAACGTGCCCGAGCGATCGGACAAGCGAATTACGCGTTGAACAGGGATAACGTTGTAATTCTGACAACGAGTGGGCCTTTGGGGACGGCTTTCAAACCCACCTGACACCCTAGAAACAGCTCCTGAACAGGGGTTCCTTGCTGGACCAGCGGGTGGCCGGAAGCCGCAGAAGGCCGCAAGACGGTCCTCGAATCGCCCGGGAGCCGGCGATCCGAACAATAGGGGACAGCATTCAAACCCCGGCTCCAAGGCGCTCCGTGCAGACGTCGATGGCGTCGACTCCCCCACCGCAGGTGGTGCTGCGCGACGTCCAACGAGGCCAGTCCAGCGTCGACTGACCCCTTCTGAAGTTGCAGCCGTAGCTGCCGAGTACCAGCAGGGCCGTTCGTTGGACGACCTCGCTCGGGAGTTCGGTGTCCACCACCGCACGGTGGCCGACCATCTCGAACGCCTCGGCATCGCTCGGAGGGTGAACCTCCCCAAGCTGACCCCAACAGACATCGAACGAGCCGTCAGTCAGTATCAAGCCGGTGATTCACTTGCCACTGTGGGGAAGACCTTGAACGTCGACGCGTCAACCGTCCAGCGAGCTCTCAAGCGGGCCGGTGTCGCGATTCGACACCGGCCCGGATGCTGAAGCACCTTGACGCCGCTTCCCCGTACATAGCTTGCGGCTGCAGTTGCCCAGACCGCTCATACGGGGGTCGACCTCAGCCGAGTGCTCACTTCTGCAAGCAAGAGGCGAATCGCAGCCGCCGAACGCGACCCGGATTGTTCTGGGATATCTGCCAGAGCGTCCTGTTCCGGCATCGGGCGGTCAGCCCGTATGCGCCGGACGAGTGTACGACGGCGCGCACCAAAGATCATCCGACTCACTGGTCCCCGCGGTACGAAGCCGCCATCGAACCACGGGCCGTCCTCCGCCGCCCGGAAGCTCTGTTTGGTGACGTGAGCCGTGACCGCCGTGACTTGTACGTGCCATAGCCGTGGTGACCGAAGTGAGAGACAGCGCGAGGCAGTGGAGCCGGGCGTACCGTCTGGCACGAGGTGCCGAGAGGAAATGAGCAATGATCGCTACTCGGGGCACTGGTGCGGTGGAACCGTGGCTCGGGGGTGCAGCTGCAGGCTGGGCGTGCGAGAATAAGACCTCGGATCGGTTCTGGCGTGGCGACCAGATTGGAGCGTTGCGTCAGGGTGGTACCTGCTCGCCCCTTTTGGTGATCACCAGAGCCTCGCCGATCACCGTGAGTTGATGGGTCCGCACGGGGCCCACTTGGCTCACAGAAGGATGGCTATGGTCGCCCTGAACATTGCGATGACCACCGAGCGTGGTGGCCACAGAATAGTTCTCTCGGCACACGAGATGAGCTTTGAGGCGCCGCCGGTCGAGCACCTTGTCTACTACGCCGGTCTGGGCGCGCTGGCGGCGATCGAGGTCATCGATTGGCCATTGGCCCTGCTGCTCATGGCCGGTCATGCCCTCATGGACGCGACCAACCGACCGGCTCTGCACGAGTTCGGAGAGGTACTGGAGGAAGTCTGACCTGCCTGGGTAATCCGAGGATCACGGCCGAGCCGTCCGAGCGGACCGGGAGTCGTCCATGACAACAGTCCACAGCACATGGAGGAAATATGCCGACACCAACCAACAGCACCGAGGGGGGAACGGGGACACCCGCCAAGCGAACACGTCCTGCCTCGACGGTGAGCAACAACGGACACGGCGGCTTCGTCATGCCGATCGTGCACGTCACGGTCCCCGAGGCTGTCGTCAATGCCGGGTTCTGGGCAGCTCTGGGAGGAGCGGCGGTGCTCGGAGCAGTCGAACTGCCACTGGCAGCGCTGATTGGCGCAGGGGTAGTCGTCGCGCGACACCACCGCTCTGATTGATTGTCCCAGATCCACCGCGCTGAGGCACGGATGCATTGCGAATGAATCTTGGCGCATCAAGAAGTCAGAACTGTCGGGTCGCAATGACCAACGCGTGTGAAGCGCGTCGACGCGAAGAGTTCACCAACTCTTGGCCGGTTCGACGCGCGTCGATCGCAGTCCGTTCATCTCCCTTCCCTATTCTTCGCCGAAGAAGCACCTCGACGAACTGGGAGATTCAATGGAGATCATCTTCGAACGATTGCTCCTCGAACTGGCCCTCGTTGCGGCTCAGTTTGCGATCATGCGGATCGTCAACTGGATTCGGGAGCAGTCGCAGTCTCCAGCCGGGGCCGCCACCCAGGCGGCGGCCGCCTGATCAAGGCCCGGAGCGGCTGACGCAGTCGGCGTCCGGGCAACGAGTCCCCTCTTCACATCTTGGATCGGCCCGTCCGATTGCGAGGCGAAGGGGGCTGACTCTGCATCAGACCCCGGAGCGGGCGTGCTGAGCCCCCGGCAAGGGGTCTCGAACGCACTGCGGATCCCACGGGCGGTCGGCGGGATGGCCGGCGACGCACTCGAGCGGCTGAGCCCTGGGCGGCGGCATCGACGGATGTGGGTGAGTGAGGGTCGGGCCCACATCGAAGTCCGCGCCGTGCACCGGCCGGGGCATGACCAATTGGTCAAGGATCTCGAGGCGGCCCTCAACGCTATCGAAGGGGTGGAGTGGGCGCAGGTCAACGTGGTAATTGGCCGGGTGGTCGTGGTCTTCGACCCCGAAGGTCCTACCGTTGACGATCTTGTCGAGGAGATCGAAGGCATCGAAGAAGCGCACGAGGTAGAGGAGGAGCGCTTCCCCCATGAGAGGCCCGAGCATCCCGCTGACCTTGGGCCGGTCCGGCGCGACGCCATCGCTCTCGGCGCCGACGTCGTGGGGCTGGGGGCCAGCGTCTTCGGTCAGCTGCTGCGGGCCACCCCTATCCCCATCGAGCTCGCCTCGCTGGTATCGCTGGTTGACACGGAGCCCCACCTCCGTGGTTACTTGGAGCAGCACGTCGGCGCGGCCGCCACCGATCTCGGCTTGGGCCTGTCGAACGCCTTCGCCCAGGCGTTGGCCCAGGGTCCGCTCGGCCTGATCCTCGACATCGGTCAGCGGGCCAATCTGGTGCGCGAATCACAAGAGCGTCGACGGAGCTGGGAACGGCGCGAACTCGAGCTGCATCGGGCCCCGACAGACAAATCACTCCGAGCCGTGGCGCCAATGGAGCGCCCCGTCCCGTTGCCCGGAGGACCGCTCGAGCACTATGCCAGCCGTGCCACCATCGCGTCCCTGGGCCTCTCCGGCGTCGCCCTCGCGGTGACCGGCAGCCCCCGAAGGGCGGCCAGCTTCGTGGTGGCTGGCTTGCCCAAGGCCGGGCGGATGGGACGCGAGGCCTTCGCCGCCTCGTTCGGCCGGCAACTGGCCCGCAGAGACGTGCTCATCCTCGACCGAACCATTCTGCGCCGGCTCGATCGTATCGACCTGGTTCTGATCGATGCCGATGTCGTGGTTCGACGCTCGGTACTCGGTTCGGTCGAAGCGATCGGGAACACGGCCGAGGACCTACGTGCCGTGGCTTCGGACCTCTTTGACAAGGCGTCACCGGGACGGGTACGCCGTCGGGGCCCATGGGCATTCGGGCGGCTCGAGGGCCTCAAGGCCGCTGGGGCCCTGCTTCCTCCGAGCGCAACAGCAAGGGCTCGCGTCCTGGGACAGGGCGGCGTCGTGGTGCTGGCCCTCGAACACCGGGGCGTGATCGTCGGCCTGGCCACGGTCGAAAGGGAACTCGACCCGCTGGCCGAGGCGCTCGTCAGCGCGGCCAGACGCGGCGGCCTCGACGTTGCCGTGGCCGGCGGTGGGGCCCGACTGGCCGAGCAGCTGGGCTGCCAGCGGTCGCTGCCAGGCGACCGACGGATGGCCACTACCGTGCGGGTTCTCCAGCTCGAGGGGCACGTGGTGCTCCTGGTGTCGGGGGTCGCGGAGGGCCTGCAGGCCGCTGACTGCGGCGTCGGGATCGTTGGTCCGGCGGTGCCGTGGGGGGCCGACCTCCTGACCAAAGACGGACTGGCCGACGCCCACTTCATCGTCGAGGCGGTCTCGACCGCCCGGAGTGTGTCCACGCGCAGTGCCAACCTTGCCCTGGCCGGTTCTGGAATCGGCGGGGTGTGGTCGCTGGTCGGACCGGCCGGCAGTGCCGGGAGGAGGGCCGCCCTTCCGGTCAATGTCGCGGCATTGGCGGCCCAGGCCCAGGCGATGGCCTCGGCCGAGGTCCTGAGGCGCCGCCCGGCACCCGTGCCCAGGTGGCACACCCAGTGGCATGCGATGGACGGGTCTGCGGTGTTGGAAGAACTCGGGACCACGACGGACGGGCTCAGTCCCGAACAAGCCGCCGCCCGTCAGGTGAGCCATTGGTCCGCCCCACCTTCAGCGCTGCGGCTGCCGAGGGCCATTGCTGCTGAGCTGGCCAACCCGCTCACTCCGCTGCTCGCAGTTGGCGCCGGCCTTGCGGCTGTTGTCGGGTCCATCACCGACGCCGGATTGGTGGCCGGGGTGACGGGGGCCAACGCGGTGATCGGCGGAGTGCAACGGGTCCGGGCCGAGGTATCGATCGAGCGCCTGGCGGAGGTTTCGGATGCCCTGGTGATGGTGCGCCGTGCCGGTGAGCCGACACCAGTGGGGCGCGACGAGGTGGTGCGCGGGGATCTGGTCGAGCTGGTGGCGGGTCAGGTGGTGCCGGCAGACTGTCGCATCCTCGAGGCTGAGGCCTGCGAAGTCGACGAGTCAGTCGTGACCGGCGAGTCATTCCCCGTGGCCAAACAGGCGGCTGCGGTGCCCGGTGCCGCCGTGGCCGATCGGCACTGCATGCTCTACGAGGGAACCACCGTGTCGAACGGATCGGCCCTGGCCGTCGTGGTGGCTGTGGGACCCGAGACAGAGGTGGGTCGGAGCCTGGCTGACGCCCCCGAGCCACCCCCGAGCGGGGTCGAGGCTCGGCTCAGCACCCTCACCGCGGTGACCCTGCCGGCCACGGTGGCCAGCGGGTTGGCGGTAGCGGGCATGAGTCTCCTCCGAGGTCGCAGCCCCCGGCGTGCCATCAGTTCAGGGGTAAGCTTGATGGTGGCTGCCATCCCGGAGGGCCTGCCCCTCGTTGCGTCCGTGGCCCAGATGGCGGCAGCCCGGCGCCTCTCCGAGCGCGGGGCCCTGGTCCGCAACCCACGCACCATCGAGGCCCTCGGCCGGGTCGACACACTGTGCTTCGACAAAACGGGGACGCTCACCATCGGCGAGATCAGCCTGCAGCGGGTGTCCGACGGCGCCACCGACGAGCGCATCGGCGAGTTGGGTCGGCGGTCCCGGGCGGTGCTGACTGCAGCATTGCGGGCCAGTCCCGACACTGCCAGCGAGGACCTTCTCCGGCTGCCCCACGCCACCGACCGGGCCGTCCTGGCCGGGGCCCGGACGGCCGGCGTGACGGCGGCCGATGGTTTGGGCGGCTGGGATGTGCTGGGCGAACTTGCATTCGACCCAGCGCGAGGCTTCCATGCCGTCATCGGGACCAGCCCGGCCGGGGCTCGGGTCTCGGTCAAGGGCGCTCCAGAGGTGATCCTCCCGCGCTGCACCTCCTGGCTCGGTCCCGAAGGTCCGGTGGTCCTCGAGGCGTCGGTCCGGCGCAGGCTCGAGGCCGAGCTGGAGCGTTTGGCCCGTCGGGGGCTGCGCGTCCTGGCCGTGGCCGAACGGCCCGCCACGAATCGCTCTGAGGTGGGTGACGAACGGGTCAGCGCCATGGAACTGGTGGGTTTCCTCGGCCTGGCCGATTCGGTGCGCCCGACCGCGGCCGCCGCCGTGGTCGACTTGCGCGCTGCCGGGATCGACGTGGTCATGATCACCGGGGACCACCCGAGCACAGCCCGGGCCATCGGTGCCGAGCTCGGCATCGTCAACGGGCACCGGGTGGTCGCCGGCCCTGAGCTCGACGCCATGTCCGACGCCCAACTTGACGCGGTGCTCGGTGAGGTATCGGTGTTCGCCAGGGTCACCCCGACCGACAAGGTCCGCATCGTGCGTGCCTATCAGCGTCTGGGCCGGGTGGTGGCCATGACTGGCGACGGGGCTAACGATGCACCGGCCATCCGGCTGGCCCACGCCGGCATTGCGTTGGGCGACCGCTGCTCACCGGCGGCCCGCGAGGCGGCCGACCTGGTGGTGGACGACCGCATCGAAACCATCCTGTCGGCCATCGTCGAGGGACGAGCCCTGTGGGCCTCGGTACGCGACGCGCTGGCCATCCTGGTGGGCGGCAACATGGGCGAGGTGGGCTTCACCGTAGTTGCCACCGCGCTGGCTGGCGACTCACCTCTTGGCGCCCGCCAGTTCCTGTTGGTCAATCTGCTCACCGACATGCTGCCGGCCATGACCATTGCCATGCGGCCGCCCGCCAACCGGTCGCCAGAGACGCTGCTGCACGAGGGACCAGACGCTTCGCTTGGATCGGCGCTGGTGAACCAGATCGCCCTTCGGGCCACGATGACCGCTGGAGGGGCACTCGGCGCTTGGCTTGTAGCTCGGGGAACCGGGACCAGGCGCCGGGCCAGCACTGTCGCCCTCGTGGCCCTGATCGGAACCCAGCTCGGTCAAACGGCGGTCGTCGGCGGCTCCAGCCCGCTGGTGCTGGCCTCCACCGCGGCTTCCGCTGCCGCCCTGGCGGCCATCGTCCAGACACCGGTGGTCAGTCAGTTCTTCGGTTGCACGCCTCTCGGCCCGGTCGGTTGGGGCATCGGTGTCGGCGCCGCGGCGGCGGCCACCGGGGCCTCGATCGCAGCCCCGTGGGCTTTCGGTCGTTTGGGCCGCTCTCCGGCTTCGGCGCTCGGCGAGATCTGGGATCTCGAGACGCTGCGAGCGGGCCTCAGGAGGCGGATTCAAGAATCACCTGCCAGCGCCTGAACCCCAGGCAGCAGACCATGAGTATTCCGGGAATGGCCCGCTCACTGGCTTGCTGCGGGCCGATTTCGGCAACTTCAACGAAATCGGCGTGTACTGGCAAGTTACCGGCGACGTGGAGGTTTGAATTAGGGACCAAACCTTCCCGAGCGATCGGACACGCGAAGTGCCACCCGAACAGGGGAAACGTTGTAATTCTGACAACGTGTGGACCTTGGGGGACACAATACGAACCGGTCGTTCACCCTTAACGCGCCGGCGTTCCGCCTCACGTAGGCAAGGGCAGGGGCGTCAGGATGATGTAGCACTCACTGTGCTACACTTGAGGCATGGCCAGGATCGGAGTGCGAGAACTTCGCCAACACGCGAGCCGATACTTAGAGCGGGTCAAGGCCGGTGAAGTCATCGAGGTCACCGAGCGGGGGAGGCTCGTCGCCCTTCTCGTATCCCCCACCCCAGCTGTCGCAGTGCGGGACCGGCTCATCGCGTCTGGTCGCCTTGTCCCGGCGAAGAGCGCATTCCGTCTTCCAGTGCGCCGCCGACAGGTTGGCAACGTGGAACGGACCGCAACCGAGGTCCTCACTGAACTCCGCCGCGACCGCCTCACGTGATCTATTTCGACACGTCAGCGCTCGTAAAACTGGTCTTCGAAGAGGCCGAGAGCACGGCCTTGGCCGAGTGGCTGAGCGTGAGGGCAGAGGTCCCCAAGATCAGCAGCGACCTATCGACGGTTGAACTTCTGCGTACATGCCGGCGGATCGACGAGGACGCGATTGAGGACGCCACCCTGCTGCTCGGGGGGATCGATCTCCTTCCGATGGATCGTGGCATCGTCGAGAAGGCAGCAACCCTCGTCCCAGATGAATTGCGGAGCCTTGATGCCATCCACCTGGCAAGTGCGTTGTCGGTGAAAGACGATCTGACCGCCCTGGTCGCCTACGACGGTCGACTCTGCTCGGCCGCTGCGGAGGCAGGCATCGAAGTGGTCTCGCCCGCCTGATCCAGCTCTTGGCGGGTTGTACCACGCGCTCGTCTCTTGATCGAAGTAGACAACCAAGGGGCCGCACAGAGCATGGTCCCGAGATCGATGGCCCGCCAGTTGTTGCCCGCCGCGTTCGATGAACACGAAGGCGACACGATCCGTGAGCATGGAATCGTGACTTGACGGTCATGCTGGTGTCGCCGTGGTGACCATTGCGATGGCGGCGACATGTTCCCGGGGGCGCGAAGAAGAACTCCCACCGGTCTGATTATCCGTCCGGGATGCGGTCGAGTAGTCGCCCGAGGCTGACCTGGTGATGATCGACCACGGAGGTACGCCAATGAGTCCCAGCCGTCGGACCCTCGCCGCCGCTGCGCAGCCGAGAGCCTCCACCGCTTGGGTAAGCGGCGTCTCCCTGACCCGCATCGGTCCGGGGTCGAACTCGATCTCATGGAACGCGAGCACTCCGGCCGTCCGCAGCCACTCGGCGCGCCGTCTGGCCCGGCGTAACGAGTTCCGAACCGTGGATTCCGGCCGGCCCAGTTCAGCAGCGATCGTTCGGTGCCCAGTGCCCGCTGCCCTTTGCCGCCTTGAGCAGGGCGTGCCCGACCGTCTCTGCCGAGTCGCACCGTCTGGGAAGACACCAGGCCGACAGGAACACCTGGGTGGTTCTGCACTCCGAGCAGGCAAACCTGCGAGGCCGATACGCGATGTGGGATCCGTCGAGCTGTCGGATCTGGCGCACCCGCATTGAACCGGCCTGGGTTTCCTCGAGGCTCTGGCTCGCCGAGGCCATCAACCCTCAGGTCCGACGCTGGATCAACTACGACGGAGCCTTCTACCACTCCGAGTTGCACTTCCTTGCACGGCGCATCAACGAGCATCTGGTTCGATCGATGGGCCATGCGCGGGTTCAAGCGACTGAAAGACAGGCCGTCCAGAGCCTGGGCCTGCCTCAATGCCGTCATACAGCGTGAGCCACGGCTCTTCGCACCCTGGTGGCTTGTCTCATCGCCAAACGGCCGACCTGTGGGAGCCGGATGACGGGAGACTGTCATGTCGGGTTCTGAGAGAGCCGAGGGGTGAGATTCCCACCGGCTACTTGCCTGAGTGGGACGCGATCCCTCTGGTTCATCTGCCCTACTCGGAAATGGTCCACCGTCATCTGGCCCCGACCGGTCCTTGCGAGGACAATCGACCTATGGCGAACCTGACGATGTCCTCCCTGCAAGATGAAACAGCGGCCGTAACGTACGACGAGTTGATTGTGGCGATCGAACACCATGGGCTGCAACTCTTCTATCAGCCTATTGTGGATCTGAGGAGCAAGAGACTTCGCGGGTTCGAGGCACTCGTCAGACTCTCCGATCCCACCTTGGGCATCATTCCCGCAGCCGACTTTGTTCCTCTCGCAGAGAACTGCGGGCTGATTCGGCCTCTTGACGACTGGGTGTTCATGACGTCATGTGAGCAACTCGCTGGTCATCGGCGGTGGCCTGGACTGGTCGACGGCGACCAAGCCGGTGCCGGTCGCCGGCCAGAACCTGATCACCTGGTTCGTCGACCACACGGTCAACGACTACTACTGGACGCAGTCGGTGACGGCAGCGACGACGGCCGGCCACCTGGTCACCGTCCAGTCGGCGCTCCCCGCGGCCGACCGGTGGTCCCTGGTGGCCGTGGAGATCCCGCCGGCCAGCTGAACGCCCCATGACGCGCAGCGATCCCTCCCTGTCGACACTCGGATCGGGAGGGATCGCTGCAATCGTCACCGAAGACAGGGGCAGAGGCCACCTGGGATGGGCATGCCACCGGTTCGGGTCCGGCGAGCGGGTCAGGCGGTCCAGCCCGTAATGCCCCGCGGTTCGCCCCACTTCGACCGGATCTCGGCCAGGAGGTCCTGCTCGCGCCCCTCCAACGGGGAGGCCCGCAGCTCCGCGAGCCTTCCGTCGGCGAACGACAGGCCGGAGACGCCCCGGAGGTCAGGCCCCGAGAGCTCCTCGGCCCATGTGAGCAGCAGTGTGCCCGTGTCCTCTCCGGGGAACAGCTGGTGCACCACCGAGGTCACTGACGGCGCATCTGGGAGGTTGGCCAGAAGGGCGAGGAGCGCCCGGTGTTGCAGCGCGTGGAGCATCCCGCGCCGCATCAAGATCTTGCGGACGAAGACCTGCTGCTCGAGAGCGTTGCCGAGGACGTCGGCGAGCGCGCCGTTCCGGGCACCGAGGCACTCGACGAGGTCGGCGGTCGACTCGTTCCACCGGTGCGTCGAGCTCCAGTGCTCGACGAGCAGAAATGCCTCCCACAGGGATGCCCCGCCCGTCACCAGCTCGCGCACGGTCCGGCGGGCGCTCGCGGGGTCCAGGACCTCGAGTGTGCGGATGCTCTGGAGGCGCTTGGACCAGGTGCGGTCCTCCCACAGGGAGTTCCACCCGAGGCCCGGACGCAGGTACTCGTACTGCGGGTAGGGGAGGGCACAGGCGCTGTTGCGCACCACTATGGTGACGGTCGGCCGCTCCAGATGGAAAAGGGCGTGGATGAAGCCTCCCCCGGGCTCGATCGGCCGGATGTCGAGAGGTCGCAGCACCTCGGGCTGGTCGGACACCAGGTCCCCGACCACCAGGCGGTCATCCGCCAGCCGGTCGGCGGGCTCGAAGTCATAGGTGACCTGCAGGCTCGCACCCTCCAGCACCATGAACGCTCCGCAGAAGGAGTGGTCGTGGATCGCGGTGGTGCCCTCCATCCAGATGAGGGCCTGGATGAAGAAGTCGTCCTCGTAGTGAAGGACGAGCGGAGGTTGGCCGAACGGGTCGCTCCGGCGCGACTGCGGCGGCAGGTCGGCGGTCGCGGCCGCCCATTCGAGGATGCCGGACGAGGTCACGCCGGCGGGCACGTCGACCTCAGCCAATGCCCGTGCCGCTACCTCGGGCAGCGCACCGTCCTGTCGATCGGCCGCGGACCAGGCACGGGATACGGCCTGTCCCAGCGTCGCGCAGTACGTTGGTACGTCGGCTGCAGATCTATCCACCGGTCGGAGTCTACCGCCGGTAGGGCGGGTGACCCCCGGCCGCGCAGCGACTCGTCTAGATCCTCCGCGTAGCTCGATACGTTGCCTCAACTGAGCATCTCCGCCCGTCGGGGGGGTTCCAGGTGCCGGTGGGGGGCACCCCTCAAGCGACCCCTGCCCGTTGCGCGATTCGCCGTACCTGATTTGGATTCCATGGACCACCGGAGCGCGTGCTGATCCCAGAATCGGACAGGGCCAGAGCAATCGCTCGGTAGGACTCGCCAGAGCGACGCATCCTGGTCACAGTCTCAACCACGACGACCTCGGCCTCGTTGGCAACTAGCGCCCCGCCAGCCGCTCTAAGGCCGTACGCAGGTCGACCTCCCCCGTATCCACCCTTGGCCACCTTGGCCGCCTTCCCAGCCATCATTCGGCCACGGATGACAGCGCGCTCGTACTGTGCGATTCCTCCAAGAAGCTGGCGGACGAGAATGCGCGTCGCGTCGTCGCCGTCGACCGAGGGTTCCGAAACTGAAAGAACTGCAGCACCCCCGGCTTCCAAGCGAGCATGGACTGTCTCTTGCAGCAGGAGGTCCCGAGCGAGTCTGTCGAGGCGGAAGACCACGAGCGCGGCTGCCTCTCCCCTCTCGATGCGAGCGAGGCCCTCAGCGAGCCCCAGGCGGTCGTCAAGCCCGTTGGAGCCCGACTGCCCTTCGTCGCTGACCATCGCCACGAGGCGGAGATTCTCGGCCTTGCAGTAGGCCCGGATGGCCGCCTCCTGAACGTCGAGCCCGAAGCCGTCAACCTGCTCCGCGGTGCTGACTCTCGTGTACCCAATCACTTTCGTCTTGGCCATCGCCAGACCTCCTAGTTGTTACTTTACCTAAGGGTATTGTAACACTCCAGGTAGAGCGGGTGCAACCGGTCCTTGTTGGCGCTTGGGAGCCGCCACAACCGACTCCTAGGGCCTCGGCGACTGCTCCAAACGACCGTCGTTCATGACGTGATGACGGCTACCGTGGCTGAGTGCGGAAGTTCTTCTTGGTGGTGGTCATGGTTGTCACGATCACCAGTGGTTGCGGAACACCTCAATCTTCAACAGCGGACAGAGCGGCTCGCTCCGCCACAACTTCCGTGACGTCAGCTACCACGGC
>Ga0209483_1002708_pt1 | contig 12126 bp, 9 predicted proteins | sample NGEPerA_FD_184508 | JGI IMG/M metagenome (GOLD analysis project Ga0209483, IMG submission 184508) | Arctic peat soil microbial communities from the Barrow Environmental Observatory site, Barrow, Alaska, USA - NGEE PermafrostL2-A... | ecosystem: Environmental > Terrestrial > Soil > Wetlands > Peat... | reverse complement strand
TTGCCGGATGTGTTCGATGCGTTCCTCGTCATTCCAATTGCCAAGCTCGTCCTTCAGATCTGAATACGTAGGCGTCGGGTTGTCCCCGCGAATCGCGGCGCGCTTGTAGACCTCGGCGATCGCCGACGTAAGAATGTTGTCGAGCAGCGATGTGTCGGCCTGCCCAAGATCCCCGATCATATGGCGCGTGAGATTCTTCAGGAACGCGATCTTGTCCTTGGTCGGCGAACTTTCGTCGGGCGGCAGATCCCAGGGATTCAGTGTTTCCGACCCTTCCAGATCTACCTCAATCACACGACCGCCCATCAGTTCGACCAGAGGGCGATAGGAATCACCACGCTCGACGATGGAGATCAGCGGGTTCGAACGCGCCATCATGAGCAAGAACATCTGGGCCATAAACGTCTTGCCGCCGCCAGACTTGGCCATGAACAGCATGTTGGCGTCGCCCATCGAAGAGTCATAGGGAGAGAAGGGAATCAACTGGCGGTACGGCGTTTCAAGCAAGATGAGTGGCGACTGCACCGTGCCGCGCCAGGGTGTCTCGATGGGCAGCAGATCCGCCGCATGCAGCGTGAGTGCGCTCATCTCGCGTTGGTTGGGCCCTGCCATCCCGGGCAGGCTGGATAGAAACAGCCGGCGTTGGGCCAGCGACTCAGGGATGGCGCGGGCGCCATTCATACGCCCCACGGCGTGGATCACCCGTTCGCGGCGGCGGTTGAGCTCCCTTTGAGCCTCTTCCAGGTCCGCCCGGCTCACGACCGGTTTGGAAGTGCGGATGGTGACAATCAGCGAATACTCGCAGACTTTGAGCGAAGAGGAGATCACCGCGGTAAGAACGTCATTGAGCTGAGAGTGCGCCACGGCCGCATCCACGTTGATCATGCGGCCGCCCCTCGAATCGATCTGCGCCGCTTGCATCTTCTTCATCCGGCTTTTGAAACCGGAAATCACTTTTGTTTGATCCGGTATCGTCACCTCGGCATTGACCACGACCGGAAAATCGAGCACCATCAATTCCCGAAGAATGCCAGGGAACGTGCCGTCCGGTAGATCCTTCATGCTCACGAAGGTGTAGAGAAATCCGCCGACCTGAATGTAGCCCTCCTGCTCGTCTTCGATGTTGGTGTTGACGATCTGCTCTCGGGCGCTCCGGTAGTCGATCGAATATTCGCCAGGCCGGTAAGGACCTCGGTCTTCGAATATCGGATTCAGGCTCCTCTTTGCCTCGACAAACATCTCACCGTCCGTCATGCGGTGAGTGCGCATTCCGGTCGCCGCTAGGGTCTGCTCGACGCCCGCCATCAACGACGAGAACTCGGCCAACAGATCTTCGTGCTCCCGGCGCTCCCGCTGGATACACTTGTCGGCGGATAGGCTGAACCAGTTCCTCTTCTTTCCCTCCTGCCGGTCCGCCATCTCGTGGTGAGTGCGGGGATTCCAGATGAAATAGGCGTGCAGGATATGCCGGAGGTAGAAGCCCCTCTCCTCGTTCTCGTCCCACTGCTGCATCCGGATGCGGTCGATGTCCTGCAATACCGGATTCTCGCTTCGATTGAGGCGAGGATATTGCTTTCGGACATCGCCGATTCCTTCGGTGATCTCGAAGCGAACCTGCATTCGCATGGACCGCTCGGGTAACGACCGCACCAGCGCCTCAAAGGCACGCTTGGATCGATTCCTCATATCATCGTCGTGATAGTAGGAATTGAGACCATCGAGTTCGTAGCCCGCGACGAAGCTGCCGTCCATCTGCACCGCCACGCCGTCCAGGTAGTCCCGAATGGGCAGCAACTCGCAGAGCGGCGGCTTGCGCAACGCTTTCTTGTGCTCGGACGTGGTGATCGGCATCACTTGAGATACTCCTTGGTCAATTCACGGTCCCGCTCCAGACCGCAGTAGATGTGGGGCTTGATCTGCCAAATCAAAAGGTCGCGCAGGTAGCCTCTCGGTTTTCCATACTTGAACAGCCACAGGCAGGGAATCGCCAGGATCGGCACCACCCACAGCAGGAGGAAGCTGAGTGGGATGCCGTAAATCTCGCGGCCAAGAAAACGGCCGATGAAGTTCGCCAGCACACCAAGTCCGAGTACCAGGAACATATCTTCGATCTCCAAGTACAGCCACGTGACGCGTTGGTGAAGGTTGCGGTGTACCTGCGTGACTTCAAGTGCCATGGGATCCTACCTAACTGATTCCGCCCGTTCCCTGTTGAACGAAGAACTCCGCCATCCGCAGCAGGCCCGAAACACTGAAGCTCGCCATGGCGATCATGACGTGCCGTGCCCACGGAGCACCGGGATAGATCCGAAATCCAGCGCCGCCATAGTGAAGGAGAGCCATGACTACCTGCAGCACGCCATAGACAGGTAGAAACACGTTTGCCGACCAATTCACCAGTCCAAGCAGCGTCACCCAAACCTGGTCCGGGTCATTCCAAGCGCGGACTCGCGAAAACGTTTCTATACCGCGCAAGATTCCTGAGACTGTCAACGACATGAGGCCGGCGTACATCGCGTACTGAAACGGCGCGCTGCGCGCCGCCCTGAGGACCGCGATGACGAAGAATATTCCTGCCAGGGTCGGCATGATCACGTTGCCGGACCAATTCGTGAAGTTCGTTAGGCCAGTCAGGAAATCCACGGCTTCCTCCCTCGTTCGATTGGTACTGGCTCCATCTGTCTGCGCCGTCGCGTCCAGGCGTCCCGCGCCGCAAACAATACGACGCCAAGCGGCATGTATGGCATAACTGCGTTCACGAACCAATTCGGATCTTGGCCAAACATACTCTCCTCCGTTACGTCATCATCCGGTTGATCAGAAGCCACAGTGCGCTAACTGTCAGGAAACCGCCGGCGCAAGCGACCAATCGTAGATACCCTGGACGGTTGAAGGCGAACTGGATGATCGCCCCGCAGATTGCCAAGCCCGCCGCGAGTGGAAAGATCCGGCTTGCCAGATAGTTCCACATGGATTCAAGTCCCAGCACGATCGAGAAGCGGTTGCCCACCGATGTCCAGGTGTCGATCAATGCGTGGGTCGATGAAATTGCCAACAGGAACATGGCGCTCAACAGAGATGGCACCGGTCCAGTGCCACTCGCCGTATCGAGAACGGCCCGCGTGACAAAGAAAGCCGCCAGAACCGGTGCGAGGCGCCCGACCACGAAATCGTTCACGAATGTCGTGAGACCCGTCGTGATTCCTGAGAGCCAACTGTTGCTGATCGCGGCTCCCGGCGGGAAGAACACAGGAAAGCCCAGGAATTGGAACCACACCAGTGTCGGTTCGAGCGCCAGAAAGATCACCGTCCATAGCATCCAACGCGAAAACCCGCCACCTATCCAGAACACGGTCCCGCCTTCTTTTCGCAGGGCGATGCCCGCGTTCACCAAGCAGATGAACGCGGCGGGACCGGTCAGTGCAAACATGACGCGCATGATGTCGTAAATCAGAGTAGGCATCGGTTCCTTGTTCGGACACCGGATGGCGGGCTAGTTCGAATCGGAGAGTACCCGCCTCTCGGTGCGTGCAAGCGGAGGGCTTATGTAATACCGCCGCCGCCTTGAGCGATCCAGAATTCGAGCAATCGCGTGACGCCCGAGACCGCCAGACAGCCGATCGCCGTGACGACATATCGCCCAACGCCGCGGCCTGCCACATAAGAGATGAGGCCACCGGCAAGAGCCAGGCCGGCACCGACCGGGGCGATCACGTTGCCGATCCAGTTGACCAAGTTGAGAAACGCGCCCTCAGGCTGCGCGCCTGTCTGACCTTGTACAGCCACGTTCACTTGTGGAGCCGCACCCAGATTCTGGGCGAGCACCACGGCTTGTGAGAAAACGACCAGACAAAGGACGGCCATTAGCAAGGTCGCCGCCCACTGCCGGTTCGTTCCCGAAAGTTTCAACATGAGAGGACCTCCCGTAACGTTCGATTTAGATTCGGCTCAGGCGTTGACCCAAGCACACAGGAAACATACACGGGATTCCCGGAACCACAAAACGAGTTGCGTGGGAGTTCGGAACCAACTGAAAACGAGCGTGTCCAGACGGGAGAAGATCAGAATCGAGGCTGGACTCGGCCGAGCGCCTCGTCAAGATCGCCCAGGTTCAGCAGAGGGAGTTCCTTGGCATTCGGATCCATGCGGCGCATCGCGACGCGCTTCATCGATTGGATGGTGGCTTCGAGATCGGCGGGGGCCATGCCGGTCACTCGTTCGGCCAAAGCCTGGACTGTCAACTCTCGTCCAAGGCGGGCCTTGCCCAAATATCTCATCACGAGCTTCCGGTAACCCGCTTCGTCTGGAACCGGGACTACGACCTTCTCGCTGAAACGGCCGCCCCTCAAAATCCGCGGGTCAATCCGGTCGAGATAGTTGGTGGTGCCGACGAGAAAGATCTGGTGTTCGGGCTTCAACGCGCTAATTTCGATCAGCGCCTGCTCAACCAACTGGACATCGTGCTGGTTCATCTGTCCATGGAGTTCAGGGAACAAACCGTCCATCTCGTCAAAGAATACGATGGAAGGGGCGTTATCCTTGGCTCTCCGGAAGATCTCCGACAACCGCTTGACGGACCCGCCCACCGTGGCGCCCAGAACATCGCTCGGGCTCACCGCGTAGAAACTGCGTTTAGCTTGGGATGCGATCAGCTTGGCGACCAATGTCTTCCCGGTTCCGGGTGGCCCGACAAGAATGAGACCCGTGGGAGCCGGCAACGACAATTCCTCCGCGCGGCCGGGCTTCATGAGATCCAACAAAGCGCGCAAGTCGCCCACCACGGCGGCGGGCAACACAACATCATCCCAGCTCACCGGATCGAGCGAACCCTGGTCTCGGCCACCGGTACTTTCCAGTGCCTCAATGAGATGCCGCTCCTCAATCACCTTTTCCCGTGCGCACAAAGCAGCGCGATCCACCAGGCTCTTCAGTCGCGCAGGGCTCCAACCGGGCGTGCGTTTCGCAATCGCCGTTAGATCATGATTCTTCCACCGGAATTTCCGCAACTGGGCGGTAAGAATCTCCGCGCGCTCCGATTCGCTCGGCAGGTCAAGACGGATCCTCACGTCAAACCGTCCATCCCGGATCAGGGTCGGCTCGAGCCCGTCGAGATAGTTCGTAGCAGCCACGATCAGAAGGCCGTCCATCTGCCGGTACTGATCGATCAACTGCATCAATTGCGTAACCAGCGAGTTATACTCCCGGCCACCGCCGCCAGAATCCGTGCCATGCCCTTGCTCCTGTTTTCGACTGCCGATCGAGTCGATCTCGTCAAAAAAGAGCACGATTGGCCGGTTCGCAGCGGCCGACTCGAAGACTCCACGGATACGTTCCGCCCCGGAGCCGACATTCTGCCCGACTAGCTCCGGGCATCGGACATGATGGAAGTTGACGCCAAACTCTCCAGCCGCAGCCTCCGCAAGCAGGTTCTTTCCGGTTCCCTGCGGGCCGTAGAGGAGAATTCCATTCTGAGTCACAGAGGTTCGTTGTTTGCTCAGTCGATTTGCAGCGATAGCCAACACGTCCTGTTTTGCGCGAGTAGCCCCACCGACGTCTCGCAATTTGGTTTGGGGGATGTTGGACCAATGCGCTGGCGCGCTCGTTCCCGAATTGAACTTCGGCTGGCCGCTTGTGGCCTGCACCGCGACTCTGGCGTGTCGTCGAAAGAGCGCGGAAAGCGCCCAGAAGAACAGCGCAATGACAATCGAGAACCACACGGCAAGGAGCGGAAACTTCCACTCGGTGGACCTTGATCCACCGTTGTCAAGCGCCAGCTCGACAGCGCGCTGCAATAGACCCGATGTAGTTCCAGCTATGATCAGCCTCGCGCCAAAGAGAGGAAGCCGAGGCATGGGTTTCGGCAGAACGAACAATACCGCCCACGAAATTGCAGAGGCCATTGTTGTTTGCACGATCCCGGCTGACAGCAGCCTCAGGCACAACCAACCCTCGGCACCGACCAGGACGTACGACGTCACGCTCCGAAACACCCAACCGGATTTCTCAGTCCTCGAGGAAACAATCGATCGTTCGCTCAGATGCCGAAACTCAGTCACGAGCCCGGTCACACCGGCCCCGAACAGCCGACCTACTCTGTAGGACAGCCAGGTCCAAGGGCTCGTGAAACCAAAATGCGGCATGGACTTTCCGTTCGAGCATCCTCAGAATATCCGATTCCGGGTCCGACGGAAAGAGGTCCACGCCGCATTTAGGCAACTATTTATCTACGAACTAGTTCTCTGGTTCTTGTTGGGGAACACTTGGGGGATTTTGCGTCTTGATGAGCCGGTTCATCTCCCGCATTTCGTTCCGGATAGAGATCAATTCCTGGATTTCCTGCTGGGACATATCGGGGAGCGGAGATCCGTTCGAGGCGTTTCCCCATCCGAGGAACAAGAACATATTGGTAGCGACGATGGGTCGCGTGTTCCAGGGCCACTTCGATCTTGCGTTGAACAGATCGAAGGACTTAGGGAAGGCATACCAAATCCTGGAATCGGCTCGCGCCTATGGCCTGGTAGACGTACTGCGGGAAGCTGACGGTTTACGTCACCATCTCTCAGTATTGGATTCCGTAATAGCTCCTCAGATCGCGGCTGTGAATCGTGATCTGTCGAATGAACAGGATTCGGGCCAGCGCAGCCATCTGCTTGATCATCTGTGGGAGCTGGAGGTGCGCTCGTTACATCCCCGCGAACTGAGCGCGTTTTCGCAAGCCCAACCGGTCTCCTTACTGCAATTACAGTCGAGTTTGGCTGAAGGTGAGTTGCTCATCGAATATGTTCTCGAACCGTCCCGTTCGTTCGCGCTTGCGATAACCCGCGATCGCATCGCTCGTTACGAATTGAAGAACCGCAATGAGCTTGAATCCGCAGTGGAATTGCATCTGGCGGCCATTCGAAACCGGCGTGACGGTCGTGCTGAAGCAAAGGCACTGTATCAGCTCTTGCTCCAGCCCGTGGCGCTCCTGGGCCACAGCACTAGGGTCGTAATAGTTCCGGACGGCAAGCTGCATCTAGTGGCATTTGATGCATTGATCGACCAGAATGACCGCTACGTGGTCGATACACACGTGATTTCCTACGCGCCATCAGCAACGGTTTACTACTTGCTTTCGAGACCGATGCCGTCGCATACCCCTCAGATGGCATTGTTGGCGGTGGGGGGCGCACGTTATAACTTCCTGGGATTCGGGGACATTCGGTCAGCGCTACGGGGGTTCGGAATGTTCGATCCATCCGGTCCACCGCGGTGGTCGCCCATCCCACAATCGCTAACTGAGGTGGCCGACGTAGCGGCTTCCCAACTCGGGAAAGAGCTCGTTCTCACCGGGGATAATGCGACGGAAGCGGCTGTGAAGCGACTGCCTCTCTCGACTTTTCGAGTACTGCACTTCGCGCTTCATTCGACTATTGACGACGAGTTCCCCGACCGCTCTGCGTTGGTCCTTTCTTCGCAGATCAACGATGGGGAGGATGACCTTCTCCAGGCGCGAGAAATCGTCGGGCTTGATCTGAATGCAGAGTTGGTGACACTGTCAGCCTGCGATGCTGGCGCGGGTAAGATTGAGGGCGTCGCGGGGATGAATAGCCTGGTTCAAGCTTTTCTGATGGCGGGCGCTCGAAGCGTAGTAGCAACCGTATGGGCCGCGGACGACACATTCACCGCGGCGCTAATGCGCAGGTTTTACGCGAATCTTCGGCAGGGACATGACAAGGCAGAAGCTCTCACCCTCGCAAAACGTGAATTGCTGCGCATGAACGGACCGAACGCCCTTCCGTTCTACTGGGCCGGCTTCCGCCTCGTGGGAGATGCACACGGGATTGTTTCAGGAGAATGACCATGAGCGACCTAACCAGAACTGATCGAGATGCAATTGTCTCAAAGGTCATTGAGACCGTACAGACGAAGCATTTTGATCCTCACTTTGAGAAAGAACGATGGAAATCCGCTGTCGAGCAGCAGCGCAGTCGCATTGTCGACGCAGCGGACACGTCAGACTTCGAAACCGCACTGAGCGACTTGGTGCGCTCTTTCGGAACACCTGATGCCGGCTTCTTTCACGAGCGCAGTCGCAAGAAGATTCCCAAGGGATTAGCAGCCCGTTTCCAATACTGCCAACCGAACGAATGCGCCCCCACGTTCACCAAGCCTTCTGATGCCGGCGACGTCATGATCTCAAAGCTTGCTGACGGTGTTGGCTGGCTTAAGGTGACCAAATTTCCTGGCACCATCGGTATCGACATTGCTAAAGAGATCGATCACGGGATCGAGGAACTGCGCGGCTGTGACAGGCTGGTCGTCGACCTTCGCGGCAATGCTGGCGGAGGACTTGCTTTCTTGCGAGTCATGAGTTATCTCACCCCCGAACGTCTCCCTGTCGGATACAGCGTAACCCGCGCCCGTGCCGAAACCAACTACTCCAAGGAGACCCTTGCGATTTTCGATCGAATTCCGTCGCGGAAGGCAGCGTTGATCTGGCTTGTTCTCAAATTCGGATTTCGAGATGATTCCGTGAGCATCCTCACTGAGGGCCTTGGCTCCATGCCTTTTCACGGCAGAACGGCCATCTTGGTGGACGAGAGCACAACCGGCGCCGGAGAGCGCATCGCAGCGTTTGCACAGGAACGCAAGCTCGCCCCGGTGGTGGGTGCGCGTACCGCTGGCAGACTCATTTGTTGCAGCGTTTACAAAGTGGGTCATGGCTACTATGTCCGGATTCCCGCGAGAGCTTGGTACACCTGGAGCGGGGAGCTTCTGGAGGCGAAGGGTGTGGTACCTGACTGCATTGTTACGGATGGGCAGGGGGGTGAAGCGGATCTCCAGCTCGAGCGGGCTGTTGATGTCGTCCGCAGCCTCTGAGCTTCAACAATCAGCGCGGATGTACTCGGCTTGACGGCTAACAAACTTTCTCGGAGGTGGGAAATGAAGCGTGCTATTATTCGGCTCGTTATAGTGTTCCCGTTGATCACCCGTGCTGCCTTTGGGCAGACGGCTGCTATCAATGGGGAGATTTCAGGTACCGTGCTCGACCCCAGCGGGGCACCGATCGTGAACGCGAAGGTCGGAGCCACGAATGCAGGGACGGGTTATCAGCAGACCACTACAACCACATCTGTGGGCTTGTACAGACTTCCAGTGCTGCCACTTGGCGAATATTCGTTGACGGTCCAAGCTAACGGCTTCGCGATCTACAAGCAGAGCGGCATCACGCTGAGCGCCGGTACCACTGCAACCGTAGACGTCAAGTTGCAGGTCCAGGGCGTTACTACCGAGGTAGTCGTCTCGTCGGCTGCGCTAATTGTAGATCCGGCACGTACGGACCTGGGGAGCACACTGTCTTCAAACGCGGTGCTGAATCTTCCGCTAGTTTCGCGAAATCCGCTCAACTTTATCCTTCTGCAGCCGAACGTCAGTGGTCATAGCAATACCGAGTTCGGTGTGCCTCGGAAAGTCGATGCCAATGGCTTTAATGACCGCATCAACTACCAACTCGATGGGAGCAGTAACGTAGAGAGCGATCGTGCGGGCATTCGCCTGCTTCCAATTTCGGAAACGTGGATCCAGGAAGTACAGGCGGTGAACAACGGATTCGCTCCGGAGTTCGGGAACACAGTGGGTACGCTATTCAACACGATTACCCGCTCGGGCACGAATGAGCTGCACGGCGAAGCGGCCTACCTCTTTCGGCGAACTCCGATGAGCGCCCGTCCTGCCCTACTTCCTGACAACCAGCCAACACCGGACGTGAACGTTGATTCGGTGTTCGCCGACGCCGGCGGACGGCTGGTAAAGGATCGCGTCTTCTTCTTCGGTGGCTATGAACACGTAAAGCGCGATCTCCCAGCCCCCGTTACCGTCGCACCTGCCACAATTGCCCAGCTTGGACTTCCTGCCAACTTCGCGAACGCGATTCCATTCAGCCAGAGCGTAACGTTCTTCATCGGGAAGGTGGATTGGCAGTTAACCTCAAAGCACCGGCTCTCACTGCGATACAACGGGCACCGAAACGACTCGCCGTACAACAGCTCGACGATTGGCGGTCTGTTCCTACTAGACCGCACCTTTAAATTTGTCGACAGATCGCATGGTGGCGCGGCGCAGTTGGTGAGCGTTATCTCACCGAACGCGGTGAATGAGCTGAGATTTCAGGTGCCGTTCCGAAGCCAGTCACAAAACCGCTTTGACGCAACCGGCTCTGGTCCTGCCATCAGCATTCCAGGCGTGGCGAACTTTGGTAACTCGCTCGACGTCGGCTTCCGTTTCGACGAGATGACTCCGGAAGTGAATGAAAACTTCAGCTACAACTTGGCAGAGCACGCGCTCAAGCTTGGTGGCAGCTTCCGCGCAATCCGTGATATCCAAGTGCAAGCCACTGCCGCGCTCTATACTTTTCCAAGCATCGCCGCGTACATGGCGGCGAGGGACGGCTTGAACCCGCGGAGTTATGTGAGTTTCATCCAAACCGTGGGAGAGCCATCAATGACCTACAACTCCCTATTCAGTGGTCTGTATGCGCAAGACACCTGGAAGCCACGAGCGAACATCACCGTAACATATGGCGTACGCTATGACGTGTATCGACCACCCGAGGCAAATACGACTTCGCCTTTCGCGTACTCCCAACGGTTCCGGACGGATAAGAACAACATCGCGCCGCGACTGGGCGTCGCGGTTGGTCGCGGCAAAACGGTCGTGCGAGCGAGCGGCGGCATCTTCTACGATCCTTTTCAAACCGACCAATATCGTCGAGCTCTTCTCAACAACGGAACGCCTTCTTTCTTCGCGATCAGCGCGATTCCGCAGTTGCCGTTCGCACCTGCGTTCCCCAACGTCTTCTCTGGTGTTCCACAAGGCTTCACGCCAAATATCCAGGACATCACGACTGTGAGTCCGAATTTTGCAAGCCTGTATTCCGTGAATGCTAACGTATCGATCAGCCGCGAAATTACCCGAGACCTGGCGCTCACGGCCACCTATTTGTTCACACGAGGTAACCGTCTCCCGATAATCCGAAACATCAACCTTGTGCCATCCGGGCAACAATTGGCCGATGGCCGGCCTATCTTCGGCTCCGCACGCGTATTTCCGGGGTTTGGGAACATCCTCTCCGCAGAGTCGGTTGGGCAGTCAGTCTACAATGGCCTCAACCTCACGCTCAACAAACGTCTCTCGCGTGGCTTTGAAATGTTCGCGACCTACACGTGGTCGCACGCCATTGATGACGCACCAGAACAAAACAACATCGATAGCCCCAATTTCCTCTTGTCCGATCCGAGCAACCGCCGACGCGATCGCGGCAATTCTCTGACTGATCGGCGGCATACGTTGAATGGCAACCTCCTTTACACACCGGTATTGCAGGGCAGCAGCCGAGTCCTCCGATATCTTGTAAACGGCAACCGCATCGCAGTGATCGCCACGATTCAGAGCGGCGACGTATTCAACATGGGGAGCAATCGCGTGCTGAACGGCGATCCATCGACTGCCAGTACGTTCCAGCGTCCGCTGTTCGTCGGCCGAAACACGCTGCGAGCCCCCCGCACGTCGGAGTTCAACGTCCGCTACACACGCCTATTCCCGATCGGCGAGCGCATGAGACTCGAATTCATCGCCGAATCGACCAATATCTTCAACCGCACGAACGTAGTCGGACTGAACAGCACGGCTACCGTCGATGCGGCGGGTAACATCGTCGCCTGGCCCTCGCTGGCCTGGACAGCGGCTCTCGATCAGCGCCTAGTGCAGCTCGGGTTCAAGTTTAGCTTCTGAGCTGGTGGCGTCAAACGGTGGCTTGGATCACTTGCACCATGCCAAGGAATCCACGGGTCGCTGCGTGCGGTTCGAGTCCAGCCTTGCGCACGTTCTCCAGCGGTTCGCGATTCCACCAGCAACCTAAATGAGCTGCCCATTTCGCTGCGTGGCGATCTTGCCAGGTGGCAATGCCGGGACGGTTGCTGCGACCGTGTTCAAGGAGCAGGATACGGCCGCCTGGGCGGCAGACCCGGCGCATTTCACGCAGCGCCTCGACGGGATCGGGAAATGTGCACGTGCCGAGAGTGGACACGACGGTGTCGAATGAGCCATCTCGGAAAGCTAGACGTTGGACATCCATGACAGCCGCCT
>Ga0209483_1002707_pt1 | contig 12127 bp, 16 predicted proteins | sample NGEPerA_FD_184508 | JGI IMG/M metagenome (GOLD analysis project Ga0209483, IMG submission 184508) | Arctic peat soil microbial communities from the Barrow Environmental Observatory site, Barrow, Alaska, USA - NGEE PermafrostL2-A... | ecosystem: Environmental > Terrestrial > Soil > Wetlands >... | reverse complement strand
TCGAAGAGAAGATCCATCCCTATCCGGTCGGTCACGATCGCCAGCCGCCCCCGGGGGCGGCAGCCGAATTTCTCCGGCCCTCTCATCCAGATTGTCGCGCCACTCTCATCCTGATTGTCGCGCGGCAGGCGTGACCTACAAGACGGCGTGGTTCATGTGCCACCGCATCCGCGAGTCCCTTCGCGAGAGCAACCCGGCGAAGCTCGGCGGCCCGAACAAGGTCGTGGAGGCCGACGAGACCTATGTTGGCGGCAAGGAGAAGAACAAGCACGCCTTGAAGCGCGTCCCCGGTTCGCAGGGCGGCGCGAACAAGGAAGCCGTGGTCGCCTTGGTCGAGCGCGACGGCAAGGTCCGCTCGCACCATGTCGCGTCCGTCACCGCGAAGAACCTCGGCCCGATCCTCGCCGCTCAAATCCATGCGGCCACGCACATCATGACCGACGAGGCGGCGGTCTATCCGGCGGTGACGGGCGGCTTCGCCGGCCACAGCACCGTGAACCATGGGATCGAGGAGTATGTGCGCGGCGGCGGCTTCATCCACACCAACACCGCGGAAGGCTACTTCTCCATCTTCAAGCGCGGCATCTACGGGACGTTCCACCACGTCTCGCCGACGCACCTGAAGCGCTACCTCGGCGAGTTCGACTTTCGCTACAACGAGCGCATCGCCCTGGGCGTCACCGACGCCGAGCGCTTCTCCAAATCCATCGGCGGAATCGTGGGCAAGCGCCTCACCTATCGGCGGACTCGCGGGGCCGAAGAAGCCGCCGGGCGCGCCTCGCTCCAAGCGTAAGGCACCGTTCGTCCCGCTGGCTGAGCCGGTCCAGTTGGAGCTACCGTTCGGGAACACCGACGATAGCTAAAGGAGCACGGCCATGATCGATGTTGTCGCGTGGTTCACCAGGGAGAATTTCGACGCCCATCGGAAGCTTGATCCCCACGGATTGCAACCGACTTTCGATGACTGGCTGCGCGACGCGCAACGCGGCATGGAGCAATTGAAGCGCGATGGTCTCGCTCCCGAGACCGTCGTGATCGATCCGGCAGACTTCGCCGAGTGGTGCGGCGACACGGGCCGCAAGGTCGATGGCCGTGCACGGAGTGCTTTTGCCGCCTTCGTCTTCGCGAAGCGAAGCAAAAACTGAGAGCCCTGCTCCGGGGACGATCATCGTGAGAGATGGCATGACAGCGCCGATTCGCGTATGTTGATCCACGCGAATCGGCGGCGCTTCCAGGGCGCAAAACTAGACGGGAGCGGGGCTGGCACCCCGCCCGTCACCCCTTCTAAGCTAGAACTTCGGCTTCGCGATAGTGCAGCCCTCGAAAGGGGGCTCAAAGGCGAATTCCAAAACCTCGTGCGTCGTCGTGGCGCCGTAGCTGCCTTTTTCCCGATTTATGGTGAAGGTGATCTGAGGTTCGGGGGCTTTGTCGGGGGCGGTGATCGGCCCGCGTAGCCTGTAGAACGCGCGGCCCCTCCATAGATCGACATCGTACCGCCTGCCGTCGATCCATCCGCGAGGGCCATCGATGACAACGTCGTGGCCGACCCGGATGTTCGGCGTTCCGGGTTTGAAGCCTTCACACCGCAAAAAGATTGGCTCTCGCCCCACCGGAGGCGTGACGGTCACGGCGGCAGCCAGGATCGCGGCGATCATCGCCGTGTTGGGTTCGACTTCGTGGCCACCTTGGGCGGACTCGACTCGTCCTTGGCTTTGGGCTCTCGATGCATCGGGGGCGTGTGGAGCGCCGCGTCCACGGCGTGCTCGAACCGCCGCCAGGCGTCGGGATCGGGTTCAGGGAGGGGTTTGCCCTTGGGGGACGAGGAATCAGACATGCCGCAACCCTACACTCCACTTGAGGGGGCCAAGCTTGAGCGTGGATATAGGATACTTGAGAAGCGGCCGGCTTGCGCGATCAAAATCGCCCTTGTCGGAGCCGCTTGGTCTGACGTTGAGTTTTTTCTCGTCCTCGCTGCGGGACAGGCCACCGCTACCGTTCACTATGTCGAGCCCGATGGCCGTGCCGGCGGTCAGGCCGGCGCCGTGGCCTGGGCGACGATCAACGCCCTTGAAAGCTTGAACGCTAAAGTCAGTGTCATCCGGGCGATCCTTGGTGTGTCGATCACGCCCGCGCTATGCGAGGAGTTTGAAGCCCTGGTTCCAGCAATCCGCAAGGCGGCCGGGATGAGGAACGATATTGTTCATTGTGGTTGGAACATAAGCGACGCCTATCCGCACGACATCCTATCGCCAACCGGTAAGACGCCTCGGTATTTGCGCTACAGGGAAGGCGACCTGGAGGCGATCGCGACCAGGATCGCCTCTGTAGCAGACCGCGTTAACGCCTTTAGCGGCCGTTGCTTTGGGCATCATGTGGATCAAGAACGGCGGAAAGCAGGCCTGCCACTAAGGACGTAGCCTCCGCCTCGTCAATCCCACGAACTCCGCCCCACTCGGCGGGGAAGAACTCGCGCACGAAGGTTACCCCGTCCTCGACCATGGCGGGGGTGATCTCGATTTCCGGTTCGGTCTGGCGAACTCGGCCCATGGCGCACCTCCTCACGTGCACGCGCGATTTTGGGACCGATCGCGAGCGGCGCAAGTGGTGATTTCAGATATTTGAGAAACGCCGGCCTGTCGGCTAAACACTACCAGTAGATGCCACTACGTCAAAGGGATAATTCCCAAAATTGTCGCCCCAACACCCTTACGATGAAGCGGCTGTTTTCCGAACCCGTTTGCGACGTCGTATCCTGAAGTCGGAGCACTTGGCCGCTTGGAAGCGATATCTCGCCCCGCTTGTGGCGCACCGACAGGTCGATCACGGTCCCTGCCTCGGTCTCGACGCAAACGTATCTTTCGTCTGGACTTCTGATTGGAGGTTTTAGTTCTAGCAGTTGCCTAAATTTTGACGCCCTAGAGTATTTAGCGTACCAAAGAACGTAATCCAGTACACCAGAAATGAATCGCGATGTTTGGCCGCTGGTCTTCTGAACTGCAATAACGGATAGGCAATTTGGAGCGCCGAAAACCTCATCCATCACCGACCGGACGCGGTGCACGTTCTCGTCCCCGATCTGCACGAAGATCGAGCCAGACTCCGTCAGCAACTCCCTCGCCACGGACAGCCGGTCGCGCAGGTAGGTGAGATAGGAATGGATGCCGTCCTTCCAGGTATCCCGGAAGGCCTTGACCTGTTCCGGCTCGCGGGAGATGTCGGCCTGTTTGCCGTCCTTGACGTCGCGGCTGAGGGTCGAGACCTGCCAGTTGGAGTTGAACTTGATGCCGTAGGGCGGGTCGAAATAGATGCACTGGACTTGTCCCTTGAGGCTCTCGCGCTGGGCGAGGGAGGCCATGACCTGGAGGGAGTCGCCCAGGATCATGCGGTTCGACCAGTGCTGGTCGTGCTGGTAGAATTCGGTCCGCGCCTCGGGGTCGGTGAGGCCATTGAAGTCGGCGAAGAGGTCGAGGGTTTCGGCGCCCTGGCCCGCGCCCCCTCCACCGGCTTCGCCGGTCCCCCTCCCCCGCTGCGCGAGGGAGGATTGGCGTTTCAGGTCGTCGATGATGACCTTGGGGTGGATCTTCTCCTGGATGTAGAGGGGCGGGACGTTGACCACGAGGTCGGACCAGTCCTGCCGATCCTTGCCGCGCCAGACCAGCTGGGCGTCGCCGATCTCGACCTTGCCGGTCGCAGTCAGCTGAGCGACCTGCTCTTTGGTCAGCCGGATCGAAAGCCCGTTCCAGATGATCTGCGGATCGAGATCGCCGTCCCGCTCCCTTGTCTCCCCCTCCGCCAGCGGCCGCGCCCGCGCAACCCGCAGCGGCGGCGCCGTCCCCTCCACCTCCTCCATCCGCTCGGCGATCGATTGCAGCTCCGCCGTCGGAATATTGATCCGCGTCTCGTCGTGGGTGAGCGTGGCGACCTGTTTGGGGCCTTTGGGGGCGCGGGCCATCAGAAGGATTGGTCCACGGATGACGCAGATGACACAGATAGGATGGGGTGGTGCGGGCCGTGGATCATGCGTTTGTATTCCAGGCGGGGCGCGCCGAAGTTCAGCAGCAGGGCCGTTGAGTGGCCCGAGGCCTTCAGATAGTTGATTGCCTGCGCTTCGTCCCTGGCGGAAAGGGCGGTCAGGGCTTTCAGTTCTACGATGACCTGGTCGAAGCACACGAAATCGGCTCGATAGGTGACGGGCAGGAGCTTTCCTCGGTAGGTGACGCCGAACGGCGCCTCGCGCCGAAACGGAATCGACCGCTCGGCGAGTTCCACCGCCAGCGCCTCGTGATAGACCGCTTCGAGGAATCCGTGACCGAGGGTGCGGTGAACCTCCATCGCGGCGCCGATGACGGCATATGTCTGTGGGTCTCGGTCATCTGTGGTCATAAGCTTGTCCACAGATGACGCAGATTACACAGATGTAGAATATCGCGGGCCAAAGGCCCGCAAGAAAGCATGACCGTCTCGCAGGCGTTTCGCTCGGCCCTTATCTGCGTCATCTGCGTCATCTGTGGATAACACCTTGCCGCGCGCGGGCCATCAGGCGGCCAGCCAGTCTTCGACGGTGAGCCCTCGGTCATCTGTCATGAATTTGCCGCAGATGACGCAGATTACACAGATAAAGGCTATCGCGGGCCAAAGGCCCGCAAGAGATCGGCCTGTCCCCGCCGGAGTACCCGCCAACCTTCATCTGTGTAATCTGCGTCATCTGTGGACAACCTCTTCCATCAGGCAGCGAGCCAGTCTTCGACGGTCAGGCCGGGCGCCCGGGCGAAGGCGCCGTCGTGGGTCACCAGGATGGCCTCCTCGGCCAACGCATGGGCGGCGATCAGCGTGTCCAGATGAGCGAGGGGCGTCCCGGCCGCCTCGAGCGCCGCGCGGACGTCGCCGTATCGCGCGGCCGCGGCGCTGTCGAAGGGCTGAATATCCATCCCCTTGAGGAACGCGTTCACCGTCCTCGCCAATCTGGTGGCGTCGGGCCGCTTCGCGAGTCCGAACCGAAGCTCGCCCTCGGTTATCGCCGATATGCACAGCAACGCCGGCGGAACGGCGCGAAAGCGCGCGTCGAGCTGGGGATGAGGCCGCCTCACCAGGGCGCTTACCGTGTTGGTGTCCAGCATGAACCCCCCGCGCGCCATCAGGCGAACGGATCCCGGTCCTCCGCCATGGCCGTCCGGTCTCCGAGCCAGTCGTCGGGGATATCCTCCAGTTCGGTTCTCAGGGCGAAGAATTCGTCCCAACTGCCGTGCCGCTTCGATAGGATCACATCGCCCGTAGCTGGGTCCTTTCGGATGTACACTTCCTTGCCGTCGAAGCGGAACTCGCGGGGCAGGCGAACAGCCTGGCTGCGGCCGTTGGTGAAGAGTTTCGCCGTCTTGGTCATGCCGCTGTCTCCTGCGTGATAGACCGATGATATATATCATCGGCGTTCACGCCGCCACCCTTTCGCAACTCAAAAGAATCTTCCACAGATGACGCAGATGACGCAGATAAAGAATATCGCGGGCCAAAGGCCCGCAAGAAAGCCCCAATGCCGCGCCGGCGAAGCTATCGACCTTCATCTGCGTCATCTGCGTCATCTGCGGACAAAATCTCCTCCACCAGCCGCCCGAACGCCGCCTGGATCTCATAGACGTCCCGGAATTCCTCGAACGCCCACCTGCCATGGCCGCCGAGGTTGTTCACGCCAGGGACCCACAGCGCCTTCATGGTCTCGGCCTTCAGCTGGGCGTCGCCCTTGCGGTAGCCCTTGGTCTCCAGGACGAGGTTGAGCGGATCATCCTCGCCGTGGCCGTCGTCGAGGCGGACGATCATGTCGGGGATGTAGCGGCGGGGGATGGCGCCGTAGCGATAGGGGACTTCGAAGCCGAGACCCTGGTTCTTGGCGTAGGAAATCACGGAGGGGTGGCGCTCGATGACCCGGGCGAGTTCGCCTTCCCAGCTGGAGTCGCAGACCACGAGGTTGACGTGGCTGCGGTTGGCCGCGGTCCGGTAAGTGTCCTTGCCGGTGGTGAAGTTGACGAAGCGGGTCGAACCGGTGCGGTTGTAGGGATCGAGGATGGCCTTGATGCGCTTCTCGCCGGCCTCATAGCGCTGGCAGGCCAGGAAAATGCGCTCGACCGCCTGGTCGATGAGTTCGAGATAGAGCACCGCCCCGGTCGGCACGCCCTTGCAGACCAGATAGCCCTCGTTGAGCCATTGGCGCACCACCCGCAGGGCGCCGCCGAAAAGGTGGGCCGGGAGTTCGTCATCGGCATCGCGCAGGCGGGTCTCCAGAAGGCGCTTGGCGATGTTGAAGGAGATTTCGCTGGGCCGCAGGTCATTGAGGATATCGGCGTTGAGTTCCACGCCCTCGCCGACGATGCCTTCCATCAGCACGGTGCAGGGGCCGACCGTCTCGGGGTCGAGCACGAGGCGGGAGTCTTCGGTGAACCTGGCGGTGATCCGCTCGTCGGGGAGTTCGACGCGGTAGCCGGCGACGCGCGGGAAGACGATCTCCAGGGCGGCGCGCTCCTTCACCGCCTGGACGCGGACGACGGGCTTGGGGCGCTGGACGACGGCGACCACCGGCCTGGCGGTGAAGTCGAAGGGGATTCCCAGGATGTCGGCGTATTCGACGTTGAACCGGCCCTCCTCGTTGAGCTCATAGGACTGCCGGCGCAGGCCGCGGCCGACCACCTGTTCGCAGAGCAGCTGGGTGCCGAAGGCGCGGACGCCGAGGATGTGGGTGACGGTGTTGGCGTCCCAGCCCTCGGTGAGCATGGCCACCGAGACGACGCAGCGGACGGATTCGCCGAGCGCGCCGGGCTTGCCGACGGTGTTCATCACCTCGCGCAACAGGTCCTCGGCGGTGATCTTGTCGCCGGCCGACGCGTCGCCGGTTCGCGCGGTCAGTTCGCGCTTGAACTGTTCGATCTCGGCCGCCGCCGCCTTCTTGAAGGCGTCGTCCATGGCCTCGCCGGAATCGATCTGCATGCTGTCGATCAACAGGGTGTTGGGCTTGGCCAGGCGGTTGCCGTGCTCGTCGTAGTTGCGGAAGAGGTCCAGGTGGCCGCGGTGGCGATTGACCACGTCGCCGTCGTCGGTCTCCCGGTCCCAGCCGGAAATCCATTCGCAGAGCAGCTTGGAAGTCGCGGTGTTGTTGCAGACGACGATGAACACCGGCGGCGTGGCGACGCCGGCCTGACCCCAGGCCTCGAAGGTTTTCACATAGTGGCCGTAGAGGGCGTAGAGGGCGGTCTGGAGTTCCGCGGGGATGGAGAGCGGGTCGAGTTCGCCCGACTTGCCCGCGCCCTTCCTGGGCATGCGCTTGCCGATGTGTTCCCAGAGGTTGCGGTAGATCGGCATCTCGGCGGTCGGCAGATTGTCGGCCACCGGCACGCGGGGCAGCTTGACGAGGCCGCTTTCGATGGCGTCCATCAGCGAGAAGTCGCTGACCGTCCAAGGGAACAGCGTGCCCTCGGCGTAGCCCGAGCCGCGCAGGAAGAACGGCGTGGCCGAGAGGTCGAAGACGGTGCGCAGGCCGACCTTGCGTTTCAGCGCCTCGAGGCCGGATATCCACAGCCGCGCGGCCTCGGCGTTCTCCTTGGCTTCGGCCCGCTCCTCGCCGGCGACGGGCGCCTCGTCCGGATCGCCGGCCTTCTCGCGATAGCAGTGGTGGGCCTCGTCGTTGATGACGACGACGTTCTTGAGCGCCAGGAGATCGCCGCAGGCCCGCTGCAGCATCTGGCCCTCGGTCTCGGTGGTGACCGGCGCGTCGCCGCGGCCCTGGAGGAGGGCGCGGCCGACCTTGGAGACGTCCATGGTCTCGCGGCGCTTGAAGGCGTGGTAGTTGGTGATGACGATCTTGGCGTGGCCGATGTCGCCGAGCATGTCGGCCGGCAGCAACTGGCGGGTCCGGTAGTAGCTCTCCGGATCCTCGGGCAGGAGCACGCGCAGGCGGTCCTTGATGGTGATCCCCGGCGTGACGATCAGGAAGCCCCTGGAGAAATGGCTGGAAGGCGAGCGCACCGCGTTCACCGTCTGCCAGGCGATCAGCATGGCCATCACCGTGGTCTTGCCGGCCCCGGTGGCCATCTTCAGGGCCACGCGTACCAGCTCCGGATTGGCCTGGGCGTTGGCGGCGCGGACGTGTTCCCAGAACTTGGCGTATCGCGCCTGCCTGGGCGCGACCTCGGTGAGCCAGATCGCCGTCTCGGCCGCCTCGACCTGGCAGAAGAACGGCCGGACGGTCTCGAACTCGAAGGTCCGCCAGTGAGTGAGAAGCCGCGCCGTCGCCGGCGTGACGCCCCAGTCGGCGGGGTTGGGCAGCGCCCGCCAGGAGGCGACGTGCTGGCGGATCTCGTTGATGATCGGTGTCGGGTTGTATTCCTGCTCGGCGGTGGACGGGCCGGTGTCGGATCCGAAGCCGAACTCGCCCTGCTTCGCCCCGCCCCTGCGCTTGCGCGGCTTGGGCACCGGGGTGATCAGCTCGGACTTGCGACGCCCATCGACGGGGGGAACGTCGAGTGGCTGACCATCGGCGTCCAGCGCGTGATGCCGGCTCGGCGGCTCATACGGCGAGTTGAGGATCGGCCGTTCGAAGAAGGAATCGCTCACGGGCTCCCCACGCCGCCGGACTCGCGACTCCGCTCCGAAGGTGGCCGCAGCTAACGACGGGTGGGCCAATGAAGCAAGACGCCGCGATCCATCCGTCAGGGCAAAATCGGCTTCCGCGCCGCGCCCTCGGCGGGGGACATTCCGGTGGAGCGGAAGTAGAAGAGGGGGCGCGCCGCCGCGCCCGGGATGCACGCGCCGCCTGGGATCGAACCATGGGAAGGCTCTGATGATCACGCTCTACCATTCGCCCCGGACCCGTTCGGCCAGCATCGTCTGGCTGCTCGAGGAACTGGGCGTCTCTTACGAAATCCGCAACGTCGATTGGCGCCGGCCCGACGGGACGGGCGCGCGCGATCCGGCCAATCCGCACCCGCACGGCAAGGTTCCGGCCCTTTCCGATGACGGCGAAACCGTGTTCGAGAGCAGCGCCATCGCGCTCTATCTCACCGACAAGCACCGGACGACGCCCATGGGTCCCCTCCCCGGCGAGGCGACGCGGGGCGAATATCTTTCGTGGCTCGCCTATCGGCCGGGGGTGATGGAGCCGGCGCTGATCTCGCGCCGCTTCGAGATCAAGCACGTCTTCGGGGCCATGGGCTGGGCCCCGGCCGACGAGGTCGAGGCGGTGCTGAACGCCCATCTGGCGACCCGCGACTATTTCCTCGGCGAGAGGTTTTCCGCCGTGGATATCCTGCTGGGCGGCGGACTGCCCTTCATGATCATGGCGAAGATGGTCGCCGAGACGCCGGTCCTGAAGGCCTACGCCGATCGCATCACCGCCCGGCCGGCGTTCCGCAAGATGATGGCCTAGCGACCGCTCGCCGCCAGCGGATGACTGGCGAGGGCGCGGTCGAGAGTGACGAGCCGGAGTCCCTCGCACTGGCATTGCGCCAGCAACAGGCGGTCGAACGGATCATGCGTGGGCGGTTCGGGCTGGATCGCGGCCAGAACATGGCCCGCGATGATCGGCATCAGCTCCATGCCCATGGACGCGACCATTTGCGGCAGGGCGTGAAGGCTGGTGGATAATTTCAGCTTGCCCAGACGATGCTTGATGGCGATCTCCCAGAGACTGACGACGCTGACATGGAACGCGCCGGCCGGGTCCTCAATCAGGCCACGCAAACGTTCCGGCAGGACGTTCGCGCGCCCCTCGATGATCGCGATGAGGATATGGGTGTCGAACAGCAGCCTCATTCGTCGGGCGGAAGTGGGTGCAGCAGGAAGTCCTCGGGAAGCGGCGCGTCGAAGTCTTCGGCGATGAAAAAGGTCTCGCCGGACGGATACTTGCGCTTGAATTCCGCGATCGCTTCGAGGCGCAGGCCCACTCGGGGGCGGTGCGGCACGAGATCCAGCACCGGTCGACCATTGCGGGTGACGATCACGGTCTCGCCGCCCTCGACCCGGCGGGCGAGCTGGGTGAGCCGGTTCTTGGCGTCGCGCATCGAAACGATGGTCATGCAGGAATTGTAGCTGCATGTGGCCGCTTTCGCAACTCACATCGCCGATATCCCCCCATCCAGCTTCAGTTCCGCCCCGGTCATGAACTTGCTCTCGTCGCTGGCCAGGTAGAGCACGGCGTTGGCGATGTCGGCGGGCTCGCCGATGTGGCCGAGCGGCACCTGGCGGCCGAGCTTGGCCTCGGCCTCGGCCTTGCCGAAGCGCTGGCGCAAGGGATCAAGTATGGGGGTGTCGATGAAGGTCGGGTGGATGGAATTGGAGCGCACGTCGATCCCCTGCTTGGCGCAGTGCAGGGCGATGCCCTTGGAGAGCAGCCAGACCGCCGCCTTGGAGGCGTTGTAGGCCGGCGTATTGTGGCCGGCGATCAGGCCGGCGATCGAGGAGATGTTGATGATCGACCCGGGCTGATTTCGGCGCAGATAGGTCAGGGCGTGCTTGGTCCCGAGAAACACCGAATCGACATTGACGCTCATCACCAGCTTCCAGTCGTCGAGGGAGAGGTGCTCGATGTCGCCGCCGCGCGAGATGCCGGCGTTGTTGACCAGCACGGAGATGCCGCCCATGGCCGCGTCGGCTTCCTCCAGGGCAAAGGTCCACTGCGCCTCGGCGGTCACGTCGAGCGGGAAGGCGAAGGCCGTTCCCGCGCCCCACACCGCGTCGATGTCGGCCGCCACCCGCGTCGCCCCGTCGAGATTGATGTCGGCCAGCGAGACCGTCGCGCCCTCCTCGGCCAGGCGCCGCGCCGCCGCTTCGCCGAGGCCCTGAGCGGCCCCGGTGATGAAGGCTTGCTTGCCGGCCACCCGCGAACCCCTCGCCGCCGTCATTTGGTTTCTCCCGCCGCCGCCGCATCCATCATCCGGGCCAGGGTGACGTCGAGTTCGGTCACCCCCTCGGCGTCGTGGGTCGCCAGCAGCACCTCGACCCGGTTGTAGACATTGGACCACTCGGGGTGATGGTCGAGTTTCTCCGCCGCCAGGGCGGCGCGGGTCATCCAGCCGAAGGCGGCGTTGAAATCGGTGAAGCGGAAGGTCTTTCGGATCGCGTCGCGCCCCTCGGCGGCCGACCAGCCGGTGAGTTTGGCCATCGCCGCGGCGGCGCCGATGCGGATCGGTCGGGTCATGTCGTGGTCTCCAGCATCTTACGGGAAGGTCAGGCCGGTCGCCGTCTCCAGGTCGGCGAGCGCCTGATCCTCGCTGACCACCTTGATCGCCTTCATGCCCAGCGCCGCGGCCGGCTTGCAGTTCACCCCCAGGTCGTCGAGGTAGACGCACGTCGCGGGCTCGACGCCGAGGGCCTCGCAGATGGCCAGGTAGATCTTCGGATCGGGCTTGCGCACGCCGGCCTTGGAGCTTTCGATGACCACGTCGAAGAGGGCCATGACCTGCGCCGCCCGCGAGGCGCCCTCGCCGCCGGCGGCCATGCCGGGGCCGTGGCCCTGGGCCATGTTGTTGGTGATGCAGCCGACCTTGAAGCGGCGCTTGCAGATCTTCAGCGCCTCGATCATCCGCGGCCGGAAATCGCCCGACAGCAGAGGCAGGACGTCGGCCCCGCGCAGGGGATGGCCGAGGGCGCCCGATTCGGCCAGGAAAGCGGCGTCGAAACCGGCGGCGTCGATCTCGGCGCGCTCGAACCGGGCCCAGGCGTTGGCGTCGGGATTGGTGGCGTTGACCCGGCGGATGTGGTCGCGCGGCGCGCCGACGCCGGCTTCGAAGCGGTTGAACGCCTCGAACGGCGAGGTGGTGAACACCCCCCCGAAGTCCCAGATCACCGCCTCGATCGCCACGCCCTGGTGTCTCTCCGCCGTTCCGACGGATTCGACGCTAGAGACGGCGGCCGGGAGGCACAAGCGTCGGGCGATTGCCTCTCGCTCTTCGCCTGACGCGCGAATGGCCGCGCCCGCCCCGGCGACTGGGCCTAGGTTGGGATGAGTTAACCATGCCGCCCCTTATGGAAAACCAAGCCATGCGCGTCCAACTCGTCACCACCATCCTCGCCGCCGGACTGGTTCTGGGAACCGCCGCCGCCACCAACGCCCACGACGGCCCCGCCGATGGCCCGCGCGGCGCCGGCC
>Ga0209483_1002706_pt1 | contig 12129 bp, 8 predicted proteins | sample NGEPerA_FD_184508 | JGI IMG/M metagenome (GOLD analysis project Ga0209483, IMG submission 184508) | Arctic peat soil microbial communities from the Barrow Environmental Observatory site, Barrow, Alaska, USA - NGEE PermafrostL2-A... | ecosystem: Environmental > Terrestrial > Soil > Wetlands > Peat... | reverse complement strand
GAAATATGAACTAAAATGCAGCCCCTGAACCTGCATCGCTGGATCAGAAGCCACATTGATCAATGCCTATTCGACGGGGCGCGCGCCTTTCACGACATTTACATTTCTCTTACAAAGAGAAGACGACGCGCTGACACCCCACAATCGAGGCCACGCTAAGGTGTGACTATGTGGACCTTCCCAAAGTTCCTAGTGAGAGCGAACGGCCTGACCTCAGCAGCGCTTCTAGTCGTTGCTTTCGCGACTTTTGCTGCAAAATGTACACCAGCGCAAAATACACCTTTGATCTCCGGCGGTGCCGAATTCCTGACCAACACCAAAGGTGGAAGCACGTCTTACATCGCGACGGTCCAGCCGCTGATCGCCGCACCACTCGGGCCTCATTTATTGGTAGAGGGACGCGCGGCCTTCCTCCAGGACTTCTATCCCAAAGGCGCCGGACAAACAGGATATGGGCGTCTGCACTTCTCTGCCCTGACCTACCTGCAACTCAACTATCTTGCCGGTTCGCATTTGACAGTCGTCGCTGGAGAATTTCTCACGCCCTTCGGCACCTATAACGAACGCCAGACTCCCATATGGATAAGTAACTTCCAGGACGCTCCACTGATCTTCAATCTTGGAGTCGGCACCGGGTCGAGTGTAGGTGGAATGCTGCGGGGATCGGCTATATCAACTCCGAAGTTCTCCATCGACTATGCGGCGTACTACTCTGCGGCAAGCTCCAACCCGAGCTTCCACTCGAGGCATGCCTGGGGCGGAAGAGCCAGCGTCTACATTCCGCAAAAGCGCCTCGAATTCGGAACCTCCTACGCGCGTTTGACCAATAAGACTGCGGCCATCGACATTGGCGCTCACCTATGGTGGGAACCGGAAAACATCCCCATCAAGCTTCGTTCGGAGTATGCGCGCGGCGCGCACTCGCAGGGCTACTGGGTGGAAACGGACTATCGCTTCACCAGATCCGTTGGTGCCGACACCGTGCTTGGCAGAGTAGAGCCTGTTGTTCGGTGGCAGCAAACATTCCGCAACAGCCCCAGCTCAACTGATGGCCTCCCTTCTGCAGACACACAGCGCGTCGATGGCGGCCTCGACTTTCACCTGCCTCACGAGGTCAGGATCAATACCAGCTATTCGCGCCAGCTCTCTTCTACCGGGAACACCAATATCTGGGAGACCGGCATCGTCTATCGCTTTCTATTTCCCACCTGGAGGGGCAAGTGATGAGCTTTTGGAAGACCCTGGCACCAATCCTGCTGCTCACTACGTGTTTGCCGATTCTGGCCTACGCGCGTAACAACTCTTCAAACTCGAACGGCGATACAAAAGAGAACAAGCGCACGCGGCAGGGTGGCGAACGGCAAAGCGATGGCGAACGAAAGTTCGCGCAGAACTGCGGCCGCTGCCATAACCCTCCGGAGATTCTCCCCCTTTATCTCCGGGACGATTGTTCGTCATATGCGCGTGCGTGCGGCGCTCAGCAAACAGGACGAAGAGGATATCTTGCACTTCCTGAATCCCTAAGCAACCAGGCCCAGTGGCTCTCTCCCGTCATGAGGCCGCCGAGATGGAAATGAATTTTTACGGGGCTTACACTACTCGACACAAGAGCCCCGAATGACAAAGGAAAGACAGTCCGATGACAAACTGCCGGCATGTCCAAACATATGCTGGCATCGGCTACAAGAACATCTGCAATAGAGGTGACCGAATGAGTTCTCGCAGTCTACGGCGTTCGACAAGTGTATTGACGGCAATTCTTTTCGCGATCACTGGAGTTGCTTTGAGTCAAGCCCCTGGCACTGGAGCAATTACTGGCACGGTAAATGATCCTGCTGGACTGACTGTTTCCGGCGCGAAGGTGTCGGTAATAGGCGACTCGACCGATCAGGAAAGAACAGTCCTCACTGCGTCAACCGGGACGTTTACTGTGCCGCTTCTTACGCCAGGCTCCTACACCGTGAAAGTGAATGCCTCCGGCTTCGAAGAGAAGATCGTGCATGCGGTTCCCGTCGTAGTGAGCGAAACCAGCGCAGTTGAGTTCCGCCTGTCGGTTGCTCACGTGGGCGTCAGCATCCAGGTGGAACCGAACATTGAGATGGCGCAACTCGAAAGCTCCACTCTTGGACGAGCTCTGGATCAAGGAATGATTGAGGCAATCCCTCTTTCGAACCGCAACTTCACGCAGATTCTCGCGCTCTCTCCGGGCGTGGTTGTGGCTCTTCCTGATGCGACTGCTTTGGGCAAAGGCACGCAGGATGTCACTGCCAATGGAAACAAGACGACCGCCAATAACATCCAGTTCAACGGAATTGATGCGAATAACCTTTCCCAGAATTCAGCCGCCAACGACGGCGAAGAAGTAGGTGTGGCGATCCCCGCACCGGACACGATTGAAGAGTTCAAGGTGCAAACCGGCAACTACGACGCCACCTACGGCAGAGGTACCGGCGCGAATGTAGACGTGATCAGCAGGACAGGGAGCAATCACTTTCACGGAACGGCCTGGGAATTCCTACGGAACGACGTCCTCAACGCGAACGACTTCTTCTCAAAGCGAGCTGGTCAGCCTCGGCCTGTGCTCAAGCAAAACCAGTTTGGAGGCGCGATTGGCGGACCCATCCGACGTAATAACGTCTTCTTTTTTGGGGCGTATCAAGGGCTCCGCTCTCGTAATGGATATGGGTTAGGAGGCAAGGACACGGCGGTTCTTCCGCAACTTACTGCGAATCGATCTGCGGCCACTTTGGGGGCACAATTCTGCCCTTATGCGACCTTCGCGGGCGGAACACAGGTTGCGTGCGATGGATCGAACATCAACCCCGTCGCACTTGCATTACTGAATTTCAAATTTCCCAATGGTCAGTTCGCGATCCCGAGTCCGCAAATAGCCCTGCCTGTTACCGACCCGACCCAGATTCCCATCGGAGAGTCGACCTATTCGATTCCAGCCGAATACAACGAGGATCAGTACACGGCGAATTTCGATGATTCCATCACGTCAAAAAACAACATGGCAGGGAGGTTCTTTTACTCGCGAGCCCCAACTGTTGAGCCGTTCTCGCCCAACGCTGCAAATGTATCGGGATGGCAAACGAATGAACATGACCAGAATACGATGCTCGTGCTTTCCGACACGCATGTATTCAACTCCAATCTTGTGAACATCGCCCGCTTCGGTTTCATGCGTTTCTATGGTGTGTCCGCCGTTACAAGCCCCATCCTGGCTTCGGATATTGGGACGCAGTCTCCGACGGGGCTCTCCGGCGGCAGCATTCCCGCCCCGGGCATCACTGTGGATGGGCTGTTTACCATCGGCGATGCCGGCACGCCCTCGCAGTCGCAAGTCACAAACGGCTTCATTTGGCAGGACACTGTTGCACACACACGCGGTCATCATACGATGCGCATGGGAGCGGAAGTGAAGCGACTGCAAGTGATGGTAGCTGCCCCTTACTCGACCGACGGACTCCTCGACATTCACACGTTCAACGATTTCCTGCTTGGCCAAAACGCCGCACAGAATCGAAGTCCACAAGGATTCAGCAATGTGACGTTTAGTGGTGGTAGTTCCGGACTCTTCAGAAAGGACGAACGCTACATCGACTTCGCTACCTTCTTTCAGGACGACGTCAAGGTAACCAATAACCTGACAATTAATGCGGGGCTACGCTATGAGATCTTCGGCGTTCCGTCTGACATTCACGGCAGAATGGTAACCTTCGATCCAAAGATCGCGAGTCCGTCCGCACCAGCGTCCGGGTCCTTCAGCGGATTCGTCGTGCCATCCAACTTCCCAGGCACGATACCAGCGGGCGTCATCAAATCATCGCTCTCCGGTATTTGGCCGACAAACCACGAGGACGTTTCTCCACGCTTCGGCTTCGCACTGAGTGTGGCGAACCGTCCGACTATAGTGATGCGCGGCGGATTTGGAATCTACTTTGACAGACTGTCCGGCGGACTGGCAGAAAGCCTCGTTGCCCAGGAGCCTTTTTCAACGCAACGATTCGCTTTCGGCGCAGCAAACAGCGGAGCTACCTTGCAGCAGCCTTTCAACCCGATCTTCCCGAGCCAATCAAGCTATCCCCTCTTCATCCCTCGTATTCCGGGCGGCGGACCGAGTGCAAGCGCCGTCTCGAGAAATATAACCAACCCCTACACTGAGGAGTTCAACCTAAACGCGCAGATTGCTTTCGCTCGTGACTACCTGTTTGAAGTCGGCTACGTCGGAAACAGAACGCTTCACTCCTCCGGTTCGCTCGAATTCAACCAGGCACTGCTTGCGAGTCCCTCCAATCCAATCAACGGGGTAACTACTAACTCTGCGAACAATGTTGTTCAGCGTTTGCCGTTTTCCGGCATAAGCTCTGGTTCGCTCTATGCGCAGACCAGATTCATATCGAACTACAACTCGCTGCAGACCAGCCTTACCAAGCGGCTTGGTCACGGTCTGCAATTCCTTGGCAGCTATACCTGGTCCAGAAATCTAAACCAGACCAGTGGTTCCTCCGGGAACGAGGTGTTTGAATTGTGGCTTATGACAAACGATCAGACCAACCCGCGTCAGGCCTATGGGCCGACCGACTTCGACCGCCCTCAAAGAGCCGTCTTGAGCTTCGCCTACAGCACTCCGCATGTAGCTTCTCTCCCCAGCGTTTTGTCCCACGCATTTGAATCCTGGCAGATATCCGGCCTGTTCGTGGCGCAGAGCGGCACGCCCGTCACGATTCTGGACAATGGTGCAGGCTCGGTTTATGGAAACTATCCCTTTGAGAACCGCGCACAGTTCTCAGGGGCGAATCCTTACACGACTGGATCGACTTATTCGCGCGTCCTGAGCCGATACCTGAACCCTTTGGCATTTACATCTGCTCCCGAGGCGCCGTTTGGAACCGGGCCCGGCGATACGGACTTCGGTAATAGCAGCGTAGGTATGGTGCGCGGCCCAGGACAACGGAATCTCGACCTGGCACTTGAGCGCACGATTCCCATCAGTGAATCTCAGAGCTTCCGCGCAAGAGCGGAATTGTTCAATCTCGCCAATACTCCGAATTTTGGGAATCCAAATAACACAGCGGGCACGCCTGGTTTTGGAGTTATCTCGACGACGGTTAACAATCCTCGCGTTATCCAATTGGTGCTCAAGTATCAGTTCTGATCTGCCGTACATACTTTCGAAACTACCCATCATCGAAATCGCGTCACCTCAAGAGATGAAAGCGCTCAATGCTAACGATTGAAGACATAAGAAGTGCCTGTGAACGATCGGAGCCGGTCGTCCTTGAAGATCCGGTTTCTGCGCGCATCGAATTGTCCTTCATACAGACGTTCTACCCGTTAGGCTTTCCTTTGGAGGTCGAGACAAACTCGGAGGAGATACTAACTGCTGTCGCAGAAAGCTGGCATGGGTTTGTGAAGTTATTCGACACGCCCCCATTTCACTGCAGAATTTATGTCCACAAGGGCAGCTCTTCCGAGTGTCCTCCAAGGCCTACCCCGCGAATCCAGGAGCACCTGGCATCGAACATCGCAGACAGCGAGAACTTCTCTATCTCTGATTTTGCCCAGGGTGTCTCTACAATCTGGCTGTCCCAGGCTGCAGTGGCGCACCGCAATTACCTTCGATACTTCTTTCTTGAATCAGCCGCGCTTCTCCAGATCGCCGCGTCCTACACGACACCAGTCCATGCGGCCTGCATCGATTTGGAAGGTTGTGGAGTTCTTCTCTGTGGTGATTCCGGGGCGGGCAAGTCAACCCTCTCTTATGCCTGCGCCCAAGCTGGATGGACGTATGTAACGGATGATGCCAGCTATCTGGTCAATAGCCGCCAGGACCGACTGGTTGTCGGCAATTGCAGCCAGGCACGGTTTCGCCCAACGGCACAGCAATTCTTTCCGGAACTCGCGAGCAGAGAAATTACTCGGCGCGGGGAAATTGGCAAGCCCTCGATCGAGCTTTGCACCGCGTCGATACAACACATCGCAACATCCTATCTATCTCGTGTGAACTACGTCGTGTTTCTGAACAGGCGAGAAATCAAACGCCAGGAACTGGTTCCTTTCCCTGTTCAAGTAGCAAGGCACTCGATGCTACAGAGACTTTTCAGTCTTCCAGAGACAATGAGGACTCAAAGATCGATGATCGACAGGCTTCTTTCATCGGGCGCACTCGAACTTCGATACAACGATCTGGAATGGGCGATTGAACGGCTAGGCCGCCTAGCAGTTGAGGGCAAATAATCGTGTTGCCAGCTAATACTGACGTCCCCGGCTCCGGCGCTCTCGCCAGAATACGGGAGTATGCGGAGTCTCGCTGGCTCGGCAAACGATTCAGCGGGCAGTTCTGGGTTTTCTTCTCCGCGGCATTCCTTTATGACTTCGGATTCGGCCTGTATTTCTTTCTCTTTAATCTGTTCCTGGCAAATCTCCATTACATGGAGAACATCCTTGGCCTTGTAACTGGCGCGCTCACAATGGGAAATGTCGCGGGCTCGATTCCCGCCAGCCTGTTGGCCAGGCGATTCGGCCTACAGAAAACGCTGCTAGTGGGATTCGTTGCCGCTCCTCTGATCTGCATTCTGAGAACACTGATCTTTTGGATGCCTGCTCAGATCGGCCTTGCATTTCTCGCCGGATTTGCTCTTAGCACCTGGACCGTTTGCTTTTCTCCGACGGTGGCGAGATTGACGACCGAGGAAAATCGCGTCTCTGGATTCAGCATCGTCTTTGCGACAGGTATCGGATCCGGGACGCTTGCCGGGCTGGTCGGCGGATATCTTCCCGAGTTGTTGAAAGCTACAAGCAGAGCACCTCAACTCGCGGGCAATATTCGCGTCGTATTACTGGTTGCCTGTGGAGTCACGATGCTCGGAATTGTTCCGATCCTGAGACTCCGCCTCGGTCCGGCTGAACGCGCAGAAAAACGAACTTCCCGGCTCGTGCACCCTTTCCTGTATCGCTTTCTGCCACCCTTCTTTCTATGGAGCGCTGTTACCGGGTCCTTCACTCCCTTCGCTGCTGTGTATCTTCAGCGGCATCTGAAGATCCCGCTCACAAATGTCGGAGTAATCTTCTCCGCATCGCAGCTTGCACAACTTGCCGGCGCGCTTTTAGCGCCTTACTTCTTTCGAAAGCTGGGAACTGTTGTCGGGATCATGTGCATGCAGCTCGCAACCGCTGTTTCGGTCTTCGCTCTTGGTTGCACGCAGAATATACACGCGTCAGTCCTCTTCTACCTCGGCTTCGTCAGCTTCCAATTCATGAGTGGACCCGGCATCTACAGTTTGCTAATGTCTCGGCTGCCCGATGAAGATCGGAGTGCGGCCTCCGCTATACAGAACATGACCGGGGCTCTGTCACATGCGGGCGTGGCAGTCATTACTGGAATTATGCTTGTTAAGTACGGGTATCCAAAGGTACTGGCTGGCAACGCGGGAGTTGCCGTAGCCGCTGCCCTGCTGCTCTTTCTCCTGCTTCGTTCAGTGAATCGGCAGCCAATGCCCGCGGCTCAGGTCGTGGAAATGGGTTAATCCGCATCTGCTCGCTATGGGTTTGTTCAGGGCCCGCAAAAGCAGGCTGCTCATTGGCAATCATCGGATTGCTGCAGAAACTCGTGAGCCGCTCTACAGATTCCGATCGGGAAGGCGCTTTGAATCGACTACGTTTTACCTTGGTCAAGAACTCGCTTGCTAACATGGTGCGCGTGTGCGCCTCGGCGATTGTCGCGCTCGTGCTGCCTCATTTCCTTACTCGCGCACTCGATCACGATCGCTTCTCTGCCTGGGCGCTCATGCTTCAAATTGCCGCCTATGCGAACTATCTTGACTTTGGTCTCCAGACAGCAGTCGCGAGATATCTCGCGCAGGCCATTGAGCGAGGAGATACTGAGTTCCGCGACAGGTTGACTAGCACTGCCTTTGCCTTGCTGAGTATCGGAGCCTTAATTGCCGTGTTGGCCATTGGTTGTGTGCTAGCGTTCCTGCCTGGTCTCTTTCAACAGGCTCCGGCGTTGCTTATTCCGGAGTTGCGCGGTGGGATTCTCATCCTTGCAGTGTGCACCGCTCTTCTGCTTCCTCTCTCGACATTCACGGGTGTTCTTATTGGCCTCTACCGCAATGACGTTCCGGCGATATCGATTGGGAGCTGGAGGCTGGTTGGCGCGGTCCTCGTCATTTTTGCAGTTACCCACACGCATTCCCTGATCGTACTCGCAGCCTTGATCGGCGGCTGCAACCTTGCGGGCGGCCTGACGCAATATTTCCTGGTGCGGAAGCTGCTGCCAACAATGCGCATCGCCATAAACCTGGCCTCAAGAAACATGGCCGCTGAACTAGCACGCTACTGCAGCACGCTTACCATATGGTCCCTGTGCATGCTTCTCGTCGGCGGTCTGGACGTCACAATCGTCGGACATTATGATTTTGCCGCGGTAGGCGCCTATTCCGTCGCCACCCTGTTAATCGCTTTTCTCACCGGCATCAATAACTCCGTCTACGGCGCACTGCTTGCTCCTTTGGCCGTGCTTCAAGAGCGTGCGCAGCTGCGTCGCATTGGAACTTTGGTTGTCACCGTCACGCGACTTACTTCCTTTGTGGATATTTCCGCGGTTCTCGCTGTATTTCTATTTGGCGATTCCGTGCTTCGCCTTTGGGTTGGGGAGTCTTATGCAATGCAGGCGTTGCCAATCCTCAGGATACTCGTAATGGCAAATGCGATTCGCTTGGTTGGCGCTCCACTATCTGCCGCCCTGGTTGCGACCAACCAGCAGCATTATGGTATCTCCGGCGCGGTCGTTGAAGGCATCAGCAACTTCGCTCTCAGCATTGGCGGCGCCATGCTTGTGGGCGCCGTCGGCGTTGCCTACGGAACCCTTGCTGGCTCATGCATCAGCATCCTCTGGGTCCTACTTTTGATGGTCCGCTGGCTGAGAATGCCGATCGTTTCCAGAGCTGAACTGGTGCTGGAGGGCTGCATACGCCCGGCGCTCTGCCTGTTGCCGGTCATTTTGTGCGTTGTGGAATACGGCGGGCTACCGTGGACCACCTGGCGAAGTCTTGGAGTCACTGTGGCTGTGATCGTGACTGTGGCAATAACCTGGCGATGGGGACGGATGTGGCACAGCTATTCCGAGCCAGCTGCTTGATCTGCAACTGGACGAGAAGGGCTATCGGAGTGCAATGAACTGGACAGAGCTCATTAATCCACCGGTCGATATGAAGCGCATGTTCTGGCGCGGGCTACTTGCGCTGGCGCTGCCGCTTAGCTTCCGTACGTTTCAATTCTTTCCAGGAATGCCCAACGTTCAAGAGGCGTGGTTTGCTCTGTGCTTCCTGATGGTGATAATTGTCTACCCGTTCCTGAAGGTTCGAGGCGGACTCCTGTTCTCCAAGTTTGAACTTTACCTCCTGGCGCTCATGGCCTTCGGCATATGTGTGGCTGCATGGCAGGCGCACCAGGTATTTGGGCAGCCCCTCGTCTATGGAATCTTGTCTCAGCGAGATGTAGTACTGGTTGGGACATGGCTAGTGCTTGTGCACATGCTACGCTGCGAGATGTTAGAAACTTCCGACCTGCAGAAAGTCCTCATCTTTCTGGCCTGGAGTACGTTCGCGCTATTTGGCGCGATGAGAGCCTTTCTATCCCCATCGAGTTTTCTCGAATATGGCGAAGGGTTCGTCACTAGGCCCATGGTTGGAGTCGAACCGAGCTTCAAGTTACAGGAATTCTTCATCCTCTTTGGCGTGTTCTATTACGCCCTCCTCGGAATCAGAACCGGACGGGCCAAGTACTATCTCGCGGCGGTAGTGCTGTTTCCTGTCACGCTTGGTGGAAGCGGCAGAGGAATCGCCGTTTGCGTGGCTGCGACGCTCCTCTACTCCCTGTACCGAATTCGCGGGTTTTGGAAGGCGACTATCGCCGCGACGCAGTTCCTCTTGATTTTCGTCGTTCTATTTGCGGTTGCATTTGCGCTTCTGCCCTCTACGATTATTGCTCGTGTAAGAAGCTTCTCCGATGCGTTCAGTGCCGTCTTCACAGGCTCCGCGACGCAGGACCCATCCGCAAATGCACGGATACTCGAGACTCTCACTTCTCTTCCCTATATCCAGACGCATCCGCTGATTGGCAATGGCGTCGTAAGTCACCAATGGCAAGGGGGCAGCCAGACGGCGCTCGGAGCGTACTTCTTTGTTTCCGATATTGGCATTGTGGGGATCCTATTTTCCTTTGGTGCTGTTGGATTGCTACTGTACCTGTGGCAGTATCGGTTTGCCTGGAACGCGGCGAAAGAGACTCCGCTACCCTTGCAAGGTCCATTCCAAGACGCGACAAAGGCATTTCTGCTCTATTCAGCCATCTACTCGCTCGAGAGCGGGATCTGCGTATGGAATGCGAACGTGACCCTATTTTTTGTCGCGCTGCTTTTCGGAAATTCTGCCAAGGTGTCTCTTTCAAATTCTTGCAATGAACGGAATGGAGACCCATGCGTCCCCCGAAGACCTGCGTTATCAGCGTAAGTTATCGCGGATCGGCGGACACGGCTGCATGCGTGCGGTCGCTATACGCGTCTGCCGTACCAGTCAGGATTATTGTGATTGATACAACTCCAAACGATCCTGGTTTAAGCCGCGCATTGGAATTCGCATCGGACGTGACACTGATCCGTGCCAGCGGCAACATTGGGTATGGGCGCGCTTGCAATCTGGGGATTGAATGGGCGCTCAACAATACCTCCTGCGAGTTCTTCCTCCTGCTGAATAATGATGCCGTCGTGTTTCCGGAGACGATCGGGATTCTCGAGGCGGCTATGCAATCCTATTCTGAAGTTGGCATCATGGCGCCGCGCATCGCGTGCCTCAACAACCCCACCACCCTTTGGTACGGAGGGGGAGAAATCGACTGGCGCCGAGCCAGCGCCTTTACACCCGGATTCAGCGCGGCCGCGGATGCACCGCTTGCAATGACCGAACGCGACGTCACATTCGCTTCAGGCTGTGCACTTTTTATCCGCCGGTACGTTGCTGTCAGGCTGGGCGGCTTCGATACTCGCTTCTTCATGTATGAGGAGGACGTGGAACTTTGCTTGCGAGCTCTGGAAGATGGTATTCGAATTCGGTACCTACCGAAATCCCTGGTGCTCCACCGTGCACAGGGAAGCAGCCGCGAAAACACGAATGACCGAGAGGACTTCTGGTCCTGCAAGAATCCCAGTTTGCCTTTCTATGCATTCCACGTGATGCGCAACCGAATGCTCAATATCAAACTCCACGCCCATGGCTGGCGGAGATTAGTTGCAGTCACATTCTTCCCGTTGATGTTGGTAAGACGCGCCATTCCTTTTTTGGTTGGCGGACGGGCTGACGCAGTCGCAGCCATGTTCGGAGGCGTTGCAGATTCGTTACGAACGGGAGATGGCACCCGATTCGCGCACTCTCAGAACGAGGCATTGAAGGGCACGCCCGATGAGGTCGGAGAATGACGGCGACCTCCTATCGCGGGACGGCGCAAGGTGAAGCAGTCGCAATCATCGAGCCCGTCGGCGGGCACGGCGGTATGGACTACTACGACCAGGGTCTTTGCCGCGGGCTATTGAATGCTGGCTTCCGCGTGCGCTTATACACCTGCGACGAAACCGTGGATCCGGAGATTCCGGGGCTCAGCTTTCACCCTTTCTATCGTGGCGTTTATGGGCAGCGGAGCCGCTGGCTGCGAGCGGTCCGCTATATCAAAGCGACATTCGCTTCACTAAGAAGTGCCGTCCTATCGGGCGCAAGAGTCTGCCATCTCCATGCCTTCAATGACCTGAAAGCCGAATTAGTTGTCATAGCAATGGCTAAGTTGTTTTGTAGAAAAGTTGTCCTAACGGTGCACGATGTAGACTCCCTCGCGGGACACGTAACCGGCAAGAGAATGGTCACTGGATGGATCTATCGCCTTGCCGATCGGGTCATCGTTCATAACAAAGTTTCGTTGAGTGAGCTGACAGCAATCGGCGTGCCCTCTAAGAGAATCACCACCATTCCGCATGGCCACTTCCTGGAAAGCGCCAATGAAATGCCAACACAGGAAACGGCGAGACGAAGGTTGGAAATCGAGCCGTCAGCAAAGGTGGTGCTTTTCTTTGGCCAG
>Ga0209483_1002705_pt1 | contig 12131 bp, 17 predicted proteins | sample NGEPerA_FD_184508 | JGI IMG/M metagenome (GOLD analysis project Ga0209483, IMG submission 184508) | Arctic peat soil microbial communities from the Barrow Environmental Observatory site, Barrow, Alaska, USA - NGEE PermafrostL2-A... | ecosystem: Environmental > Terrestrial > Soil > Wetlands >... | reverse complement strand
CCTCAATATGCGAACCAACAATGAATTGGAATCGTTAAACAACTGCCAGTTTCCCATGTCGCCGTTGAAAGTCAAACCTTTTGACCCACAACAGATCAATGCGTTCAAAATGTCCTGTTGAGACATACTTCTGAATCGCCCGCTCCAGCAATACGAAATGCGACCGTAAACAACCATAACTGCCGCCGCCGGTCTGCCAGAACTTGGGCACCCCGACCTTGTCACCTTCAATGGCGTTGAAGACCTGTGGCCGACGAAATGGCCAGTTGGCCTTGCCAATCTCCGACCAAAAACGGGCCAGCCGGTCGGGCCGGCGCTTCATGTTAATTACCCACACTTGCTGGAATCACTGTGCTGGTGACTGTGATGATTCCACAAGATCAGCGGACGCTAACAATCCTTCAGCCATAGATTGGGAATGGTTTATCATAGCGCGGCTTCACATAGAGAAAGCAATTCTGTCGACACCACCACGAGACACGCCAATCGTCTTTGATTGTTGGTCGAATCACATCCAGCTTTACGTAACCACGCAACAGGAATTTCTTGTGCCAATAATCGTGTGGCTGTTCATTTACATGACCGTTGCCGCCTTGGCCAGGCGTCGCCGCTGAAAACAGAATATAATCGCCATGATTGGTCAATGTTTCAACATAGTTATCAGCTCCTTCATCTCCTCCGGCGATATGTTCGGCGGTCTCCAATCCAATGATCAGGTCGAACTTACGCCCAAGCTCTAACCGTTCGCGTAAATCATACTTCACATATTTTTCAACTGGGAACAATATATTTTCACCGGGATCGCCAATATCCACTCCAACAATGTCAGTAATTCCCAAATCTATAAGCGCACGCAACCATGGACCGCAATTGCACCCAAAATCTACCGCTGAATTCACAGGTCGCAACAGCAATGGGAGATAGAGAACCGTGTTCCAGCATCGCAACCAATCACTATACGGTTGTTGGTCAATAAGTGACATGCTATCTTTGCCAGTCATTTCACGCTAGTGTCATTAATATTATATGGCATCGGCCTATCTGTGGGCTTGGCATATTTCATGTCCAAAAGAAAAAGCTTGACATCAGCAACATCGAACCCACCAGCACCGATTTGGACCCGCATTGTCAAGTTTATGGGTTTCTGAGACTTATCATTAGGTGTAAGTCGAACTAGCATAGCTCCTTTACAGTTTGAAGAATACCTGAAGCCAGAATCGCTGAAATCTTCAACCAGTGATGGATATATCTCAACTCTGTTGATCCGCTGTGGCAAATGTTTTACGAACAATTCTTGTTTCTTAGCGACTGGTGCCATCTTCAAAAATGGACCCAAACCATTTGTCAAATATACTGTCAGCGCCTTCCGAACCGACTCAAGTGAGATTTTGTAAAATAAAACCTGCATCCCATACTTGCGAACATAATTCAGCGATTTCTCTTCTGTCAGGTCAAGCAAAGGACTGTCCCCGAATTGAAGCCACCGATCATCGACCAGATGAATCTTTGAAAGGTCGTAAAACGGGAGTGTGAAGGTAGGAAGCTGAAGTAGTGAAACTATATTCATGCCGTCGTCAAAAATGAGAATTTGGCCACCTCCATGGTCAACCATCGCAGCAGGCACCTTCCACAGAATAGCAACTACTAACCGTTTTTTACCATCTTTCAAAGTAACGCTGGCAACTTGACGAACCGTCGAAAAAAAGGGGTCTTTACCATTAGGTCGGAGAGTAATTGATGGGAAAAGCGGACGCACTTTTGCCAGTAAAATTGGATCAATTTCATCCGCAACGCCTGTTTGGTCGCGCTGATTGATCAAATTCTCCGATGACGCAGGTTGCGCGTTCGAAGTTTGGCCAATCGCCAATCTACAGGAGAAGACAGACGCTATTCCGATCCAAAATAGAATAGTTACAAGTTGCATATGGTCAGAGATTGAAATAACTAGAACAGCACACCATTTTTAGCGCATCTTTGATTTTCTGTCCATAGTTTGGATCTCCTCCACCGTTGTATTGAATAGCGCCATTGATAAGGTTCGTTGGATCGCAATTCCCTAAAGCCCAAGCTCCAAGACTTGTTGCCACCTGAAGCGAATAAAAATACCAAATAATTCCCCAGAAATAACTCATTTCTTTCGTGAAGCCCGGGTCGTTGTGGCCATCACTCGGAAGAAATGTTGGATCTATGCTGTAAGGCAGACTCGACACGAGGGGTTTAACGACACTGGGAATTTGCGCCCATGAGTATCCTTGAAGCGAGCCTTGCCGGATTGGTCGCTGATTTGGTGCAGTTGAAGGATTTATTCCTATGTTTTGCCAAGCCACATCGTTGGGATTTCCAACTTGCATTGGGTCGCTCGCCGCAGAGCTCCCGCTTCCATGCCCGTGTTCTGATTCGACCCAACTAATTGCACGTATAATGCACGTTAACATATTAGGACAAGGGTTTTGGCCGTCTTGACGCAGCCAATTAACCCAGAACGAGATGGTCGGCACAGCAATGCCGCTGACCTCATTCCACCACTGCTGTTCCTGTGGATTTGTGTTACAACTACTAGAGCTAGATGAACTTGACGAACTGCCGCTGGAACTTGAAGCCGACGAACTTCCAGAAGAACTAGAGGCGGAAGAACTGGAGGTGCTGCCGCTCGAACCCGACGAACTGCTCCCCGAACTCGACCCTGACGAACTGCCGCTCGAACCCGATGAACCGCTTCCTGAACCAGATGATCCGCTACTGGAACTTGACGAACTGCTGCTACTGGAACTGGAAGAACCGCCCGAACTCGACGAACTGCTGCTGGACCCTGAAGAACTTGACGAACTACCGGAACTCGCCGAAGATGAGCTTGAACTTGAACTGCTTGAGCCAGCGGCCAGCGGCACCACTGAAAAATAACCCAATGGTATGGCAGACTTCTCGCGCATGGTTTTTGAACCCATATCTTTCATAATTACCAACCCAATCACTTCCTATGCTAACCGGCCTGTCATATCAAATCTGTTTGCACTGATTTAAGTCTCAACATTTCTGCTTTCTGTCAAACCTTTTCTTTGTTTTTTCCGCCAAAATCTCCGGTCATTAGATGGCATGGGTATTGACGGATGACCCAATGGGAAGAATTTTTAGGTTCGCCAGCCGTTTTTGATTTGGATTTGCCGGGGTCGGTCAGAAATTTGCAATGGTATGACATTTTGGTGGATGCGCCCGCCGGATGGTATGACACCGCTCCCGGCAGGATGAAAAACATCGCCGCCGCCTCAAAACTTGCGCGAGGCGAAGAGGAGTTTGGGTTTCATGATTTTATTCTGGTTGATGAGATGCAATCAAGCTTTGCAATTTACTTGCCGCTTTTTTCTCAATGGAAGTATCAGGGAATCCATCTGGAATCGACATCTCCAAATGGCCGAGTTCACTGCCATTGAGAGTACGCAACGGCAGGTTCAGTTCTTTCAAATCCTGTTTTGAGAACTAAAACAAACTTTTTCGATTACCTTCCAGAAGCGGGCCAATCGTTCTGGTGGACGTTTCAAGCTGATCACCCAAACCTGGTCAAACCAATGATCAAGCTTTTGTAATGAACGCCTAACCTTTTTAGCTTTTGTCAGTAACTCTTCAGCCATAGTTATTTCGCCTTTAACGGAACGGCAAAAGGCTTGCCGGTGTTGAGATCCATCTCTTGACCGTCAACAACAGACTTGGTCACTTTCTTAGACTTGAGATCTATCCAGAAGTCCGCCGGTATCTTCGTAACTGGGTTTCTTATATCCAGCCGCAAAATCCCATCAGTCTGTTCAATGGTTTCGAGCTTTGGTAATGGCGTACCTCCCCCCGGATATGGCCCGTCTGAAAAATAAAACTGAGGAACAACTTGGCGAAGCTCAATTCGATTCCTCTTTCGATTGTCCCACTCTTGATTAAATTTTTGATCATCAAAACTTTTCTCAAATTGGGAAATTGCAGAGCTATCACCGACAGAATCGGGCAACTCGAAATAGCTGTACGACCAAATGAGGGCTCCGGGACCAACGGTAAATCCTTTCATACCTGAAGTATCCGAGACATAAAAGGAATGGTCAGCATCAATAAAGCAAATTTTTCTAGTGTAGGGGTCGTGAATTTCCAAAAATGTGGGTGTTGAAATAAACGATGCTAATCCCGAATTTGGTTTAGATGTAAACCTGTAGGAAATCTGCACGGCCTTGATTTCAACAGTTCTACTTTTTGACTGGTGCAGGGCCGAGCCTGGCACTAGCATTCGAATAAAAATATTTGTCGGACGGTTGATCATTACAATTTTCATAACTTGTGAATTAGAAATATTATTGCTGGTTTGAGAAATGGCAGAACTCGTAACGAGAATCAAAATACTAACGATAACTTGGATAACTTGCTTCATATCTTAAATGCAGTGCGACATTATTCCGGAACAAACACAATCACAGTTTCAGAAGGTTGCTCGACCGAAAAAATCTGTTGGCTTCCCGATTGCCCCATATAATTTCCAAAACACGTCATGCAGTTTGTTTGAAGATCCGTTGGGCTGAAGTGTATCAATCCATAAGATGGGTCGTAGTATAGCGACCCGTACTGCTGGAATGCATGGTCTGGCCAGCATTTTTGAGAAGGTGTTGGACTGTTCTGACCCGCTGCTCCAGTTGTGTTTGTCATAGCATTATAGTTTCCATTTGTGGGGGTGGGCAGTAGATCAGCAGGAATTCCAACCTCCGTGCTGAGGCCGACCCAATACCCTGGCATTTGATTAATAATCCACTTGTTTGCCCAGAGGTAGCCATAGCCATTACTGGTTTGCGCATCAATGTTAGTAGAAGCAACACCGTTTATCGCCCAGGCATCCTGTAAAAGTTCTGCCCACATACCACATCGTCCGGTTCCTTTGACGAGAAAGTCGCTCAACGAATTCTGAGGATTTTGGCTCATCGTTGTGCCAGGTTGATAATAGTATAGCGTTCTACCATCCCACGTTTTTACTCCCTTTGGCCCTTCATTGGGATTTGTTGGAGTGCTGTTTGAAAAAATGTACCATGTGTTCTGCATGGCTTGGGCGGATGTTGTTGCGCCCGCATTGGAACATGCAAGATGAACTACTGTTCGATAAGGTGTTGGGCCTGGCCCAACCAAGCAAACGTAAATCGGATTTGAGCTTGTTCCAGCGTCCTGCCAAGTGTTTCCGTCATCAAATGACATCTGCCATCGAATTGCAAAAGGATTTTTATTTGGATCGTAATAATTGGTTTTTGCTGGAAACGCCTTCGATGCCACTCCAGCACTTGATGGAAGTGTCACTACAGTTGGGTCGCTCAAATCTAATGATGTTTGCACTGGACCAATGGTGATCTGATCCGGCCCAGTTCCTTGAACTAGCGGCGCTGTGCTGACGCTGTTGTTAAGTGTCCATTGAGCGTTTACTACCAAAATATTACTCCCAGTTAGAACGCTATAAAGGTAGGGATAACTGGTCACAGGACTGGTATTCTGCCATTGGGGCGATGGATAATTCCCCGAACCATCGTCCTTGGCTATGTCAAATCCACCGCTGAATGCAACCCAATCGAGAGTGGCAGTCAGTGATCCTGACGAACTGCTGCTCGAACTCGAAGCTGACGAACTGGAGCCGGAAGAACTTGAAGCATCACTGCTCGATCCTGATGACAAACTGCTCCCTGAACTTGAACCCGATGAGGAGCTGCCACTACTCGCACTTGAGGAAGTTGAGCTTTTCGATGAGCCGCTGCTCGACCTGGATGCGCTGCTTGACGAGCCTGACGAACTACTGCCCGAACTGGATGAGCCGCTGCTGCTGGAGCTAGATGAACTTGAGCTTGACGAACTGCTACTGGAACTTGAACTCCTGCTTGAACTGGACGAACTGCTGGATGAACTACCGGAACTCGCCGAAGATGAGCTTGAACTTGAACTGCTTGAGCCAGCGGCCAGCGGCACCACAGAGAAATAACCCAATGGTCTGGCAGACTTCTCGCGCATGGTTTTTGAACTCATATCTTTCACAATTACCAACCCAATCACTTCCTGTGCTAACCAGCCTGTTGCACCATATCTGTTTGCAGGGATTTACAGTCTCAACATTTCTGCTTTCTGTCAAACCTTTTCTTTCGTTCCTTTTCCGCAGGGCTGCTCTCAACGCCGCAGGCCGGAACTTTCGCTCAAAATGCCCATCATGTGATAGACAGCACAACGCTGGCAATATGCACAATGAGGAGGATAATACCCCCCCAATTTGCTACTGGCTCATGAGAAACGCATCAACATTGGTGAAGAGTTCGGAGAAGGAATTGGTTGGCGTTGCAGTTAAATCAGCGGTTGGGTCGCGTTCATCATTGAATATAGGCTCGATATCCTCATACGCCAAAACATCAAACTCCGAGTGGAAAGCAAATCGCGCCGAGAAGAGGCCAAAGAGGAAACCGTATGATTTTTGGCCATTTGGCATTGTTATCGGGAGTATCTCCTGTGCCATATTTACTCCTTCTTTGGCCACAACTCCTGGAAGTTTTTCTTCTTTGGCTTGAACTTTCTGGATTTCTTTGTAAGTTTGGTCGAGAAGATGCATGAATTTGGCGCGGTTTGTAGGCCAAAGCGCGCCCGGTTCATATACTGCAATAACAAGACAGGTAAAATTGCTTCCCTTGCGATCTTCGTAAGCCCAAAACCATTTGAACTTTCCTGGATGGATGTCAATCACCATACCAAACATGGTCCGGAACATTAGTGAACATAGTCAGATGGGTGCCTTCAGGAAAACCCGCCCATTTCTTGACTTGGTCTCCGTTGGGTGGACGAAGTCTCCCAAGAAAAGATTGAACGTGTTGTTGCCATGCAATATAACAACCGAACAAGCCAACTCCCAGAATGAGCCCGACGTATATGAAGCGTTTGAATTTCATGACAGATGGTTGCGCACGCTCATTACGGTGATGGCGGGTAAGTATAAGGAGGCACGCCACTAATATCGCCATTGTCAAAAGACACCTGATAATAAAAGACTTGACCTTGATGTTGCGTGTTGCTAGGGCCTAAATACCCCGACTGAAGGAGCGCCCCCATTGAAATGAATGATCACCACCCGTTTCATCGAAATTGAAACTATAAATACAATTAACGTTTCCATAGACTGCTACTTGAAGAACTTTTAACGTCCCGGCCTGAACGCGCACCCAGACAATATAATCGGACAAATTCGCATACCGCATACCCGATATGTTTTATCGGTGAAACCGATAGTTTATTGTTAATTTGATGGATGCCATTTCGCACTGAACGGGCGTTTCTGAAATCGGAGCGGCGGAACATTTTTGTGGAGTCGCGGGATTTTAGAAACGCCCATTGAGTGCGCCGCCGGATAGGTTCGGTTGGATGCGGCGATTTGTCTGGCCGGTTGCTGAATATCTGGAAGCAAGCCGGCCAGTCAAAGTGAACACTTGAATTCTTTGACCAGTTAGATTTTTGACTTTCTGATTCAGTAGCAGGTTTATTCAGAGAAATTTTCTCCACCACGAAAACCATTTTGAAACCGTGCCGTCAGGTTCAAGCGGGGGTAAAATCGTTTTGTGAAATCCTTTTTCACAGTGGACGAGGACGCACTGGTGTTTTCTCAAGTTGCGTAATTCATAAGGTTTGATTTTATGTTCATCAACATTTGTGTATGAGCGCGTGAGCATTCCGCCCGAATAGCCGGAGGTTCTTTGACGGACTTTACGCTGTCCAAGAAAGTCCGCGCTTTCAACCGCGCCCGCTTCGTCCGCCCCTTTGAAAATCATCCGATTGCGAAGATTCAGCGTAAGCACTTGCGCCTTTTCCTCTCCCAGCGGCGGGATGAATGAGGTTGACGACTGCGCGGCGGCAACGAGCGTCGCCTTCGCTTCGCGCATCACGTCAATGCAGTTGTAATCGCTCATGCCGTCCTCGCTGGCCGTGACAAAGCGTTGCGCTTCATCCGCCCAAAGGATTAGCAAATTGTCGGTGGCACGTTCTTCCTTGGGCTTGTCGAACCGGCGCAAAACGTGGGCGTAAAAAAGCATTTTGAGAAACGTGTTTATGTAGCGACGCTCCATCTGAAATTTCTGCGGCATCGCCACGCAGATAATTTTGCCACGATCAATTTCCTTGAAGTCGAAACTGTTTTTGCCGTCGCCAAAAACCTCGATGACATCGGGCGTCAAAAAGAATTGGAGATAATTGGCGATGGTCTCTTTCACGCCGCCCATTTGCTCGGCTGGCTGTCCCCGATAGCGTTCGGAAAAATGTTTGATGAGGGCTTTGTCGCGGTCAGTGGGATAATCTGTCTTCATTTCTCTCAACACCGAATCCATTGTCGTGTCATCGAGAAGAAAATCACGGACATTGAACAAGGTCGCTTCCATCCCCAATCGCGTCAACAGTTCCAGCGCCAGACCGATATGCGTTTGTGCCTGGCTCTTGAAAAAGGATTGCTCGGCGCGCTGTCCCAAACTCGTCACCGTATCCACGACAAACTTTGCGTAGGTTGACGGCGGAATTGTCCGGTCGGAAAGCAGATTGAAGGTGTATGCCGGTTTCCATTTCTCCGGCGGGTTGTCCGGCCTGACTTGCAATAAAATCAAATCATCCTGACGATTAAACTTCGCCGCCATTTCTACGAGTGTTTCCCAATAGACGCCCTTGTCGTCAATGCACAGCCCGCCCCAATTCGGATCGTTTTGAAAAACCTGAAAGAGCAATTGATTGATACCGGAGCGGGTTTTGCCAGAGCCGGTGTCGCCAGTTATGAGCCAGCCACGGCAAAAATCCTCGCGCGTCCACGCAAAGCCCTTCAGCCGGACGATAAATTTGCTTTTTGCAATTTTACCACCCTTCGCCGTGACCGCGTAAGCAGCAATGCCAGCGAAGATCGCCGCCACAATCCACGAGGCCGGCACGGGCAGAAAAAAGAGTGCGCCGGTCGCCATCAGCAAAGACAAGCCGGTCGTGGTGTAATTTATCCAGCGCATAATCAGAGTAAATATTTCCCAATCAGGATTCCGGCCAGGAGCGAAGCGATTGCCACGCAGAAAAAAGCCACGGCACGCCCGGCGGAAAGCTGCTGGGTGATTTGGGGGACACTCCGAATTTCCTGCTTCAGCTCCCGCGCCTCCTTTGAAAACTCCTTGGTCAATTGCGTCAGCGTTTGCAGCGAGACGCGAACCGTCACCAACTGGATTGAATCCATGTCGGGCGGAATTTCAATTTTGACGTTTTGGAAAAACATCTTCAGCAATTCCAGCATCTGCAAAACGGAATCGTCATCCCGAATCCCATGCTTGCGCCGCCATTCAGCGACGGCGGCATCAAAGCTGTGCTTTTCCTCGTTCACAAAAGTGAGTCGCCGGATTTCGTTTCCTTTTTCGACTTTTGAATTTTCGGTGGTGGTGGCAGCAACATCCCGCGCACAGATTCCAGTTGGCTATAAAGCAGGTGCTGCCAGTTTAACAGCCGTTGCCGGTTGAAAAAATCGAAGGCAGGATTATTGATACCAGTGGAAACAGTCAGGTCATGCCGGTTCAAATCGGCCACGATCCAATCGTAAAGTTTCGGCATGATGATTTCCTTGGCGGCAAGCTCGCCCATCAGCCGCGTCCGCGTGGCGCTGCGCTCGTAGTTGTCGAAGCGTTCCGATAACGCCTCATTTTTGACAACTAGGTATCGGGCATTGTGATTGAGCCGGTCGGTGATGTTGCGAATCTGCTCCAAGCTGTCGGTTTCGTGATTCACCGGCATTATGAGATTCAAGGATGCGCCAACCTGTTTGAGCAAATCGAAAATTCGCACCTCGTCAAAATAATCGAGAAAAATGTCGGTCGAGGCCGCGCGGCAATCCATGACAACCAAATCCGTTTTGTCCAGCATGGCGAAAACCGAATCAATTTCGGTCGGGTCGGCGATGTTGAGAAACAGGGCTTCGGGATGGAAACGCTTCAGCGTTGAGTTCTCGTTGTCGGTATCAACGGCGATGTGGGCGATGTTGTTATCTTTAAGATACTGAACGAAATTGACGGCAAAGAAACTTTTGCCGACGCCGCCCTTGCCGTTGATGACGGCATTGAATTGTTTTTGCATATTGTTTTTTGGTTAAAGGTTTTTTGAATCGGCGATGCGTGGTCCCGGCTTGCGCCGCGACCACGGGCCGGGAAAACGCTCCCGCTGTTCCCGCAATGTCGCCCCAATTTTTTCAGGTGGCGGCAGCACCGGAATAGCTTTTGACGGTGAATTCTTGGGCGGGCGTGATTTATGAGGGCGGTCGGATTCCTCGCCGATCACGTCGCGGCAGAATCGGTAAATGGTGTTAAGAGAAACAACGATATTCACCTCTGCTAGAATCAGCCGGATGTCGTCGTAGGCTGCATTGCGCGCGCGAAGCTCTTTGATTTGGGATTTGAAAGGAAGCAACAACGCCCGTTTGGGTGACAACTTGGGGTAGCCACAAACCACTCCCGCCAGTCGAATTTTTATTTCGTCGGATGGACTTTGCTCGCTCATAAAACCTCCGAAAAAACGTCGAAAGAAGCTGGCAAATTGTTGGCAAGAACTTGGCAAATAAATCGAAAATCTTTGGCAAAAAGGCGATAAGCAAAACCTCTAACGAAGGTTAGACGTAAGGCGTGCCATGAAAAAAGCCACTTCAGCGATGAACTCATGCCTCCATGTAAACCGATTTCCGAGAATCAGGTTGTGATGGTTTCATCACAACTTTTGTGGACGGGATGAGCTAAAAAGTGGGTGTGCTTTCAACCAAGACACAATGCAACCTGTCCAACGCAGAAAAATACTTCAAAGAGCATCTGCAACTCGGCGATTATTACAGTCAGGAAAACATTGTGTCAGGTGAATGGGCTGGAATCGGGGCTGAACAGCTTGGGCTTACGGGCAGAGTGGGACAGGATCAATTTCTCAAACTCTGCCACAACCAGAATCCGAACACCGGCGACTTGCTGACGCAACGGATGAAAACCATCCGTTGGGATTCGGACAAAATGGCAGAGGTTGCCAATCGCCGGATTTTTTACGACTTCACATTTTCACCGCCAAAATCAGTTTCCATTCAGGCTTTGATTGCCAATGACAAGCGGCTGTTGGATGCACACAGCCGTGCCGTGCGGATTGCCATCAACGAATTGCAGCACTTCGCCGGGACACAGGTGCATCGGGGAATGGACAAATCGGAGCGGCTTACCGGAAACGTCGTCTGCGCCACGTTCCGCCATGACACCTCCCGCGCACTTGATCCCCACTTGCACACGCATTGCGTCATGTTCAACGCCACGTTTGATTCAACCGAAAATCGTTGGAAGGCGTTATCCAATTACGAAATGCTTCAGGTGCGGAAGTTTGCAGAAAATGTTTATTACCACGAATTCGCCCGCGACTTGCGGCAATTCGGCTATGAGATTGAAAACAAACCGCGCGGTGATTTTGAAATCAAGGGTGTGTCTCTTGAACTGCAATCGCGGTTCTCCAAACGCCACAAAGAAATTGATGCCAGCATCGAACGGATGCTGAAAGAGAAGCCGGAACTGGCAAATGGCAATCTGAAGGAACTGCGCTCACAAATCGCCCAAGCGGAGCGCAGCCGGAAAATTGCAGGCATTGCCCTGCCTGAACTTCAACGCCTCTGGGACAGCCAGCTTACGGGCGAAGAAAGACAGTCCCTGCGCGTGCTGGCTCGCCAGTCAAAGGCGGCGATTCAATTGCCGTCCGTCACGGCGCAAGCCGCAGTCCAGTGGGCGGAAGACCACTTGTTTGACCGCCGCTCGGTCGTCCGCGAACACGAAGTTTGGAGCGCAGCTTTGGAGCGCGGGCGCGGGTTGGAATTGACGGTTCAGGGCATCAAGACGGCAGGGCAGGAACGTGATTACATTCGCAACGAACACGCACCGTCAAAAATCACGACGCGAGAGATTTTAAGCTGCGAATGGGAAATCGTCTGCCTCGCCCGTGATGGTCGTGGAAAATTTGCGGAGTTCAATCCGCAACACAAGATTGCCGCCGACCTCATGCCGGATCAACGCGCCGCCGCCGAATTGATTTTGGGGTCGCGTGATTTCGTCACGCTGTTCTGTGGCGGCGCGTTGATC
>Ga0209483_1002704_pt1 | contig 12136 bp, 16 predicted proteins | sample NGEPerA_FD_184508 | JGI IMG/M metagenome (GOLD analysis project Ga0209483, IMG submission 184508) | Arctic peat soil microbial communities from the Barrow Environmental Observatory site, Barrow, Alaska, USA - NGEE PermafrostL2-A... | ecosystem: Environmental > Terrestrial > Soil > Wetlands >... | reverse complement strand
ACTGAAAATGATTCAAGCCGCAGGCGCAAAACCCATCACACTCGGCAACCTGACGCTGCGCGTCGAGACGGCGGCGGTTTACTGCCTGTCGTTTTTGAATTACGAACTTCAGCGCGATTGAACCAGCACGCGGAAAGCGCGGCCCAGGTGTTCCGGGTGCGTGAGGGTTTGAAACTGGCGGACTTGTTTCGCGTCCAAATTGGCGAAGGATTTTTCCTTCACCGCCCGGCTCAAAATGCGCGTGAGGAATTGCGGCTGCGTGCAAAAGGTTTCCGTTTTCAATCCGGCTTCCTCGCCGATTTTTTGGATGACGGAAAAATTGACGTGCGCGGTCAGGTCCTGCTCGCCGGGGTGCGCGAGCAAGTCGTCGGTGACGCGGTGACGGTGGTAGGCGCGGAGCGTGCCGTTGGTTCGCGCGGGGGAAAACATTTCTTCGTCGGTCAATCCGTAGTCAATCGTCAACAATTTTCCGCGCTGCAAAAACTTCGCGGCCTTGCGCCACCAGTTGTCGGCGGCGGGAGAAATTTCGACGATGTAGTTGTCAGGCAAAACTTCCAAAAGCGAGGATGGAAGATGGAGGATGGAAGAGGGCAAATCCACTTCTGACTTCCGACTTTTGACTTTTGACTTCTGGATTTTTGCCCAGACGAATTGTTCGCCGTCGAGGGCGACGCCCCACTCGAACCATTTTTTTTTCTTCGCGTCCCAGCCGAGGCGGTGGACGGGAAAGGCGTCGAGCAGTTCGTTTGAAAACATGATGCCGTTGCAAGGCGGCTGTTTTGGATCGTTGACGCGTTCGATCCAGTTGACATTGGAAAATTCCCTCAACCGTTCGCGCTGCCAGCGCCGGCGGTTCTGGGAAGGTTCGAGGATGACGTATTCCATCCCGGAAAAAAGTCGGGGGCGAAAATTTTTCAGCCAGCTCAAAATGTCGGCGGCAAGCCTGCCGTCGTGCGCGCCGGCCTCGACGATTTTTAATTTTTCATTTTGAATTTTTAATTCGTCCAGCCACGCGGCGAACTGGAACGCGAGCAGTTCGCCGAACAAGCTGCCGGCGCTGACGCTGGTGATGAAGTCGCCGCGCCGCCCCACGTTGTCCTTATTCTTTTCGTAATAGCCAGTTTCGGGACAGTAGAGGGCGAGTCCCATGAAGCGGGCGAAAGAAATCCCGCCGCTTTTGCGGATTTCTTCGCGGATGGCTTCGGCGGGCATTTTCATTGCTTGCAGAGAGGCATGACTTTGTTTAGTGTCGCGGCAACAGAGAGGACTTATGGCTAAAATTGACGCATTTTTCAACCTGATGTTTGAGCAAAAGGCTTCCGACCTGCACATGGCTTCGGGCAACCCGCCCATGATGCGCATCCACGGCGAGCTGCAGCGCGTGGATTTTCCGCCGCTGGAAAGCGACACGCTCAAGGCGATGCTCTACGAAATCGCGCCGGACTACAAAATCAAACTGTTCGAGGAAACGGGCGACGTGGACTTCGGCTACGAGATCCCGAACATCTCGCGCTTCCGCGTGAATTTTTTCAACCAGAAAAGCGGCGTGGCCGCCGTGTTCCGCCAGATTCCCAGCCGCGTGCTGTCGTTCGAGGATTTTGAAAAGCTGGATGCGCCGCTGCCGGCGGTGTTCAAAAAATTTGCGATGCTGCATCGCGGCCTGGTCGTCGTCACGGGGCCGACCGGCTCCGGCAAATCCACGACGCTCGCGGCGATTGTGGACTACTGCAACCGCAACCGCAAAGACCACATCATCACGCTCGAAGACCCGATTGAATTCGTCCACGAAAGCAAAAACTGCCTGGTGAACCACCGCGAAGTCGGCATCCACACCAAGTCGTTTGCGGCCGGTTTGCGCGGCGCGCTGCGCGAAGACCCGGACATCATTCTCGTCGGTGAAATGCGCGATTTGGAAACCATTGAACTGGCGATCACGGCGGCGGCGACGGGTCACCTGGTTTTCGGCACGCTGCACACGCAGAGCGCGGCCAAGACGGTGGACCGCATCATTGACGTTTTCCCGGCGGACCAGCAGAACAAAATCCGGCAGACGCTGTCCGAGGCGTTGAAGGGCGTCGTGGCACAGACATTGTTCAAGCGGTCGGACAAAAAGGGCCGCGTGGCGGCGTTTGAGGTCCTGGTGTTCAACACGGCCATCGCCAACCTGGTGCGCGAAGGCAAGACGCACCAGATTCAAGGCATGATCCAGGTCGGCAAAAAATTCGGCAACCAGCAGTTGGACGATCACATCCTGGAACACGTCCGCATGAAGCGCATCACGCCGGAGGACGCCTACGACAAGGCGCTCGACAAGAAAAAATTCCGGACGCTGCTGGCGCATCCGCCGGAGGAGGACGAAATTTGATTTATGCGCCGCCCGGAACTGGATCAAATTCTGACGACGATTCTGGCCTCGCAGCCGGAAGTGTCGGACTTGCTTTTTGTGGCGGACCGTCCGCCGCAGGTCGAGGCTTACGGCGAACTCAAGCCGGTCACGCTGGACCCGCCGATTGACCGGCTCACGCCGTTCCAGATCGATACGGTCGCGATGAACATCATCGGCGACAACGCGTGGCAGATCGAGGACCTGCTCCGTCACGGTTCCTGCGACGCCTCGTATGCGCTGGGCGACAACGCGCGTTTCCGCGTGAATGTTTTTTCCCAGCGCGGAAATTATTCCATCGTGATGCGCCAGTTGAACGCGACGATTCCGACCCTGGAGCAGTTGCGGCTGCCGGACACCCTGAAGGAAATTCCCAAAGAAAAAACCGGGCTGGTGCTGGTGACGGGCGCGACGGGTTCCGGCAAATCCACGACGCTCGCGGCGATTCTTGACGAAATCAACCGTTACAAGGCCGTCCACATTGTCACGCTGGAAGACCCCGTTGAATATCTGCACAAGCACCAGAAGGCCACGTTCAACCAGCGCGAACTGGGCGTGGATTTTGACTCCTACGCGAACGGCCTGCGCGCTGCGCTGCGCCAGGCGCCGAAGGTGATTCTCGTCGGCGAAATGCGCGACCGCGACACGGTGAAAATCGCGTTGAGCGCGGCGGAGACCGGCCATCTCGTTTTGAGCACGCTGCACACGATCAACGCCGGCGAAACCATCAACCGCATTCTCGGCATGTTCGAGCCGGATGAACAGGAACAGGTCCGCATCCGCCTCGCCGACTCGCTGCGCTGGGTGGTCAGCCAGCGGCTCGCGCCGAAAGTCGGCGGCGCGCGGCAGGCCCTCATCGAGATCATGGGCGCAAACCTCCGCACCGAGGAAGCCATCCGGCTCGGCGAGAGCGAAGGCAAGACGTTCTACGAAATCATCGAGGCGAGTTATCCGTTCGGCTGGCGCACGTTTGACCAGGCCTGCCTGGATGCGTTCGAGCAGGGTCTGATCACGGAGGAGACGGCCATGCTTTATTGCACCAAGCGCAGCATCGTTTCGCGCGGCATTGACAATTCCAGAAAATCCCACGGCGAAATGAACAACACCGCCGGCTCGCTCCGCATGAAAGTCGTCGGCCCGGCGGGCGGCGGCAATGCCGCCACCGTTCCACCACCCGTGTTAAAATTCAAATGAACGGCTCCTTTGATTTCGTCACCACCGGCGACAAGCCGGCGCTCATCGCGTTCACCACGCCGGGCTGGCTGGAGACCGCCAAGGCCGCCTTGCAGGAACTCGGCTACAAGGTCCACACCGCCGCCACGCACAGCGATTTTCTTTTGCGCTTCAGCCAGGTGCAGTATCAGGTCGTGCTGATTGAAGAACTTTTCAACGCCAACAACCTCGAGGAAAACCTCACGCTCACGGCGCTCCAGAATATGACCGTCGGCCTGCGCCGGCACGCCACCATCCTGCTGGTCGGCGATTCGTTCCAGACGTTCACGCCGATGGAGGCGTTCAAGCACAGCGTCCACGCCGTCATCAACAGCTCGGAGCTGTTCCTGCTCAAACAGCTCGTGGAAAAAGCCGTCTCGGAAAATTCCGTGTTCCTCCACAACTTCCGCGAAATCCAAACCCGCGTGCTCACCGGCGGCAAAAACGGCTGACCGTGACGCGCCTCGACCAGTCCCTCGTCGAGCACGGCCTCTGCGACAGCCGCGAACGTGCCAAACGGCTCATTCTCGCCGGCCAGGTCCGCATCAACGGCCAGACCGCGCGCAAGCCCAGCGACTCCGTCAAACCCGGCGACGAACTCACGCTTGACGCGCCGGAAAAATTTGTCAGCCGCGGCGGCCACAAACTCGAACACGCGCTCGAACATTTCAAACTCGACGTGAAAGGTTTGACCGCGCTTGATCTCGGCGCGTCCACCGGCGGGTTCACGGATTGCCTGTTGCAGCGCGGTGCAGAAAAAGTTTTCGCGGTGGATGTCGGCCAGGGCCAGCTCGCGTGGAAACTGCGGCGCGACCGTCGCGTCGTCGTCATGGAAAAAACCAACGCGCGCCATCTCAAGCCGGAAAATTTTCCCGCGCCCGCCGGCCTTGCCGTGATTGACTGCTCGTTCATCTCGCTGAAAAAAATTTTGCCGCCGGCGGTTCCATTGCTCAAGCCGGACGGAAAAATCGTCGCGCTCATCAAGCCGCAGTTCGAGGCCGGCAAGGCCGAGGCCGACAAGGGCAGAGGCGTGATCACCGACGCCGCCGTGCACGGGCGCGTGCTGGCGGAACTGAAAGAATTTGTCACCGCGCAGGCTGGCCTTTGCTGGCGCGATGTGGTTGAATCTCCCCTGCTCGGCCCCGCCGGCAACAAAGAATTCCTGGCGCTGATTGAAAAAGTCCGCTGACCATTTCCAACGCATCGGCCTCGTCGGCAACGCGGAAAAATCCGCGTGCGCCGCGAGCGTCCGCGCCGCCGCGAGCCTCATCCAGCGCGCCGGGCGCAAAGTCGTCTGCGACGAAACGACCGCGCAGCTTGCGAAACTGAAATGTGAGACCTGCCCCGGCGCCGCCGCGCTGGCGAAGGAAACGGATTTGCTCCTCGTTTTTGGCGGCGACGGCACGATGCTTCACGCCGCGCGGCAGATCGCCGGTTCGCGCACGCCGATCCTCGGCGTCAACATCGGCGGACTCGGATTTCTCACTGCCGTTCCCTCGGACAAGCTGGCGCACGCGCTGAAGCTGGTCTGGCGCGGCGAATACAAGTTTGAATCCCGCGCGCTCATCGAGGCGACCGGCATCGGCCACAAAAAAAAAATCCGGGCCATTGCACTCAACGACATTGTCATTTCGCGCGGCGCAGTGTCGCGGCTCATCGCGCTCGACGTGAGCGTGAACGGCGAGCCGATCACGCGCTACCGCTGCGACGGCCTCATCGTCAGTTCGCCGACCGGCTCCACGGCGTATTCGCTGGCGGCGGGCGGCGCGATAGTTTTGCCGACGGCGGACGTGTTTGTGCTGACACCGATCTGCCCGCACGCGCTTTCCAACCGCTCCATCATCCTGCCGTTGTCCGCGACCATCCGCGTCAAGGCCGTCAACACCGTGCAGGCGACTTTTCTGAATGCGGACGGCCAGATTGTCGGCGAACTGGACGCCAACGACGTGGTCACCATCCGCCGCAGCCGTCATTCCGTGCGGCTCGTGCGGCTGGCGAACGGCTCGTTTTTGGAAGCGATGCGCCGCAAGCTGCACTGGCGCGGAACGTATCTTTAGAAATCTGAAGGCTGAAACATGAAACCTGAAATTATTTTTTCACCGTTGCCGCGCGTTTTTGATTTCAGGTTTCAGGTTTCAAATTTCATCCTTCCGAATTCATCTTTCTGAACATGGTCCGCCTCAAAGACATCGCCGTCCATGCCCGCGTCTCCGTGATGACCGTCTCGAAAGCCTTGCGCGACGAGCCGGACGTTTCCGCCGCCACCAAGGCCCGCATCAAGGCGCTCGCCGCGCAGATGGGCTATGTTCCCGACTCGAGCGCTCAGGGATTACGGACGAAGACGACGAAAATTTTCGGCCTCGTCATTCCGGCGACGACGAATCCCATTTACGCGCGCATCGTTTTTGCCATTGAAGAACGCGCGCATGAACTCGGCTACGACCTGCTGCTCGCGCACACGCTCAACCTGCCGGAACGCGAGGAGCTGGCGCTGCGCCGGATGCTTTCGCGGCGCGTGGACGGCCTGTTCATCACGCCGGTCTATCGGTTTGAGGCCGGGGCGCGCATCTATCAGGAAATTGCCGCGCGGCAAGTGCCAACCGTCCTGCTCGGCCCGCCCGCGCCGTTCTGCAAGAATTTTCCCGGCGTTGAAATCGAGGAAACCATCGCCAGTTACAACGTCACGAAACATCTGCTCGGCCTCGGCCACAAGCGCATTGCGTATTTCACCGGCCCGTCCGCCGCGCCGTGGGCGCACGAGCGTTTTGAAGGCTACCGCCGCGCGCTGCGCGAGGCGAACATCGAGCTGGACGACAAGCTGGTTTTTCAGTCCGGCAACACGATTGAGGACGGCACGAACGCCACGCTGCAAATGCTGAATGAAAACTGCCATCCCACCGCCATCCAGGCCGTGAGCGACCTTGTGGCCATCGGCTGCGCGGAAACTTTGCAGCAGCAGGGCGTGAAAATTCCCGATGACATTTCGCTCGCCGGTTTTGGAAACATTCTGACGGCGGAATTTTACCGCGTGCCGCTGACCACCGTGAGCCAGCCGAAATTCCGGCTCGGCATCGCCGCCGCAGAAATGATGATGGCCCTGATCCACGGCGAAAAAGTCCAGACCCGCCGCCTGCCCGCTGAAGTCATCATCCGCAAAAGCACCGCGCCGCCGAAGAATAAATCCGATGAAGTTGGCAATTGACGCTATTGGCGGGCGGTTTTTTAATTTCGGAATTGATGAATGTGGTCTGGGTGGTTGGAGGTTTTCTTTTTCCAGTTTGAGACCCGTTACCGCGTCTCCTACACGTTTCGAGGGTAGGTGACGACGTGAGGAGTCTCATTCTGAATTGGTGAATGCGGTTTCGGATGGGTGGAGGTTTTCTGTTTTAATTTGAGACTCGTTACCTCGTCTCCTACAAATTGAAACAAAGAAACCCGCTGGCGGCCTGCGGGGTGGTGAAAACTTGAACCAGATTATTTTTTGCGGCGGATGATTTTCAAGCAGGACTTTTTAACGGAATGTTGGAAAGATCTTCAAAGTCTTTTTCATTACATGTCCAAATTTCTGTTGCACCAGCTTTCGTGGCGGCGGCAACATGAAGAAAATCGTGCGCCCTGCCGCCGCTGATGTTTCGCTCGGCGGCCTGCTTCAGGGCTTTCGCGGTTTCCTGCTCGTTGAGATTTACAAAAGTGAGCTGCACCGCCAGTTTGTTAATCCGGTCAGCCGCCAGTTCAGGTTTAAGTCTCACGGTTTTTTCCCCTATCTTGAACCCTTTGCCGGTGGAACGGGAGTAAAATTCAGCCAGTGCGTGAGGCCGCGTAATCCCTTTGATTTCTGAAAATTTTCCGGCGGCAAAAAAAAAGATGATGGCTGATGTGTCCCAATAAATCATGATTCCCTCTCCTCACGAATGGCTGCGGCGATGTCTGCCGCATTGATTTTCCAGCCGCGCGGCAGAATCCCGCCGGGAGAAACGTCTTCCAAACCAATTTCAACCGGCATCTCCGGGTTAAGTTTCCGGCCCCGGATTTCGCCACCCTCGAAACGCCAATCCACTTGATCGTCTATGCCGATTCCAGCCGCCTCGCATATATCCGCCGGCAAGGTGGTTTGCCGACGCGCTCTGACAACAGTTGCGTTCATATTCTGATTTTCGCACAAGACGCCTGCTCGTCAAGACGAATAAAAAACCCGCTGGCGGGGCCAGCGAGGTGGTGAAAACTTGAACCAGATTATTTCTTGCGGCGGGCGGGCAGGAGCGAGAGACCGCCCAAACCAGCCAAAGCTATCGTCGTGGGTTCGAAAACGGGAAATGGCAGGAAAGCCGGTCGGCTTATCGCGCTTCGATGAGGCGTTCGCCTTGCTCAAGCTGACGGATTATGACGGGCAACAACATTGCCAGCCACCCGCGCAACGACTGGTTGGAACAATTGCCGACACGCAGCCAAATGACCGCCGGCCCGGGGCGGCCACGACGCACCCATTCCGCAAAATCTTCATCTTTGGTGATGATCACGGCCCGGTGCTGTTGAGCATGATTCCAAATAAGCTTGTCTTTGCTTTGAGCCAGTCCGATTTCGAGGACGTGTTCAGCTTGATGTCCTTGCGCCCGCAGCCAATGCGCCAGCGTTTGGGGAAGTTGGGTGTCAACGACAAAGCGCACGGCTCAAGCGTTCATCAGCACTGGATAATTCACCTGCTCGGCGGCAAATTCCAGACAAGCACGGATGTCATCCGGCTCCAGAAAGGAATAGTCTTTCAAAATGTCCGCTTCGCTGACATTGGCAGCCAGCAGTTCCAGCACGTCCTTTACCCGAAGGCGATAATGGCGGATGCAAGGCCGTCCGCCACATTGCTCCGGATCAAACGTGATTCTGTCTGCATATTTCATTGGCCTAATTATATTCCGTTCAGCAGATTTCTCAAATGAAACATCAAATTAAAAAACCCCGCTGGCGGGCCGGCGGGATGGTGAAAACTTGAACCAGATTATTTCTTGCGACGGAGAAGCCGGAACTTTCCGAACCTCACGCATTTTCGTAAGCGCGCAGAAAATCTTCACGACTGATGCCGGATTGCCGGCAGATCTGCCGCAGCGTGGAAGATTTGATGTGCGCATGATTGGGCATCGTCAATGGAGTGCGCGAGCCGTCAGTATTTTGCCGGATCATGGAAATATGCTCCCGTTCACGGACGATTTCAAAGCCTGACGCACGCAAGGCTGCAAGGACTTTCGCCTTCGGAGCATCCACAGGAAATTTGGGCATGGCTCAAACCACAGCCTCGGCCACAAATGCGTCCAGCGCGGGTTCTTCTGATTCCAAGGACTTGCGGCCAAAGGTTTCAATGTGAAAGCGGATGGCACTTTGGACGTCTTGCAAGGCTTCATCATAAGTGTCGCCTTGACCGACAACTACGCCGGCAATTCCCGCCGGATATGCCACATAACCATCAGGATGTTTTTCAATGATGATTTTCATTGGAATAATATGGATTAGAAATTTAAGGTTGCAAGCTGATAAATAAAAAACCCCGCTGGCGGGCCAGCGGGGTGGTGAAAAACTTCAACTAGATTATTTCTTGCGGCGGGCGAGCAGGAGCGTGAGTCCGCCCAAACCAGCCAAGGCAATCGTCGTGGGTTCAGGAACTGCAGCCATTACCAAGTCATTAGGAAAACCAGATCCTTCAAAAGCCGCAACACCAGGAGTCGGTGTCAAACTAGCCCACCCGCTTAAACTTGGAATATGCGGATCAGCCCCGCCAGGACCAACCGGATTGAGAAAGGTAATAATGCCATAGGCAGCATTGTTAGCAACAGCGGTAGCCAAATTTGCCCACCCACCCGTCCATGCAGCAAGCGCGATGTAATCATTAACGGTATAACCGGATGAATAACCACCAGCGACACCCAGTGTAGCTGTCCCACCATTAAAAGTTCCTGCACCACTTGGCCCCGTTGTAGCGGCCAAATTAAAACCGTCGATCAGGAATTTTGCATAGCTAAGCTGTCCATATGCGTCTGGACCTGCCACAAGACTGCTCGAAGTCGGGCTTACATAAAACAGTGCAGCCGTGAAACTGCTGGCATACGACAATGTGCTACCAGTCAACAGATCCACTGCCCCTGGACCAGAGTTGTTGTTAAATGATATAACTCCTTGAGAATATCCAGCCAGTGACATACCAGCCACCGCAGCTATTGTTAGAACTATTTTTTTCATAATGTTGTGATTGATTATTGAGTTGATTTGTCGAAATATGTTGGTTTTCTTAATTTTCCATTTACGGGTTGACTACTTCAGTCCAAGTAGGATTGGCGTTGGTTGTATTGAGGAAAAACCCTTGTCCTACCGCTATTTGAGGCACACTAGGACTCCATACTGGATTTACTTGATGGAAAGGAACGGAATAGTTGTAAATATCGTAAGTCTGGATGGCATCATCCCAAAGCAAAACTTGATCGTTGAGTGAAGGCGTGTAATCCAAATTGGTAGTAATGTCGCCACCAACTGGACTGATTGAAGATATTGCATAGTAGCCACCACCGTGTGTAAGATTTGAATTTAAGTTTGTCCCCACAAGAGCCGTTCCGACAACTGTCCGATTTGTGGTTGAACCAGGATTATTAATGAAAAATCCAGCACCTGGATTCAAAGACGCATTCGGATTATCCCAAACAGGCACGGTTCCATGGAACGGGACACTAAAGTTATTAGCCTCGAATGTGGCACCATTCCATGTCAAAAGTTGGCTGCCAGCGGGCAAATTGGTTCCCAAAACGGATATGACCGTATTATTGGTTCCGGTGCCATCGGCATCCATCGGGGTGGAATACATATGATAACCATTGGTTATTGTAAGATTTACATAGCCCACAATGTTTTGTGAATAGACCTGCGCTTGGGACGAGATGGTTGCGGCTGCAAGCGCGGCAGCGGCAATCAGTAGTGTTTTTGTTCTCATATTCTGTAGTGTTTTGTTGTTCTTTTTCCGTGTGCGGCACCAATTTGACAGATTTGCGGGGCGAGGTCAACAATTTTTTATCTTTTTTTTGAACGGTTTTTTATCCGCCTGTTTTCGCCTGTTTTTCAGCCCTTTTAACCACCAAGGCACAAAGGCACCAAATGGTCTTGAAAACGGCGAGAAATTGGCGGGAAACCGGGCTGGCGGATGACATTTGCCTTGATTCTTGGGGTGATTTGTGGGAAATTCCTACCGTGGATGTTTTATACATGACTGAAAAAGGGCAGATCACGGTGCCGAGCGCGGCCCGCGAGCGCCGGAAACTGGGCTACAAGTCCACGCTGGCTTTTTTTGAGAGCGCGAGCGGAGACATGATTCTGCGCCCGACCAAGGCGAACCCGGAAATGGATTTGGTGGAGCATCTGCGCCGGTTCAAGGGCGTGGAAATTCCGGAACGGAAACACACCGCCGCGCCGCGCACATGAACTGGCTGCTGGACACGAACGTGGTTTCCGAACTGACGAAGGAGAAGCCGGACGCGACACTGCTGGCGTGGCTGAAGGAGCGGCGCGGAAAATGTTTTCTCTCGACGATCACGCTGTCGGAACTGCGCTACGGCATTGAACGGCTGGCAGACGGGCGGCGCAAGGCGGAACTGGAGCGGGAATTTGCCTTTTTGCTGGAGGATTACCAAGGACGATTTTTTGACGTGGACGGAAACATTGCGGCGGAATGGGGGCGTTACGCGGCGCTGCTGGAGAAACATCACGGCAAAGGATGGTTTGAGCAGTTTGATTACCGGGACACCATGCTGGCGGCGACGGCGCGGGAATATGGGCTTGGGCTGGCAACGCGCAACGTGAAACATTTTCCATTGGTGCCGACGGTGGAAAATCCGTTTGCGGGTTGAAGGAAGAAGTTTGAATTTGAAAAATGCCAGTGTCCTCCCCGCAATGCGGTTGACTTTTTGAGCGGCGATTCAGCATTCTTGGCTTTGAACAATGCGCCGCAATGTCTTCATCTGCCTGCTACTGGCCGGAATCACGCTCGCGCTTTACTGGCCGGCAGGCAGCTATGACGTGGTTTTCTATGACGATACTTCCTTCACCGACAATCCTGAAGTCCAGAGCGGCTTGAACGGGCAGAGTTTTGCCTGGGCGATGACGGGCGTGGTGGCGGCCAACTGGCATCCGGTGACAAGCCTGTCGTTTGTGCTGACGCACCAGTTTTTTGGAACGAATCCCGGCGCGGAACATCTGGTGAACGTATTTTTTCACGCGGCGAATGCGGCGCTGCTTTTTTTAGTTTTATGGCAGTTGACGCGGGCGACATGGCGAAGCGCGGCGGCGGCGGCGTTGTTTGCCTGGCATCCGCTGCGGGTGGAATCGGTGGCGTGGATCGCCGAGCGGAAGGATGTGTTGTGCGGATTTTTCGTGCTGCTGACGTTGTGGTCTTACGCCCGTTTCGCGGGCGGGGACAGAGTCCATCCGCCTGCGCCTGGCTCCGGCGCGACGCGAAGTTCAAAATCCAAAGTCAACTACTGGCTGGCGCTGCTTTTTTTTGCGATGGCGCTGATG
>Ga0209483_1002700_pt1 | contig 12150 bp, 10 predicted proteins | sample NGEPerA_FD_184508 | JGI IMG/M metagenome (GOLD analysis project Ga0209483, IMG submission 184508) | Arctic peat soil microbial communities from the Barrow Environmental Observatory site, Barrow, Alaska, USA - NGEE PermafrostL2-A... | ecosystem: Environmental > Terrestrial > Soil > Wetlands >... | reverse complement strand
GAGATAGGGAATGTTGCGGCTGCCGGTGAATTTCTTCCAGCTGTCGGCGATCGCAAGATCGATGGTTCGTTCATCCTTCTTCTTCGACAGCAGCGTGGTGTAGGCCGGCTCCCAAAGCTGCACGGCGGCGGCGCGATCGGCGAGCGCATAGCCGACGAGGCCCGGGGTTGCGGTGTTGATGACGGAGAATTTCGCGGGATCCGCGCCGAGCTGGCGGGCGAACCAGTCGAACATCACATAATTCGTAGTGCCCTTGGCGGCGGCGAGGTCCTTGCCCTCGATATCTTTCAGGGTCTTGACCTCGGGCCGGGAGGTCACGACCGCGCCCCAGAAGTCGAACAGGTTGAAAAGATAGGTCACCTTGACGCCGCGGACGTCGGCAAGACCCACCGTCAACAGCGAGGCGCTGCCGCCGAGCTGGAATTCGCCGGAATTGAACTGCGCGGTATAGGCGTCGGGCGTGCGCTCCTCGAACTTGATCGCAAGGCCGTTCTTCTCATCCAGCTTTTGCGCCTTGATGACCGGCGGCAGGAACGCACCGAGCGACGGCGGGCTGAACACGACAATCGACAGCGGCTCGGGCGCCTGCGCCCGCGCAGCGGCGGACGAGAGCAGCATTCCGACACATGCAAGGCCGGCGAAAATCCTGTTCATGATCTCATCTCCCATCTCCCGCAATCCTTATCCCGTAATCTCCGGCCCGACGCGAATCGGCATTTCGTCACAGCCCGAAAAGCTTTCGCGCCAGCCCGCCATTAATGGCGGCTCGTTCGCTATCCGAGAATTTCGTCTCGGCGACAATTTTGGTCGGTGCGAGATCGCCGATCGGAAACGGCATGTCCGATCCCATCATAATCCGTTCCGCGCCGACAATATCGGCGAGGTAGCGCAGCGCGCGCTCCGTTCCGCGCCGACAATATCGGCGAGGTAGCGCAGCGCGCGCGTATCCTGCACGATGGTGTCGTAATACATCGCCGCCAGCGCCGCGTCGGGATCGCCGAGCTTGTCCTTGTCGAGCGAATAGTTCCGCCGCAGCCGGCCGATCACGTAAGGCAGCGCCGCGCCGCCGATCCCGGCGACGATTTTCGCATTGGCGTAACGCGTGACATGGCCGGCATAGATCAAGCGCGACATCGCGATCAGCGTATCGGTGATACGCCCGACCGCATTCGCCATGCCGTAATCATGCACGCGGTCATCGCCGCTTTCGAACACGGGATGGATGAACACGACCGACCCCAACTCGTTGGCCGCTTCCCAGAACGGTTTCAGCCCGCCATCGTCGAGCACGCCGCCTTTGCCCTTGGGTTGGGTGCCGATCATCGCGCCCCTGAAGCCGGAGGCGTGCGCATCCCGCAACACTTCGGCGGCGCGCAACCCGTCCTGCAGCGGAACGGTCGCAAGCGGCACGAAACGCGGCTCGCGCATCGCGGTCTTCGCCAAGTGCGTGTTGATCAGCCGCGACCAGGCTTCGCCCTCCTCCGCCGGCACCTCATAGGCGAACATGTCGAGCCAGCCGCCGACCACTTGGCGTTCGACCTTCTGCTCGTCCATCCATTTCAGCCGAGCCTGCAAATCGCTGAGCGGCTTCGACACCGACCGCGTCGGTTTTGCTCCGGCAAAGGAAAACCCGAGGCTGCCGCTATCCTCGATCAGCCGGATCGAGGGGAAGCTTGTGGCCTGTGAGCGGATCGCATCCAGCAGGCTCGGCGGCACCAGATGGGCGTGGCAGTCGATGATCATTTGGCTTGCTCTTTTGCTCTTGCTTGTTCGGCCTCGGCAATCGCATCGCCGATCGCGGAGATGCGGATCGGAAGCTTGTTGAAGGAAATGTCGAGCGCCGCGACGCAGTCATTGACCGCGGCCGAAATCGCTGCCGGCGCGCCGAGATAACCGCTTTCGCCGGAACCTTTTTGGCCGAACACCGTGAACGGCGACGGTGTGCAATGATGCACGATCTCCACTTCCGGCACCTCGTGAGCTGATGGCAGCAGGTAATCCATAAAACCTTGCGTAATCAGCTGGCCCTCGTCGTTGTAGACGAATTCCTCCAATAGCGCCGCGCCGAGGCCGTGCGCGATGCCACCGAGCGTCATGCCCTTGACGATATTCGGGGTGATCACGGTGCCGCAATCGTGACCGATCACGTAACGTCTGATTTCCGGCTTGCCCAGCGCCGGGTCGATCGCCATCAACACCACGTGAAATTCGAAGGAATGGCACGGATACATCTGCACCTTGCCGTCCTTCGGCAAGGCGCCGCCGGTCGGCACCTGCATCACATGCGTGGTCTCGAGCCCGGGCTCCATGCCCTCCGGCAGCAGATGAAAATAGCGATGCGCGATGTTGACGAGTTCGGCCCAACCGAGCTTCTTGCCGCCTTTGGGATCGCTGACGTGGCCTGCGGCATAGACCGCCTCGTCCTCGCCAAGGCCGAATTGATGCGCGCCGATCCGCGTCAATTTTGTCTTCAGTTTTTGCGCGGCATGAAACGCCGCACCCCCGAGCATGATCGCCATCCGGCTGCCGACCGGCGAGTTCGAGGGCAGGCATGCCAGCGAATCCGGCCGCACCACCCGGATCAGGTCGGGATCGATCTGCAGGATTTCGCCGACCACGGTCGACACCAAGGTCTCGTGTCCCTGCCCCGACGAGGTGTTGTGGATCGTGACCGTGACGAAGCCGAGCCCGTCGACGGCGATGCGGCAGGAATCCATCCAGGTCGTGGTGGTGTTCTTCTCGTTGAGCAGCGGCTCGAAGGCGGAATTGGCGCCGCTCGGCTCGAGGCACGCCGAGATGCCGATGCCGGCGAGCAGTCCGGAAGCGCGCAATCGGTCGCGTTCCATCTCGAGCGCGGCGAAATCGATATGGGAAAGCACCTTGTCGACCACGGTATGATAATCACCGCTGTCATAGGTGCTGCCGCTCGGGATCAGATAGGGAAACTGCTCCTTGCGGATGAAATTGCGCCGGCGCACCTCGATACGGTGGAGGCCGGTCGCGGCCGCGACCTTGTCGATGGCTGTCTCGATCGCGTAATTGGTCGGCGCCTGGCCGAAACCGCGCACGGCTTCCTGCACCGCCTTGTTCGACGTCACCGACTGCGCGCGGTACTGCACGCTCTCGATTTGGTACGGGCCGACGATGGCGCCGATCGGCTTGCCCAACTGGAACGGCGCGCGGCCGGCATAGGCGCCGGCATTGTCGAGCGCGCGGATCTTCATCGATTTGACGATGCCGTCATTGTTGAAGGCCACCTCAACATCGAAGATGCGGTCCGGGCCATGCGCGTCGCCGCCGCCCATATTGTCGAGCCGGTCCTCGATCAGCCGCACCGGCCGACCGAGCCGCCGTGCCAGATGCGCCACCAGCACGGTCTGCTTGATGCCGCGCTTGACGCCATAGCTGCCGCCGACGTCGACATCCTGGTGCACGCGGACATTATTCGCCGGAATACGCAACGCGCGCGCGATCTGGTCGGGGTATTTCGGCATCTGGATCGAGGCCCAGACATCCAGCATGTCGCGCCAGGGATCCCAGGAAGCGACGACGCCGAAGGTTTCGATCGGCACCGTGGAGCTTCGGCCCCAGGTAACCCGGAATGCGAGATGCCGCGGGCTTTCGGCAAAATGCTTTTCCACCTCGCCCCACACAAAGGTGCGGTCGAGCAGCACGTTCGAGCCATGCGCAGGATGCACCGGCGGACTATCCGGCTTCAGCGCTTCCTCGGCCTTGATGACGAAGGGCAGAACTTCGTAGTCGACGAGGATGTTTTCGGCCGCATCCTCGGCAAGCGCGCGGCTTTCGGCGACGACGGCGGCGACCCATTCGCCGGCGTAGCGGGCTTGCCCGATCGCAAGCGGATGGCGCTTGACAAGCGGCGTATCGAGCCCGTTCATCAGCGGATCGGTCGCGGCGGCAAGCTCCTCGCCGGTCAACACATAATGCACGCCAGGCATCGCCAGCGCCGCCGAGGCATCGATCGACAGGATGCGCGCGGAGGGATGCGGCGAGGCCACCACCGCGACATGCAGCATGCCTTCGAGCGCGACATCGGCGACGTAGTGGCCGCGGCCAGCGACAAAGCGACGGTCCTCACGCACCCTGCGATTGGTCGAAACGAAGCGGAAGGTCGCGGGATCGGCGTTCATTTCGCCTCCACTGCCGAGGCATCCGACAGCGCAACCGGGCGCGGCGTATTGGCCTTGCGCAAGCGGTCGGCGGCGAACTGCACGGCTTCGACGATCTGGCCGTAACCGGTGCAGCGGCAGATATTGCCGGAAATCGCCTCGACGATTTCCTCGCGCGTCGGCGCTATGTTCCGTTGCAGCAGCGCATGCGCCGCCAGAATCATTCCCGATGTGCAGTAGCCGCACTGCAGGCCATGGGTTTCGCAGAACGCATCTTGGAGCACGTTGAGTTCGCCCGGCGCCGGCGCGACACCCTCGATGGTCGTGATCTCGTAGCCATCGGCCTGCACCGCGAACATCAGGCAGGAGCGCACCGGCTCGCCATCGAGCAGCACCGTGCAGGCGCCGCAGACGCCGTGCTCGCAGCCGGCATGGGTACCGTTGAGCAGGAAATTCTCGCGCAGCGCATCCAGCAGCGTCTTGCGCGGCTCGAACTCGGCGGCGCGGTTCTGGCCGTTGATGCGCAATTCGACCTTCATCGCTCAGCCTTCGATAGCTTGGCGGCAACGCTTTCGCGCGCTTGATCGATCGCCCTGATGCAAAGCGTCACCGCGACGCGGCGACGATAGGCGGCGCTGGCGTGCAGGTCGCTCATCGCCTCGATGCCGACGCTGGCGGCATGGACGGCATCGGACACCGAAGCTGCTTCAAGCCTCGTGCCGGCGAGAGACGACACATTGAGCCGCAGCGGCCGCTCGGCGACGCCGCCAAGGCCGAGCGCGATGTCGAGGCAGCGCCCCTCTTCGTCAAGCGCGACCTGGGCCGCGGCGGCGACAAAGGCAAAATCCGACCGCCGGGCGCTGATCTCGAAGAATCCCACGCCGACGCGCCGATGTGGCCAGACCGGAAACCGGATCGCGCGCACGCATTGGCCTGACGCGATCGACGTCACCATCGGGCCTACGAAGAAATCATCCGCCGCTATCGATGCGGGACCATCCGTCCCCGCGAGTATGATTTCAGCGCCCAGCGTTACCGCGACCAGCGGGATTTCAGCCGACGGATCGGCATTCGCGATCGAGCCGCCGATGGTGCCGCGATTGCGGGTCGGCGGATGCCCGACCCATGGCAACGCGCGCGCCAACAGCGGCACCGAGGCGCGGATGACAGGATCGCGCTCGGCCTGCGCCTGCCGCGTGGTGGCGCCGACGACAACGGCGCCGTTCTGCTCGCTGATTCCGGCGAGTTCCGGCAATCGCATGATATCGATCAGCCGTGCGGGGCGCGCGAGCCGCATCGCCAGCATCGGCACCAGCGTCTGCCCACCCGCGATCAATCGCGCATCGTCGTCCGCAGCCAGCAGTTCGCAGGCCTCGTGAAGCGAACCCGGCCGGACATAATCAAAGGGTGCGGGTTTCATGGAGCCAGGACCGCAGCACCAGCGCGAGGCCGGCGACGCACCGCGTCCATCCGACTTTCCGCAGCCTGATGGAGGCGAATTCTCCGGATCAATACGCGCTCCCATCTCTGCCGGCAGCTTGTGAAACGCCGCTGCCTTGTCCGCAACGATAGAAGCCAGGACACGGAAAATGTCAATTAGATCAAGGTCCGGCTGCCCTGCGCTGGCCATTGGTCTGGCCCAATGGCAGCGCCCAGAACGCCGACCTGCGGGCGCGGCCGGCCGCCCGTAGCACGCCTCTCGCCTATCGTTGACCAAGGGTTGCATGGTGATCACGGTCACCGAAGAGAAGGCCGGTGACTACGAAGTCGCGGCGCGGCTTGCGACCGAGGCTTTCGGCTCGAGCGAGGTCTCGCTTTCCGCCAACCGGATGAAGTGGCTGTATGAGCGCGCGTTCAGACGGAGGACCGCCGCGCGTATGCTCAAGCTGTTGCACTGGCTGCAGGTCGGCGCCGGCGTCGCACTCCTGGCCGAAGCTCTCCAGGCTGAAATACGCCGGCTACCTCAAATCCCTCGCAAACGAAGCGGCTATGCAAGAAGCGAGAACGAGGGCTTCCGGTCCCCCGATTTGATCGGTACGATGCCGCCATAAAATCAGGGGGAGCGATGTCCGGGAAACAGGTTTCACGCCGCACACTATTGGCCGGAATGGCCTCAGCGCCATTCGTCCGCGGCGCGGGCGCCGAGGCCGCCTGGCCGAACCGTCCGGTGTCGACAATGGTGCCCTATCCGCCGGCCGGAGGCGCCGACACCACCGCGCGCATCCTCTACGCCAAGATCAGCACGATTTTGGGCCAGCAATTCGTCATCGAGAACCGCGGCGGGGCCGGCGGGACCATCGGCGAAGCCCTGATCGCGAAAGCATCCCCCGACGGCTATTCCATCCTGCATGACGGCACGGCCTATTCGATCAACGGCGCGCTCTATTCGAACCTCCCGTTCGACTACAACAGGGATTTCGAGCCGGTGGGCCTGGTGTCGCTGGTGCCGAATATCCTGGTGGTGACACCCTCGGTGCCGGTGAAGACGATGGCCGACGTCATCGCCTATGCCAAGGCCGCTCCGGGCGGCATCGACATGGCGTCCTCCGGCAACGGCACGCTGCAGCATCTGTCGCTCGAAGTGTTCCGTTTCATGACCGGGGTCAAGGTGAACCATGTGCCCTATCGCGGCGGAGGTGTCGCGCTCAACGACGTCATCGCAGGGCAAGTAAAATTCTTCTTCTCCAACGGATCCTCGGTGGTCGGCCTGATCCAGGGCGGCCAGGTCAAGGCCATCGCCCACACCGGCAAGGGCCGGCTGAAAAGCCTGCCCGATATTCCGCCGGTTTCGGACACCCTGCCCGGCTTCGAGGCCTATGAATGGAACGGCGTGTTCGTCCCGCATGGCACGCCGCCGGCCATTGTGCGCACCCTCAACGGCGCCATCAACGAAGCCATCCGCTCGCCCGACGTCAAGGAGCGCTTCGAGCAGCTCAACATCGACAGCCGGCAGAACACACCGGAAGAATTCCGCGACTTCGTCAGGGATCAGATGGAGCGCTGGAGCAAGGTGGTGAAGGAAGCCAACATCAAGCTGGGCTAGATCGTTGGCCCAAGGCGTACAAAAGCCGATATCTGGTGGCTGTTTCGCTACGGCGCAAACGCTGCTCGCCCGCGCCGACGAGGTGATCGAGTAGAAACACTATTTGCTGCCGTGCATGAGCCTGCCGGCGGAATTTTCACGTCCAACCTCATCGCGCTCCTGCCCTAATGCATCCCCAGCAGCCTCGGCAGGAACAGCGTCAGCTCGGGCCAATAGGTCACGATGACGAGGAACCCCAGCATGGTGAGCAGCCACGGCATCACAGCCACGGCGAGGTCGGTGATTCGCATACCCGCGATCATCGAGGCCACGTAAAGATTGAGACCGACAGGCGGATGGCAGAGGCCGACCTCCATGTTGACGTCGATCACGATGCCGAAATGAACGAGATCGATGCCGAGCCGCTTGGCGGCCGGTGCCAGGATCGGCGCCATGATCAGGATGATCGACGTCGGCTCCATGAAGTTGCCGGCAAGCAGCAAGAGGATGTTGACCATCAGCAGGAAGCCGACCCAGCCGAAATTCTGCGCCAGGATCCAGTCGGCGAGCGCGGCCGGAATATTCTCGTTGCTGAGCACGAATGAAAACAATACCGCATTGGTGACGATGTAGAGCAGCATCGCGCTGGTATTGGCGGCCCGCAGCAGCACCCGCGGCACGTCCTTCAGGCCCAGCGCCTTGTAGATATACACCGAGATGAAGAACGAATAGACCGCGGCCATCGCCGCGGCTTCGGTCGCGGTGAACAGGCCGCTATAGATGCCGCCGATGATGATGACGACCAGCATCAGGCCCCAGACGCTTTCGCGGAACGCGTGAACCGTCTCGCCCCAGGTGGCCTTGGGCATACGCGGATAATTTCGCCGTCTTGCCAGAAACCAGGTCACCACGCACAGCATGGCGGTCAGCAGCATGCCCGGCAACAATCCCGCCACGAACAGCGCGCCGATCGAAGTATTGGTGGAGACCGCATAGATGATCTTCGGGATCGAAGGCAGCATCAGGATGCCGAGCGAACCGGCCACCGTGATGATGCCGGCGCCGAACCGCATCGGATAGCCATGTCGCACCATTTCCGGCAGCACGATCGCCCCGACCGCGGCGACGGTCGCGACGCTCGAACCGCACACCAGCGCGAACATCGAACAAGCTATGATGCCGGCCAGTCCCAACCCGCCGTGCAGATGGCCTATCAGCGACGTCGCGAAATCGATCATCCGTCGGGCGACGCCGCCATGGGTCAGGAAATTGCCGGCCAGGATGAAGAACGGGATCGCCATGATCTCGAAGCTCTCGATGCCGGTGAACAGCTTCATCGACACCGCTTCGATGGGAACCGTGGTCAGCGTGAACAGGAACGTCATCACGGTCAGGCCGAGCGCGATCGAAACCGGAATGCCCGTCAGCATCAGCGAGATCAGCAGCGCGAAGATCGAGGCTGCGCGCACCGCCTGCGGCAGCACGATGATGCCGGCCTTCTCGCCGAGGCAGACCGTAAAGATCAGGATCGGCGTCAGGATCAGGATCAGTCCGAGCGGGCTGAAGCGGCGGTCGGCGGCGGGCTCATCATCGGCCGGCTGCGGATGCAGATCCGGCGCGTCTATTTCGATGCCTTCGACCTTGGCTTCGTTGTGGTGAGGCAGCTCGCCGGTCCAGTAATAGAACCACGTCACCTGCAGGAAGCGGAAGCACATCAGGCCGGAGCCGAGCGGGATCGCCAGATAGACGATCCACATCGGCGCTTCCAGATCGTTGGATTGCTGGCCGGTCCGGAACATCTCCTTGACGAACGAAGCGCCGAACGCCGCGATCATACCGGTGAAGATCGCTCCGCACAAAAGGCTGAACAGGATGACCTGCTTGCGGGCGTGTCCCGGCACCTTGTTGACGAGCAGGTCGACGCCGACATGGATGCCGGTGCGCACGCCGTAGGAGGCGCCGAACTTGGCCATCCAGATGAACATGTAGATGCAGAGTTCCTGCGCCCAGGAGAGGTCCAGGGAGGAAAGCCACAGATAGATGTCCTTGAAGAATCCGGGCAGCACCGGCACGCCGTGCGCCGCCGCCCATTTCGAGATGTCGATCGACAGGCCGGTTCCGTAACGATGCAGGACCGCCACGAAGATCAGCCCGGTCGCCGCCGCGATCAGGAACGCGATCAGCCACTCTTCCAGATGGTCGAGCGTCCGGTTGAACACCTTAAGCACGCATATCCCCCGCCTCAGACCCAAACGGCCGGGAGTGCAATCACCCCCGACCGTTCTTTTTCAATATACCAAGCGCCGCCGTCAGTTCATCTTGATGTCGAGTTCCTTGGCTAGGAGATCGAGCACCTCCTGCCCGACACGGCCCTTGGCCCAAGTATAGGTCGGGCGCATCGCGACCTGCCAGGCCTTGCGCTGATCGTCGGTCAGATAATGCAGCGTGGTCTTGCCGGTTTTCTTGATCGTGGCCAGCGCGTCCTCGTTTTCCTTCACCGCGATCGAGTTGGTGTAGTCGGTCGCATCGTCCATCGCCTTATCGAGCTGCTTGCGGATATCCGGCGGCAAGCCGTTCCAGAACTTCGAATTGACGATCACGGCATATTGCAGGTGGGCGTGGTAGGAGACCGTGATGTCCTTCTGCACTTCGTCGAACTTCTGCGTCAGGTAATTCGACGGTGTGTTCTCGCAGCCGTCGACCACGCCGGTCTGCAGCGCCTGGTAGACTTCCGAGAACGCCATGATCTGCGGAATCGATCCGAGATCGCGGAAATAACGGTCGGCGATCTTGGAACCGGAGATACGGATCTTCAGTCCCTGGAAGTCGGCCGGCATCAACAGCGGACGGTTGGCTGAGGCCATGTGAAAACCGTTGTCCCAGTAGGCGAGCCCGGTGATCCCCTTGGGCTCGAGTTTCTGGAACAACCATTTGCCGATCGGGCCTTTCATGGCCTTGCTGTAGGTGTCTTCATCCTTGAACAGCCAGGGCAGATCGAGCGCCTCGAACTCCTTGGCGCCGAGCGGCGCGAATTTCGCGGTCGAGGGCGCCAGCATCTGCACCGAGCCGAGTTGCAGCGCCTCGATCTCTTCCTTGTCCTTGTAGAGCGAGGAGTTCGGATAGACTTCGACCTTGACCTTGCCGTCGGTGTATTTCTCGGCGAGTTCCTTGAACTTCAGCGCCCCCTTGCCCTTCGGCGTATCGTTGGCCACGACATGGCTGAACTTGATGACGATCGGATCGGCGATCGCGGCACCTGGTGCAACGAGAACGGCGGCCGCGAGGCCCGCCAGAATGAAGCTGCGCATGAGTTCTTTTCCTCCCAAATAGCGCTGAAACCGGGTTTTTCTGGTTATCCAGCGGTCAGTAGTGTCAGCAAACCGTTGGGCGAACAACTAGACCTAAGCCGAATTGGCAGGGGCGGGCCGGCACGGAACGCCCGCTGTATAGGCAGATTTCCAGCCCTCCCGCAGCGCGGTCATTTGCCACAGACGTGGTGCGGCTCACGCCTTGAACGCCGTCAGGCCTTGCGCTGGGCCACCGTGAACAGGCGGCGGAACGGGAACAGCGTCTGGCCCGCCGCATTGCGCGGATAGGCCTTCGCGACACGCTCGCCATAGGCGGCTTCGAAAGCCGCCTTCTCGTCGCCCCCGAGGATATCGAGATAGCGCGTCAGCCAGGTGCCCTTGGTCCATTCCTTGACCGGGTTGTCGCCTTCCAGCACCTGCAGATATTCGGTTTCCCAGATGTCGATGTTCTGCGCATGCGGCGCCAGCAGGTCGTGATAGAATCCCGGTGGCTGGACTGGCGGCGGGGTGACGAGATGCTCGACCTTGCTGCGCCATGGCCCGTTCAACGCGGTCTCCCCGATCAGGAGGTGCGACGCCGCGCCGAAATTGCGCGGCATCTGCACCGCGAGAATGCCGCTGGCTGCGACCTTCTGCATCAGCGATGGAAACAGCTTTGCGTGATCGGGCAGCCAATGCAGCGCCGCATTGGAATAGATCACGTCATACGTGCGCGCCGGGTTCCAGCCCTTCAGATCCTGGTGCTGCCATTCGACTTCGGGCGCGGCGTTCTTGCCCGCCGCGACCATCTCGGCCGAACCCTCGACGCCGGTGACTTTGGCGTCCGGCCATCGCTCCTTGATCAGTCGGGTGACGTTGCCGGCGCCGGCGCCGAGATCGGCGACGCTTTTCACGGCGAAATCCGGAATCCGCATCAATAGATCGACCGCGGGCCGCAGCCGGTGGCCGGAGAATTTGAGATACTGCTGTGGATTCCATACCATCGCCAAAACCTTTTTGTTTTTCCTTTTGACGGCGGCAGGAGTACACCACTTGCCGAAGCGCTGGTAGACAAAATAAGCTCGACATGCGGGGGCATGTTGCTCACTTAGGGGAAGCCGCAGAACATGGACCTCGATCTCAAATCCAAAACCGCCCTCGTCAGTGGCGCCAGCATGGGCATCGGCCGCGCCATTGCCAAGGGGCTCGCGCTGGAAGGCGTGCGCGTCGTCGGCGTGGCGCGGCGCAAGGAATTGCTGGACACGCTGGCGCAGGAGGTCAAGTCCGCCGGCGGCGAGATCATTCCGCTGATCCAGGACATCATGCCGGACGACGCCGCAAAGAAACTTGCCGCCGCCGCGACCGCCGAACTCGGCCATGTCGACATCCTCGTCAATAATGCCGGCGGCAGCCGGCCGCTGCCGGTAGATGCGCCCGACAGCGCCTGGGACGAGGCCATCTCGCTGAACTTCACGCGCTATCGGCAAGTCACCCACGCGCTGCTGCCGCAAATGATGCAACGCAACTGGGGTCGCATCATCAACATCACCGGCAAGTCCGAGCCGGAGGGGCTGAACGCGGCGTTCGCGGCCAAGGCCGCGGTGCATGCCTGGGCCAAGGGCCTGTCGCGCGAGATCGGCGAGCACGGCATCACCGTCAACTGCATTCCGCCCGGCCGCATCATGAGCGAACAGATCCGGCGCAATTATCC
>Ga0209483_1002699_pt1 | contig 12150 bp, 15 predicted proteins | sample NGEPerA_FD_184508 | JGI IMG/M metagenome (GOLD analysis project Ga0209483, IMG submission 184508) | Arctic peat soil microbial communities from the Barrow Environmental Observatory site, Barrow, Alaska, USA - NGEE PermafrostL2-A... | ecosystem: Environmental > Terrestrial > Soil > Wetlands >... | reverse complement strand
CGTCCCCGTCGCCGCCGGCGCTGCGCTGCCGCGCATGCGTGCGGCGGCCCCGAGACCCGCGGGTGAGTTCTAATAGCGACTTCTACGAAGCGATTCCCCCGCGTGTGATTGAGTAGAGATTATGTGGCAGCGTTACTGATAACGGCAGCGTCCGTGCACTAAGAATGAGTGGGCGGTTTGCTGCGTCGTGGATACAAGAAGGTCCGAGATGTCAAAGACTCAAAGCGTACATCGACCGAGCATCAGAACACTGTGGCCGTGGGTCGTTGGGGCGCTACTACTGGGCTTTGCGGTGAGTATCTTGATGCCGCCACTCCTCCTCGTACTCATTGTCGCCCTCAGCGCCTGGAGTCTTGTGCGATGGGGCCATCAGACTTCGTCAAGTCGCATAGCTATTGCTATTGACCTCGGTCTCGGAATGGCCGCCGTGCTCTTTCTCGTCATCTGGATAGCGGGAAACATCTCGAGGTAGGTGGGCGATGCTGCGTGGTTTTCTCGCGCGGGGGGCGATTCCATCACAACCGCCTCAAGATGGCTTCTCGACACGGACCTCAAGTTTGAGGTCATCAGAGCCACAAATTTGAAGAACGCTTGACACCCCACTTCCGAGGCTGTGTAGCCAATCATGTAGCCAGGGAAGGAAATTCGAGAGGACATCGGCGGACGTTGGCGGATCCACGGAAGTCTCTGACCAGGACACGCGGACAACGACGGACGCGCGCGTACTATCTGGCTCGAATCCCAAGGTGCCGGGATCGAGACCCGGACGACCCACCAGGAGTTTTGGAGCATTTTCGTGCCCGAAGTCCAAAACATTATCCCCTGCTTACGGCGAGCAGGCCTCAAATTGGGCCTCCAATATTCGGACAACGTCCTGGACATACTTGAGAGCGAAAACACGGTGTCGGAGAGGATTTAGTCTCCAACTTTCCCGTCGCGATTCCATCTTCTCTTTCATGGTGTCTACCAAAACGGGATCATGTCCCCTGAACCACCGGGTCTGACTTGAGTTCTGATGCTCACTTTAGAAATTGGTACTTTGTGCGATAGGCATCGATGTAAGTCTCGTCTTGGCAGACACAGATGCCACGTGGATCCTTTCCAATCGGCTGAGTCGGGAACTGTGTGAAAGAGCCCATCAGGTTGATCCTTGTTGCTTCAGAATGAGTTGGTCCGTGACCAAGACCGTCAGCAACCAACCGACTCGCGAGACCTATGCCGGCAAGCGCTGATTGATGAGCCAGAGGCACGTGGACATCATGGGTAGGCATTCCCACTCGATCGAGGGGTAGGACTGCGCCCCCGCAAATACCCTCCGAGTACAGCTCCCGCAACGTCCGGTTACTAAATAACAATAAATCGTCCTCGGGAACATGGAGATTGCTCGCCGCCAGCTTTAGCATCTCGGGCGGCGCCGGAGCATTGTCATAAAGCAATTGACGGATCGACAACTCATGTTCTTCACCGAGCCCGAGAGCGCGAGCGATAATTCTGTCTTCACTTGGAAGTCGATCCTTAGGCAGGTAGAGGCAACTGAGACATGCGCCATTTTCATAGAAACTGGGATGCACGGAAACCCCTAGGTCACCGGGTTGTGTCCAAGCGTTGGCGATCCAACGAGGAAGAGATGATTGGACGGCGCGACGGTCCTTGGCGCTGTCGAGCGCAACCAGAACTCGATCCCACGAGTACCCGTTATCCTCGACGAACTTCGCCCAATCGTACTTGTGAGACTCTGGTACCAGGGAGCCTGAGAAATAAGCGGTCGCGACGTCGAGCTTGTGCTCTCCATCAGAGGACCGATCGGTGAGAACATACCTTTGAAGATTGCTCAACTCAACGTGTTGAGGATCAACTAAATGAATCGTCCCCTTTCCGGGGCATCTGCCAAGCGCCCAAGCTGCGCCGTTGCCGATGGCACCCAATCCAACTAAAACGCAACCTTTATTGAGAACCACATCACAGGCGACATCTTTGCTCGTCGGTCCTGGCTCTAAGTGGAATCCAGAGAATACGAGCGACTGATCCAACGTATCCTTGGATCCGAGCATCACGACACGAAAGAGATTCGCAGCGCCGAGGCACGCAGCAATGCCTGCGCCAAATGGATTCAGGCTGTCGCCGACCTTCATGGGCTCGGTTGTACTCACAGTTGCGTCCCAGCCATCGCTCCCAATTGAAATTGTGAGGGCAGCAGCACGCGGGGCATCGATGCCTACAGCCACACCAATCTGAGGAGTGTCCTCATGGATTTCAATTTCCGGATTGATGCTTCGAGCTAGCTCCACCCACCTGGTTATGTCCGCACTGGACTGGAACGAAATTCTTGGATAAAAGCGCCCGAGCAGACGAACGAGCATGTCAGTTGCAGCTAGGCCTTCGGGATTCCGCTGCGCATCATTGCCAATCATCACGCCAACGTCGCATTGATCCAGTCGTTCACGTATCGCCGTTTCGTCGAATCCGGCAACGACTTGTGACGCAGCAACGGCAGACTTGCGAAAGTAGTCGGCCAATGCCATCAGTCGTCGACCACGCAAATAGCTTCATCGAGCTTCCTTCGCGGAATCTTCTTCCATCCGGAACGTTGCAGTCGATAGGCAGCGGTCCCAGTGGTTAGAACGCCACGAGTTGCAAAGTCTGGCGCGACAATCGAGAGACCACCAAGAGCCGTCACGATAGGGAATCCGCTGTCAGTGCGAGAGTGATACGCCCCTTGAGGGTGTGCGTGAATCTGTACGGCGAGAGTCTCGCCACTTTCATAAAGCGCTGCATTGAGATGGTGTAATGCAGGACCCTCGACTCGAACGAGAAGACCGTCAGGCGTCTTGTATGACTTCTGCTCTGGAATGTGGACTGTCACAATCAGAAGAGTCTTTTCATCGCGATCCAACAATCCGCTCCAAAGAACAAAGCGCTCGTATCCTTCTTCTCCCGCCTCCCTGATCGCAGTCTCGGTCGAATTCAGGATTGGACGGGGAACTTTAAATGAGATGACTTGGTCGAGCCTCATGTGGGTGGCTCACCGAACTGAAGACCGACCTCGAACCTGAAAGTGACATTAAAGTCCTGAATTGGAGCGACTCCATAACGATGGATAACCTCCAAAATCCGGACTAGACGCCCCGCGCCACTTGACCGATGTAGCTCCCACGAGTCACCACTGTGCCCCGGGTGCTCGTGATACTCCTTCACGCCGGCGATACACAGGAATGGGATATCGTCCGGATGATGAAACTGCATTAGCGGTTGTGCCTGACGGAATTGGAGACCCGCGTTCGGCGGAAGTCCCGGCAACTGCATTTGCTGCATGGGAAGCCCCCTCAGTAGCTGAGTGGGCAACTGAGATCCCGTGAACGGTTCACGGCTAAAGGGGTCGACCAGGCGAACAGATGGCGGCAACGTGTCATAGTTCGAGTAATCGAGAAGTACACCCAAGACGAGTGGAGACGGCTTGATATTGCATGCCGCCATCACTGCGAAAATAAAGGGGAATTGTGCCTCGACCAGAAACCAACCGCGACGTTCATATTCGCGAGACAGAACTCGGTACTCGTTAACTTCGCGGTCGAACTTGGTCGTAGACACGTACGGATCTGTGAATTGTGTAGACACAAAAACTCAGCCGCCCACGCCGGCCTTCAGATTGAGGAACAGTCGCACATCAGCTGGAAACTGGAAGTCCTCGATTTTCTTCGCAACGTCGAGTTCCATTCCCGCAGCGTCTCGGAGCTCCCAGTTCTCGGGCGGTTGGCCCGTGTTCCCAGTCTGCTCAAGCGCAATCGGAATGACGGTCCGGAGTTGAGCCTCTGGATTTGCCTCGACGATTGTGGGCTGGCCGTTCACCACGACAGTGATTGCAATCTTCGCCATGCTTAACCTCCTTACAGAAACTATCCTATCATACTTCACTAAGTTTCGTGAAGTTTGTAAAGTAAGTCATTTGGATGCGGATAGAATGAACGATTATCAGCGAGCTACTTGAGGAGTCTCATGCCAGTCACATTTCCAAGTCGGAGTGTCATGTCGCTTGGCATGAGGGGCGTGCTTGAGGACGTCGGACGGGCTGCGGCGCTGCGCGACACAATGCTGCCACCAACGGCATTTCAATCCCCTAGAACCTTGGTGATCAACTTAGAAGGGGTGTCACCGACGGCATCGGCCCTACGCGAGGTTGTCGTGCCTCTCGGCCAGCGAATCAAGGGTGGCACCTACGGCCAAGTGCGACTGGTGATAGCAGTAAGGGATGAAGGTGTTGCTGAGATCATCGACCTCTTGGCTCTGCATTACGAGTTGCCACTCTTCCTAGCGCGGTCTACCGCAAGTGAAGATGTCACTCGGGCACGTCCCGCGGGAAGCCTAACTAACACCGAACGGGGAACCCTCAACGACCTAATTCGCGCCGGTGGATGGTCGACTGTTTCCGCGATGTCCGCAAGAATCGGACTAGAGAGTTCCGCCGCTACCAACCGCCTGGTCGGTCTGGAGCGCAAGGGATACCTGTATCGAATGACCCGAAATCGGCGAGCCGGCGACATTTTCGTTGATCCGCGGGCCGATATGCAGACTCTTCCGTTCGACGAACTTGGCAACGAGGGTTTGAGATCGGTTCTCATTGATCACGGCGTGACCGTAGATCCTTACGACCGAACCCCAGTTGATCTAGAGGGCGATGCGGCAGAGCGCGCTGCCGAGATTATCCAACGACGACGCGGTTCTAGCTCGTAGGAGATGCGTGGTCGGATGGCGTCCAGCGCGTGATGACGAGCACGATCAAGACTCTCTCGCTCGATTCTGTTGCTGGAACAGCGACCCCGAGTGCTGGTGGACTCTTGAAGTCGAAAATCACATAAGGGGGTTCGTGCTTAGCAACTCCGAGAACGTTGTGTTGTTCGAGGATGAAGGAGAGTTGCTAGCGGTTTCTGCGTTCGGGCGAACAACGATAGGTATTCCACTCGTCGACCCAAGACATCAACCGTGCTGGCATGTTGATCTTATTGCCGTCACATTGGAAAGGCAGTCTCGGGGTCTCTCAAGAGAAGTTTTCGCTGGAACGTTTGAAAGGATGCGCGAGTTAGATCCGCAACGCTTTCTCATTACCGGATTCATTCACGAAGATAACTCGGCGAGCTTGAACGCGGCGCGTAAATTCGGAATTATTCCATTCACTCCAGTGGGAGATGGGTACTGGCGCGTCCTTGGCGAGGTCCCGCCGCACAATTTATGAAGTTGAAAATGACTTAGTCCGGGAAACCTGTCGCGATTCAAGAGGAGGCTTCTCCGTGACTTCAAATTGTGACAAGGAAAACCCGAACTGTAGTCTGAACGTCGGCGATCTCGTGGATTGGAAGCACAGTGAATATCCTCCGAGCGAACAAGCCCGCTTCTGGCACGGACAAATCGTGGATCGGTGGAACACGGACCGCGAGGGCACTGGTTTGTTGTCCGTTGGGACATCAGTAATAAGCGGGGAACATACCACGGTCCCCGAGAGGACATAGATCATGATTTCGTTCCCCACTCCCCCCACTATTGGCAGGAGCAGTGTCAAGAGTTGAGACGTTGTAGCGAGATTCCTCGACTTCATCCAAGAGAAAACGAACTGCCGCCGCATCCCTAAAGGGCTTCAGTCGCCGTCTTGCCCTACACGGACGGTGGCGTCATCAATGATCGGTCGACACGAGATCACCCTGCTCGGAGGCCACCGTTCGAATTTAGAAGCTGGCCATTCAACCACCCGCCTTCCTCCGAACACAGGAACGACACTAGGTTGGCGGAGTCCACGGGCGTTCCGATACGACCTAGAGGGGTCTCTCTTTCCACTTGTGACTTAAGATCTAGAGTCATCCAACCAGTATCCGCGGGGCCGGGATTGATGACGTTCGCCGTTATCCCGAGCCTTGCGAACTCTTGCGACGCCGCAATGGTGATGCGATCGAGTGCCCCTTTGCTGGCCCCGTACGGTACGTTTCCGACGGTGTGATCGCTGGTGAACGCGATGATGCGGCCTCTCCCAGTAGCAGACGTATACCGAATACCGAACTCTCGAATGAGGAGCCACGTCGCTCTCGCATTCACCGCAAAGTGGCGATCGAAACTCTCAATCGTCGTATCGAGGATTCCAGAATTCACGGACTCGCAGTGACACATTACGAGGGCCGATAGTGTTCCCAATCTTGCCTCGATGATGTCAAATAGTTGAGGCACGACCTCTGGGTTCTCAAGGTCGGACTCAATAGGCAGCCCGCGAGCACCCAGCTTCGCAAGATGTTCTTCCAATTCAGGCGCGATGTTATCCTCATTGCCGGGAAATGTCCTCTTGTCATAGGGACTCCAATAACTGGTGGCAACGTCGTAGCCATCTCGAGCAAGTTGCTCAGCCACCGCAAAACCAATTCCGTTACGACGGCCGACGCCACTTACGAGCGCCACGGGTCTCACATTCTTCGAGTTACTCAAATCGGTCACCCGAACATTATGGGCTTGTCACAGGAGACCTGGATACTTGTGACTGAGCGGCCACTTATGGCCCTCAATGAAAGGTGATCCTCATGAGCAAAGTTCCCGCGTATCACACCAGTGTCCCCGAGTACGGTGGAGAACGGAACGTTTACCACGACCAAAGCCAATGCCCCGCCGGGCTTCGCATTAAGCCCAACCACCGAACGGCAGGAACGGCTAATCGACCCAAATGTGACGACTGCAAGAAGCTGGGTCAATAGTCCAATTCGCATCCCAATCTCCTTCGCGAACTGAGATGGCAATGCCGTCCGAGGGTCTCGGCTGTCGACTCAATCCTCGGCGTTTAATGTTGGAGCCCGACGTCGTTCAGACTGCTCGACAAAGTGTGCCGACGAGTACTAACTGCTGTAGTTCCGGCCGAGACGGTAACGATAACGCGGACCTTCAACAAAACAGGGACTGGATGTAACTACTTCGCGAATTTTTTTGATAGTGGGCGCTGGGGACGACCCAATGCGCAAACCAATCCTTTCTTGAATTTCTCGAGCAAGAAGTCGTTCGTCTCCGCACTCAGCCAAGACCTCGGCAAAGCGACATTCAAGCCGCTCATCTTCTGGAACGTTGGCGACCGCAGCAGACAACACTTCGATTGCGCGAGATGCGAGTTCCGCCTGTTGAAGTAGAAACTTTCCAACGGGCTTAAGCGCATTCATCACTTTGTCACGGCGTTCTTTTCCAATGAAGTACCACGCCGCTCCTCCGACTACCGCGAGCTTCGGTACCCATCGCGGAATCTGCAAGAGCGCTGCCGCTCTGTTGGTTGCGCCATCGACCACCACAACTATGGCAGCGCCAACGTACGACATTCCATTCATCGTCGACTCACTCAAATCAAGGTCACGTCCAGCTGTGAGCACAGCTAGAAACTGCGCGGGCGGAGGTGCGAGTCGTGGTTTCCAAAGGGAATGGTCGCGCGCGTAAATTATTGGATGCAGCCGAGAGAGCAGGACGGCGAGTTGCGCAGTGGGCGCATCACTTGGATCGATTTTTCGCACCTGCTGAACTGAGGGTTCCTCTTCGAACATTCCGGAGACGTCGACAAAGGTGATGTCGCTGAGGAAGTTGGCTTGGAAAAACCTTTCGAAGGCTTCTGGCTGTCGCGGCCACTGCTCATTTTTGGATTGTTCGGCGAGTTTGTCCCACTTGTGGCGGTGGCCATACTCGTCGGGCTGATAAAGCTCTTGAAGCACATGGCTAGATGCGAAGCAGCGATCACGTCTTAATGGCGGTCCGCCAAGCAAGAACAAGCTGGCGCCTGTGCGAACGCCTTCTTTGACCTGGTTCAAAAGGTGGTCAGTGTCCAGGATGACCGTGCGAGTTGAACCAAGATAAATACTGTGGCTCAGCCGCGGGATGGCGGGCAGCTGGTTAGGAATTCCTGGTTCGGTCATCACTTACAGTATCGGCCACAATTCGAATTATGTAAATCGTTCGGCTGGACTAACCCAGCGCTTCAAACGGGTGGTGTCGGAGAGCAGATTCCACAAACACCGAGTTGAGACTTTGGAAGTGGAGATCGTAGGTTTTTCCCTCAGGATTGAGGGTCCGGATCATTCCTCCGGATCTACGAATGGCGAAAGGTGACGGTGAACGAATTGATTGGGGCGCCAACCTCGAAACAGACGTTCAACGAGTAACTGATCGAAACCGGTAAGTACCGCCGTTGTGATCGTCGCAGCGATGAGAGGCTCTCCCGTAACAGCCATAGTTGTTCCTCCTGCAAGCAGTAATACCCAGCGAAGTGACTTTGTAGGAACAGATTCAATCCAAGAAATGCGGTCGATTTCAGCCACGTAATCAGCTAGCAAAATTGCATCGTTAGCCCGTCCGGAAATCCAATTTTTGAATTGAGCGGCTGCCGCTAACAGGTCAAGCACTTCTCCAAATGTTCGCCGCCCGCTGTTCACCGCGTCGCTGATATTTCTACCTTCCAGCGTTGTTGATGTCAGAGTCGAAATTTGTTGTTCATTGTGTACCGAACGCGCAAGCACCGGATTTAATTGCGCTTCGAGAATCATCTCCGATTCTGAGTCCGACTTGAGATCGGCATCGTAGATCGACGACCAACTAAGTACTTCACGCGCCTTGGCGAGCTTCACCAGTAGTTGAGCCATCTTGCTTTCAGGAGATTCCGTGGCAGCCCCATTCGTTGAACCGACACGCAACTTTTCGAATTCAATGTTGCTGTCAACTACGTAAAACTCTCCGGACTTCCTTACGTAAAATTCAACGTCAGTTTGTGGCGGACCGGTCTTCGTTAGGCCGCGCAGTATGGTCGGCACCACCCTTTCTAAAAACTTGCTGTTTTCAATGTCCGCTTTAACTGCATCGATTGCCCTAGCGTCAATGTTCGATTTTTCGAAATATCTCGATATCGCTCTTCGTCGGCTTTGAGCCCGATCAAGCGATAGGCCAGTCAACTGAAATGCCTTGTCTAGTAAATCTGGAAATTGAATTGAGGGAATCGAAATCGCCACGGGTCGGTGCAATTCGTTCTCCGTGCCCGTATTCTCCGTGTGAATCGCCATCATCGACTTTACGTACGTGACTTCAAGAAAACCTTGCGAGAGGGCACGTAGTAGATCGTTGTAAGGAATGTCTCGAATGAGTTGATTAAGTCCCGCTTCGTCGACAATCACTCTCACGTTTCCGTAGTACAACATCGACTCCGCGATTTCGCCGATATTCAGAGGCCTCGCGGCGTCGAGTGTTGTGTCCCGGGTGATGCAGATTCGCTCAAGCACGAGGTATCCGCAACATTTGAGTGTTATTCCTTCGGAAGTCGAACCGAGATCGGAGCCATATCAGAGTGTCGCACAGGGTCTCAGTGCTCGCCTGCGCCGTAGCACCCTCTACCCCGTCGATGTGCAAGCACGACTAGTAAAGAGGTTCCAACATATTCCGGACCTTTGCATCCTGCATTTTGGGAATCCCATTCGCTTTTACTTTCCGACCGTGCCTTCTCTGGGCTTAGGTTTGTTACGATAACCCAAACCAGGGACTGTAATTGAGCGCAAATTTTGGTGGTGAAGATCCAGTCTTCGTAAGTAAATTAATCACGCTTATGCAAGATCTTGATGCAATGGCCGCTCATGAGCGGCTGGGCAATAACGATGCAGCGAGGAACTGCGCTGATGCAGCCGCTGCACTCAGACAATGGCTCAATGACCTGGGACTTGGACCGAAAGTGGCGCCGTTGAAGTAGGGGTGTGTTCCCTGCCAAAGGATGATTGGAGTGTCAGATATGACAACAAGCGAATCAAGTTCGAAGGCCGCCAAGGGTCATACGGGGAGCAGTATCTCTGTTCCAACTACGAATCAATCGAAATTGATCGTAGTGTTCGCCGTTTTCACGATCGTCGCCAGCATCGCATTAACATTGGCTCTCGCGTTTCATTACCCAACCGCTTCAGACACGACATCTGTGCTTGGCGTCGTCGCACCAATATTCACTGCGGTGATCGGAGTAATTGTTGGAGGCGGTGCTGGACTCGCCACCGGTTCGGCAGGCAAGAAAGCAGTGCAGGACGATCTCGATGACTCCACGGCCAAGGTACAAACGGCGAGAAGTGAGTTGGAAGTACTGGACTCCGCTGTTACGAAGGTCTTCGGAACGATCAAACAAAGCCTGACAAGCCGACAGGGAAGTCTAAAACTCTATGCCACGCTGGCCCCTGACGGTGAGCCGGTCGCAGACCTTGAAGAACTGGACACAATCACTTCGTCCATCGCGCACCTAAAAGGAACACTGGAGTAACTCCTCCAGGCCGCCGAAGCTGTCAGATAGGCCTCATTTTAGGCCTCATATTTCCGCAACACCACGAGACCAGACCGACACAGAACAACACAATTCCGTGAAAACAAACGACTCAATAGACGAGACCGACACCACGCAACACTTTGCAAGTTCCTTTTAATCCTCAGGCGCTGGGATCGAGACCCAGGCGGCCCACTGAGTAGATGTGAACGTTCACGCTCGTAGACCCCAACGGTCGCCGTTCATGTGAAGGAAATTGGAATTCTTCGACCTTCTTCAAGATTGTGAGTCATGGTCTCACAACGGTCGCGATGAGCCTGGAGCGGTGCGATAGGCCTCATTTCAGGCCTCGCATTTTGGGAATTCCTTCGAACCCGGATCGATTGGTGCCATGACAGGTGAACCCGCGTCGCCCCAATACTAGATTTCTCCTATTTGGGCATATACAGACACATTCAGCACACATGGCTTCAAACCCACCCATCAGCCTTGCCTCGCGCGAAAGACTCAAATCTGCGGCATGAGGCGAATCATGTATTCATCGAACAATGGAACCGTGAATTCTATGAGGCCCCTTCTGGGCGAGAAACACATGGCCCGCCGGATCAAAGCGTCGCGCGTCGGACCTAACGCATTCGTGGTCTTTCCAAGGATTTTGGCGACGTCCGCAGAGTTCACCGGGCCTCGACCCAATTCGGCCATTGCTCGCAAGTATGCGCGCTCGGATTCATTGGTCTTGCCGATACGAACGCGAAAGAATCCGTCGTCAAGTTGAGCGATGGCGAGGGGCATGCTCCTTTCGACGTCGTCGAGTGTGATGCGGTCGGGTCCATCAGCAAGGTTCCATGCCGCTTTTCCAAACTCCTGGATGAAATAGGGGAAACCTCTACTCGCTTCTCGCGTTCGAGCGAGGGCGCCCTCTTCCCACGTGACGCCCTCGTCGAGCGCCGGGATCGTCAGGGCAGAACTCGCCAACTCGTCGCTCAAGGAACCAATGGTCGAAAACTCGAAGAGGCGCTCGGCGTACGTCTTCACGTCCCCGGTGAGCGCAGCCAGTGAAGGAAGCCCGGCCCCCGCGACGGTGATTGGAAGATTGAGCTGTGATGCGCGGTGAAGTCCGGTGATCAACGCGGTCAGCGTCGCGTAATCCACGTAGTGGAGTTCGTCAATGGTGATCAGTACGCCCGTGTCATACGCTCGAGCGACCTCGCCCACTTCGACGAAAAGTGCCGCCAGGTCACTCGAGAGATTCCCCGAATCGGCGGGACCCGCGATGGCATCGACGTCGATGCTGATTTCAAGGCCGTCGGGAAGTTTCAAGCTGAATGCTTTGAGTATGCCGAGTGCTCGACGAACTCGCTCACCGATGCGGCGCTTTGCGTCCATGGCGAGCAGCACGCGCCGGAACGCGCCCACCAACTCCGGAGCGAGAACGCCGTCTTCGGACACCTCGATGTGTTCGTGAAAATACTCTCGACTCTCGGCCAGGGTTTCGAATTCGACAAGGAGAACCGTCTTGCCCACGCCGCGTAGACCCGTCAGCATCTGGCTGCGACCGTCTCGCCCAAGCAGCAATCGCTGAAGAGCGACGTCCATCGCATCAATCTCGCGATCCCTGCCAACCAGGGCTGGTGGTCGAGAACCGGCTCCCGGGCTATAGGGGTTTTCCACCGGATTCACTTTCCGAATCTACCCCAATATATCCATTAATAGCGGAATTCCTATATACGGCTCCTGGACCCTCAGCCGTCTGGTGGAGCGCGAAATGCTGGGCCTAACAGCGTGTGTCCTATTTGGACCCACCGGTTCGCCTTGACCAACTGAGCGAAGTGACTCAGCGGTGCTTGCTCACCGTCCGACTTCTCAGACGA
>Ga0209483_1002697_pt1 | contig 12152 bp, 8 predicted proteins | sample NGEPerA_FD_184508 | JGI IMG/M metagenome (GOLD analysis project Ga0209483, IMG submission 184508) | Arctic peat soil microbial communities from the Barrow Environmental Observatory site, Barrow, Alaska, USA - NGEE PermafrostL2-A... | ecosystem: Environmental > Terrestrial > Soil > Wetlands > Peat... | reverse complement strand
AGTACACCGAAGTCGATGCGTGAGCCACCAGACGAGCACGACTCGATCTCCAGGCCGGGGTGCCGGTCGCGCAGTTGCGCCATCAGCCGGTAAGTCGCGAGCGTCTGATCGTGGATGGCCGGCCTGCCAACTCGCGGGCCGCCGCGATGCACCGGATCGGCGATGTCGCGATTGTGATCCCACTTGATGTAGCTGATGCCGTACTCGCCAACTAGCAGCGACAACCTCTCGAGCAGATAGGCGAACGCGTCTGGTTGGGAGACATCGAGCACCTGCTGACCGCGAAATGGCGGCGGCATCCGGCCGGGCGTGCCGATCACCCATTCCGGATGTTCGCGGGCAACGTCGGAGTCAAGGTTGACCATCTCCGGTTCGAACCAGAGCCCGAACTCCATGCCACGCGACCGCACGTATTCGGCGATCGCGCCAAGACCGTCGGGCCAAACTTCCGACGACACGAACCAATCACCCAGGCCGGCGCGGTCGTCGCGACGCGACCCGAACCATCCGTCGTCGATGACGAACCGCTCGACGCCGATCTGCGACGCGACGTCGGCGAGGGTCGCTAGCCGGTCGAACGAATGATCGAAATACACGGCTTCCCATGTGTTGAGCACGATGGGTCGGGGCCGCTGCGGATGGCTCGGTCGATTGCGCAGCATGGCGTGCAGACGTCGGGAGGCGCCGTCGATACCCCCACCGGAGTAGACGCCATAGACCCACGGCGTGGTGATCGATTCGCCGGGACCGAGGATTACCTCACCGGCCGCGAGGATCTCCCCCGCTCCGAGCAGCACCGGGCCGGTGTTCAGCCGCTGCGCGAGGTAGCGCTGGTCACCCGACCAGCCAAGATGAATGCCCCACACCTGACCGTCGCGATAGTCGAACCCCTCGGTACCGACCATCAACAGCAGCGGTGAATCAGGACCCGTGCGGCCGCGCCGTTGCTCGCGCAACCAGGTGCCCTGGTGCAGCGGTTGCCGCTGAGACTGCGCCTCGTTCGACCATCTGCCCGCATGGTCGTAGACCTCGGCGACGTGCTCCGATACCGGCAGCAGCGTGAGCAGATCATCAACGACATAAGAAGCAAGGTCGGACGACGCGGTGCTGGTCAATGTCTGCCGGTGCCGCAGCACACCTTCTACGGTCAGGACGAACTCACCGTCGAGGTGCAAGGCAGCCGCGTCATCGACTCCGCGATAGCGCAACGCCTGCGCCTGCCCGTCGTCGGATTCGATGATCTCCACGCCCGCTTGCACAAACAAGGGTTGCGTCGCAGTTCCGTCCCGATGACCCGTCAAGCCCGGCCAGCCCGACCAACCCTGCGCGCGAGTCGGTGACACCGTGAGCGGCACGTCGGCGTTGTGCGTGCTGTCGTCAATCGGAAAGAACGCCGCCGCAGGCAACACTGCGATGTCGGCCGCACTCAGAACGCCGAGGTCGGCGCCCCAGTGCACGATGCGTGGCAGGTGCGGACCACCAACATCGAAAACCACCATGACGCCGTCGCGGCGAAGCGTGACCCAGCTTGGGGCCACAGTCGGATCGGTCAACAGCTCAGCCCTTAGACGAACCGAGCGACAGACCCGCGATGAATTGCTTTTGCAAGAGTACGTACACAACAAGCGTCGGCACCGCCGTGATGAGCGCACCGGCGGCCAGCAGGTTCTGATTGATGAAGTACTGGCCCTGCAGGTTGGCCAGCGCCGAAGTGATCGGTCGCTTGTTACCCGAAGAGATCAACGTGATCGCCCAGAAGAAATCGTTGTAAATCCACGTCGTCAACAACGTGGCGAGCGCCGCCAACGCCGGACGACACAGCGGCAGCGTTAGCTTCCAGTAGCGCGTCCAAACCGATGCGCCGTCGACGAGTGCCGCTTCGGTGATTTCAGTCGGAATCGTCTTCATGTAGTTGCTCAACACGAAAACGCAGAATCCCAGCTGGAACGCGGTATTCACCACGATCAGCCCGGCGTAGGAGTTGTAGAGCAGCCCACTGCTGCTGATGAAGTGCGGCACGTGAATCGTCAGGTAGATGCGATAGAGCGGCGTGATGATCACCTGCGGCGGGAGCAGGTTGGCCGACACGAAAATGATCAATAGTGGGATGTTGAACCAGAAGCTAAAGCGCGACAACACATAGGCGACACAGGAGGCAAAGCCGAGGGTAAGCACCACCGCAGGAAAGGTGATGATGACCGAATTCCAGAAGTAATGGACGACATCGGCTTCCTTCCAAGCGGTCGTAAAGTTCGAGAAAGTCAGATGGTGCGGCAGCGAAAGGTAACCGTATTTCGCCGTCTCCCCATACGGCCGCAGCGATGTGTACATCGCCCAGAGCAGCGGCGTGGTCCACAGCACGGTCAGGATGATCAGGAACACGTGCGAGCCGACGTGCTTGCGCTCGGCCTTGCGGCGAGGAGCGACGACAGTTGTGGGCATCAACTGGCCTGCGGACGCGGTGACTGTCATCGGCGCTTCTCCTGACGCAACTGCTGGACGAGGAAGGTGATGATCGGTACCAGCGCGATGACGAGCAACACGACACCCAAGGACGATCCGAAGCCGATCCGGCTTTGTTGCCCCAAGATGTTGCGGGTGACCAGCACCGACAACAGCTCGAGACCGTTCGTGCCGCCGTTCGTGATGTAGACGAGGTCGAACGCGCGCAACGACTCGATGACGGTAATGACAATGATGACGACGTTAATCGGGCGCAAGACAGGAAACACGACGTGCCAAAACGTCTGCCACGGACTCGCGCCATCGACCGTCGCCGCCTCACGCAGCGTCGGGTCAACGGCCTTCAGCCCGGCCAAATAGAGCACCATGACGTACCCGACCTGGCGCCAGGACGCTTCGACCAGAACAGCCCAGATGTTCAGCTTCGGATTTCCGAGCCAGTCGATGAAGTTGGTCTGACCGTTGCGGCCGATCAAGCTGTTGATCAAACCGTAGTTGTTGGAGTACATGAGCTCCCAGATGATGCCGATCAGCGCAAGCGACAGCATGACCGGCAAGAAGAGCAGGCTCTGATAGATGCGACTCCCGCGAATCTTCTGATCGAGCAGCACCGCGATCAAGATCCCGAGCGGAGTGGCGAAGCAAATGAAGACGACGAGCCAGAGCACGTTGTGCTCGAGCGCGGGAACGAACGGTGGGTAGTTCGTCGCGATCTGGTGATAGTTCTGAATGCCGTCAGCACGGATCGCCTTGAGGCCGCCGATGCCGCTCCACGTGGTAAACGACAGGAACACCGTCGCAATCGCCGGGAACCACACAAAGAACAGGACGATGGCCAACGGGATGAAAACCATCAGCGACAAGACCACCTTGTCGCCGGCCGACAACATGCGAACTCCTCGCCGGCGGCGCTTGCGCACCGCCGGCGAGGAGCCGATCGCTTGAGTAGCTGCGACCATCAGCTGGTGAACACCGTCTTTGCCTGCCCCTCAAGGGCCTTGAGTTGCGACGCGACCGCACCTGGGTCGTTGAAGAAGCTCTGGATCATTGCCGCAACCGTGTTGTCTGCGAAGTCGGGGTTCGTGTCGCGGTCGAGGAACTGAGCGATGTTCTTCGAGGCCTTGATCAGTTCGACCGACTTCTGCTGGATCGGGTTGTAAGTGCTGGTGTCGGCGTTCGTCGCCGCTGCGATGTCACTTGGGTCGGTCTTGCCGTACAGCGCCTCCGCTTGAGCTGTCCCGATGTACTCGAGGAGCGCGGTAGCGCCGGCCTGGTTCTTGACCTTCTTGCTCATCATGAACCCATCGATCGGGGCGTCGATGGAGTCCTGAGCGTTGGCCGGGTCAATCGCCGGGTACGGGAAGAAGTCGAGGTCGGCGAGGTCGGGCGCTGCAGTGAATTGCTGTGCGACAAATGAGCCCAGGAGGTACATGCCGGCCTGCTTGTTGAGCAGCGTCTTTGCGGCGTCCTGCCAGATGCGCCCGTTGGCGCCCGCCTGCTGGTAGGGCAGGATCTCGGTCCACTGCTTGAACACGGCAAGCACCTTCGGGTCGTCCCAGCCGACCTTGTGCGCCATCAGATCCATGTGGAACTGGAACCCGTTCAGGCGCATGTTGATGATATCGAAGGTGCCCAGGGCTGGCCAGCCATCCTTTTGACCCATGGCCATCGGCACGAGGCCGTCCTTCTGCATCTGCTTTTGCAGTGCGACGAACGCGTCCCACGTCGTGGGGATCGTGTAGCCCTTGGCCGCCCAGACGCTCTTGCGGTAGAAGACCGCCCATGGGTAGTTGTACAGCGGCACGAAGTAGTAGTGCCCGTCATCGCCCTTCGATGCGGCCTTGAACGCGTCGGAGAAGTTCGCGCCGATCTTGTCCCACACGTCGTCGATCGGGGTGGCGAGACCCTGCGAGGCGAAGAACCGCATGCGGAAGCCGGCGAACCAGGTGAAGAGGTCGTCAGGCGTGCCCTGCAGATAGTTGTTGATGTTGTTCTGGAAGGTGTTGTGGTCGACCGTGTTGATGGTGACCTTGGCGTTCGGGTTGGCCGACGTGAAGCCGCCGATCATCGCGGCAAACGCCGCCTTGGGCACCGCGTCGGAGTAGTTCGACCCGAACGAGATCGTGCCAGTCGCAGCCCCGCCGCCGCCACCGGCAGCCGACGAGGGTGCGGCAGCAGCGCTGGACGGCGCAGCAGCGGCGCTCGAGGGCGCGGCGGCAGCCGAGGTAGTCGCGGCCGGCGCGGCCGAACTGGGCGTGCTCGTGGTCTTTTTGCTACTGCTGCACGCTTCAAGGAGCGCGCCGGGGACGACGGCAAGACCGGCAGCTCCGGCCAGACCCTTGAGTACGGATCGACGACTCAGTGGCGACTGCGCGCCGGGAGTACCGGACTCGGAGTCCGACATGGTGCCTCCATCAGTGGTGGTGAACGGGTGGTGGTGAACGGGTGAGAGTGGATCGGGGCCGAAAATTGTGGGGTGTGGGGGATCGCGAACGCTTGCACAACAGATTCGAGCGGGACCCATCAGAAGCGCTCACAGCAAACCGCTCGCTCGGACCGCTGTCAAGCATCGCGAAGGTTGCGATTCGATCTCGCAGTCACCTCCGTACTTCGGGGCCAAATCGACTCACTATTGCTGCGAGAGCGTGACTTCAGCGAGACATCGAGGTTCTGTAGCCAGTGGGTCGGCGCTGTACGCGGAGCCGGAGGAGTGCCGGGCGATGGCGAGTGGCAATGACGGTGGCGCGCTGAATCTTGTGTGAACGTGGCGCGTTCTGTGTAGGCTGACGCAGCTATGACGACCTCTGGCAGCGACCGCCGCTGGCCCCGCGTCCCAGGTATCGCCTTTGGTGGCGATTACAACCCAGAGCAATGGCCTGAGGACATCTGGGCAGAAGATATCGCACTCATGGGCGAAGCGGGCGTATCGATGGTGACGGTCGGCGTCTTCTCGTGGGCCCTGCTGGAGCCTGCGCAGGGGAACTACGACTTCGGCTGGCTCGATCGAGTGATGGACTTGCTCGCTGCGGCTGACATCGGCGTCGATCTCGCGACGGCGACGGCGTCACCTCCCCCGTGGTTCTCACACCGCTACCCCGAGAGCCTGCCCGTCACCCGCGAGGGTCACCGGGTCTGGCAAGGCGGCCGGCAGGCGTACTGCCCGAGTTCGACCGCGTACCGCGCCGCGTCAACCGCACTGGCCGGCGCGCTGGCGAACCGCTACGCAACCCATCCCGCCTTGGCGATGTGGCACGTGAACAACGAGTACGGGTGCCACACCGCCGAATGCTTCTGCGACGTCAGCGCCGACGCATTCCGTCGGTGGCTGCGCGAGCGTTACGGCGACCTCGATCAACTGAACGAGGCCTGGGGTACCGCGTTTTGGAGCCAGCACTACTACGACTGGAACGAAGTTATTCCTCCCCGGCTGACGCCAACCTGGGGTAACCCGACGCAGAACCTCGACTGGAAGCGATTCTGCAGCGACGAGCTGCTCGCCTGCTTCATCGCCGAGCGCGAGGTGCTACGCGCGATCACCCCAGACCTCCCGATCACGACCAACTTCATGGGGGCATTCAAGCCAGTCGACTATTTCAGCTGGGCGCCGCACGAGGACATCGTTTCCGACGACCACTACATCCTGGGTGCCGACCCCGCGAACCATGTGCGGCTTTCAATGTCTGCGGATCTGATGCGCTCGGTTGGCGGCGGCAACCCGTGGATCTTGATGGAACAGTCGACCAGTGCCGTGAACTGGCAACCGCGCAACCTCGCGAAATTGCCTGGTCAGCTGAAGCGCAACAGCCTGCAACACGTCGCCCGAGGTGCCGACGCGGTCTGCTTCTTCCAGTGGCGAGCGTCGCGAGCGGGTGCGGAGAAGTTCCACTCGGGGATGCTTCCGCACGCCGGAACCGACACCCGAGTCTGGCGCGAGGTCAAGGCTTTAGGCGCGGACCTCAAGAGCCTCGCCGAGGTCGCTGGCAGCCGAGTAGAGAGCGACGTCGCGATCGTCTGGGACTGGTCGGCATGGTGGGCTGTCGAACTCGACTCGCACCCGTCAATCGACGTCCGGTATCTCGAGCTTGTCCGCGCAACCTACGAAGCGTTCTGGCACCTCGACGTCACCGTCGACTTCGTGCGCCCTGACGCCGACCTCTCCGCCTACAAGGTCGTCGCGATCCCGAGCCTGTACCTCGTAAGCGACAGCGCGGCAGCGAACCTGACCCGCTACGTCGAAGCGGGCGGCCATCTCGTGTGCAACTTCTTCAGTGGCATCGTCGACCCGAACGACGCGGTACGGCTCGGGGGTTACCCGGGCGCCTTCCGGCAGCTACTCGGCGTCCGGGTTGAAGAGTTCTATCCGCTGTTGGAGCAGCAGACCGTCACTCTGGCGGACGGCGGGAGCGGCCGGGTCTGGACAGAAATGCTGACGCCCGTAGGGGCGCAGGTCGTCACAACGTACGTCGACGGCCCACTGGCCGGTTGGCCTGCGGTCACCCGCCGCGACGTCGGCACGGGCGTCGCGCACTACGTCACGACGTTTTTGGACGCGCCCTCGACCCAGCGGTTGCTGCACGGAATCTGCCACGCGGCGGGAGTCGCGACGCGGAACCACAAAACCGAGTCTGGGGCTCCTACCATGAACGTCGGCAGCATCGAGGCTGCTGGCGTCGAGACCATCCGCCGGCGAGGCGACGGCGCGAGCTACCTGTTTGTCATCAATCACACCGATCGGGAGGTAGACGTGCCCGCCACCGGAATCGAGTTGCTCAGCGGCGCGCCCGCGACCGATTCCGTGCACATCGCCGCGGGTGGCGTAGCCGTCGTGCGAGAAGCAGCTCCTGCTGTGGCCGGGTGAGCGCGGTGCTTGCCAAGCAACGGCAGTCGATGATCCTGGAGCACGTCAGGCGCTCGGGTGGGGTGCGCGTCAGCGAGCTGACCGAACTCCTCGGGGTTTCAGACATGACGGTGCGACGCGACCTCGACGTATTGGCGCGGCACAACCTGATCGAGAAAGTGCACGGCGGCGCGACCGTCGCCTCGGCTCCGAGCATGGACGAGCCCGGGTTCGTCGCCAAGTCGTCCCGCGAGCTGTCCGAGAAGGAAGCCATCGCGGCGGCGGCTGCGAGATTGGTCCGCCCCGGTACCGCGATTGCACTGTCCGGTGGCACGACGACATTCGCGCTCGCCCAACGCATCACCCACGTCCGTGACCTCACGATCGTGACCAACTCGATCCGGGTCATCGATGTGCTGCAGCAGGCGCCAGGCGCGCCGACGGTGATCCTCACCGGTGGGATCCGCACGCCGTCCGACGCGCTGGTCGGCCCGGTCGCCGACCTGGCGATCCGATCGCTGCACTTCGACATCTTTTTCCTGGGCTGTCACGGCATGGATCCGCACGCCGGGCTGACCACTCCTAACCTCGCCGAGTCGGAGACCAACCGGGCGTTCATCCGCGGGGCACGTCAGGTCGTGCTGCTGGCCGACCACACGAAGTGGGGCACGGTGGGCTTGAGTTCGTTCGCCGATCTCGACGAGGCCGACGTGCTGATCACCGATCCGGGCTTGTCAGATGATGCGCGCACCACGGCCTCGGAGCACATCGACCGCGTCATCGTGGCCGGCACCGGGCCCGACAGCGAAGCCACTGGACTCGCCGCCGTCCGCCAGATCTAGCGCAAGCGGGCGCCCCAGCGCGTGGTGACGGACTCCCCCGGCTCGAGGCGTTGCAGGCCCCAACCGGTCTGGAATGCGTTGGGCGCTGCGGTCATCGGCTCAACCGCGAGGCTGCGACGGCGCAGCGGGGCTGGCAGGTCCTCGCCCGTGTAGACCTGCCAGAAGCCGAAGTTGGTATCGGCCCACACCTCGACGGTGCGACCGTCAGGGCCAGTGACGGACACCTTCGACTGCCCTGCGAGGTCGGTGGTGACGTCGGTGAATCCGGTGTCCAGGACCCGGCTCGCGAGTTGTTGGCCCCCTCGGAAGTCATAGGCGGTGCCCTCGACGGGCTCGTGGCCCACTGGTATCAATCGGTCATCGACGAGAAGCCTGCGCGACACGTCCATGCGCAGCGTGCAGTCGTCGATTGTTGCGCCAGGCCCCGCCGACACGTAGGGGTGAAAGCCGAGTGCGTAAGGACATGCCCGGTCACCGTCGTTGTTTGAGGTCGTTGTGACGGCGAGGCCGTCATCGCCCAGCTCGTAGCTCACCATCGATTCGAGCTGGAACGGATAACCAGGGCGGGGCATGAGCTGGCAACTCAACGTGACGCACGTGGGCGCGTGCTCGACCAGCGTCCACGGCAACCATGCGGCAAGGCCATGCAGGGCGTTGTGGTGGCTCGGCTCGGTGAGGGCGACCTGCTGTGGCTCGCCGTCGAACTGATAGCTACCGTCGCGCAGCCGGTTCGGCCAGGGCAGCAGCACGGAGCCGTGGTATGCCCACGACACGGCGTGCTCGGGATAGGACTGGAAGATCTCTCGGTCGCCGTCGGCGTATTCGCGCACCGCGGCGCCTACCTCGACGACGGTCACCCGCTGGCTGCCATGAGTAATGCGATGCTGAACGCCGCTGGGCACCACGCGCTCAGGGTACACAGCGGCACCCCAGGCGCCCGACGCCATCGATCATCCGCACATCCTCCGCAATCATCAGAGCCAAACGAGTCCGAACAACCTGCGCTATCGTTCTTGTTGACTTCAACAGGTTTCCTGTGCCAGCCTCGGGCCGACCTTGGCTCGTCGCCCAGTCCGATCGCGAAAGGCAGGCAGCTGGTGGTTGCGGAGGCACGGGACGCAGCCCGGTGAATGCACGGCCCGGTCACGGCTCCGCCGCCGGCGCCGCAGGCAGCGGCGCTCACAAGACAAACACCGTGTTGGCCGACGGCCGTGAGTTGATCTACTTCGACGAGCCGGCCAACCACGCCGACCGCACGAAGATCCTCGACCGCCGGGTACTACCCACCTCGCATCCCTCATCGACGCTGCGACTCGACCGAATCCTCGACGAATGGGTGGCGATAGCCGGTCATCGGCAGACCCGCACCTACCTGCCGCCCGACAGTGAGTGCCCGTTGTGCCCGTCGAACTCGACACACTTGTCCGAGATCCCGGCAACCGACTACGACGTCGTGGTGTTCGAGAATCGGTTCCCGTCGTTCTCGCTGGGGTCGTGGGTCATCGACGAGGTCGATAACAGCGGGGCCAACAACGACGACGGCCTGTTCACGACCGAGCCGGGGTTCGGTCGCTGTGAGGTTGTCTGCTTCACCTCAGACCACGACGCCGCCTTCTCCTCGCTGACGCCGGCCCGCGTCCGCACGGTCATCGACGCATGGGTCGACCGCACCGAAGAGCTCTCGCGGAACCCGAAGATAGAGCAGGTCTTCTGCTTCGAGAACCGCGGCGAAGAAATCGGCGTCACCCTCAGCCACCCGCACGGGCAGATCTATGGCTACCCGTACATCACCCCCCGCACGAAGCAGATGCTGGCCAGTGCGCGCACCCATGCCGACGCCACCGGACGCAACCTGTTCGCCGACGTCGTCACCGCGGAGACGCAGTCCGGCGAGCGCGTCGTCGTGCAGTCCTCGTGCTGGACAGCCTTCGTTCCGTTCGCAGCGCGGTGGCCACTCGAAGTCCATCTCTACCCGAACCGCCAGGTGCCCGATCTGCCCTCACTCACCGAAGAAGAACGTGCCGACCTGAGCCGCGTCTACCTCGAGGTGTTGCGGCGCATGGAGGCCGTCTACGACGACTCGTTGCCCTACATCGCCGCCTGGCACCAGGCGCCGGTCAGGGTCGACCGTGACCTCGCGTATCTTCACCTCGAGGTGTTCTCGATCAGGAGAGCCCCGGGGAAGCTGAAGTACCTCGCGGGCTCGGAGTCGGCCATGGGGGCCTTCGTGAACGATGTACTGCCCGAAGAGGCGGCCAAACTGCTGCGCTCCGTCACACCGGACATCGCAGACCTCATAGCGGACGCCGAGGAGTACGGCGCCGCCCAGTACGGCCAGCTTCCGTGAAGCTGCTCGTCACCGGCGGCGCAGGCTACATCGGAAGCGTCGTCAGCAGGCTGCTGCTCGATGAAGGGCACGACGTCACTGTTCTCGACGACCTCTCGACCGGGCACGCCGACGCGGTTGCTGACAGAGCCGAGTTTGTGCAGACCGACCTCAGTCACGCTCATGACGTGCTGGCACGCGCCCGATACGACGGCGTGCTCCACTTCGCGGCGAAGTCGCTTGTCGGCGAGTCGATGGTCGAACCGTCGCGCTATTGGCACAACAACGTGGGCGGTAGCCGTGACCTCCTCGACGCAGTGACTGCACACGGCGTCCCGCGATTCGTCTTTTCTTCTACCGCAGCGGTTTACGGCGAGCCCGACGAGATCCCGATCCGTGAGACCGCACGCACCCGGCCGACGAACGCCTACGGCGCAACGAAGCTGGCTGTCGATCTCATGATCCGCGACGAAGCAGTGGCACACGGGCTCGGCGCTGTCAGCTTGCGATACTTCAACGTCGCCGGAGCAGCGCGCGGCGCGGGCGAACGACACGCGACCGAGACACACCTGATTCCGATCGCACTCGACGTCGCCGATGGCCTGCGCCCTGCACTCGACGTGTACGGCACCGATTGGCCAACTCCCGACGGCACCTGCATTCGCGACTACGTCCACGTCGAAGATCTCGCCAGGGCACACATGCTCGCGCTCCACGCCGCACGCGAGGGCACCCACCTGGTCTGCAACCTCGGTAACGGCGGTGGGTTCTCAGTTCGCGAAGTCGTTGAGACGGTGCAGGCCGTGACCGGTCGCGATGTACCGATACGCGAGACGGCACGCCGAGCCGGCGATCCTGCGCAGCTTGTCGCGTCGCACGACCTCGCCTCTGCCCAGCTCGGCTGGACGCCGACCGCCGACCTTGACCAGATCGTCTCCGACGCCTGGAATTTCCACCTCAGCATCAAGAAGACGGCCCGGTCATGACCGCTGCCGATCTCTTCACGAAGACCTTTGGCCGCCCGCCGACCGGCGTGTGGTCGGCACCCGGTCGGGTCAACCTCATGGGCGAACACACCGACTACAACGGCGGCTACGTCCTCCCTTTCGCGATCAACCTACGCACACATGCGGCTGTTGCCCGTCGCGATGACGACCGCGTCTCCGTGCAGTCGCTCCAGCGGCCCGGCGAGCGAATTGAGTTCGCCATCGACGAACTCAACACCGATCACGGCGACGGGTGGGCTAGTTACGCGTTCGGTGTGGTGTGGGCGTTGCGAGGAGCCGGACACCGCATAGGCGGTCTCGACATCGTGCTCGACGGTCAGGTACCGAGCGGTGCGGGCTTATCGTCGTCCGCTGCGATTGAATGTGCAGTCGGGCTTGCTGCCGCGGAGCTCTACGACATCGACATTCCCCGCGCTGAATTGGCGCGGATCGCGCAGTACGCAGAGAACAACTTCGTCGGCGTTCCTTGTGGCCTCATGGACCAGATGGCTGCCTGCGTGTGCGAAGCCGATCACGCACTCTTCTTCGACGTGCGCGACGACGTCAGGGAACAAGAGCCGTTCGCTCCGCACAATGAAGGGCTCGCCGTGTTGGTGATCGACACCAGGGCCCACCACGCCCACGCCGGCGGCGGATACGCGGGGCGCCGCAAGGCGTGCGAGGAGGCAGCGCGGCAG
>Ga0209483_1002695_pt1 | contig 12157 bp, 8 predicted proteins | sample NGEPerA_FD_184508 | JGI IMG/M metagenome (GOLD analysis project Ga0209483, IMG submission 184508) | Arctic peat soil microbial communities from the Barrow Environmental Observatory site, Barrow, Alaska, USA - NGEE PermafrostL2-A... | ecosystem: Environmental > Terrestrial > Soil > Wetlands > Peat... | reverse complement strand
GTCCAAACGCAACGCGTCTCCCCCAAAGCCCGGCTCGCCGCCCAAGCCCGTCCCCGCCTCATTGCCGATTCCACCTATGCTGCCTGCCCCGCCATTCGTTCCACCGATACCCATCTGACCGCCGGCACCGCCAACGCCTTGCCGACCGTCAGCCGGGATCCTGGCCGCGCAACTGCCGAGTAGTATGGCGGCGATGGACACGCTTCTCGCGGCACCAACCATACCTACGCCAACATCTGGCTGATGAGGCCCATTTGACCACCCATGCTCGTCGTGACGCCCACCGCCTTGGCCAAAGTATTGAGCATTTGGGCGGTCGAGGCATTTCCGGCGTCGATGTATTGACCTTTCTTCAGAAAGCCACCGGCTGTTCCGGCCATCAGGAAAGGCAGTGGTCTAAATCCATGGTCCGGGCCGGTCGACAACTGATTCGTGTTGACGGCCACTCCCTGATCGAGCAGCGGTCCGGTCGGTGTCGAGATGGCCGACAGCTGATCCAGCAAGTACTGGAAGTGTGTGAGCTGAATGCGATCGATCTGCTGACACAATTGGTACGAATTGGGCAGCGTGCGGTGTGATGCCGTGTGAAATTGTACGTTCGTGCCGTTGATGGTGTAGACATGGTCGTCCTCGCGATCGCCCACTTGGAGCACGGCGACCCGCGTATAGCCCGAGTTTATGGCAAACACCATCAAGTCCATGTGCAGGGTCTGGATCGTTTCGTGGTTGGCGTTTGCATATGGGGCAGCGTCAACCGTAGTCATCTGCGTGATCTTGTCTGCGGGCATTGTGACGTTACTGATCGCGATCTCTACATCGCGAATCGTCGCGAGATGCTGTTGGAGGCGTTGCGTGTCGTCTGATGTCAGCTCGGGTCGGGCAAGCAATGTGTTGATCTGTGCTCGCAAGACATCGTTCACACTCTTGCGCCGCAGATTGAGATTCGGGTCAGAGCCGGCAGTGGTGGTCGTGCCGAGCGAACCAATCATGCGCTGGTACGCCTTGAGCGGCGAGTCGATGCCAGCACGCTGCTGGCTGCTACCAATGTACGAGATGTATGAAGGAATGTTGAAGCCCGACCCGCCCGCCTGATACATTCCCGCGTGCAAGAACAAAGGATCGACACCAGGCGGATTGACGGCCTGGGCGATCACGGTGTCCACCGACGCGCTCGACGATTGCGCTTGGCTGCCTGTGCCGTTGATCTTGGCAGTGCCGGTCAAGATCTGAGAGCAGGCCGACGCGTGATTACAACCGGTAGCGGTAAGGCTATGTCCAACGCCGCGAACGATGAGCAGCTTACTTGCATACGAGTTGAGCACGCCCGTGGAGCGGGTAGCCATATCGGCAGTCATCTGCGCTTGCGTGAGCGGACCGAGCTGGGTAGGCCACCAAGTTTCCGCCTCGCCGGTTTTCGCCTGCACAACGCCGTTGTCGCTGCAAACGATGGCGAGGAATGGCGGCGTCGCCGCCTTTACGTTCTTCGGAAGGAACCCCTCGAGGAGCGGTAGACCGAGCGTAGCGCCGGCGCCGATGAGAAACGTGCGGCGACCGATCGTTATCCAGGGGTGCGCGCTCATTGCTGGGCCTCCACGCGGGTTACGAACGCGTCACTTGTTACGAGCGCCAACAGCAGGTCGGCGCTCGGAATATTGTGCGTCAAAGAGCTCTGTGCGGCGGCGGCTGCGGCGGTCAAGTCGTCAGTACGCGGAATCCTCGCATAGACGTCGGCGGCCCAACCGGTCGCATAGCAGGTGTGGAGTTGTTCGCTTGCGGACAGGACGGTACTGAAGTCGACCTCGTTCAAATAGCTCTTCGTACCGTCCGTGAATGGGTAGGTGCCGGATGCGTCGACCGGTAGTCCATTTTCCGTCGTCTCGTACGCGCCGAGGCCATTGAAGTTTTCGAAGGCGAACCCGGCGGGATTGATGAATACGCCGTGGCAGCTCGCCCCGCAGGTCCCCGGCCCGGTGATGCTTGTGACGATTTCGCGATTGGTTTCGTCGGTCCCAGCCGCGGGCGGAATCACGGGCAGCACGACGCCGGGCGGAGGCGACATTTGTTTGCACAAGAGTCGATTGTTGATGTAGACGCCGCGATGGATGGAATCCTGCGTCGTACCGTCGTGACCATAGTAGGCTAGATAGCCGAGTCGGGTGAGAATGCCGGGACGGGTCGCGTCGAACTGCACCTGGGTCCACGTGGTCGGAGAGAATGTGCCCGTGAGGCCATACAGACCGGCGACGGTGCTGTTCACGAACCCGATGCGCGATGTGAAGATATCTCGCAGTGTGCCTTTCTGACTGAAGACGTACTGCAGGAACTGGGCGGACTCGGAGTCGAGCATGGGTCCCACTGCACTCGTGAATTGCGGTGCCACCGTTGGATCTTTCTCGAGCGTGTCGTACTGACCCAGCCCGAAGAACTGGAAGTAGAATCGATCGACGGCGGCTTTGCCGGCGGCCATTCCGATGAGGCGCGTGGCTTGCGTGGAAATCTGCGCCGTCGTCTCGAGCTGAGCTTGGTCGGCGGCGGTCGACAGCGCGGCGTCGGGGATCGTATTGGTGAGCGCGTAGGCGAGATTCGCCGCGATCTCGTAGTCGGTCAGCCGCGAGCGACCGTTCGTCGCGGCGCCACCAAAGCCGGTCCGATAGAGGAAGTAAGGTGACTGCAGAAGCGCCTCGAGCGTGACCCGCACGCCCGCCGCGAATGCCGTGTAGCCCGTGGTCAAAGTGGGGCCCTGGTTGAACAGCGTCAAATATGTCTGCACCTCATCCGAGGTTAGCGGTCGACGAAACACCTGGCGCCCGAACGACTGAATGAACGCCGTCGCTTTGCCGGTCGTGTCCGTGGGCGCGTTGGCTGGAACGAGCTTGTTGAGCGCGGTCGTGCTCCCGGCGATTTGTGCGGCTAGATTCTCCGCTGCCGCTTGCAGGTCGTCATGCAGGTCTTGGCTCACGAATAGCGAGTCCGCTTCATTATCGAGCCGGACGACCGCGTCGGCAGTGGCTAGCGTCGGGATTTGCGTACTCGCTAGCTGAAGAAGGTCGCGAACACTGTTTGCCCACTGCAGCTCGCTAAGTCGCGCGACGGTCGGCGTACCGACTGGAGGCGGCGTGCCGGTGGTTCCGGCTCCAGCGTCGGCATTTACCGCGCCGCCGGCCGCGGCTCCTGCGTCCACGTCGGCTGACGCGCTGCCCGAGCCACCCGTGCCCGCCACCGTACCGTTTCCAGCGTTTACTCCGCTACCGCCGCTCCCGGTAGCTTGTCCCTTGCCGGCGCCAATGACTCCGGTGCAGGCCTGGACAGCCATCGCACAGACCATCCAAACAGGTAGCAAATTGAGTCCAGGCAGCGTCCGCGCGACGAAGGCCGCTTTGAGACACGACATGCGATGATCGTCCTTTCTCGATTCGGAGGAACTGAGCGAGCCCTGCGGCCAGCGGAGCTGCGATCACTGTGATGTGGTGACCGATGCAGTGACGGCGCTATAGGCAATGGTCCAAGAAAAGTGGGTCCTTGGCACGATTGTCGTCGCAGGAGATAACCGAAAGGTCGGACGTCGGAGCGGGTAAGAAATCCTTGCCGCTGGAACTGACCGAGACGCGGATAGACTACGGGTTCGTGTGAGCCGTATCGGTTCTGGGCGTCACCGAGGGATGCGTGTGATCCGTCGGCTTATCGGCCGCGAGGCCGGTCACCACGGCGGGGCGTCGGGCGAGACGCTGTCGTGCCATCGCCGAGCTCGCCCGATGAAATTTCGCCCCAGCACCTCGACTGTCATGTCAGTCTTTCGCACACACACCAACCGCTCCCGGACGCGTCACAGATGCAGGTCACGAACTGTCTCAAGGCGGACGGAAACGGGATGTGAATCCCCATCACCGGCCTTCTAGCGCTGGCATTGGTGGTGGCACCATCACCGATTCCGCCGTCGGAATTTTGGCCCGTAAACGTCACGTCAGGATGGTGCCGGCGCTTACATGAACCCTGCGACGGTCACGGGAAGTGAACGGTTAGTGGTGGTCCCATCGCCCAACTCGTTGACGACATTCTCGCCCCAGCAAAATGCCGAACCGCTCGTCGAGCGTGCGCATGAGTGAACAGATCCGACGGCGATCGATCCGATCTGCGTAAGGCCCACGACCTCGACGGGAACGAGCGAGCCTGTTGTCGTTCCATTACCGAGCTGCCCATACGTATTGCCGCCCCAACACCAGACGACGCCCGAGTTCAAGAGCGCGCAGCCGTGATCACGTCCGAGGCCGAGGAGGGCGACGTCGGACAGTCCCACGACGTCGACTGGAACCGTGGCATTGCCAGTGCCGCCGTTACCGAGCTGGCCGCTCGGTCCCGCGCCCCAGCAGGATACGGTGCCGCCTTGGTGATGCGCACAGGCAAAGAACCGTCCGGCGGCAAGCTCCACGGTGTCTGCCATGCTGCTCACCGGCGCGGGCGTCGAGCGCCCGGTCGTCGTTCCGTCGCCGAGCTGCCCGTATGTGTTGTCGCCCCAACATGAGATCGACATGTCGCTCTTGCGAGCACAGGTGTACTGCTCGCCCGCAGCGATCTCGACCACGCCCGAAAGGCCGGGCACAAGCGCGGGCGACCCCAGACAAGGAACCTTCGTGCCCGTGCTCTCGAGGCAAGTCGATGTCACGCTGGCGGCCGGTTGGCCGAGCTGGCCGCTGGCATTGCTGCCCCAGCATGAAACGGTCCCGTCCGCGTGCAGCACGCACGTGTGGTTGGCGCCACCGGTGATCTGGGCGCAATCGTTGATCCCAGGCACCTTTACCGGCGAAGTCGAGGTCGCGGAAGGCGTGCCCGTGCCGAGCTCGCCCTCGACATTGCGGCCCCAGCACCAGGCTTGGCCGCTGTGATCACAAATACAGGTCACGAACTGCCCGAGTCCGACCGTCGCGGGATCGTTAATTCCCAGCACCGGCTGCCGCGCGTTGGCGTTCCGCAACGATCCGTCACCGATCTCCCCGTCCGCGTTCTGGCCCCAGCAGTAAAGGACGCCGGCCTCGTTCGCGCACGAATGCCATCCGTTCGACCAGATCGTGCGGCCTTGGATCGGGTCGATGGCGGCTGGTGCGGGCCGTGGTGGCGGCACGCCGGTCCAAGAAGCCAGCGAAGCGGCAGCCACGACGGCGGAAGTGCAGGTCCCAGCGTTGCAGGTCTCCGGCGCGGAGTTGTCGGAGACGCAGGAGACTCCAACGCACGAATCGAGGAGCAGCAGCCGCAGCATCTTGCCACCGCCGTCGACGAAGGACGTCTCTGCTTCCTGTTGAACCACCGTCGTTCCTTGAAGCTTACCGATCGCGGATACCGTCAGCCGGCTCGCGCCGTCTGTCGGCAGGAGACCGAGCGTGAGTGGGAAAGTCGGCGAGCTACCTTGTGTCAGCGGAACGTCGATCGTTTGGGTCTGCGAACCGCTCACGGTGATGACGATGTCGTCGATGTCGACGCCGGTCAGGTTGGTATCGACCACCAAGACCATCTCGTTGTCGTTTCGGCAGCTCGCCAGACCGACTGCGATGGTGCCGAATACCGCGAGGCAACAAATTGCATTCGTTGACCTTTTAAAAAAGAGGAACAGCTCGGCTGGAGTCATGGTGGTCACTGTACGTGGATGATTCCCGGAGAGACGCTTCCGGAGAAGGGTGCCGAACCTTCGTGGGTCATTACCAAGAGCCCGGCCGTGACCACGCCGGCGACGGTCGCGACCGCCGTCCAAGTCCACGGCGAGCGCCACCAAGTCCGTCGCGTACCCGCCACAACCGGTGATGGTGCCTTCTCGGTGTTTGGGGTGAACGGGTCGTTCACCTCTGACGGCGCCGGCGCCTCCAATTTCAAAACGGCTGGCGAAGGCAAAGATACGTCATGGGTTTCGCCTTCAGCCAGCGATACGTCGATACGCGCGCGCTCGGTGTCGGCGCGCCAGACCGTGACGGTGTGCGGTCCGGGATCGAGCGGCTGAGGTTCGCTCACGTCGTCGGTCGCCACGCTGGCGCCGTCGATTTTAACCACGTCCGCTTCACCCAAGCCCATCGTGCCCAGGCGTATGCGCGGAATGCGCGGCTCGAGGGTGGCCAGGACCGCGGCGGCAGTGTCGCGGAATGGCGCCGTCTCTATAGAAGCGTCCGAAGCGATCGCGCGGTAGTTTGCCGATGCCTCCTTCAAGTATCCGGTTCTCGCCTGCGCTCCAGCGAGGTTGATGCGAATTACCGGTCGCGGCGAAAGCGCATAGGCGCCCTCGAAGGCCACCCGTGCCTCATCCCAGTGGCCCTGTCGAGCGTTTTCGACTCCACGAGCGAACAGCCGCTGTGCAGGGTCGGTCGAGGTCGCAGCGGCGATGCCACCCGCGAGGATGGACGCCCCCAAACAGGCGCACGCAATGGCGGACGATTTCAGCGCCATTGGGTATAGATCGGCACGGCAATGCGGCCGGGCTGCGCAGAATCGATTTCGATCTTGGCGATCGCTTCATGGCGCGCCCGCGACCGACGCGACCGCACAGAGGGCGATCGGTGCTCGTGTCTCAAGGCGGCTGCGCGCGGCAAGTCGACCGGCGGTGCGGAAGGCAGCGATCTAGGGGCATCGGCATTCAGGGCGCCCTCGTCACCCTCGACCTCCGCAGCCGGCGCAGGCTGCCTTCTTGAGGGAATCGCCACAGCCATCGCGACTGGAACTGAGCTCGGGACAGTACGACCTCTCCACCTCGGAATACCCAACACTGCCGCGGCCACGACGACGATCGCGGAGGCGACAGCAGCGAAAGGGGCCTGCCGCCCAAGCCTTTTTCGCCGTAGCTGGCTGGAGCCGGGCTTGGTCTTTGCGTGCTCGGTCGGGGAAGCAAGCCAGGCATACGGTCGCTCGACGCCGCGATCGACGCGGCTGAGGTGCCGCGCGAGAAGCTCGTGATGCCGGTCTCGTTCGGTCGCGAAATGCCGATCCATATACTCGGCTACCGTCAGCGGACCTTCCGCGGCGATGAGACCCATGAGAATGCTCTCCAAGCGAGCCGCCACCTCCCGGGCGGTCCCGGGGCGCGCGGCGGGCTGCTTGCCAAGCATCTGGAAGAGCAACTTCACCAGCGGTTCAGGAACGGCGGAGCGGACAGCCCGAATGTCTGGCGGCGGCTCGGCCAAAATACGTCGCGTCCCGTCGAAGCCCGCGCGATTCGTATAGAGACGCGCTCCGCTCGCCAGTTCGAAAAGGGTGACTCCCAGCGAGAAAATATCGGAACGGCGATCGGGCTCTTCGAATCGGAGTTGCTCCGGCGACAGATAACCCATGTTCCCTTTGAGAATTCCCGCCGTCGTGTGGCTCGCGTTGCCAAGCGCTTTGGCGATCCCGAAATCGGTCACCCGCACGGACCCGTCGAATCCGACCAGGATATTCTGGGGCGAGACGTCACGGTGAACGAGGTTCAGGACCGATCCGTCCTCGGCACGAACCTCATGCGCGGCGTGCAATCCGGTCGCGGCGTCCTTGCAGATACGGACAGCGATCTGGAGTGGAATATCGTGGCGGGCGCGCCTTGCCTCGCGGGCTAAGCGTGACAGCGATATTCCATCGACATAGTCCATGATGAGAAACGGCCCATCGGCATCCTCGCCTACATCCGAAACACTGACGATGTTCGGGTGGCGGACCAGTCCGGCCAGCCGGCCCTCGTCCATGAACATGTTGCGAAAGTTAGGATCGCGGCGCCATTGTTCGTGCACCCGCTTGCGTGCGGCCCACCGCAGAAATCGTCCCTCACGGCGGCAGCACAGCTCGACGTAACCCATCCCGCCCTTGGCGATGAAGGCCACGGACGTGTATTGGGCGCGAACGGTCGGGTCGGGGCCTATCAATATCGGCGACGGCGGATCACTGGAAACCTGACTGTATACCGCGTGCATCTGATCGCCTCACCGATCTCCTGAGCAGTAATCGCACCAACTATTTTAAAGCATAGAAAACGCGTCGTCGTGCCTAGGTCCGGCACCAATGTCGGTGAATTCCCGCAGTTTGTGTTGCCCAAGGGTCGTGAATCCGTTGAGTTGGGAACAACAACCGGGCGCCGGCGACCTGCCGGCGCTCCCTGATGCCGCCGATTTCGCTGCAAAGCCCAGTAGATATGCGGCCAAAGCCAGGCGCGAACGGTGAAGCTCCTGGGTTGCACCAGTTTCGATCGGTATGTCCCTGGCGAGAACGAATACATACCCCTCCCCACACGGACCCTGTTGCATTGCGAACAACATCGGGCCTCTTCGAATCGCCTACGTGACTGCCCGATCCAGAGCGGGCGAGTTCTGGTTGCAGGCACCGGGGGCACTTCGATAACACGCACGTCCATCGGACCGATGCAAGGTGCCGCCCAAGGTCTCGTCTTTGTGATTGTTCTTCCGGACCCGGCGTTCGAACTGGCAGGGTCTCCGGAGGGAAGCGCGCGGTTACGAACCCTTCGTTCGTGAAGCCACGCCGATGGTTCTTGCGCCTGGGCCCGTTGTTACAGAGCAGTCAGATCCATGACGTTCGGCGACACAATCGTCCTGGCGGCAACAAATGTTGCTTGAGAAGCAACGCCCCGGTGACAAAAGTCCGTCGAAAGACGCAGGCGCCTTGATACTCTGACGCCAAAATAGGTAGGCATGATTACTGCTTTGAGTGTCTTCGAAGGCGAGACACATCCGCCTAACTGAACTCAACCAATGGGCTCCTCGGAGTCCATGGACAATCAAAGCAGGAGTCGACAAATGGAGACGCAGGCGAGCTGGATGAAACGGATGGGCTGGATTGGATTGGCACTCGGTGCCACGGTCGGCCTGGTGGGCTGCGGCGAGGAAGGCAGCGACGTCCAGGCCTCGGCCGAGGACTTCGGGCTATCGTCGATCAACGGGCTATCGTCGATCAACGGGCTATCGTCGATCAATGGGTTGTCCTCGATCAACGGGTTGTCGTCGATCAATGGCCTCGCGCTCACGAACGGGCTGTCTAGCATCAACGGCCTGGCCTCGACCACCGGCCTCATGACGACGCCGATGGGCCGCCGCACGGCCTCCTATATCGCTTCCTGCGCGCTCGCTCCCGGTCAATCTCTCGTCAAGGCCGATCAGAACGGCAACACCTACACCTTCGCGGGTGCGGTCGGGCTGGCGCCCGGCTGGCTCAACGGCGCGCCCAGCTCCAGCGACGAGTTCAACGTGTCGGCCTGCATGATGGCCCGCCTCAACAGCGCGGGCATGCACGTTCCGCTCTGGATGGACGCCGCGCCCGCGGCCATTGGCTGGGGACAGAATGCCTCGTACCCGGTCCAAGAGGGAGCTTACTTTGGCAACGTCATGAGAGCGAACTCCGACGGAACCCTCCATGCCTGGTACTGCGAAGGCCGCGATTACACCAAAGGCATCGTGCCGGGCAGGCTCGGAGCCGACTCGACCAGCAACATTTACCAGAACCCTTGGGGCGCTGGCGCGTACTGCGACGATCATTGCACGAAGTACGGCACCGACGGCTACACGTCTTGCAACGGCGTGAGCAACCCGATCACTGTCTGGCGGCAGGCCAGCTACAACCCCGTGTTCGACAACAACTACATCTATGAGCTGGTCAACGTTAACTCGCAACTCGCTCTCGACGTTACTGGTAGCCGCACTGCCGAGAACACCCTCATCGATCAGTACACCTACCGGGGCTCGGCGAATCAGCAATTCCAGATCATCCAGGTAGCGAGCAGCCAGTGGAAGATTATCGACACGCACTCCGGAAAGGCCCTCACCAACCGCGAAGGTGGGTCCGGGTACGTCACGCTCAACTCGTACAGCGGCGCGGACACCGATAACTGGTCAATCGACGACCACAACGGTCACTTCATCATCAAGAACAAAGCCTCCGGCGCCTATCTGCAAGTGCCGAGCGCCGCGATGTCGGCCAACCTCGTCGTCACCACCAAATACTGCGGCGCACCTGACACCGACTGGGATCTTCTCGCCGTCAATTCGCTCTAATCGACAAGCCGGACTCCAATCCATTCGCATCGGACGGCGCGACATAAGGACGCCACCAAATCTGTTGACCGGTCAGGTTAGAGTAAAATGTAGCAGTCCAGCTCGCGCTATGATGACTAGCACGCTCACCCTGAGCATCGCGAGCGCACCAGAAAGATGGACGCGTTTACCGGAGAGGCTTCCGAGTGGCCCACGCTGAACTTTCGTACCGGCGGAGCTGCACAGGGCGACGATCAAGACGGATATGCCAAACGCGATCCTCGCCATGGATCATTCGACCTGGAACTCGGATGATGTGACCAGTGTCTTCTGGAACGCGACGGCACCAGGCAAATCTCGACAGGTGTCGACGACCGGCGTCGAACAACAACGGATATCTGAGCGCCGGCGACCCGCAATATGGAACTCTAGGAGCGCCCGAAAACGATGAAGGAGTGACAGCAGATTCGGGCTCGCCGCCCCTTTAATAGAGCGCCGGTCGAATTTGCAAACCAGACGACGCGCTGCGGCGCTGGTCGGCGGCTCGCGGGGCGTATCCGCAGTCCGGAGATTCAATGCGCTCTCAACTTTCACACTCCGTCCTGGCCTCATCGTTCTTCGTGGTCTCGGCGCTAATAGTGGGCGATCTCGTCGGCTGCACAGCCTCCGACTCGGGGGCCGGCGGCTCGCAGAACGTAGGATCGGGCGGAGCCGTGGGTGGTAAGGGCAGCACCTCGGGGGACGGCGGGACAAGCGGGACAAGCAGACTACCCTCTGACGCCAGCGTCGACGTTGCGAGGCCCGGGGCCGCCGGCGCAGACGGTCAGGGAGGAGCGTCAGGATATGCTGGCGCCTCGGGGCTCACGGGCAGCGCCGGGAAAGCGGGAGTAGCTGGTGGAGGGGGAAACGGTGGAGCCGGAGGCCCGACGGGTGGGCATGGTGGCGGCACGTCCGGGTTCGGAGGCAACGCTGGCATCGGCGGTGCCGCAGGGAGCGGCGGGCTCGGTGGCACATCAACCGCCGGTACGGCCGGGACGCCGGGAGGGGTTTCTGGTGGCGGCGGCCCCATCGGAAACGGTGGTGCCGCCGGGATCAGCGGCCTCCCCGGTGCGTGCTACGCGAACCAGACCCATTCTCACAATCTCAACAATGACAATTGGGCGGGGTCCCTGACTCTCTTCATCTCGTATTCCGCGGACACTCGCTCGCAGACGGTGGACAAAGGCTATACGTCGTCTCAGTGGAATGCGGCCGTGAATAGTTTCGACGTACCCACATTCGCAGCCGAGGTCGCGAACACAGGAGCCAAGAATATCCTCCTGATGCTCGGGCAGAACACGGGATACTACGATTCCCCCAACAGTGCCTACGAGACGTACGCTGGGGTCCAGCCCAATACCCGCTGCTCCCAGCGCGATTTGCCCATGGAAATCGCCGACGCCCTGACCGCCAAAGGGATCGGCATGTACCTCTACCTGCCGGAGGACGTGGGGTGGGGTGACACCAAGGCAGCCAACAGTTTTGGTCTCACCACGCTGGCGGTAGGCAACTGGGTCGTCGATTCGACGTTCACGCCAAAATGGAATGCCGTGATCAAGGAGTGGGCGGACCGCTATCGAGCCAAGGTTCGCGGATGGTTTTTCGACGGGTACGAGGCGAGATGGGGCGTCACGTCGACGATGGCCAATACTTACTCTGCCACCTGTAAAGCCGCGAATCCATGTGGCGTCGTTACCTTTAACGGCACGGACAGCAACCCGGTCAGCGACACTCAACGCGGCGAGACCAGTATTGACGCCGCGACCGGTTTGCCCGCCAAGGGTCTGCCGACGTCGCGCTGGGATCCGAATGGCCTGCAGGTGATGTGGGATTTTCCACTGCAAGCAGCGTGGGGCCAAGAGATCGCTGACAACTCGCCGGCGATCTATACAAACGCCAATTTGAAGACGTTTATCGCCGCCGCCACGAAGGCGCAAGCCGTCTTCGCATTGGATATTCGAACGTCGCTGACCGGTTCGCTTTCCATTCCGATCTATCAGCAGCTGCTAGCGATCAAGCCGTGACGACCCCTTAGAACCTATTTCGGTAGGACGTGAGCGCAAGGTAGACTCCGGCCTCGAACGAGTCAAAAAAATTGCGGTCCGCGCGATTTGGCCGACTTGTTGATGTCCATGACC
>Ga0209483_1002694_pt1 | contig 12159 bp, 17 predicted proteins | sample NGEPerA_FD_184508 | JGI IMG/M metagenome (GOLD analysis project Ga0209483, IMG submission 184508) | Arctic peat soil microbial communities from the Barrow Environmental Observatory site, Barrow, Alaska, USA - NGEE PermafrostL2-A... | ecosystem: Environmental > Terrestrial > Soil > Wetlands >... | reverse complement strand
GTTGGCGACCGGCGCAGGATCCGCTCGCCAACAAATTGCGGGCAAAGCTGCCGGCAAAACTCGCCTACCATCTGATCCGCTGGCGTAACGTGCTGTTCGGGATGTACTTCTTCCGCCTCAGCCGGCGCAAGCCGGAGCGGGTCAAGCAACTGATCCTCGGCGGCGTCAAGATGGCGCTGGGGCCGGACTACGACATCGCGACCCATTTCACGCCGAACTACAATCCCTGGGATCAGCGGCTGTGCCTGGTGCCCGATGGCGATCTGTTCAAGGCGATCAAGCAGGGTCAGGCGTCGGTGGTGACCAACCAGATCGACATCTTTACCCCAACGGGCATCCGGCTAAGGGACGGCAGCGAACTTCCGGCCGACATCATCGTCACCGCCACCGGGCTCAATCTGCAGGTGCTGGGCGGTCTTGACGTCAGCGTCGACGGCCGCGCGGTCGATTTCGCCCGGGCTCTGAACTACAAGGGCATGATGTATTCCGACGTGCCCAATTTGGCCTCGGCGTTCGGCTACACCAACGCGTCGTGGACGCTGAAATGCGACCTGACCTGCGAATATGTCTGCCGCCTGATCAATTACATGGACCGGCACGGCTACAAGCAATGCATGCCGCATAATCTCGACCCCACCATCACCGAATTGCCGTCGCTGGATTTCTCGTCCGGCTACGTGCAGCGCTCGGTGGCCAAGATGCCGAAGCAGGGCTCAAAGCGGCCGTGGCGGCTTTACCAGAACTATGCGCTCGACATCGTCAGCCTGCGCTTCGGCAAGGTCGATGACGGGGTGATGCGGTATTCGTGACGGGTGAATTGGGTTGCCGGCATGTGTCGTTTTCGTTCCGTCTTTTTCACTTGCCGTCCAGCGGGGCTGAATCTCGGATACATGACTGTAAATCAGCCGTCTTATGACTTCGAAGGTTCGAGTCCTTCTTCCCCCACCAATCCTCCTAAACCATTGCCAAAGCTTAGTTATTCTACTTTCAATTCATCCTAAATTCCGCGTGTACGAGGCTCTGAAAAGCCCCCGAAAAAGGGGGGTGGGTCACAGGTAGGTCATGGACGCGCCGAGATCGTCGCCGGCGCCGAGGCCACCGCCGAGAGATTCCGCACCTGCGGCCCCCGAATTGAAGATTTTCCACCGGGTTGAAGATTTCTCACCTCAGGGCGAAACCGCCGCGGGTCAGTTGGCCTTCGGCTTGATCCTGCGACCGCGCAGGAATCCGTGCGACGCCTTCGCGTAGAGCTCCGCCATCTCCTGCTCGAGCATCGCGTTCGCGACGATGAGCGCGTGCACACCGCGACCGGATCGCCGCCGCACGCTTCGATGGCCTGGCCGACCGCTGCCTCCGGGTCGGCGGCGTCGTCGACGGGAGGCTGTTCGGGGGCGGGGTCGGCCATGAATGATTCCTGCGGGCGGCATGTAAGGAAATTGGGGCAGGATCGACGCCGTGCCCCGATTTCCTTACACCCTTGAGGATCGATTTTGTTCTCTATACGTTCTCACGTAGGAGAGAACGATGGCCTCACGACGACCCGCGGACTGGCGCTTTCCGACCCCCAAGCAAGCCCGCGCCGAGGAGACGGCCAGGCGCATGCGCGATGCCGCCGCGCCGGCGACGACGCGGACCGACGAGGAGTGCTGGTGGGACGCCTTCCGGCGGACCCGCGCGCCGAGACGACCAGGCCGTCGCCGGCGAGGACGCTCGGCGAGATCAGGTCCTCGGAGCTACGCGTCGAATGCCTGCGCTGCTTCCGGATCGTGGGAGATCGCGCGCGCCGACGCCATGCGGCTCCATGGCGCCGATGCGCAGTGGCGCGACGTCGGGGGCCGGCTGCTCGCCGACGGCTGCCAGATCAGGACCGGGCGTCACGAAGAGGACGGCTGCTGGCCGGATTTCAGGTGAGCTTGCTGCCGGATCGCGGCCTGCGGGCGGATCCTCTTGGCGCCCGGGCACGGCCGTTCGACGTCTTCGAGGAAGCGCATCGTGGCGTCGCAGTTGCGGCAGACCACGCGATCGAACGAGAGGTGCCATTGGGTGTCCGGACGCGGTGGGCGTGACGTCGGGCATCAGATCCTGAACCTGTATTCGCTCATCAGCGTATAGCCGACCGGAGCGCTCATCGGCGGCACGGTGACGCGATCGGCGAGCATGGACCGCAGATGTGCAGGTTGCTAGACGGAGGGTAGGTGTCAGCCAACGTGGATCTCCCTGATCTTGAAATCGGCGTCGACGAGAACGTCGAGGCGGTCGTTCTCCCGGTCGATATCGCGCGGCGCCTCGGGATCCAGCACGTTCACACGGAGCCCATGGCGCTTCGCGTCCGCCGTCAGGGCGTCCGACACGTGGATCAGCGTCTGGCCGAGGAAGCGTTTGAATTCAGGCGGCATCGAAAATCCATTATTGATGTCGAAAAACCGTTACGAACGGGGGTCGCCATCGAATTTCCTATTACGTGGCGCCGATCAGAATCATCCGCCGGCGCTTTGCAACGCGCGAAAATAAATGAGTGCCAATCTTTTCTTAGCTTCCCACGCGGCGTCTCTCACTTCGATTCCATCACCCAGCGTTTCGCTTCCGCGACCGTGATCGTCTTCATCGTCCACGCGTCGATAACGTCGCCACCGTTCTTCGAGATGGCGTCGATCAAGTCGCACAGCGCCTGCTTTTGTGCGGAATTGTCCTCGCGCTGCATGGCGCCCATGCTCACGGGGCCGCGGTCGTGATAGCGCTTCAGGGCTGCGAACTGCTCAACGGTCGAATATTGGACTTCTTTGAGTGTGCCCCACTTGATCCAGATGTAGTCCTTCATGCGCGCAACCTCGCTCGCGGCGGAGGCGCCGGCCTCCGCGACCGGCCGGCATCGGCTAGGCGTCGCCGGCCACGGAGATCGCGGGCTTCGCCGACGGCGACGGCGAGCAGCGCCAGGACGGCGAGGGCGATCAGTGCTGCCGTCATGGTGCGGCTCCTTCGAGGCGGTAGACCCTCGATCGTGTGCGCGCCCAACGATGCTTCCGGTCCAGCCAGACAACAGAACTCGTCCGCGTGAACTTGCCGACCGGCAGCGACGGATGGCCGGTCAGCGATCCAGTCAGAATCATGCATCGATCGCCGTTGGGCGCCGTCGTCACGACGACGTCCCACCCGGCGAGTACCGGCGCCATCGCCATCTCGATCACGTCCGGCTCGCCGCCGCGCAAGTAGGATTCGAAATCCGCTCTAAGCTTCTCTTCGGACATCAATGCCTCCTCGCCATGGCGTCGCGGACCTCCAACGTGGTCGCGACGATCCGCTGCAGCTTGCGCATGCTGAATCGCTCGGCGCGCCACGCCCGGCCGATGACGGCAAGCTCGTCGCCGGCGAGCGGCTCGTCGTGCAGCCGGTCCTCGTCCTGCTTCGCAAGATCGGCCATCACCTGGGCCGCCAGCGCCGGCAGATGCTCGAGCGTCGGCGCCGGCACACGAAGGATTCGAAACCGATCGAGCAGGGGGCCGGGCAGTCCGTCGACGCTGTTGGCGGTGGCGAGGAAGCTGCACCACGAAAGATCAATTTCGGCGTCCAACGACACCTCGCGGTAGCGGGAGGATGTCTCTCGCTCTAAGAATGGGATAATGCTGTCCCACAATCTCCCATTGTAGCTACCAGATCCAGATTTTTCTAATTCGTCGAGCAGAATTAGAGGGCTCGCGCTACGCGACTGCAGGATCGCGCGCGCCGGCACCGACGCCTGCGAGTTGGACCAAGATTTTGGCGACCCCGAAAAAGTGCCGTCGATCGAGCCGGCGCAATCATGTCGGAACACGAACATGCCCCGACCGTCGGCGCCGACGATCGCTTCTGCAAGCCTCCTCACCAGGCGCGACTTACCCGACCCAAACGGGCCCAATAAAATCGTCGGCTGCAATCTCACGGGCTTGTCCTCGCGGACGTCGCGCAACAGGGCGTCGATCACGCGGACGGCGTGCGGATACTCTGCATGCAGCCGCGCGCGGACGCCGGCGACGTCCTTCGCGACGACCAGCGGCAACGCCTCGGCCAAAATCGGCTTCCAGGCCTGCTGCAGCGTCTCCGGCGCCGTCGGCATCACGACGACCGTGTTCGGGAGCGGCTTGCGGAACTGCCGCAGCGACGTGAAGCCACGACCCGCTGCGCGCGAGATCGGCTTCATCGGGCCGTCGACTTCGGTGTCCGCGATCATGAAAATTGAAACGTTGCTCTTGATGCACCTGCCTGCGGCGGCCTCCCACCAGACCTGCAGGCGCGCTCTCGCATCCTCGTCGGCGGAATCGGCGAGCAGCCGCGACAATTGCGGCATGAAGCGGGTGAAAGTGTCGGGCCGCTGCGGGTCGCCGGTCATCATCATCCAGCAGACCGCCAGATCGCCGCATTCACGGTCGTGGAGCGAGAACAGGTGGTCGACAAGATCGTCGATCTTGTCACGGATCAGGGGACGGTCGCCGTCGGCGATCATGTCGGCAGGCACCATCGCCTCGACCACGTCGCGGGAATCCAGCGCACGCGCCGTGATATCGCGCAGCCAATCCTGCGCGCGGTCCCACCTGTCGTAGCCGATCAGCATCGCCGCATATGCAGGGCCGGTCATCGGCGGTCCTCCGTCTGCTGGCGGGTCTGCGGCGGCGCGCTCTCGGCGCGGTCCTCGGCGACCAGGCGCAGGAGTTCGGCGATCTCGGCGGGGGTGGACGAATCCTTGGAATTCATTTACGTCTCGTGTGCCAGGATGCCAACATTAGACGAACCATGTTATAACTAGGTTCTCCGGAGATCAAGGATTCGAGGTCGCGATGGTTAAGGCTTTGCCAAGACTGAAGCCGCGCAAAAAGCCGGGGCCCCCGAAGCGCGACGAGGCCGACATGCGCAGCAACCGTCTTACGCTGCGCGTGCACGACGACCTGATGCATCTGCTGACGCTGCGGTCCCGGGAGGCGGGGCTGACGCGGTCGGCCTACATCGAGCGGCTGATGCTGGCGTGGCTGCGCGCCGACCCGCGCAACCCGAAGCTGGACCCGATGGGCAAGGTGATGCCGGCCGCGCCGACGCCGCTGTCTCTTTTGCGCAAGGAGCCGATGGCGGTGGCGGAGCGGTGGGCGAAATATTCTAACGCTCACGAATTGTTGTTCGGACAGACGGCACCGCGCCACCTGCTCGATGACCAGGACACCTACTGGCCGGGCCCGAGCGCCGGCCCCTTCGACGATCCGACCGACGACGAGGCGCTGAGCACCGCGCCGTCGAAATCCGGCCGGAGCAAACGCTGACATTCCGACTCTTGTCATTTCAAAGCGAGCGTAATCAACGCTTTGCTATTTTGTTGACGGGTTCCGACGATCCGACTCTTTACGTGAGTCGATCTAGAAACGTCGCGATCTCGAATCGTCGTCGCCGGGAATTGGGTCCGACCCCGGACTCATCTGTGGGTTTTTTGCCCATCCATCGACCGAACTTGTCCCCGTAGTTAGACCAGCCCCATAACCCAGCCGATCATGAACGCGCCGGTGCGCTGCACCAGGCGGGCGTGCCGGATCGTGAAGGGCGAAGCCAGCAGCCATGCGATCGTCAGGACTGCCATCGCCAGCAGGAACAGCGGAAAGCCCGTCCATGAGGCGTTGTCCACGCCGCCGAACATGTGGTTGGTGTTCTGCCGGATGCCGGTGACGAACACCATGGCGCCATGCGCCAGAATGAAGCCCACAAACCAGGCGAACGAGATGAAGTGAACTGACCGCATCGCCTGCCGGTTGAACAACCGACCGAACCATCCGAGCGCGTTGGAGATCGCCGGGCTCTGCATCAGTCCGGTGGCGATCGAGACCGGTGCTGCGACGAACACGGTGATGAAATAACTGAGCTGCTGGAGGCCATTATAGCGGGTCCAGCTATGATCGACCGGAAAGTTCAACGACGCATACTGGATCGCCGTCGACAGCGCGGCCGGAAAGACTTCCCAGGTCAGGGGCACCAGCCGGCGCCATTGATCGGTCGAGAACAGCAGCGCATAGAAGGCCACGCCGTTGATCAGCCACAGCAAGTTAATCGAGAAATGCCACCAGCGCGACAGCCCGAGGGTATGGCGCAGGCCGGGAATGCCGAGCCATGTCGGCAAGCTGACGGAATCGTCCTTGGCGGTCCAGACGCGCCCCTTTGGCACCGGAATCTGGAAGCGGAACCAGTCGGTCCCCGGCGTGCAATCGCGGCCCCAGTAGAGCCGGGGATGGTCGGCCAGGATTTGCAGACCGGCCCGCATGATGAACAGCATGAAAAACATGTTCAGGAAGTGCTGAACCTGCAGCCACCACGGAAAACCCGAATCGACGGACGGCGCGGCCTGCGCGATGCCCGGATGCTGCCGAATAAAGGTCTCTACGCCGGGAAGTTCACGCAGGCTTTGAGCCAGGGCAATCAGGCAGAGCAGTGCTGCAGCCGCGATCGGCAGACCCCACAGCATGTTGATCCAGCGCCGGCCTATGCGAATCCGGGGCGCTATTCCCTGTTGTGGCGGCAGCCAGTGATTGAGGCGGATACGATCGTCGGCACCGCTGAGTTTTGCACGGAGCGGATCGGTCGAGAGAGACTGCGGAAACTCACGCATCGGCCGTTCACCTTCTGTCATCGAGCATGCCTGACAATGGGAACGTCAATCGCCAAGCCTGGTGAGCGCGGCGCCCTTGTGGAAGGCGATATGGTCGGTCTTGCTGCTCTTGATCTCGTATTCTGGATCGTCCGGACTCGCATGGTGGGTATAGCCTTTGACCTCAAACTTGCGGGAGGACCGCCGGCCAGTTGGACCTGCGTTGGACTCTCTCCACGTGCATAGCGGCGCCTGGCCGAGGTCGGTCGCGGCGCCCCTGAACGCCTGCCAGCGGAATCCGGGCCCGGACAACTGGTACGTCGGCTCGGCGGCATAAGTCCCGTCGCGTTGTTTCCTCGTCCGGAGGCGCACCTGTCTCCGGACGACGCCATGAGAGAGTGCGGCGTGGCGTTCCGCGAGGCGATCCGGTGATCCAGTTGCCGAGGTCTGCGGTGCGCGCCCGGTGGCTGATCCTGCCGTCGATTTTGATTCGCGATCATACTGCATCTGCTGGCGCCGTTCGCCGATGAACTGAAGGCGCTCGCGCCGGCGCCGATCGGGGCGCAGCGGATGTCGGTCGACAAGGAAATCCAGCGGCTGCTGGGCACAGGCGAGTAGGTCAACCTGCCATCATTGGATCTGCGATCGAGGCCGGGGAGGGCGACTTCCGGGCCGTCGTCGTTCGCCTGCGTGTCGCCGTCATGGCGCTGCGCCGGGCCGTCCGGAGCGGCCGCGGACCGGTGTCGCGTTCCTAAACTCCCTGCCTCAGGCCTAAATATGAGTGCTTACGATGGAACGTTAAATCGAGTTCCCTTCCCACTATCGCACGGTAACTTACCGCGTGATGCGTAGGTGACCGATCGAGGCGTCACACGTGACGCCATCACGGGTGCGGCCATTTTCTCGACGCTCCCCGTTACTGCCCCCCTTAAGTATCGCATTAATACCCAAATTTCGTACTATTTGCATAGCTTGGCAGCGAGCCATGCGTGACCTGCCGGCGTGATGCGAGTCCTGATGTCGCTTGTCTTTCCGAGCCATTCGACAACGAACTTCCCCGGTGCCGTCTTGCGCCAGCGGATGTCGCCGTAGAAATCGCTACGCATCACAAGCTCGCCCTTGGTTTCGATCTCAGCGAGGAAACGTTCACGACTGCCCGGGCCCAGAAACTGAGACTGGGCGACTTCGTTATCGCGTTCCGTCTGTTCGCTGCTGCTCATGTTGTCCTCAGAACGGAATGTCGTCGGGGCGGAGCGTGGCGGTCTCGGCCGGCTTGATCCTCGGCCCGGCAATGGCGCAGGTTTCAGCATCGGCGGAGGCGACACCACAACCGTCGCCGGCCGGGGCACCGCGGGCCGGGGACGGGCGGCGGGCATCGTCGCCGGCTGAGGCTTCTGCGGTTGGAGTATCGTCGGCTTCGGCCGCGGCAGCGGCTGCAGCGGCTCCGTCAGAATCCGGCGGTCTTCCTCGTCGAACTCGATGCTCTCCGCGGGCACGATCGTCGGCGGCGCCCCGGCCGGCGGCGCCTTCCGGCGCACGACGGTGACCTGGGGAAGGGACTTGAAACCGGCCATCACGAGAACTCCCTTTCGTATTCCAGGCGCTCTGCCTCGTCGAAGAACGGCGTGTGCTCCATGACGAGTTTGCGGAACACCGCCGCCTCCGTCGGATCGGCGGCGAGGCGCTGGCGCATGCGGCGTTCGGCGCGTTCCGTCGTTGTCTTGTCGATGTCCTCGAACACGTTCTTGGCCTCGATGTGAGCACCATGCGCGGCGTTGCGCTTGTCCCGCGCCGCTTCCACGATCTGGCGCTCGATTTCGGCGATGATGTCGTCCGGCAGATCGCTGTCGACGACGTACCGGAGGCGCCCCGGCGCGACGCCGAAAAGGTCGGCCAGACGCCGGCGCCAGCTGCGGCCGTAGATGTCTTTGCCCGCGGCGACGACGTACCGCCATATCGGCGTGTTCTTGTGCTTCGTGTTGCTCATCATGCGTACCTGTAGAGTTCGGTGGATTTGCAGAAGCCGCAGATGCGCTCGAAGATTCCCTCGGAATGGAAATCCCGCTCGCAGCAGGGGCAGTTGCGGACCTTGGCGCCGGATCCGGTCCGGAGCAGCCCGAGCCTGGAGGCCTGGGCGTAGGCCGAGGCGCGGGACCGGCCAGCTTCTGCGACACCGAGGCGATGTCGCGGTTCTCGGTCTCGAACAGCCGGATCAGTTCGGAGTTTTCCTCGGCGGACCAGCGGATCGGCGAGAAGGGGATGACGGTGTCACGCGGCATCGCGCACCGGCTTTTTCGACTTCTTCACCACGGCGGCGAGATCGTCGCGCAGATCACGCAGTGCGGCTCGGCGGGTCACTGTCGCGAGGCGCTCGCCCTCGATCAGCGCCAGCATCTCGACGTCGAGATCGCGGCCGCGCTTGCCGCGCTGGTATTCCCATAGCGTCGACTTGGCGATGCCGAGCCCGGCGGCCAGGCGGTAGCCCCAGCCGACATGGCCGTAGAGTGCGGTCCCGACGTACTCGATCCGCTCGGGAAGCGTGCGTGGCTGCGGTCTCGTCACTGCGCGTATCTTTGTCTGACCATATTAGAACTAAGGCTGATCGAACGACAATCATTCGATTTCTGGAAAATGTCAATCCTGGGTGTTGCGACTTTCCGGCGCCGGCCGGAGGATGACATCGAACCAACCAGGGAGGTACCTATGCTCAAGGCCATTTTTTCCGTGATCGGCTCCGCTCTGAGCGGCGCATTCTCGTTTCTGCGGCGCGCGGCCGCCTGGCCGTTCCGGCTGTTCGGCGGCGCGTTCGGTGGCGTGATGCCGCCGCCGGCGCCGGTCGAGGCGTCGCCGAACGTGCTGGAACTTCGCGCCCAGATCGCCAGCAACGAGGAGCTGGCGGAGGGCGCCGCGCGCATCGCGCGGGTCATCGCGCAGTGGGTGATGGGCTCCGTGATCGCCGACGAGCCGGTGCCGGCGCCGCAGCCGCCGCGGGTATCGCGGGCGGTGGCGGACTGGTTGCCGGGGCTCTCGCGCGACGAGTGCCTGAACCTGACGAGCGTGAATCCGCTGCAAATAGCGGACCATATTCGCGGCCGCGAGCTTCTGGATGGCGTCCGTCCCGTCCAGAAGCTCGCGCCGGAGCGGTGGTCGCCGGCGCTGCCGGAGTTGGCCGTCCCGCCTGCGCCGGGCTATCTGTACCACGCCTTCACCGCCGCAGGCGTGCGGTGAGCAACGCGACGACGGCGCGCAGCTGCGTGTTGTGCGCCTCCGCCTCTTCGGCGCGCCGCTGGTAACCGACGCGCAGGCGGTGCTCACAGTTGGCGGCCTCTTCCAACTGCGAGCGCGACCACGCGTCCCAGTCGGCCTCGCGCTGCGCGGCGAGGTTTGCGAAGCCGGCCACCGCAGCAGCCGCCAGGACGGTCGCGGCACCGGCGGCGCCGGCGCCGAATGCGTGGCCGTCGAAGTTCGTATGGGCTCCGCCGTTTGACATCTTCTTCTCCTCAAGGATTCGATGGTCGAACGTTTTTCGTCCGACTGCCTTGACTGATACCATAATTAAGTGATAATGAAGTTACAATGATAGGTAAAAGTTTGCGGGCCTGCTCATTTTTCGACAGCCAACCAAGGAGTTCCCAAATGACCGACCCGACCACCGCAGCCGCTACCGCCGCAGCGGACATCAAGGATCACGCGCAGGCGCTGATCGCGAAGATCGACGACAGCCACGCGGCCGGCGAGTTCTCGACGCTGCTGGCGAACGCAAAGTCGGCGGTCGTCTCCGCGATCCAGTACGTGGAGGCGCACTGCAAGGCGCTCGAAGCCAAGATCGAGGGCGACACCAAGGGTCCGGCTCCGGTCGCACAGGCCTCCGCCACGACGCCGGTCGCACCTGCGGCTGCTCCGGAAGCGGCTCCCGCTGCTGAGGCTCCGGCCGCAGCGCCGGCGTCGACCGACGCTCCCGCCGCGGCTCCGGCCGCTGCGCCCTCGACCGCTTCCGTCTAAGGATTCCAACCGTGCCGCGCGCTCAGGTCTTCAGCGACATCCACGTGAATCACACCGGCGGCGATACCGACTTGCATCCCGCTGACTGCGATCTGGTGCTGTTCGCTGGAGACCTGGACGACGGCGCGCATCGATCGATGCAGTGGCTCGCGGACCGCTTCGCGGGTCTGCCGATCTTCATGGTAGGCGGCAATCACGACTTCTATCGGGACGGCTCGCCGAACGGCTACACCATCGAAGAGCAGACCGCGCGGCTGCGCGACATGGCCGCCGGGCTCGGCATCCGTTTTCTCGAGAACGACGCCGCGCTGCACGGCGACCTGCGCATTCTCGGGTGCACGCTCTGGACCGACTTCCAGCAGCGTCCCGAATACATGCCGCCCAAGGAGGCGATGTATCTGGCTCAGAACGGCCGGCTCCCGGATGAGGGCCGCTACGCGCGCCGCAGCCGGATGACAGACTACCAGTCGATCCACCAGACCGAGGCGGACGGGCGCCGCCGCCGGTTCACGCCCTCGCGGTCGATCGCCATGCACAAGGAATCGCGGGCTTGGCTGGAGGCTGAACTCGCGCGCGGGCACGATGGCCCGACCGCCGTAATTACGCATCATGCGCCGACGCCGCAGGCCTTGATGCAGCCGCCGCAGTCGCTCGACTGGTGCTACGCGTCGGATCTCGAGTCCTTGATGACGGGCGACGCCATCGACGCGATTTCGGGGCAGCCGGTCGTGGCACCTGAAATCTGGTGCTGTGGCCACATCCACTCCGCCCTCGACCTGGAGATCGGCTTGACGCGCTTGGTCGCGAACCCACGCGGATACCCGACGCGGACGCCGGGCCTCTACGAGAACCCGAATTGGAATCCGGGTCTTGTCATAGACATCGAACCGTGGCCCGCACCGACGATGAGGTTCTGATGGAAATCCTCGGCTACGTGATCGGCGCTTGGTTCCTGCTGCTGGCGGCGCGGCTCGCGCTGCAGCTGGCCGGCCCGCTGCTGCTGATCGCGTTCGTCGCGGCGTGTCTCTACGGGTGCTCGGCCGCGCAGCACGAGCCCGCAACAGGTTACCAGCAGGAGAGGACGATATGAACCGCAGACGCTTCACCGACGACCAGATCGCCGCCGCTCTTCAGGCTGCCGACGGCAACGTGGCCTCCGCCGCCGCGAGCCTAGGCTGCTCGGCGTTTCCGGTCGATGAGTACAGGCGCCGGATGGGGATGGCGGCGCCGAAGACGCTCTCGATCAGGAACGTGATCGCGTACGACTCCAAGCGCAGCTTCACCGACATCGCGCTTCTCGTCGCGATCCTGCGCCACGGCGACGACACCGCCGCCATCGCCAAGAAGCTGCGCTGCAAGCCGGTCGTCGTGAACAAGCACCGGCGGCGGCTTTGAATCCCCGGTCATGCCGTCGGCCGCGCGCCGGGATCGCGCAACAAGCGCAAGCGGGTGGCGGCATGAAGTTGCTCGCGCACCCCGCCATCGCGCCCGGCCGCGCCATCGTCATCGAGGACCAGCAGGTCGTCGCCGGCGACGCGCTGCAGATCGGCCAGAAGGCCGTCGGC
>Ga0209483_1002693_pt1 | contig 12163 bp, 13 predicted proteins | sample NGEPerA_FD_184508 | JGI IMG/M metagenome (GOLD analysis project Ga0209483, IMG submission 184508) | Arctic peat soil microbial communities from the Barrow Environmental Observatory site, Barrow, Alaska, USA - NGEE PermafrostL2-A... | ecosystem: Environmental > Terrestrial > Soil > Wetlands >... | reverse complement strand
TTAGGGTAACAATATACTTGACGCACCTTGATATTTGACGGTGCTGGAGGCGGGCGGTTCGGGACGTGTCGGCTATCGCTTCGGCTTGTGCTTCATCTTCGCATCTTTGGCCGCTCGCTTGTCCACTCAGGGCGGCGAGCGGATCGGCGTCAGTGCGGTGTGCGTAGGCCATCATAGCCGGCGCGATCCGCGCCGGAAGTTAGAATAAAAAAGTGGGCGGCGCGGGGGAATGCAGCCGACTTTTCGGCCTCGCCATCCCAGACAACGCTTCAATGGGGCTGCGCCGCCCAACCGTGCTCTCAGAGCGCCATTCATTCCAGGATCGCCATGGCCGCGCTGATGATTTTCCGGTCCGTCATGCACGCCCCTATATCCTATCGGATTGGTTTCGTCAAGCTTTTATTTTTCGTTCGGGGGCTGTTCGGCGGATAATGGATTCATGCGGCGGCGCCAGACAGCATCGGGCGGGGATGTTCCCGGGCAGCTCACGCTGTGGGGGTCAGTGAATTCAGAATTCCGAATCCCCGAAATCCGAATGAAGACCCCAAACCCCACACCCCAAACCCCATTCCCTCCCCTGGCTGGCGCGACGTGGGAACTCTCCATGCGGGTGGACTACCCTGCGGCGGCGGATCCGAAATTAGTGCGGCGGCTGGAAGCGGCGGGCCGGCGGCTGGCGCGGGGCGCGGTGGGCGGAAACGGGAAGCTGCGGAAGCTGGCCGGCGGGCTGGAGGCGATCGCGGGGCTGTTTGACGGGGCGGCGTGAAAATCCGAAATCCGAATCCCCGAAATCCGAAACAAATTCAAAAGCAAGCAGCAAACAGCAAAATCCAAAACTCACCGGCGACCGGCTTCGACGGCGGCGGCGCGGCGGCGCGTGCATGAAGTCCCATTCGGAAGCGGGCGCTTGCGGCGCGGGGTAGGCGGGCTGCGCGGGCACGGTGGCCTGCTCGAGCACCTGGCGGCATCCGGCGCACACCACGGCCTCGCCCCACAGGTGAACCGGCTCGAGTGTGCCAATCGAGCGTCCACAGTTCTGGCATTGCTGTCTCCTCGGAAGTTGCGCGCGGGCGTCCGGGTCGGTCAAATCGACGATCGCCATTGGAACCTCCAGCTTTTTTTGCGGCTTCCGTTCCGGGTTTTTGGTCGCTGATAGGGTATCAGCGACCATTTTTTAGATGAGTCCGCGGGCGCGGGCCGATTCCGCGATCATCTCGCGCACGGCGTCGGGCAGTGTCTGGAGTTTCTTCGCTTCTCGGACTCGCCACGCGGCATTCATGAGCTCAGTGGGCACCATTAATTGGATTCGGGTGCCCCCTTCAAGCTCAAGCTTCTTCGGGCGACCGATCGGTTTCGCGACTCTGGCAACCATGTTAGGTATTCTATCGGGCATCGAATCTCCTTGCAAGTGGGAAGTTAGATTTTTAGTTGCTTTCTCCGCGCGGACTCGATATATCTGCGTATGAGAATGCGAAAACCCCGTGCGGTTTCTGTTCCCACCACTCCCACTGACCTTCTCGCGCGCGCCAGCGAAATGCTGTTCGACCCGGTGCGCGTGCGATTCCTGGAAGAAAGAAAGCGGCCCATCGGTGAACACCTGGCGGACTACCGCGCGGTGATGGAATCGCGCGGGGGCGATGGGCATGTTTCTCAGTCCATGCGGCGGCTGCGGATCATGATTCGGCTGTGCCGCGTGAAGACGTGGGGCGACCTGGCATCCCATCCGAGTTTGGTGTTGGCGGCGCGGCAGAAGCTCCGCGCGGCGCGGCCGCGCGGCGGGACGCTGGGGCCGCGCACGATCAACGCGTACGTGGTGAGCCTGGCCGGCTTTTCGAACTGGATGGTTTCGGACTACCGGGCCGAATGGAGTCCGTGCCGTGGGATGCGGCCGCTGGCCGCCAGGGCGGACATTCGGCACGCGCGGCGGGCGCTTTCGATGGATGAGATTCTGCGCTTGATCGACGCGGCCAGGAGCGGCCGCGCGATCAGCGGCATCCCCGGCACCGAGCGGGCGCTCGCGTACCTGCTCGCGACCACGACCGGACTGCGGCGCGGCGAGATTGCCTCGCTGTCGCGCGGCAGCTTCGCGCTGGCAGGCCGCGAGCCGTCCGTCTCGGTTCTGGCCGCGTACACAAAAAACGGGAAACCGGCCTGCATCCCGTTGCGCGGGGACGTGGCCGAATTGCTGCGCGTGCACCTGGCGGGGATTCGGCGCGATAAGGAGATTTTCCGTTTTCCGATGTCGAATCCGAACCGCGCACTTCGGCATGACCTGGCGGCGGCGGGCGTGGCCTATGTCATCGACGGCGCCTTCGCGGACTTCCACGCGCTGCGTCACACGTTCGTTTCGAATCTGTTCGACAGCGGCGCCACACCCAAAGAAACCCAAACGCTCGCGCGTCACCAGGACGCGCGGCTGACCTTGGGAATCTACGCGCACGTCCCGGCCAGCGCACAGCGTGCGGCGGTGGAGCGCCTGGCGGCGGTATCGAGTCCGTGTCGCGCGACGGATCGCGCGGCCACCCAAACACCTCAGGGGTCGGAAAGGAAGAACGATGATGGGCGAGCAAGAAAGAGACACTAAATGGAGCCACGGGGAATCGAACCCCGATTTGCTGAATGCGATTCAGCCGTCATCCCGTTAGACCATGGCCCCGGGCATCGCAATATCGCGGCGGATTGTACGTTTGGAGGTCGGAAGGTCAAGGACCCGGCGAGGCGTTTGAGTTGTCGCGCCGGGCCGTGGGGGCTTCGATGAGAATTGGATGAGACGCAGCCGGTTTAGCCAGCTCACCCATCGCCGTTTTGAAGAATTATTTCTGTAAACTTTCGACGAAGGTTTTGACAACGCGCGGATTATTGTATTCTCATCGCCGCCTGGGAATTGATTGGCCAATGGACAGGAGACGCATACATGAAGCATGGCGAGCGCGTGATGGAACGGGAACTTGAGCCCCTGATCAGTTTGTTTCGCCTCCTGGCTGACAAGACACGCGTGCATATTCTCATGATGCTCAGCGATGGCGAACGCAACGTCGGCAGCCTTTGCGAGGAGCTGGGGTTGCCGCAGCCGACGGTGAGCCATCATCTGGGCCTGTTGCGGATGCAGAATTTGATCAGCAATCGCCGCAACGGCAAACAGATTTATTACGCCTTGAACGGGCACGTCAACACGCTCCGCGGCGAGGGGCTGGAAGTGGTGGTCGATAGCTTCAATGTGCGCATCAACGTGCGGAAGAATTGAATGAGCGCGCGTGATCTGCCGCCGGGCTGGCGGGATGTTCTCAAGGATGAACTGGCCAAGCCATATTTCGCGCGGCTCCAGGCGTTCCTGAAACAAGAGCGCGCTGGGCATGCGGTATATCCGCCGGAGAGCGAAGTTTACGCCGCTTTGCGTTGCACGCCGTTTGATCGGGTGAAAGTGCTGCTGCTGGGGCAGGATCCCTATCCGACGGCGGGCAATGCGCACGGCTTGTGTTTTTCGGTACGGGAGGGGGTCAAGCCGCCGGCCTCGCTGGGAAATATCTTCAAGGAACTCCAGGCGGATTTGGGGATCGAAGCGCCGCCATCGGGTTGCCTGACGCGATGGGCCCGGCAAGGGGTGCTGCTGCTCAATGCCGTCCTCACCGTGTGCGCCGGCCAGCCCAATTCGCACGCCGGCAAAGGATGGGAGCAATTTACCGATGCCATCATTCGCAAAGTGAACGAAAAGCCGGATCCCGTGGTGTTTGTGCTGTGGGGCGGATATGCGCGAAAAAAAGAAAAGCTGATCGACGCCGTCCGGCACAGGATCATCCAGTCGGCTCATCCTTCGCCGCTGAGCGCGAACGCGGGGTTCCTGGGGAGCCGGCCCTTTTCGAAAATAAATGATGCCCTGCGCGAAGTGGGCAAGGCGACTATTGATTGGTCGCTGCCTGACCCGAAGAAAGAAGGCTGCCACGAATGAGCCCGAATGGTCACGAATAATGGAATTCATCGCTGAGGGCGATGACGCCGGGGCGAAATGAAGGAGAAGGAGCAGCACGGGTTGGAAGGATTTGAGCATGAGAACCTCGGGTAAGAGGGGAGGGGCGAGAGATGAGTGCTGAGTGCGGAGAAAAGATGAGTACGCATTGTGCAATCGATAACGCGGCGGGACGCCGCGTCTACTATTTCCGAAATTCAGTGCCGGTCCGAATTCCACAACCAACCTACAACCTACAACCCACAATTCTCAGCACTCAGCACTCAGCACTCTCTTCTCCCCTATCATCCCTCAATGCCTTCCCCCGCGCTGGCTTCCGCGATTGCCGCCGTGCCCGCCGGGGCGCGGGCGGTCGGCGTAAGCGGGGGGGCGGATAGCGTTGCGCTGCTGGCGTTTTTGCGGTTGCGGAAGGATTTGCGGCTGCATGTCGTACATCTGGATCATCAGACGCGGGGGGCAGATAGCACCGCGGATGCGGCGTTTGTCCGGGAGCTGGCGGCGGCCTGGGGACTTGCCTGCACCATCGCGCTGCGAAGCGACGTGGAACAACAAATGCCCTCGCCGCCGGCCAATCCGTCGGCGCGCTATCGTGCGGCGCGGCAGGCGCTTTTTCGGCGCGTGGTCGCCGAAAATAACCTGGCCGGCGTACTTCTTGCGCATCATGCCGACGACCAGGCGCAGACGATTCTGCATCGCCTGCTGCGCAATAGCGGGCCGATGAACCTGGGCGGCATGCAGGCGGCAACGCGTATCAATGGCTTGCAAGTCATGCGCCCGCTGCTGGGCATCACTCCATCGGCCCTGCGGCAATTCCTCCTCGAAAACCAGCAACCCTGGCGCGAGGACGCCAGCAACGCCAGCGACAAATATTTTCGCAATCGGCTTCGCCGCCTGCTGGAACACGAACCGGCCTTGACGGCAGACCTGCTGGCCCTGGGCGATGCCTGCCAGGGGTTTTCACAATGGGCGCGGGATGCCGCACCGGTCTTGGGTGAGGCATTCCCCGCATCGCAACTAACGTCCCTGCCGCCGGTATTGGCAAATGAATCCGCCTGGCGCTGGCTGCTCCTGCGCGGCGCGCCGGCGGGGGAAGTGGGCCAGCGCGTCGTCAGCCGCCTGCTCGCCATGGCCGCCGATGCCGCACGCGCCGGGAAAGCGCATTTCCCAGGATCAATGCTGGTAAGGCGAAAACGCGGAATATTTACGGCGTCACCGTTGCCGGCGCATCGGCGTATTTATTGGCGGTGAAGATGGCAATTCAAACAAGTCGCCGCTGCCGTGGCTTCACGCTGGTGGAGCTGTTGGTGGTGATCGGGATTATCGCGGTCTTGCTGTCGCTGCTGATGCCGGCGTTGAGCCGGGTGCGCCAGCAGGGGAACCAGGTGGTTTGCGCCTCCAACCTCCGGCAGGTGGGGATCGCGCTGCAGATGTACGCCAACAACTCGCGCGGCTGGCTCTATCCGGTGGGGCCGTGGGATCCGATTCGCGGACAATACACGACGCTGGGCTCGAACATGCCGCGCGGGCAGCGGTGGCCGGTGTACGTGTTTGATCCGCCCGTCTGGAACCCGCCGATCATGCGGTGCCCGTCTGATTACCAGCCCGCTGAGGAACATTCCTACGTCGTCAACGAGCATCTGGCGGACAAGAACGTGAAGGCATTTGACAGCAAGGCGGGGGATCTGACTTCATCGGAAATTATCGTCGCCGGCGAGAAGATATCCGCGGAAACGGATTACTATATGGAGCAGAAGGAGTTTTACCGCGTGGTGGAACTCTATCGGCATGGGCGTGCCTTTGGATCGAATTACCTCTATCTGGACATGCACGTCAGCACGACGCCGCCCAATGAGGCGCTGGCCTCGACCGATCCGTGGGATCCGCCGTTGCCCCCGCATCCGCCGCCAGCGGGTGGGTCATGAAGGGGGAATACCTCACCGAATGCCTGAAGTGTCACGATCATGAATCACGAAGCCGCCCATGTGAAGCAGATGCCGACGTGGCTGAGCGCATCGCTCATCATCGCATGCCTGGCGGCGGCGGGAGCGGTCGGCTGGTGGTTCTGGAAATCCGGGCCACGAGGCCAGGTCGTCGTGCTTCGGCACAACCCCGATGATGGCGTCAAGACCACGGGCCGTAATCGGTGGGACGTGCGCTCCGGCATCGGCTTGCTGCGCGTCGCAAAAAAGGGCGGGGGAACGCTCGATGTGAGTTTTGAATATGCCTCTCATGAATTTCTGACTGAAGAGCAGATGGACGTGCTCTCGACGGTTCGCCGGGTGGCTATGGATCGGCAACTGGCCAACGAACTGGGCGTCACGCCGGCACAAACACAGGTGCTCGAACAGATCCACGAGCAATCAAAAATCACCCTTGACGATGCCCAGCGCGCGCGGCTCGCCGGTTTGTTCACGAAATGGGAGAAGGCCGGTGCCAGCGCCAGGGAGAGCGATCAAGATGATTTATTGGATGGCTTGGCGGAAGTCGCTCAATCGAAAGTGCCCGCCGCCCGCAAGTCCGCCGAGCAGCGGACCGCGCTGGCAAAACAGACTCTGACCGCCGAGCAGTGGAAGAAGTTTAATGCGATGAAGTAGAGGGGATCGCACAACGCGGTTCCGGCGATACAATCCGTTCAAATGGCTGATGCCGGGTGTAACACTTCATTGCAACGTTTAGATTGCCCGACGGTGGGAGATTGCCCGACAGCGGCGCATCATCCGACGGTAGGGCGGACATTCTTGTCTGCCTGTGCGCTGAATGCCGATTCGGGCAGACAGGAATGTCTGCCCCACCCAAAACAATCCGCATCTTCTTTTTGTGTTTCACCAAAATTAGCGCATGCCCGATGGAGGCTGCCAACCAGAAATCGCCCCGGCTTTTCCTTTGTCGAACTGCTCGTGGTGCTGGCGATTCTCGTGATCCTGGCGTGCATTTTCATTCCGTATTTCTCGAAGCTGCGCGAGGCGGATCGGCGGGCGCGATGCGCCGACAATCTGCGGGCGATCATGGACGGGTTGCGGCAATATGCCAGCCTGCGAAACGCCAAAGGGCAGGAGCTGCACGCCTATCCATCGGTCATTTATGATCCGGCGCATAATCTCAACGGCTATGTCGCCTACAGCGGCGCTGATTCTGCCAGCCCCTTTGCAAAGGGGACGGCCGTGCGTCCCAATGACGTGACGGCATCGCTCTGGCTGCTGGTGCGCCAAGGTCTGGCGCCGGCCAGCCGATTCATCTGCCCCAGCACGCACAACAGTGCCGATGCGATGCTGACCAACGGCCGGCAGGTTCCCGCCAACCTGCGATCCAACTTCACGGACGGCTCGCACCTGAGTTATTCATACGCATCGCCCTTCAGCAGCGCGGCAGGCTATCAGATGAACGATGACAGCCATGTGGCGGACTTCGCGCTGATGGCGGACAAGAATCCGGGCATCAAGGGAAAGACCGACAGCATCAACGGGCCGTCGTTTGATAGTCAGCCGTTCGACCTGGCCCGCGCCAATTCCAACAACCACGGCAAGGTGGGGCAAAACGTGCTGTATGCCGACGGGCACGTTGCGTTTCAAACCACGCCTTACTGCGGTATCGGGCAGGGCGCGAAGCGCGATAACATCTACACCGCCCTCTCGCCGATCCCGCTGTCGCCCGGACAACGCCCGCCGGTGGAATCCAACGGCTACTATGGCCACGAGATCGGCCCATCCTGGACGAATGACAGTTATTTGCTGCCGACGGATAATGACTAATCTTCCGCTCATTCCACTTTCGCGCTGGAGATGAATTCCCCGCGCGACCCGCCGGATGGATTTTGGAGGCATGACTCCGGCGTCCGAAAGTATTGCCACCCCTGCCGCGGCGGGTTACGATTCGAGTCGCTCGGTGAAGCGGAGTCAGGCTCTGCTGGGAAGCAACCTGACAAGGAATAGCCGGGCCGACGGCGCGCCGAAAGCGCGTGGGCCCGCGGGCGAAAGTCCGCGGGCTTCTTCGTGGAAGCGCGCCTCACTTTCGGACGCCGGAGCCATGCCTCCTAAATCCCGCTGAGAAGCAGCGTCTGCCTCCTGTATTTCGACGACCAGGCGAAAGCCGGATGAACCCAGAACTTTATTATTCCATCTGCTCGCGTATCTCAATTTGCGGCCCCAATATGCGAACGGTCATCGGTCGGTTCGCCCCCGGCTCGGCGGTGGCGCTGCCCCAGGCCAGGGCGAATTGCTCGAGTTGCTCCTCGGCATGAAATTTTTCCGATACGCCAAGCACCACCTCCGTCGCGTTCAAATCGCGCGCGGTGCAGGCGATGGCATAGAGCGGATTGTTGGTTGGCATCACTACCGGGAAAACCCGCTTGCCCACCTCCTCGGCCACCGTCACAATTTTCGTGAGCAGCCCGCGGTCCCCATCGTCCAGGCTCATTTCCTGCTGAGTGACCCCGCGCGTGCGCGGCGGGATCAGCTTGCAGGTCACGACCACGATATCGCGTTTTTGCGTGTCGGTTTCCCGCAACACCTTCTCCAGCATCGGCAGGCTGCGCGGCCCGCGCGCCGCCACCAATATGGGGGCCCGATGCCCCAGGCCGACCGATTCCACCGTCACTTCCGGGCGTTGTTCCTCGTTGAATTGTTCGAGATGCTCGTGATGCCCTCCGCCGCGCCGTCGGCGGGCGACGGTTTCGCAGATCACGAATGCGATTAAAAACGCCGCCGTGAATCCGCAGCCCCAGATGGTGGCGGTCTTCTTGGTCGCCAGGTTAATCAGCGCGGTCGAGAGCAGGATCATGCAGACGATCGCGATGCCGATGGGAATGTCGATGTAATCGCCCCTGGAAGGCCGGCGGATTCTGATATTGAGCGGCACCCGGTATTGCCTTGGTGATTTGTCCTTGAAGCGGAAGACCACCATCGCCAGCGTCATAAAGACGAACGACCAGATGACCCCGAACGCATACGCCTCGCCCAGCGTGTTGACGTCGCCCCAACTGGCGCAGATCACGATGAGTTGGAGAATCGCCACGAGATTGATGAGCCGGTGCGTGGTGCCGTAGCGTTTTTGGGGATGAAGGAACCAGGGCGTGAGCACGCCATCCTCGGCCAGTCGGTTCATCACGCCGTTGGAGCCGATGATGCTGGTGTTGACGGCGCCGGCGAGAATCGCGAACCCGACGATCACCACGAAGCATTCCATGATGATCTTGAGCCACGCCGGCCCGACGAGGAAGTGAACCAGCCCGTTGATCAGGTTATCCCTGTATCCGCCATTATCGCGTTCGACGTGCTCGGCGGCGCGGTCGATGGTTTTCACTTGTTGCGTAATCTCAAGCCGCGGTTGCCCGTCGGCATCGGTTCCGCGATTCAGAACATATCCCCATTCAACGGGCGTGCTACCGCCCGGCGGAACACTCTTGCGCACATAATCCACCTCCGTGTAATCAACCCCGACGGCGGCGGGGGCGTGGCCGTTGCGAACGATCTGCGTGGTCACGCGCATCCCATCGGGGATGATCAGCACCGCGAAAAAGCTGATCAGGCTCGTCAGCAGCATCGAGTACACGAAGATCACGAAACCCGCCAACAGCAGATTCCTGAGCTTGGGCGCCTTGATCTCGCGGTTGACCTGCGCCAGCGATTCCTCGCCGCTCATGGCCAGCAGCGAATGGCCGAACGCGACCAGAATGCCCAGCATGCCCAGGATCTTGGGGAAATGCTCAAGCCAGCCGGCGGACGATTCGCGGCCCGGATCCTTGCTGCTTTGCGTGAAGACCGGATGGAACGGCGGAAGGTGCAGCCCGATATGCCGCACGAACAACGTCAGCACGCTCCAGCCGATGATGAGGATTCCCATCACCGTCGTCAGTTGCATGATGCGCAGGGCCTTGTCGCTGGATTCGTGAATGCCCTTGACGTTGAGCCGCCAGAAGAAAAGCGTGATTCCGACCGCGATCAGCACGGTGACAAAATTCACCATCCCCTGATGCTGCGTCGGATCGATCAGCGAACGGCCCAGAGTATGCAGTAGCAGGTTGAGCATGTCGCCCCCCAGTCCCACCAGATATTGCCCGGCGGCCACCGCGCTGATCGGCCCGGTGAGCACGTAATCGAACATCAGCGCGCTGACCGAGAGCTTGGCGAGGTTGCCGCCGATGGCCCCGCGCACGACGCGGTAGACGCCGCCGCGCGTGAACATGGTGCAGCTTTCGACATACACGCTGCGGACGGCATAGCTGAAGAGCATGACGCCCAGGATGAACCAAGGCGCGGCCTTGCCGATGGCCTGCTCGCTGATGCCGCCGATGTAGTAAGCCGTGCTGGCCAGATCGCACAACACGATGGCCGCGGCGCGCCAAAAACTGATGAACGCCAGCGCCACGCTGCTCACCAGCAGCACGTTGATCTTTCGTCGCGCCGCGGCGTCGGGGAGTTGGGCGACGTCGAAATTCGTGGAAGGGATGGAAGCCATAAAACTGCAATCCTTAGCCGGCAGTCACTGCGACGCTCGCCGTGCCGTGCGGACACCCAAATAAAGGCTGAAAATCCGAAATCCGAAGCACGAAATCCGAAACAAATCGGGGGAAATTCCGAAATCCGAAAACGCGAAATCCGAATGAAATCCAAAGGAAGAAATACTGAAAATTCGGAATGGCGCGGGACGGGCCTCTTGTTTTGAAGTTTCTTCCTTTGAATTTTGAGATTGTTTCGGATTTCGGAATTCGGGTTTCGGGTTTCGGATTTCGGATTTTCCACCGCTTCCATCCCAGCGCAATGCAGTCCCGAACCGGCCCTGCCAGTCAGCGGAGTCGGCGCAATACAAACGCCGACCACCGCCCGCGCAAAGGGCTGGTCCAAACGCCTGCCAAAAGCCAACGAAGGGAGAACTGGGCCCTTGGACAAGGGCGGTTAGCTCCACGACGCGAGCGAATAGCTGCGTTGCTTTAGGATGGAAGTCGAAGGGCTATAACGCTGTGTAGCTTCAGCGGCCGGTTAAGGGCCGCCTCCGAGCGTTGGTACCTTTCAAGAGCCGACGGGGTTAGCTGACGGGCTGGGAGTTGAAAGTCTCCCTCGGCCGAAATGGCCGATTCGCCCCTGCCGGCAGCGGGAGAACACCGTTGGCGCTGCGGGCGCCGGCCAGGTGCGTGAGTCTCTCGTCGTGCCGACGTCGTGGGACACAAGCCCCACGTTGGGTTCCCCGCGCCCCCCGTGCTCGGAAGGCTTAGGCGTCGAATGAAGGCGGAATGGTAGTGGTGGGAAGCGCGTTGTCAAGCGGAGGGCGCGGTGGTCGAGGAATCACGGCATTGCCGATCTCAAAAAGCACCATGCACGGGCGGGACGCCCGTGGTACGACGGCGTGGCATGGTCGCGCGTCGGATTCAGGTTATTGCGCGTGAAGACCGGCGAAAAACAAAGCAAAGCACAGCGCAATCGTTCCCAGGCTGCCCATGATCAATCCAAACACCACCCGGCCCATGCCGTGCTTTTCCGGGTGACGTTTCATATCCACGATAGCGATGATCGAGCAGATCAGCGCGAACGGCGCCGGGACCAGAAGCAGGGAGAGCAGCCCCAGATACCCGGCGGCAATCGCCCAGCCCGACCGCCCGACCGGCAGCAACATGCGCATGCCCGCGTCCGCGCCCAAATTAGGCGGCCCCCACGCGACGGGCGCGGCGGCATAATAGCCGATCGTGGCCGGCGCCACGCCAACCGGCGGGGGCGCGATCATCGGAGGCGGCAACGGCGGACCGGTAAAGAGACCCGCCACGCTCCCCGCCGGCGACCATTGCGCCATCCCCGCCTGCCAGACCAAATCCGCGGGCCGCAGTTGTCCGCTGGCCGCCATCTGCTTGAGGTGATCGATTGAAACCGGGCCGCGCTGCGCGTTGTTCTGCGCATAATGCCATTGGGTGTCGTTCATGGTTTCAAATGATACCGCGCCCCACCGGCAAGGGCGAGTACAATTCGGCTTGCGACGCGGGGAGGGTACGGCCACCTTTCGTGGCACGGGCGTCCCGCCCGTGCCGATGGATTGGTAATCTTGGAATCACGATTTAGCCGATCCTGACACATCAGGCACGGGCGGGACGCCACAGGCGTCCGGGATATGGCAAGTTTACGCGAATGGGTTCCAATGAGCCAAGGGAGAGCGTGGACAATAGGCAGGGGATCGCAGCGACGGCGGTTCCATGCGCGCATGCGGCGGCGTCGCCCT
>Ga0209483_1002691_pt1 | contig 12180 bp, 16 predicted proteins | sample NGEPerA_FD_184508 | JGI IMG/M metagenome (GOLD analysis project Ga0209483, IMG submission 184508) | Arctic peat soil microbial communities from the Barrow Environmental Observatory site, Barrow, Alaska, USA - NGEE PermafrostL2-A... | ecosystem: Environmental > Terrestrial > Soil > Wetlands >... | reverse complement strand
TTTGTTGGCACTGCCGCGCTGCTGCACGGCCAGATCAAAAAAAGTCGGTTGCTCGTTGCGTTTGGTTTGCATGGCTACTCTGATCCTTCGCCGCGTCAGTTGTTCAAAATACTTTTGCAGAGATTTCCGATGGGATTGCTTTCCACGCTTTTGCCCGCTAAACTGCGCCGCCATGCCAATCAGTTGGAATGAAATCCGACACAACGCCATCCGCTTTTCCAAGGAATGGGCGGGCGAAACCCGCGAGGAAGCCGAGGGCAAATCCTTTTGGGATGAATTTTTCAACGTCTTCGGCATCCGCCGGCGCACCGTTGCCAGCTTTGAGGAACCGGTAAAAAACATTCGCGGCCAATACAGCTTCATTGACCTTTTCTGGCCGAAAGTCGTTCTGGTCGAGCACAAATCGTTCGGCAAGGATTTGGGCAAGGCCGAATCGCAGGCGTTCCGCTACATTCAAGACCTCGCTCGCGAGGGGCGGCAAAATGAAATTCCCCGTTACGTCATCGTTTCCGATTTTGCCCGCGTCGCCTTGCATGATTTGGAGCCGGAAGAACAGCGCGGTCTGCCGCTCTTTGAAGGCCGCCGCGTCGCCACGGTGGAATTCCCACTCGCCGAATTTCACCGGCACATTCACGACTTCGCGTTCATCCCCGGCTACAAGCAGCACAAATACGAGGCGCAAGACCCAATCAACATTGAGGCCGTCGAAATTTTGGGACAGCTCCACGACGCGCTTGAAGCCGGAGGCTATTCCGGCCACCAGCTTGAACGTTTTCTTGTCCGCATTCTGTTTTGTCTCTTTGCGGAAGACACCGGCATTTTCGAGCGCGAATCATTCCGGCTCTATTTGCTCAATCGCACGGCGGAAGACGGCTCGAATCTCGGCGCGCAGTTGGAACATCTGTTCCGCGTCCTCAACACGCCGGACGAGAAGCGTCAAAAAAATCTCGATGAGACGCTTGCCGCGTTTCCTTACGTCAACGGCGATTTGTTTTCCGAAAGTCTCGATTTCGCCGACTTCAACCGCGATATGCGGAATCGGCTGCTCGCCTGCACCGCGTTTGACTGGTCGCGGATTTCGCCCGCCATTTTCGGCTCGCTCTTTCAGGCCATCATGCAGCCGAAGGCGCGACGGCAAATCGGCGGACATTACACGTCGGAGCGCGACATCCTCAAAATCGTCCATTCGCTCTTTCTCGACGATTTGCGCGCTGAATTTGAAGGCATCCGGCGCAATTCAAAGGCGCTGGCGGCCTTTCACCGGAAACTCGGCTCGCTTCGTTTTCTCGACCCGGCCTGCGGATGCGGAAATTTTCTGGTCGTCACCTATCGCGAGTTGCGGTTGCTGGAATTGGACGTGCTCAAGGAGCTTTTCAAAGTCCAGCAGGCGCTCAAGCTGGATTTGAAGGCAATATGCAAAGTGGACGTGGACGCCTTTTACGGAATTGAAATTCTCGAATGGCCGGCGCGCATCGCGGAAGTGGCGATGTGGCTGATGGATCATCAAATTAACAACCTTGTTTCGGAAACGTTTGGCGAAGTGCTGCTGCGCCTGCCGTTGAAAAATTCACCTCATATCAAACTCGGCAACGCGCTTCGCCTGGATTGGAAAAAACTCTTGCCGCCGGAAAAATGCAATTACGTCCTCGGCAATCCGCCGTTCGTGGGCAAAAAGGAACAAACTACCGGGCAAAAGGCCGACATGGATTTGCTTTTTGGAAAAGTTAAAGGTGCGGGCGTGCTTGATTACGTCACTGGCTGGTATCGCAAAGCTGCGGAATATATTCAGAGCACGCGCATTCGTGTTGCGTTCGTCTCTACCAATTCGATTACACAAGGTGAGCAAGTTGGCCTTCTTTGGCAGGAATTGTTTTCGCATTTCAAACTTCACATTCATTTCGCGCATCGCACGTTCGCGTGGGAAAGCGAGGCGCGCGGTAAGGCGCACGTTCACGTTGTCATTATTGGCTTCGCCGCGTTTCCAGCGGAGCGGAAAACGATTTTTGAATACGAGGATTTGAAAGGTGAACCGCACACATATCAAGCTGCGAACATAAATCCGTATCTTGCAGACGCGCGCAGTGTCGTTTTGGGTAAGCGGACGGAACAAATTTCCGGTGCGCCGGAAATCAATTACGGAAGCATGGCCAACGACCGGCGTAAGACCGACAAAGGACTTGGCAATCTCATTCTGGACGCGGAGGCGCGGGCAAAATTACTCGAGGAAAGTCCACAATTGAAGCCATACATCCGGCCATTCATGGGCAGCGAAGAATTTTTGAATGACACGAAACGCTGGTGCTTGTGGCTTGTGGACGCGCCACCCGATGTCATTCGTTCCAGTCCGTCGGTGCTGGCGCGCATTGAAGCCGTCCGCCAAGCGCGGGAAGAAAGCAATCGTGCTGAAACAAGAAATCTAGCCAAGACACCCGCGCTGTTCGGCGAAATTCGCCAGCCGAAAACGTCGTATCTACTTGTTCCAAAAGTTTCTTCCGAATCGCGGCCGTATATGCCGGTTGGATTCGTGAAGCCGGAAGTTATCGCGAACGGAAGCGCACTCATTATTCCAGGCGCTACGCTTTATCATTTTGGCGTGCTGTCATCCGCAATGCACATGGCCTGGATGCGTTACACTTGCGGACGAATGAAATCGGATTATCAGTATTCGAGCCAGATTGTGTATAACAATTTTCCGTGGCCGCAAGAGCCGACCGACAAACAAAAAACCGCCGTCGGGCAGGCCGCTCAAAACGTGCTGGACGCGCGCACGGAATTTCCCGGCGCGACACTCGCCGACCTTTACGACCCGCTGGCGATGCCGCCGAAACTCGCCAAAGCCCACGCCGAACTTGACCGGCTCGTTGACCGCTGCTATCGCGATTCATCCTTTGAAAACGACCGCCAGCGCGTCGAACATCTTTTTGCACTTTACGAAAAACTCACCGCGCCGCTGATTTCCGCATCCCGCAAACGTAGGCAAAAGGAAAGGACAAATCATGCCAGTCACTGAAGAAAGAAAAATGCAGTTCGTTTATGCCCGCTACCATTTGACGGGTCTTTTCGGACCACAAGTCCCAGACCATATTCTTCCACATTTGCAAAAGACACAGGATGTTCAATTCGACGACGCGAAATATGCGTGGACAATTGGCGACGTAGGGCAGACAGAGATTGAGGGAACAAAATTGCTCTTTGGTCGTTTGGGAAAAACAGCTCGCGAAGTCGTGGAGACGCACTACGACAAAAAAGTCCATTCGTTCAAACGCGAACAAGTTCAAAGCCGAAAGGCCGCTTACTCAAATTTCTTCATTGAGCCAAGCCATGCCGTTCTGGCGCTTGAAGACAAGCAATTGTTGCCTCGCGGAAAATTTCTGAAAATGTTCAAGCGGTTTTGGGAAAAAGTCGAAGCCAGTGAAATTGATTTTGATTTCATCAAAAACGAGGTGGAAATCTTCGAGGTAATCAAGCGGTGGGATAAAATCACCACCGCTCGGTTTGATCTTTCGCCGACGAATCCGCACCCGCGCGAGGATTTTTCGCCACTGGATGACATCATCAAGAAGGCCAAAGCTAAACGAGCGAAATTCAAATTCGAGGGAGATCAGAACGGGTTGTCCAAAAAAGATTCGATTGTCCAACAAGGCGCTTCAATGGCGGCTGCCGGTTACGGTGAATTCAGCTTAAAGGGCGTTGAAAGAGGCTCGACGCAAGTTTTGAGTTCAAATTCCCTGCTTATCACTCACGAACTCGTTCGCGTTGACGATCTGAATTCGTTGAGTCCTGAAATGATGGCGGAAATTCACAAACTCGTCCAAGCGATACGCGATGGCAAAACTCAAACATAATTTTTTCTCTGCGGCTAAAGATTACGGACTTGGAAGAATTTTTCTTTCCGTCTCTTTCATTGGCAGCGCGTTGCTGGCAATCGGCTTTGGAACTTTTGGGTTCTATGGTGATTCGCCAGCGTCATTTTTTAGCAATGTTGCGAGTAACATTCAGATTGTTGCAATTGGCCTTTTTGCGATTCTGTTTGCCGGCTTTGCCATTGTTATTTCGCTATCCGATGAAAAATTCGTCAGATTTCTTCAGAAGAAAAAAGTATTCGTGCGCCTGCTGTTTCCATTTTGGTTTGATTCCGCTTTATATCTTTTGGCGGTCTTAAGTTCGTTTTTGTCTGCGTGGTTTGACGGGCTGGGGCTAAAAATCGCTGTCACATTTTCCGTTTGGATGCTGCTATGGGCGTTGCTCGACACGTTTTACCTGGTCATGTCAACGGTTCTATTCGGCTACTACCGGGCGGAATTCATCGAATACCGGAAAGAGATTGAGGAATTGATGGCGAAAGAGGATCAAGCCAAACAAAAATAATCCTCCCGCCTAGTTTCTTTGCGTCTCCGCGTCTTTGTGTTAAAACATTGAAATTTCATTTGCGCGCGGCGTAACGCTATTCTGTCGGTGATGCCTGCCGTGGTTCTGGTTCTGGTTCTTCTTCACCGTCGCGGTGTTACTGCTTTCGGCGATGGACCGCTACCACATCGTCTCCCAATTCAAACAGCGCGAGCGCGTCGTCATCATTGACCCCGCCGGCACCTGCTATTTGAGTCCGTTGCTCCAGTTTTTGGAGGCCATGGATTTGCCCATCCAGCAGGCCGAACTCGCAACGATGGCTTCAGGCCACGAAGACGGCGAAGTCCGTAGGACTGGCAACCGGACGGCAGTTTATCCGCCGATGGCGATTTTTTCGCGCGGGCCTTGGCTCAATTCGTGCAGCATCTTCCGCACGGTCGCCGGGCCGCTCAAATAATATCGCGCCGCCGTGTTGTCCAGCCCGACGCGCACGGAAAATGCCGACGGCGGCAGGGCGCGGAACAAATCCTCGTCCGTCCAGTCGTCGCCGACGCCAAGAATGAAATCGGGGTTCTGGCCGGACAGCCATTCCTGCCCGGCCGAACCTTTGTTGACGCCTGCGTTGCGAATTTCGATGACCTTGTTGCCTTCGAACACCTGCACGTCAATGTTCCGCGTGTAACCCGCCAGGTCGTCGAGCAGTTCCTTCGCGCGGAGCGAGGCCTGTTCCGGATCGGCGCGGCGGTAATGCCAGGCGAGTGAAAATTCCTTTTCCTCGAGCAGCGCGCCCGGCAGACGGTCCACGAACAGATGGAGAATCGGCCGCACGCGCTCCTTCCAGTCATTGGTCATGGTTTTAAACATGCGCCAGCCGGCATTTTTATTTCGCAGCCAGACGCCATGCTCGGCGATGAGTGAAATCGGCAGCTGGCCGAACCATTTCTCCAGCGTTTGTCGCGGACGCCCGCTGATGATGGCCACCTGGTTCGCCGGATCGGAACCGAGCGCGGCGAGGGTTTCCATGAGTTCCGCGTCGGGCTGCGCGAGTTTGGGTTCATCCGCAAACGGCACCAGCGTGCCGTCGTAGTCCAGCAGCAGCGCGCGGCGGCCGGCGGAACGATATTGCTGGATCATGCCGGAGTAGGCCTTGCCGGTGAGCAGCCGCGCGCGGCGGGCAGCCTCGGTCTTCTGCGTGGAGAGCAGCGCCTGCACAAAATCATCGGCCCAGCGCACGACGTTATAGCGGCGCAGCCGTTCCTGCAGCAGTTGGTTGCGCCGGATCTGCTCCTCAACCGGCATGGTCAGCGCCTGTTCCAGCGCCTTGGCAAAATCCTCGCGGTGAAACGGGTTGATGATGAGCGCCTCGCCCATTTCCTTCGCCGCGCCAGCCATTTCGCTCAAGATCAAAACGCCGGTCTGGTCGGGTCGCGACGCGATGAATTCCTTCGCCACGAGATTCATGCCGTCGCGCAGCGGCGTGATGAGCGCCACGTCGCACAAACGATAGAGCGGCACGATTTCCTCGAACGTCAAATTGCGGAACTGATAAACCAGCGGCGTCCAATGGACATTGCCAAAGTCGCCAACAATGCGCCCGACCGTCTGCTCCAGCTCCAGTTTCATCGCCTGATAACTGTCCACGCCAATCCGCGACGGCGCGACGGAAATGATGAAGACCACCTTGCCGTGCCATTGCGGATTGTTCTTCAAAAACAATTCATAGCCGCGCAGCCGGTTGATGAGTCCCTTCGTGTAATCGAGCCGGTCCACGGAAAAAATCACCTTTTGCCCGACGCATTTTTGGCGCAGTTCCTCCACGCGCAATCCGGTTTCCCTGGACTTGGCGGCGTGATCAAAACGGTCATATTCGACGCCCATCGGAAACGTATCCACATCCACCACGCGGTCGCGCAGCGTGAGGCTGCCGAGTTGATGCTCGTAGCCGGACGTGCGCAGCACCGAGGTCAGAAAATCCCGCATGTAATCGTGCGTGTGAAAGCCGATCAGGCTCGCACCGAGCAGCCCCTCGATGATTTCCTCGCGCCAGGGCCGCGGCAACATCCGGAAAATTTCCCAGGACGGAAACGGGATGTGCAGGAAAAAACCGATGGGCATTTCTGGAAATTTTTCGCGCACCAGCTTGGGCAGCAGCATCAGGTGGTAATCGTGAATCCACAGCACGTCGTCCGGGCGCAGCGCGGCCACCATCGCCTCGCCAAAGACGCGGTTGACGTTCCGGTATTCCTGCCAGTTCTCCTCCTCGTAATGCGTCAGCGTCGGAAAATAATGGAACAGCGGCCAGAGGGTCTTGTTGCAGAAGCCGAGGTAAAAGCGGTCCATGCTTTCTTCCGGCAAATAGACCGGGCTGGACTTGAACTGCTGTCCGGCATAAATCCGCACCGCCGGCTCGTGTTCGGGCGGAACGCTCGCGCCGGGCCAGCCCATCCACAGATAGTCGGGACGCTCCGTGCCATCCAGCGCCTTGCGGTCCAGATAACTCCACAGCCCGGTGGTCAGGCCACCGGCGCTCGGTTTGAACTGCGGTTTCCCCTCATTGAATGAAACAGTGAATGGCAACCGGTTTGAAACAACGACCAGCCTCATAAGGCCAACTTCCCCTTTTGCCGCCTCCATTGTCAAGCCAACTGTCCCAGGAACTTCCTTTGTCAGGGTGTCCGTGTTGACTCAAAATAATTTCAAAAAACTGTTGCAACCAGCTTCCCGTTTGATATTTTCTTCGCTCCTCATCGCCCGCAAGGCCGAAAGGACAGCATGTTTGCCGACCGATAACTGATTTCCCCGCCGGGACAGGATTGATGGCCTGCCAACTTCAAAAGTTGCTGACAAAAAACTTTAGCATTTATGCCCGTTAAAACATTTAGACCGCTGACGCCGTCCACGCGATACATCACCATCGCGGACTTCAGCGACATTACCAAGACGAAGCCGGAGAAGTCGCTGGTGGAAATCCGCAAGAAGACTGGCGGGCGCAACCATTACGGCCGCGTCACCGCGCGCGGCATCGGCGGCGGCCACAAGCAGAAAATCCGCCTCGTGGATTTCAAACGCAACAAGCACGGCGTGGAAGCGACGGTCGCGGCGATTGAATATGATCCGATGCGTTCGGCCCGGCTCGCGCTCTTGCAATATAAAGACGGAGAAAAGCGCTACATCATCGCGCCGGTCGGCATCAAGGTGGGCGGCACCATTACCAGCGGCCCGACGGCTCCGCCGGAACCCGGCAATGCGCTTCCGCTCAAGGCAATTCCGGTCAGCACGGCGATTCACAATTTGGAACTGATGCCCGGTCGTGGCGGCCAGATGGTTCGTTCGGCGGGCGGTTCTGCGACGTTGATGTCGCGCGCTGAAGGTTACGCGCAAATCCGTCTGCCCTCCGGCGAAATTCGCAAGATCAACGAAGAGTGCTACGCGACCATCGGCCAGGTTGGCAACACAGAACACGAGAATGTGGTTTTGGGCAAGGCGGGCCGCACCCGGCATCGCGGCCATCGCGGCATCACGCGCGGCGTGGCGCGCAATCCGGTGGATCATCCGAACGGCGGCGGCCAGGGCAAATCGAAAGGCGGCGGCGGCTGGCAGCAGCTGGTGTCGCCGTGGGGCAAAGTGGCCAAAGGCGGCAAGACGCGCCCGAAATATAAACACTCGAACCGTTTTATCGTGGTGCAGCGAAACGGCCTGCCGATGAAGCTTAAATAATTTATGGGACGCTCGATTAAAAAAGGCCCGTTTGTTGAAGATCATCTTTTGGAGAAAATCCAGAAGGCGAAGGCGGCCAATCAAAAGACGCCGATCAAAACTTGGTCGCGCCGCTCGACCATCACGCCCGATTTTGTCGGCCTGACGTTCACCGTTCACAACGGCAAAGTTTTCAACCCGGTTTTCATCACGGAAAACATGGTCGGCCACAAGCTCGGTGAATTTTCCCTGACGCGCGTGTTCAAGAAGCACGGCGCCCACACCGCGAAGGCGGAAGCCAAATAGAAAGTAGGACAGGCGTCGTGCCTGTCTCAAAATAAAAATGATTACGCGCAAAATTACAATTGAAAGCAAGAGACAGCCGGGACGGACTGTCCTACGTTGATTATGGAAGCTTTTGCAATAATGAAAAACGTCCCGATGTCCGCGCAGAAAATGCGCGAAGTCGTGCGACAAATTCAGGGCATGCCGGCCTTGCAGGCGGAAGCGGTGCTGGCGGTCGTGCCGCGCAAAGGCGCGCGCTTCGTTGCCAAGACGCTGCATTCGGCCATCGCCAATGCGGAAAACAACAACAAGCTGCGTCCCGAAACGCTGCGCATCAAGGAAGCGGTGGCCGGAACCGCGACGACGCTCAAGCGTTTTCAGCCCAAGGCGCGCGGCTCGGCGGGACCGATCTTGAAACGCCGTTGCCATATCAAAATCACTTTGTCCGACGAATAATGCAGGACAGGCGTCGCGCCTGTCTCCCCATAAAATGAAAATTACAAACGAAATTACGGAAAATAAAAAATTAGAGACAGCCGCGACGGCTGTCCTACGTTAAATATGGGTCAAAAAACCAATCCAATCGGCCTGCGCGTCGCCGTCAACAAAGACTGGCGCTCAAAGTGGTATGCCGACAAAAAAGAATTCAGCAAGCTGCTCACGGAAGACCGGATCATCCGCACGCTGCTCAAGAAAAAATTGGAAACGGCCTCGGTGCCGAGGATTTTGATCGAGCGCGCGACGAACCGCTGCCGCGTGACCATTTTAACCGCGCGTCCGGGCGTCGTGATTGGGCGCAAAGGTTCGGAGATTGACAAGCTCAAGGAGGAATTGAGCAAGATGACCGGCAAGGAAGTTTATGTGGACATCGTCGAAGTGAAGCAGCCGGAACTTGACGCGCAGTTGGTCGCGGAAAACATCGCGTTGCAGCTCGAACGCCGCGTTTCGTTCCGCCGCGCGATGAAGAAGGCGTTGGCGACCGCGAAAGATTTCGGTGCCGAAGGCATCAAGATTCGAGCCGGTGGCCGTCTCGGTGGCGCGGAACTGGCGCGCGTTGAAATGTATCACTGGGGCCGGGTGCCGTTGCACACGCTCCGCGCGAACATTGACTATGGTTTCGCGGAAGCGAACACGGTCTATGGCAAGCTCGGCATCAAGTGCTGGATTTGCAAGGGCGAAAACAAGCCGCAGAAAAAAGAAGTGAAGGTTGGGGCGCCGGTCGCCAGTTAATTTTTTAGAAAGAATCTTGTTATGGCAATGCAGCCGGAAAAAGTAAAGTATCGCAAAATGCACCGCGGCAGCCGCACGGGGCTGGCGACGAGCGGCAACACGGTGGCGTTCGGCGAGTATGGCCTCATGGCGCTGGAACGTTGCTGGATGGACGGCAGGCAGCTCGAAGCCTGCCGCGTGGCGATCACGCGCCACATGAAGCGCAAAGGCAAGATGTGGATCCGGGTGTTTCCGCAGAAGTCTTACACGAAGAAGCCGCTGGAAACGCGCATGGGCAAGGGCAAGGCGCCGCTCGAAGGCTGGGTGGCCGTGGTTCGTCCGGCGAACATTTTGTTTGAAGTGGACGGCGTCACCGAGGCGGAAGCGCGCGAATCCATGCGCCTCGCCGCGACGAAGCTGCCGATCAAAACCAAGTTTATTTCGCGCCATCACCGCGCGAGTTAATCCGATGAAATTTGCTGAAATTAAAGACATGACGCTGGTGGAGTTGGCGGCCAAGAGCCGCGACCTCCGGCACGAGATGTTCAACCTGCGCCTGCAACAGGCGAGCGCGCAGTTGGAAAAACCCGCGCGTTTGCGCACGCTGCGCAAGGACATTGCCCGCGTTGAAACCCGCATCTCCGCGCTGGAAAACCAGGCGGCGAAACCGGCGGCGAAATAATTTTGTATGGCTGAAACAACGAATCCCGTGGCGGCGACCGGCAAGCGCAAAGTGCGCGTCGGCGAAGTCGTCTCGAACAAGATGACCAAGACGATTGTGGTGCGCGTGGAACGCCGTTTCCCGCACGCGCGCTTCAAGAAGATCGTCACGTCCTACAAGAAATTTTACGCGCACGACGAAAAGTCCGAGGCGAAGCCGGGCGACACGGTGCGCATCGAGGAATCGCGCCCGCTGTCGAAGTTGAAACGCTGGAAGCTCATCGAGGTCGTCGAGCGCGGCGTGGCCGAAACCGCAGTCGCAGCCTGATTTTAATTTTATGTTGCAAGTTCGATCCAGTTTGGACGTGGCGGACAACACCGGTGCCAAGATTGCCTGGAACATCGGCGTGACCGGCCGCAACCAGCGTTATGCCGGCATCGGCGACGTCATCAAGGTTCACATCAAGGAAGCCGCGCCGGATGGTTCCGTGAAGAAAGGCGAAGTCCATGACGCCGTGGTTGTCCGCACGCGCCAGATCATCAAGCGCGCCGACGGCTCGGTGCTGCGGTTCGACAGCAACGCCTGTGTCATCATTGACAAGGAATTGAATCCGAAGGGCACGCGCATTTTCGGCCCGGTCGCCCGTGAGCTGCGCGAAAAGAAGTTCATGAAGATCATTTCACTCGCGCCGGAAGTAATATGAAAATGTAGCGGCGGTCTGTGACCGCCGGTGCGACGCTCACAGAGCGCCGCTACAAAAAAGAATTTGAAAATGAAATTTCACGTTAAAAAAGGCGACCAGGTCGTCGTGCTGGCCGGCAAGGAAAAAGGCAAGAGCGGCAAGATCATCCACGTGATGACCGACAAGCAGCGCGTCGTGGTCGAAGGCCTGCAGATGATCAAGAAGCACACGCGCAAGAGCCAGCAGAACCCGAACGGCGCGATTGTCGAGCGCGAAGGTTCCATCCACATCTCGAATGTGAAAAAGGCGGAGGCGGTCGCCGCCGCGTAAATAAATTTTCACGGCCAAATCCGTGAGACAAAAAATGAAATCCAGACTTTACAAAAAATACAACGAAGAAGTGGTGCCGGCCCTGAAAGCCAAGCACAACTTCAAGAATGTCCACCAAGTTCCGAAGTTCGTGAAAATTGTCGTGAACATGGGCATCAATGCGTCGTTGGAAAAAGGCGCGCTCGAAGACGCCTCCAAAGACTTGGTTCAGCTTACCGGCCGCAAGCCCGTCATCAGCAAGTCGAAGAAGGACGTCGCCAATTTCAAGCTGCGCAAAAACCAGGCCATTGGCTGCCGCGTGACGCTCCGCAAGGACACGATGTATGAATTTTTCGACCGCCTGGTCGCGACCGCGCTGCCGCGCATCCGTGACTTCCGTGGTTTGTCGCCGCGCAAATTTGACGGCCGGGGCAACTACACGTTCGGCGTGAACGACCAGACGATTTTCCCGGAAATCGAACTGGACAAGATCAAACGGCAGCAGGGCATGGACATCACGATTGTGACGACCGCGCCGACCAACGATCTGGGGCTTGACCTCCTGAAAATGATGGGTTTTCCGTTCGCAGAAAAATAATTTTTGTTATGGCCAAAAAAGCTTGGATTGAGCGGAACAACCGCAAAAAAGAAACGGTGAAAAAATACGCCGCGATCCGCGCCGAATTGAAGGCGAAACGCGACTACGCCGGCCTGGCGAAGCTGCCGCGCGACGCCAGCCCAACCCGCGTGGTGAACCGCTGCGCGATGAGCGGACGGCGCCGTGGTTATTGGCGCAAGTTTGGCGTGTCGCGTTTGACGTTCCGCGAGGCGGCGTTGAACGGGTTGATTCCCGGGGTGACGAAGGCCAGTTGGTGAGGCGAATTAAAAATTAAAAATGCAAAATGAAAAGACTGAACAGAGTTTTGTTGATTGGCCCGGCCGGGCCTTAATTTTTAATTTTTAATTTTACATTTTTCATTGATTTTATGAG
>Ga0209483_1002690_pt1 | contig 12181 bp, 11 predicted proteins | sample NGEPerA_FD_184508 | JGI IMG/M metagenome (GOLD analysis project Ga0209483, IMG submission 184508) | Arctic peat soil microbial communities from the Barrow Environmental Observatory site, Barrow, Alaska, USA - NGEE PermafrostL2-A... | ecosystem: Environmental > Terrestrial > Soil > Wetlands >... | reverse complement strand
GTACCTCGGCGTCAATGTCGACCAAGCGGCGTATTCCACAGCGCCAGCTGGATGGACGAGTTTTGCCGCAAGAGTGTCATGTGTGTCGCCCGATTGGACCGTCGTAGGCACCGTGGCGTTCCTCGCCTCCAACACCACGCCCAACTCCGGCTACTACCTATACGACGCCCAGGGCAATGTGAATGGCTTCGGGAATGACTCTTTCCTTTCCTATCTTGGCGACCCCAGCTTCTTGCCGCTCGCTCGGCCCATCGTGGGCATGGCATCCACACCTGACGGCGGTGGTTACTGGATGGTGGCGTCGGACGGCGCCATCTTCGCCTATGGCGATGCCCAATATTTCGGCTCAATGGGAGGCCGCGCACTCAACAAGCCGATAGTTGGAATGGCAATCTCGGCCGATGGAGCGGGCTATTGGCTTGTTGCGTCCGGCGGCGGGATCTTCTCCTATGGCGACGCCACCTTTCAAGGATCGATGGGCGGGTCACCGCTGAATCGGCCCATCGTGGGCATGTCGCCGTCGCCATCCGGGGGGTACAGGCTGATTGCTTCGGACGGCGGCATCTTCTCCTTCGGTGGGGCCGCCTTCATTGGCTCGACTGGGAATATCAAGCTCAACCGACCGGTGGTCGGCATGGCAACCACTAGCAACGGCGATGGCTACTGGTTGGTCGCCTCGGACGGTGGTGTGTTCACGTTCGGAAGCGCCACGTTCCATGGCTCGACCGGAGCCGTCGCACTGCAAGCGCCGATCACCGGAATGCTTCCATCTGGGGACGATTCCGGGTACAGGCTCGTTTCCACAGATGGCGGTGTGTTCTCGTTCGATGCCCCGTTCTTCGGCAGCCTCGGTGGCCAGGGCCTCACCGATGTCGTTGGGATTGCCTCTTAGTTCGGCTGGCACCCATAAGTACCGCCCCCGATCACACCGGAAGTGCGTCACACTTTGGCACTTATGCCATAGTCCGCCTCGCCCCACGATCAGCTACAGAATCCCAGCGGATCGACGCCATCTGTTCGAGGGTCAGACCTGACCGCCCGCATGGGCCTGAAAAGTTAAGGTCAGATTGAACTGGTATGACCTTTCCATTCGAAGCTGCGGACGCATCACGCCAGAACCGAGGAGCGCACGAGTCACAAGCAGAGCTGAATTGAGCACTGACCAGGCCGCCAGTCTCCATCCATCTACGGACGCGCATATCCCCCCCACCAGGAACACATCCATGCCCATCGGCAGACTCCGTACAGCCCGATCCCATTTCCGCGCTCGCGACTATCTTCTGGCCACCTTTGGCTACGTGGGGCTCTCGCTTCTGGTGCTCTGGCATGTCTGGTCGGGCAATCCCTCGACGACCACCACCTGTGGGTGCGGTGACACTTCGCTTTTCACCTGGTTCCTTGCGTGGCCGGCGTACGCCTTGACCCACGCTACGAACCCTCTCTTCTCGACGGCGATGTTCCACCCGACCGGCGTGAATCTCCTTGCTAACACCGGTGAGGTGGCTGTCGGCGTGATTCTCTCCCCAATCACCATTTGGTTCGGTCCGATTGCCTCATTGAACTTGGCGCTCACCCTCAGTCCGGTCCTTTCCGCCCTGGCAATGTTCGTGCTGTTGCGGCGCTGGGTGTCCTGGGCTCCTGCCGCGTTCATCGGCGGCCTGGCCTACGGCTTCTCTCCCTTCATTCTTATCGGCCTCACTGATGGTCATCTGATGGTTTCCATGGCTGCCGTGCCGCCGCTGATCCTGGCCTGTCTCGATGAGATTCTCGTTCGACAGGTTCGTCGACCCGTCCTCATAGGTGTGCTGCTTGGTCTTCTGGTGGCCATCCAGTTCTTCGTTGGGACAGAGCTTCTGGTCATCGCGGTGATTGCGCTTACATTCGGCTTTGGCTTGGTGGTGGTTTTCGCCCTATGGAATCGCGCAACTTCTATGCGGAATCTTCAGTACGCAGGGGTCGCCTTGGCCACCTCACTTGTCACTGCCTCCGCCCTGTTGTCATATCCATTGTGGTTCGCACTGGCCGGCCCGGCTCATCTGTCCGGGCCCGTCTGGGGGGCCAGCGCTCCAATCAGTTATGTCGGCACCGTGTTCAAGCACTTCCTGGAGCCGGCGGCAGCAATCCCGATAGCTGGCACATTGACCCATCGATACGGCGGCTACCAGGCGCCGGTCCTCTCTGGCCAATACATCGGATTCGGCATGGCTGCTGTACTAGTCGCCGGATTGGTCGTGTGGCGCCGAGACAGCCGCCTCTGTCTCTTTGCCGTCGTCGGCGCTGCGTCAATCGCATTGTCGCTGGGCCTCCAGCCTCACTATTGGACGCCGTGGCGCCTGCTCGTTCGGGCACCGCTGATGGAAAACATCATCCCCAGCCGATTCCTCATTGTTACGTACCTGTGCGCCGCCGTCATGCTGGGCCTCATCGTGGACCACGCTCGCTCGATGACTATCAGCGGCACGTTCAAACCGTCCGGTCCGGTTGCAGCGCCTACTTGCGTCGAAGCTGCCTCGCCCAGGCCACTACGCCGAGGGATAGGTGCCTTCATCGGTGCCGCAATTGCAGCGATTGCGCTGGTTCCATGGGCTATCTACCTCAGCGCTGGCATGCCACTCACCGTCCAGTCCGTCGTGCTTCCCACCTGGTTCGCAAAGGTGGCTCCGACCCTGCGCGGGCACCACGTAGTGCTTGCCTTCCCGGTGCCCTTCGCGTCCATGCAGAGTGCCATGACCTGGCAGGCGGTAGACAGAATGAGCTTTTCAATGGCCGGGGGCGGGGGACCAAGTGGCTTGATCACTCGCGCCGGTCCCGAAGCAGCCGGTCAGACCGTGCTCGGTGATCTCTCTACTGCTGATTCCTCACCATCGGCCACGGTCGTCTCTGCGGTCCAGGCAGGCGCAGTCCGAACAGCACTGAGGGGTTGGAGGGTCACCACCGTTGTGCTGCCCGACACGACCGGCCTTCAGTCCTACGTTCAGGTGTATCAGATCCGGTCCATCGTCGTACTGATCACGGCAGCCACCGGTCGCCCTCCGATACGCCAGGCCGATGCCTGGGTATGGGAGGGAGTGAACGAATCGGCCCCAGTGGCCATCCCGTCGAGTGCAGCCCTCACCATCTGCGGGTTCGGACCAATCACCGGTACCGCCGCCTCGATCAATCGAACGGCAGAGTGTGTAGTGGCGAACTTCGCGACCACGCGCGACGAACACACCGCCCCCTGAAATTCGAACTGCCGGATATCAGCGGGCTGCGGATCACCAACAGCGGCATCGCGTCCCCAATCCGTGACGGCGTGCTCTCTGATATCCAAGGCAAGGGCGGCAATGGACCACGAGCAGATCCTGTCCACCATGCTCCGGAGGGTTTGACGCCCTGCCCCAGATCACCGACTCGGGATCGCAGATGCATAGGCAACTGGCCGACGACTCTCCGCGGCGCAAGTACCCGATCGCAATGAAGGCACTATCCGCCTACAGGACATGAAATGCAATGCCATCGGCGATGGCCGAGTCACGGAGATTGGGCCTGACGTCACTTGTCGACACGGCGATGCCAGCGTTCAGCCGATGTGCTGCGGCGAGAGCTTCGACCATGGCAGCGGACATACCGCGCCCTTGACTCCGGTGATGATGCTGAAGCTGTGCCATCGTCCAGGAGAGCTCCCGCATCGGAAGCACCTCAATCTCATCGGGCAATGCGGTGATCTGCGCGCGAAATCGGTCCTGAACGTCTGCCGGCAATCCGGCGACCGGTTCAGAGAGCTTGCCGGCCACCTCGGGGTCTGCAAGGGAGGAGCAGAGCCGAAAGAGCCACAGTCCTGTGGTCGCTACGCCGTTGGGCGCAATGCCACCCAGTTCCCACGTCCTCTCGCCCGTCAGGATGTCACGCAGAAGGTGGTCGTCGACGACGACGGATGCCACCTACGTAGTCGCCAGATCAGGATCGTCGATATCGCTGACGAACTGGCGATGCCGTTCAGCCGTCAGTGCGTTGGCGAGGAGCTGTTGACGGCCGCCGGGAGGCAGGAGAATCACGGCTTCGCCCAGGTCCACCACCGTCACTCGACCACCCTTGTCCAGCCCCCACCGATGGCGCACGGCCGCAGGCACGGACATCTGTCCACTGGTGGAAACGAGAAATTCGGCTGACGTCGCCATGCGCGACCCTCTTTCACTTGGTGAAACATAATTATACCAAGTATCCCCAATCCGGGGTTAAACGGGTGATCGCCAGCGGTGCGGATCGGCGCGTGGGAACTGGCCCCATCCCCGCGCTATCCCCGCGCGAGGTCGGAGAAAGGTGGACAGTTGCGGTAACTGATGGACAGCAATGGGAAAAGGATTTTCGGCCTTGAACAGGACTTTCGTCCAGATGGGCTTGTCAGGGCCACGAAGGCGAAATTGCCCCGTAGCGACTGGCAGTCAAGAAGTCAGTGGTTCGAAGCCCCTTACCTCCACGATATTGTAAGAAATATAGGGTTTTCCCTGTTCAGAGGCTATTTCTCATTTGCAGTTGCCGACCGAGGATACGGTCGATGTTCGAACCCCCGCGTGTCAGCTGGACCGGAGCAGGTGACGCCGTTCGCCCCGGCAAGCGTTGACGGCGTCCTTGGCCAGCACGTGTCCCACCGACCCGGCAGTGGTGGGGCAGGCAGCAGTTCGATGGTGAAACACTGGGCACTGCACGCACGCGTGATCAAGGCAATGCGAGGATTCAGTCGTGACGGAACAGGCGCCACCGTGGCCGAAACAGGGACCCGCGTCCTACTTTCCATCAATCGAGACAAAGTATGACCCCTCGATTGCGGAGTGGCAGAAGATCATCGCCGACTGTGGCATTGAGAAGCACATGGCGATCGTCGGATACCTGAAATCCGAGTATGGGATGGGCCACGGACACGCCAACGCTCTCGTCGGTTGGACACTGGCAGGAAATACGGTGGCACCCTGAGCCGACTCGGTCTTCGGTGAGGTCCGGTCGGTAGCCCTCGCTGGTGCCCGTCCAACCGGTGTACTGGGACACCCTTACGGTGATGCTTCTATGCCTGTCGCCTCATCACCGGTCGACGTCTACTCTGAGCGGACATTGCCAAGGATCCGGTCACTATTCTCGACTGACGTGACGCTTGAGCGAATGGACAACGTCGGCGTCGTTGTCGACGACCTTGAGGCCGCCACTGCATTCTTTGTCGAACTTGGTATGGAGCTGGAGGGCGAGGCGCCAGTCGAGGGACGTTGGGTGGATCGTGTCGTCGGACTCGACGATGTCCGAGTCGACATCGCAATGATGCGGACCCCGGACGGCCATGGACGGGTCGAGCTGACGAAGTTCCACACACCCACAGCGGTGAGAACCGAGCCGGACAATGCACCGGCGAACACGCTAGGAATACGTCGCATCATGTTCGCAGTCGAAGACATTGAAGACGTCCTTGCCCGCCTGCTCAATCACGGCGCCGAACTTGTTGGCGAGCTAGAGCAGTACGAAGACAGCTATCGGCTTTGTTACGTCCGCGGCCCCGAGGGAATCATCGTCGTACTGGCCGAGCAGCTCAGCTGAAGGCTGCCAGCTTCCCCAGAGGATTCGGTCAGCCATGGTTGAAAACCGCCCACAATCGGCGTTGTGGGTCAACCTTTGCTCGGATCTAGGGCTGGTGAGACTGGGGGCTCAAGGGATCCACGTCGAGGTGAGCTACAGCATTCGATGCCAGTGCATCTTCCGCGACGAGACACAAATGTAAGGTTGGCCGCACGACCAGGCGGATGATCGTCCCTATGGTGTGCGTTGTCGCTTTCACGCTCACCGCGTGTGGATCCGGTACCACGAATTCCGGAACAACCACGACTCCCGCGGCATCGTCGACCACGGTCGGAACTTCCGCGTCGGGGCAAGCCACAGGCGGTGTCGCATTGTCCGTTGCGCTGCCGCCCTGGCCCATCCCGACGGATGCCACTCCGAATATCGCCGTTGCCGGACTTCGGGCCCAAAGTGGTGAGACCCTTCAATTCCACTACCACGCCCACCTCGACATCATGGACTCGACGCAGCCGGTGGTAGTACCTGCCGGAATCGGCTTCGTGATCCAAAACGGTCAGGAAGTCGCCCTGACTTCGCTGCACACGCACGACACGACGGGCATCGTCCACATCGAGTCGGCCACCAACGTGCCCTTTACCCTCGGCCAGGTCTTCACCGAGTGGGGCGTGCGCCTCACCTCGACGCAAGTCGGCGGGCTCATCGCCGGCAACGGCAACGCCATCCACGTCGCAGTCAACGGGAGCACATTTGTGGGGGACCCGGCCAGCATCGTTCTGAGTCCCCACCAGGAGATCGCCATCTGGTATGGACCCCAAGCCACGACACCGCACCTCCCTTCGAGCTACTCCTTCCCCCAGGGGGACTGACCGGCGTCGAACTTCTTGGCGGTGTGCTCCGCTTCACGACCCGGAATGTCCCTTAGAAGCGCTAAGCCACGGGTGAAACCGGGCCACGTCTTGAGAGTGCACCGCTCTTCAGGCGGACACCTTCTCCAGACGCAGAAGACCGAAAGTCACGTCGCTGCCAGCCGGCAGAGAAATCTGGAAATAGGCCGCTCGGTGTCCATTCGTCGAGAAGCGGACCTCTCCATAGCCGGTGCCTGGGCTGGTCGCCCGCAACGTGGTCGGCCAGTGGACAAAGGGACCAGTCGGTCTTGGCATGCTGATGTGGATCAACCTGGCATCAGTGGGGTCGGACCACACCAACCAGTGGGAGACAGCGACGACTGGCACAGGGGTCAGATTGATGGAGGCGATCGGCGGTCGAATCGCCCGACCTTCGCTGCGATAGGAGAATGTAGCGACATACGACCCCGGCCCTACGTCGACGAGCGGGACGGGCCGGTACTGGACTGCACGTTCCCCGGTAACCCAAGGGCTGCTGAGGTCCCTCCCGGTCCACACCAGTGCCACCGCGGGCGCAGGTTCCGCATGTGACGCCACGACGAGCACTCCGGCCACCACCGCTGTACCGGCCACGATCAAGCCAACCGGTCTCAGACCGAAAGGCCTTGGACTGCACAGTCTGAGGATGACCAGCACGGTGACGATCACCACCGTCAGCGCAAGGAGATCCCCTCCAACCCAATCTCTGGTCGACCCGCGGGGATAGACGAACGTCGGGAGGAGCCGATCCAGGACTCCCCACCATCCCGGATACAACGACGGATCCCAGGGCCGAAACGGCAGAATCGCAGCATTGAAATACTCGTGATGAGCCTCCAGGATGGGGATGAGCTGCGCCGTCCACAACGCGGTTATGGCCGTTCCCAGGACGAACAGTCGCCCCCGGTGCACTTGGATCCGCCCGATGGTTACCGCTGCCCAGGCCAACAGCATGGGAGCGATCGTCCACTGAAACCTGCCGGCGAACACGGAACCGCCAAACGGAGCCGCCGCATACGAGGCATTGATCACAAGAACTGTTGCGGCCCCAAGAGTTGTGGCCACGGCGGAGCGCCACGATCTGCTGCCCGCAATTGCAAGGCCCACCAGCCCGAGGAGCACGGTCGGTACCTGGACGACCAGGCCCTGGTGGCGGTCCATCAGCAGAGCCAAGGACCGCCAAGCGGTTTCGGGTGCCAGTGACAGACCGGAAAGGGGCAGTCCTCCGATGCGTCCGAAGTAGAACCAGTTGTAGAAGAACAGTCCGCCGACTGACGCCAGCACCACCGTTGACATGGCAACTAGGCGCCCGGACGCGACTCGACTCCTCCTCCCGATGATCACGAGTGACGCCATGGCTACGGCCAGTGGCGCGAGGTTCTTGATGTGCAGCCACGGCACCACGACGAGGCCCACGACGATGATCGCCGTCCCGACTCTGCCCAGGCCCCGTTCGACCTCGATGAGCGCGAGCTCCACAAATACCGATGCCAGGATCAGACCGGCGATCAAGTCCGGGTAGACCTGGGTCGACGTCAACCAGAGCGCGGCCGCCAGCGAGAGTGCGAACACAGCCCGTCCGCCCCGACCGAGACCACCCAGGCGAGACGCACGCTGGTGCAGACAGACGACTCCCCATGCGATCAGTCCGAAATAGCCCAACATGGCCAGCGTCACCGAACCGATAGCCATGAAGGGTGCCAGCAACGCTGGAATCCCAAGTCCCTGGGCAAAGACGGGTCCATGCGCTCCCGAGACATACGCGTGGACCCCCTTCACCATGTGAATGGGCACGTTCGGTGGCCAGTTGTAGAGGGCGTGTGATGCCATGTCCCGGTAGTACGCGGGCAGCGGATTCAGCGTCGCATGCGCCAGTGACTGTGCCGCAGTCAGGTAACCGGGAGAATCGCCACCGAATACGACGCCCTGAGAGCGAGTGAGGAGCCAGAAGGCGACCTCGCCCACCATGACAAGCACTGTCGCACTTGCCGGAAGGTAATTCTTCGCGCCGGGAATGTCCTGTGGCTTCTCCGATGTCTATGCCGATCCGGAGGTTGGCTCGGCGCAAACGCCGCGGTCGGAGCCGAATCCCTGGCCACCTCGTCGTTGAGTCCCTCAAGGAGTGAAGCTCCGCCCATGGTGCCCAGGACGCTATCCCCCGAGGCGCCACCACCTCGGCCCCGTCAGCCGGCCCTCGTGGTCGGCGTCGGTCGCCTCTTTTGGGTGGTCCGGCCGCCGGCGAACCAGAACACCTCACCATCGCCTGCGGCGAGGGGATCCACCGCACCGTCGGGTTCGGCGATTACGTCACTGGTCCAGGCACGGTGGGTGACTCGGCGGCGGCCTTCAGTTGACCGAGGGTCTGCTCCATGGCCTCGGCCAGTTCCTTGCACCGGTTGGTCGGCACGTCGACGATCCGGGCCCAGGTGGGGATCCATCGCACGTCGTAGGACTCGGTCACCAGGGTGCCGCCCTCGACCTGCTCGAAGTCGTAGCGCCACTCGGTCGAGTCCCGGCCGCCCTCCTCGGTGACGAAGGCGAACGAACAGCCCCGCTCGGCATCCAGGACCCGGCCTCGGCGCGACCAGCGCATGAGCCCGGCTGGGCCGCCCTTGTTGTGGCCCACGAAGGTGGCGCCCACCGTCGGGGCTGTCGAGCCATCAGTCCACTCGACCTTCTGGCACTCGGGGCTCCACTCCCCCATGCGGGGAAGGTCGGCCACGAGGTCATAGACCTCCTCGGCCGTGGCCTGGATCGTGGCCTGGCGACGGTCCGTCGTCAGCCACCAGCGTCCGTTCGTGGGGGGCATGGCGTCCTCCATCCTCTCAGGTCATCTCGGCGGGACCGTGTGGCCTAACCATCTGTACGTTGCTTAAGTTAATGCTATTAGCTTATGATGTCAAGCACATGACGTGCTACTATTCGGAAATGGCCGATGAACAGGAGAAACGCACTCCGACGGGACCACCGTCTGGTGACCGGCGTGCCCGTCGGCGCCAGGAGACCATCACGGAGATCCTCGACATTGCGCTGGACGTGATGACCGAGGAGGGGGTCAACGGCCTGAGCCTGGCGGAGGTCGCCCGCCGGCTGGGCGTCCAGCCCCCGTCGATCTACAAGTACTTCGCGTCGATCATGGCCGTCTACGACGCGCTCTTCCTGCGTGGCCAGGCCGAGCACCTCGAGGTCCTCCGTGCCGGCATGGCCACCGGCGGAACCGGGCTCGATGCACTGACCAAGGGTCTGGAGGCGAGCGGCCGTTGGCTGCTCGTGCACCGCGCCCTCGCCCAGCTCCTGTTCTGGCGGCCGGTGCCGAACTTCACCCCTTCACCGGAGGCGTTCGCGCCGAGCCAGGAAATGGTGCGCATCCAGCGCGAGGCACTGGCCGGTGCCGTCGCCGCCGGTCAACTCGGTCCCGCCGCAGACAGTGATGAGGCCGTCTTCCTGGTGTCGATCTTCATCACGGGCGCTCTCACCCAGGCCATGGCCAACGAGCCCGAACTCTCTTGGGGCGAAGGGCGGTTCACGCCCCTGTTCCCGCGGCTCATGGGACATCTGGCCGCCATCTACCCTCCAGAGTGAACACGCCGTCGGGCGCATCTCCCGTGGCCCCACCCTGCCAGCAGCGGGTCAGTCGGGAGGAGTTCCTCGAGGTGCGCCTACGTGGTGGCGTTGCGGAGTCTGGGGATCCGGCGCTTGGCGTCACGCTCCGACTCGAGTACCGACTTCATGCTCGATGCAGCGCCAGGATCGTCGAGGGCTCGATTGTGTCGCTCCTCGGGGTCCACGGTCAGGTTGTGCAGCTCCCAGTCCGGCTCCGCGGCCGGACCCAGGAACGGGTTCGGAGCAATGCCCTGGGCGGCATACCAGTCGTCGATCCGCTCGTAGTAGTGGTTCAGCTTCCAAAGTTCAGCTGCGCCACCGTCACCGGTCGGAAGCGTCGTCAGCACTGACTCGATGTTGATCGGCGGTGCGACCGGGTCGAACGCGGCCCCGGTCAGGATGTTGGCCTCGGTCATCCCCCGGGTGACGTCGTCCTCGGTCATGAAGTAGATGGGCGACGCGAGCGAGTCCGGATCGGCCTGTCCCCGGACCACCGGACTCAGGTCCCGACCCGGCAGAGTTTGGACCTCGTCGTGATGGGCGGCGACGCCGGCGGTCGCCTGCTCGAGGTCGATCCCGGCCAATCCGAGGAGCGTCGGGATCAGGTCGACGTGGCTGGTCGGGATGTCGACACCTCTGCGTCCCGACTCGATGCCCGGACCGGCGATGAGCAACGGGACACGGGTGGCCTCGTCGAAGGCATTGCACCACTTCTGGATCAGGCCCCCGTGGGCACCGAGCAGGTCGCCGTGGTCAGAGGTGAAGACGACGATGGTGTCGTCGGCCATGCCCGACTGCTCGAGTGCTTCGAGGATGCGCCCGATGGCCTTATCCACCAATTTCAAGAGGTAGTAGTAGAGCCTCCGGTAGCCGAGGTCGGTGGCCGTCTCGAAGATCATCTGGGGCCAGATCGCCTTGAACGCCTCCTGGCAGGCAGGGCGGCCGGTGAACGGGTCCGACTGGGACGGCGCCTCGGGTACGTCGGGCACGGTGTCGTCCGGTGGCCCGAACTGCAGCATCTGCTCCCACCCGAAACCCGAGAAGGCGATGTCATGGGGGTTCACGAAAGAGGCGACCGTCAGCCACGGGCCCTCGGATCGGGATGCCGCCAGGTCGTCGAACAGCTCGACGACCTGTTCGGCGAAGACGCCGTCGCGCACGGTCCCGCAATCGGACTTGTCGGCGCCGTGGGGCTCTCGCCCGATCCATCCCGAGAACCCGAACGGGTCGAGCCGGTCGGCCTTCCGGTACGCCTCGACCGCCTCCGGAACCAGGTTGCCATCGTCGTCGGAGGCCTTCAGTCCCTCGTGCGAGCCCGGAGTCGTGAGGTCGGCGAACGAGACGTGCCACTTGCCCCGGTAGTGGGTCCGGTAGCCGCCGGCCCGGAACCAGTCACCAAGGGTCGGCACCGTATTCGGATCGAGCCACTGCATGCCCGGGTCGGTGTTCTGCTTGGCCACGCCGTCCGTGGATGTCACCCCGTGCAACGACGGGTACTGCCCGGTGAAGAGGGTGGCCCGGCTCGGTACGCATGCCGTCGAGCCGGCGTAGTGCCGGTGGAACTCCAGGCCCCGGGCCCGGATGGACTCCCGCGCGGTGAGATGGGCCGTTCGGAACGTCCGAACCGAATCGGGCTCGTAGGGCGGGGCGTACCGTTCCTCGTCCGTCATGATCAGCAAGATGTTGGGTCGATTCATGCGGGAAACGCTACTGCCCATCACCTCCGTCGTGCCGGGGCTGACAGCAGTTGTGAAGGCAGCGATACGCCCACTGGGCGGACTCGATGGTGATCGGCCTCTCCATCCGATCGTGACGCTGTGGACCTCCAACCCCGTCTACCGACACCGAAGTTGCGTTGACGGTTCCCCATCGGACGTTCGTCAGCGTCATACTTCAGTGATCCGTCCCCACTGGCCGTGCGGAGTAGACCATGCCCGAGTTACCCGAGATGCAAGCCCTCGCCGAGCGCCTCGACGTCGCCCTGGCCGGCAGCGCCGTCACCAGGGCCGATCCACTCGGGTTCACCGCACTGAAGACGGTGACGCCCGGTCCGGACGAGCTCCCCGGACGACGGGTCACGGGCATCGGCCGGCGCGGCAAGTACCTGGTATTCGGACTCGACGGTGGACTCCGTGTCCTCGTCCACCTCTCCC
>Ga0209483_1002689_pt1 | contig 12190 bp, 6 predicted proteins | sample NGEPerA_FD_184508 | JGI IMG/M metagenome (GOLD analysis project Ga0209483, IMG submission 184508) | Arctic peat soil microbial communities from the Barrow Environmental Observatory site, Barrow, Alaska, USA - NGEE PermafrostL2-A... | ecosystem: Environmental > Terrestrial > Soil > Wetlands > Peat... | reverse complement strand
GCATAGGCGTCTCGCCTGTGAGTTCCAAAGAAAACCCAATATCGTCTTTGCCAGAAACTCACAGGCGAGACGCCTATGCTACTATTGAAGGCACGCAAATCATCGTCAACGGTGGCACGATTGCCGAAGTCAAGGCCGCTGGCAGCGCGCCGGGAACGAGCGTCGAGGTGCGTCAGCTTTTTTACAACCTGCCCGCGCGCCGGAAATTTCTGCGCACGGAAGAAACCGAGGCCGCGCACATCCAGCATTATCTCACGCTTGCGGCGCTGGCGTTTCCCGAAGTCGCCTTCACCTTTGTCAAGGACGGACGCAACGTCTGGCAACTGCCCGCCGTCGTAGGACAAGCTTCCAGCCTGTCCCGGGCAGGCAAGATGCCGGTCCCGCTTTCCAGCCGCATTGAATCGTTGCGCGAACGTTTCCGCGCGCTGCTCGGCGACGAAAAACTTTTGCCAGTGAATTTCACCGCGTCGCTGGAAGAAAATTTCCAACCCGAGGAAACAGAAATTTCCTTCGAGACCGCCGCGCCAGAGAAACCCGCCGGCTCGTCACTCGCCACTCGTCACTCGTCACTTCAAATTTGGGGTCTGATCGGTTCGCCCGGCATTTCTCGCGCGACGCGCGACGGCCAGTTCGTTTTCGTTAATCGTCGGCCAGTCGAAAATCGTGGCATCAATTACGCGCTCATCGAGGGCTATCACAACTCGCTGATGAAAGGCCGTTATCCGGTCTGCTGTTTGTTTCTGGAAATTGATCCCGCCGCCGTGGATGTGAACATCCATCCCGCCAAGCGCGAGGTGAAATTTCACCGCGAATTTGAAGTGCGGAAATTCACCGCCCAGGCCGTGCATGACGCGCTGCGGGCGTTTCATTCCGACCCGCCGAAATCAATTTCAATCGCCCAGCCGCCCCGCGCACCAGTCGAATTATCATTTGCGCCGGAACCTTCCGCGCCCGCGCTGCCGAACTTCCTCGAAAAGCTGAATCCGTCCGCGGCCGCTCCGGCGCAAATTCCGACCGCCGCACAATCCCATTTGAAAACGGGCTTTTCGTCGCCGTCCGCTGCGCCCGCAACGGTTCAGTCTGAAATTCAAAAACCGAAAGCTGAAATTTTCCCATCTGCGTCATCGGCGAAATCTGCCATTGCTTCTCCGTCTTCAGCCGTCACGCCGCTGCTCAACGTCCCGCTCCGCCTCGTCGGCGTGGTCGGCAAACTCTATGTGCTGCTGGAATCGGATCGTGGCCTCGTCTTGCTCGATCAGCACGCGGCGCACGAACGGATTTTGTTTGAGCAAATGCTGACGCGCCTCGAACAAAGCGGTTCCACGCCGTCGCAAAAATTATTGCTGCCGGAGACGATTGAACTGCCGCCGCGCGACGCGATTTTTTTGCGCGAGCAGCTTGCCGCGCTCACGCGGCTCGGCGTCGGCTTGAGCGAATTTGGCGAACGCACATTTTTGCTCGATGCGCTGCCGCCGTTCGTCAAGGTGCCGGACACGCGCCGGTTTGTGTTTGACCTCGTGGACGAATTGCGCGCCGCCGGGCGCGAGGTGAACCTGGCGCGGCTGGGCGAACACACCGTGGCCAAGACCGTCTGCCGCCACGCGGTGAAGGCCAACGACCCGCTCGGCGGCGCGGAGCTGGAAAATCTCGTCGAGGATTTGCGCCGCTGCGCGATGCCCTACACCTGTCCGCACGGCCGCCCGACGCTGATTGAAATGAATTACCGCGAACTGGAGAAAAAATTTGGAAGGACGCAGTGATTCCATTTTGCAGTTGCCGTGAAATTGCCGGGTTGCCAATTTCAACAACGGAGTTAAATTATGAGCGATGAAGCTGCGAACCGATTTGCTGGAGCACCTGACCGACGAGGACATCCTCGAGGAAGTCCTGGCGAACAATCACCGCTACAAGCCCGAGCCGCTTTTCTCAAAAACCGGGGTTGGGAGCTTGTTATCGGCTACAACCGAGGAGCGTGTGCAAGAGGAGGTGCGCAGCACGGCTTTAATCGAGAGGCTGAAGAAGCGACAGCAAGAGAGTGGACGAAAAAACAACAGCACGAACTCTCGCTCGCTGAAACGCTAGACTTTCTTCTTCGCTGCCATCGCCGCGCGCCGTTTTTGTTTTTCAACGGCAATACTTTTGCCGATGTGGGTCGCCAGCTTGCAACCGCCCTCTTTGCGGATTTGCCCAACAGCCGTCACCGTGAAGTTTCTTCCGTCATTGGCCATTACATCGCCGGCGTGCTCGACCGCGAAAGCATGGTCAGCATCGTCGAAGGTTTGTGCGAAACGGCGGAATTGAAATCCGGCGACCGCGTAAAAACTCTGCGCGGTTCGCTCAACGGCGTCATTTTGAAAATTCTCGATGACGGCAAAATTGTCTGGCAACCGGGCGCACAAAATCCGAACTGACCGCGCTGCCGGAAAGTTTGCTGCGGGAAGATTGAAACAAACATGAACAAGACAAAACAGGAAATTGAAAAATCTGACCCCTGCCCCGCGCCGTCATCCGAAAATATTTCCGGCGGGCACTGGCGATTTTGTCTGCAATGCGGGCATGAATTGATCAACGAGAAGTGCAAGCTGCACTGTCCGCGCTGCCATTATTTCATGAGCTGCCCGGATTTCGACTTTGCAGACTGACGGGCGCGCGCAAAACGCGAAAATGGGCGTCGCAGAAAAAATCCGCCCGCCGGACCGACGCCGTAGCAGGAAATAGAAATCGCCGCCGGCTTGAAACCATGCCGCTCATTTACGTTTCCATTTATAAATCTTACAAAATTCTATTGGCAGATATTTTCACAACGGCGGCGGAAGCCGCAGGGACTGCCACCGTGCATTGGCCGTTTGTTACTGGATTCAACCCCGTCCATTGTCCCAGCCACAGCGTGTTGTTGGTGATGGCGGCGCCGCCCAGCGTCATGCCGTTGGTCGCCTCAACATTGCCGTTCGGAGCGGCGAGAAACATTGCCGCGACGCTCCCTGACGAAAGACCATTGGGCACAATCGTCACAGCGGCGGCGCGCGCACCAATGCCATGCTCCTTGTTGATGATGGTCACATAAAGATTGGTCGTGGTGCCAACCGCGTAGGCGGTCAGATTCAGCCCGTTAATGTTGGTCATCGTCAGCGGCTTCACCTGGCCGTGCCCGCCCAGGTCAAACGCCCTGATGCCATAGGCTTTCGGATTAGCCTCGTAATTACCAAAAGCATCGAGATAGACGGTGTCCGTTTTAAGCCATTCGGTGTTGTGAAAATTGACGCCCCCGCAGCCATGAGCGGCCCACCAATGCAGGTAATCCAGCGCCCACAGCGCCGAGGCGAAGGCATCGCTCGCATTGGCAACTCCTTTAAGGTAGTCGTTCGACTCGGTCAGCCGCCAAGGCAAACCATCCGCCACCACGGGAAGCAAGGCGCTTTTATAAAGTGACGGGTATTTGGCGACGACCCAATTCGATGACAGCATATTATCAATTGCCTCGTGAATGGAAATGGTTGCGGTGCCACCGTTGACATACGGACTGCCGCCGACGTAATAGTGCTGGGTAATGAGCGAAACAATTCCCGAATTCCATTCATCAACGGCAAAAAGGTGCGCCCAGGACCGGCTGGCCGCGTCCGGTCCGGCGAAAGTTGCGCCAGACACAACATTGGTGATGGCTGCGGCGAACTTTATCCAATCGGCGAGATAGGACGTGTAGTTTGTGATGGCACGATCCGTTCCGGTGCCAAACGGCGGGTAATGGTAGCGTCTTATGTCGGGTTCATTGCCGATGGCGAAACAAACGAGCAATGGCCGGTAGCGCCGCCAAATGTATCGGACGGTGGCGGCATCGTCCGCCGGGCTGCCGTTGAGCAGGCGCAATGAGTAAATCACATCCAGATTGCCGACCGCCTGGGCGAAGCCAAATACGTTGTCTATGGCCGCATAACTGGGCATCGCGGCATCTATGCCATCCACCGTGCTTCCGCCCAGCCGAAGGTTATGAAGGCCGCTGTTTTTGAACAGGGTGACAAGCTGCGTGTTAGTCGCGGAAAAAAGAAGCCCGGACACCCTTCCATGGTCAGGCAGTTCGGTTACCGCTCCAAAACTCAACCCGCTGAAATCATCCGGGATCACATAACCTGGAGACATAGTGGCAATTGCCACGCTGACCGGCGACTGCGCCAGCGCCGCGCCGGCCAGGTAGCACATTACGCTGACCAAGGCTAGGATTAGCGCCGTTACACGCATTCGTTTCATACTCTAAGACACAACTATGTGGCAGCGAACTTTATGTTGCAGACAGCCATCGCAACTTATTGCTCCATGACAACGGCTGCCGAGCGTGCGGGAATTTGCAATGTGCCGGATGTCGGCTGGGCGTCCGGTTGTTCCGGAGTGGCGGCCATGAGTTTGCCCGGGTGAGGCAGCTCCACTCGCGCGGTGATGGTTTTGTTGGCTTCCATGTTGATGACGACCACGGTGCGTTTGCCACTTGCGGTGACAAAGACGGAATAGCGGCTGGAGCCGTCGGCATTCACATTTGCACCCAATGTGTCGCGAAAGTCGGCGTCCCACAGGTATGCTTTATATTGGCGGCGCAGCGCGTCAATTTTCTTTCCGTAGTCCAGCGTCAGCGGATAGTCGGTCACATGACCTTTGAAATTGTAAGGCTCATAGCTGATGATGTAGCGATCCAGCAGAATCAGATTGAGCATCTCCCGGTCGTCGAAGCCGGTGACGGCAACCATCAGCGGCGCTTGAGGATCAAGATACCGGCAAACCGGCACCGAACCGGCGCTGATGCGAAAATAAGAACAAGGAAAATACTGCATGAGCCAGTCTTCCGGGCCTTCACCGGAGAATAGGAATTCAGGATTGACCTTGTCAGCGGCGGCCCGCAACTGCGCCGAGAGCGGCAGGTCGCCGGCATAAATGTATCCAGGCGGAGTGTATCCATGGTCCGCTGCAAAGCTGTATTCGACCGGGCGGTGGTGACAGACTTCATCCCACAGCCAGCCCTCGGAACCCAGGGCGAGTATTTTCTCAAACTCCTTGGTGGCGATGTCACGATAAGCCGGACAATTAAAATCCATCACGTCCCGGCGATGGTTGTTGATGCCGGCCAGTTGCGTGGGGGTGACATAGCTATAGCCACCTTGCTCATATCTTTGCCCATAGGGATCGGTGCAGGCGTATTTGTATAACTCGTCCTTGTCCCAAGCCGTCGTCTTATCGGCCCAGTTCAATTTCGCAAACAAAATCATCTTCACGCCTTTGGCCTGGATTTGCGCAATCGCGTTATGCAATTCCTGCCAAGTGCCCAGCCCCGGATCAATGTCTTGCGCGGGATCACCGCCGTCCTGTCCGCCGTGGTTCCAGCCGACCAATTGGATGGTGCCGACGCCGTTGCTCGCGCATTCTTCACCATATTCAATAAGGTTGGTATAAGAAACATGATAATCCTGCTCCGGCGTGTTGATCTGCAATTGCTGCCAGGAATTCACATCCTTGATCCAATCCGGAACATGCGGCGGCTTGAACCACGTCGTCCGCCACTCCTTGTAGCGGTCAACGCCCGCGTGCCAGTCGCCATTGTAACAGCTAAGAACCACCGGCGCCAGCTTCACGGTCGAATGCGGATGAGCGAAAATGAAATGGCAGGTGCGAAATTCCAGATGCACCGGAATGCCGGAAATGTTGTCGGCCTTCGGAACCGTGTTGTTGATGGATTGCACCGCGCCGGGATGCTGCTCGAAGGTGTATTCCAACAAATAAGGCTGGGTCGGGTCGGCCATTTCGACATAGAGACCTTCGTGGGGTGATTGGATCAGGCAGAACAGACTCTGCTTGGATTCAATGGTCTTGGTGGGGAAATTCACGCCCCAATAGCCTTTTTCGTTGCTGAAGCCAGGATAGATGCCGGTGGTTGGAAGATTGCCATACCACATGTGCCTGGCCTCCATTGGCGTGCCGGGCGTCGGCGGATTGAGGTCGCCGAAACAGGGATAGTCAATGGTCTCAACCGTCAGGGATGAATTGTTTTCCAGCGTCACGGCAAAAGTCAGCGTGCCGTCTTTGAGCGTCACGATGGCGGTGAGCGTCAGCGGCAGCACGCCGCCATGCTCGCTGATCAAATTTTCCCATTTGAGATGAACTTGCTGATCCGAAAGTTTCCTGACCTCGACGGCGCGTTGTTTCTGGCCGAGAACGAAATTGTCACGCCGGTCGGGCAACGGAGCATGGAGCCGGAACGAAACGCCCAGTTCCGGCCGGCGCTCGATTGTCCAGTGGGTGGTTTTATTTACCAGCCGGGTCAGCGCGCCGGAATCGCTGTCAAACGCGACGGCGAGTTTGTCATCTTGCAATACCACTTCATGGGCAAAGGTGGATTGCGCTGTCCAAAGCGCAATGCAACCCAAAGCGGCAAAAAAAAACGGGCGGAAAGAAGAAAAATTATTTTCATGAAAGTCATTAAAGATTTGGAGCATTGTGGTTGAAGCTCATTTTTCTCGGTGATTATGGCTGCGCTGCCATCTGGCAATGACCTCTTTCCGGGAAAGACATGTCCCTCCTGCAACGGCGTGCAAAAGCATCCACAAGAAAAAACAAGCGCTTTCATGGTTTTGTAAAGTGCCACAAGAGCAAAATACCGTCACGCGTCATTAAAGGATTGCGTTTTTTTATTGAGGTTTTGCGGCATGCCGCAAGATGGCACAGGCCAACTGACTTGGCTCGCAAATTCGATAACGGACAGTCTTGGCTGTTCCCGCCCGCGCAACTGGAAACGGCAAAACCACAAAGACCGCATGAACGCCTGTCATGAGAATTGTGCGCGCCGTCTTCGTGACGAAATTCTCCGGACAAAACGCAGCCTAAATTATCCGCGCGATCATGCCCGCAAACAAAAGACTTAAGGACGCGGCCGCAGCCGTTTTTTCTTTTTTTATGACGGCGAATTAACTAAACAAGTCAGATGGACTCCGATTCAACCACATCATACGACGTCTCACGCCGCGAATTCATCCGCAACTGCGCGCTGGCCTCCGCCGCGCTGGCCTCCGGCTCCCTGGTGGGCTGCACGGGCATGAGAAAAGAGGCGGCACGGTCAAAAACAGGCCCGCCCCAATTCCGGTTTTCCCTGGATCAAAACTGGCTGTTCGGCGGAAAGTTCAGCGCCGACGCGGTGAAGCCGGGTTTCGACGACGCGGCTTTTGCAAAAATCACGCTGCCGCATTGCGTTGCCAAATTGTCGTGGCAGGGCTGGCATCCGGGCCAGTGGCAGGACGTGTGGATTTATCGCCGGCACTTTTCATCGCCGAAGGAATTCAAGAACCGACGCGTCTTTCTGGATTTCGACGGTGTGATGAACACCGCGACGCCCGCCATCAACGGCCACGCATTGCCGCCACACGCCGGTGGCTATCTGCCGTTTCATTACGAAGTCACGAGTTATCTCAAACATGGAAAAAATATTCTTTCGGTTGCCATTGATTCGCGCTGGAACAGCGTGCCGCCCGACGGCAATCCGAAAGGAACCAGCTCGGTGGATTATCTTGAGCCGGGCGGAATCGTCCGCCCGGTCGCATTGCGCGCCGTGCCGCAAATTTTCATCAGTGACGTTTTTGCCAGGCCGGTGGACGTGCTGAATTCCAACCGCCGCATTGAAGTGACCTGCACGATTGACGCAGCGGTGGTTTCCGAAAAACCGTTGCAGGTGAAAGTGGAAATGCTGGACGGCGGCCGTCGCATTGCGGGCATTTCAAAAACATTGAACCTGGAAAAAACCGGCGAAACCACCGTGGCGCTCACGCTGTCAGATTTGGGAAATGTGAAGTTGTGGGACGTGGACGCGCCGCAGCTCTACCAGATTGTCACCACGCTCCTGGTCGGCGGCGAGCCGCTGCACGATTGCCGCACGAGGATCGGCTTGCGCGAGGCGCGGTTTGACGTGGACGGATTTTTCCTGAATGGCCGGCGTTTCCGGTTCATGGGTTTGGACCGGCATGAGATTTTTCCTTACGTCGGTTTCGCCATGCCGCCGCGCGTCATGCGGCGCGACGCGGAAATTGTGCGCCGCGAATTCAATTGCAACGTCGTCCGCTGCTCGCATTATCCGCAGACCGAGGCATTCCTCGACGCCTGCGACGAACTGGGCCTGATGGTCTGGCAGGAAACGCCCGGCTGGAATTACCTCGGCAATGAAGCGTGGAAAGAGTTGGTCGTCCGCGACGTGCAAGACATGGTGCGCCGCGACCGGAATCACCCGGCGATCATCATTTGGGGCGTGCGCGTCAACGAATCCAAAAATGATCCGGCGTTGTATGAACGCACGACCGCCGCTGCGAAAGCACTCGACGATTCGCGGCCGGCGTCAGGCTCGATGACGTCGCATTCCATCCGGGGCTGGCACGAGGATGTTTTTGCATTGGACGATTATCATGCGGCGGCGGACGGCACCGCCGGCATTGACGCGCCGCTGCCGGACGTGCCTTACATGCTGGCCGAAACAGTCGGGCAATTTTCTTATGCCGCCAAAAAAGGTTTCAACAACAAATACCGGCGCGCGGGCGATCTGACTTTACAAGTGAGCCAGGCGTTGTATCACGCCCAGGCCCACGACCGGGCTGCGGCCTATCCGCGTTTTTGCGGCGTGATTGCCTGGTGCGCGTTCGATTACAGCAGCCTGATGAACGCCTGTAACGCGGTGAAGTGTCCCGGCGTGGCCGATGTCTTCCGGATTCCGAAATTGGGCGCGTCATTTTACCAGGCGCAAGTCAGTCCGGACGTCCGGCCCATCATCCAGCCAAATTTTTACTGGGACTTTGGGATGCGGACGCCGCGCGGTCCCGGCAAAAACGCCGCCATTTTTTCCAACTGCGACCGGCTGGAGATTTTCGTGGGCGGAAAACCGGCGGCCACCGCGCTGCCGGATCGCGCGAATTATCCGCACCTGCAATTTCCGCCGTTTTTCTGCGACCTCGACTTGGACGGCGGCAACAAGCCGGAACTTCGCATTGACGGTTACGTCGGAACCAATCTGGCATTGTCGAAATTTTTTTCATCCGCCGCCGGCAAGGACGAACTTTTTCTGGCGGCGGACGACGCGGAACTGCTCGGTGACGGCGCGGACGCGACGCGGCTGGTTTTCAAGGTCGTGGACCAGTTCGGCGCGGAACGCGCGTTTGCCGGCGGCGAAATTATTTTTGAAATCACCGGGCCGGGCGTCATCGTCGGCGACAATCCGTTCACGCTGATGGACGACAGCGGCGGTGTCGGCGCGGTCTGGATCAAAACCGTTCCGGGCGGCGCCGGGCAAATCGTTGTGAAAGCGGTTCATTCCGTGCTGGGTGAAAAAACCATCGCCATCACCGTTCAGCCGGATGTTCATTTGAGGAATATCTAATAAGTCTTGCGGAATATAGTGATTCCCGGCGAGGCGGCGCTCCGTCACTCAATTATGCAAGGATCAGTAAACCTTGTCTTTGTTTTATCCGCAGATTATCGCAGAATAAAAAGAAAAAAATCTGCGTGAATCTGCGGACACACTTGTCAAAGACATAATCCCGGGTCAATTCACTTTTTAGTGGTTTTTTCCACCCGCAACAACTTCTGAACCGATACGCCATAAATCTTCATGCGCAAATTCTGCCCGGCGGCACCAATGACATTCCGGCCTACACCCCGCTTGATTCCTGGTCGTTTTATGACCCCACCAACTGGACGAGCGACTACGGCTACCCGCCCGTTTCGTTTGCCAACCTGGCTTTCTCCAATCTCGGTGATGACCAGTCCCGGCTCATCGCCCAGCAGGACGCCCTCGGCAACCTGACGCAGACCGCTTACGACGGACAAAATCACATCATCCAGACCGTTTCGCCCTTGAACGAAACCAACCAGTTTGTTTACGACGGCAACAACAACCTCGTTTACTCGATTGACCCGCTGGGCTTGACCAACCAGTTTTTCTATGACAGTCAGAATAACTTGACCCATTCGGTTGACCCGCTCGGCAACCCGACCACGTTTGGATACAACGCCCAATTTTCTTTGACCGGTCAGACCAATGGCGCGGGTGATTGGGTGAATTACACTTATAACAGTGACGGCACGTTGCACACCCGCGCTGATAATGGCGGCACCAACACCTACACCTACGATTCAACCTATGGGCAGTTGAACAGCATCACCTATCCAGGTAGTTTAGGCAGTGAAAGTTTTATTACCAGTGCACAGGGTGATATAACCAGCCACACGGATGCGCGGGGGTTTGTGTCAACTTTCGGCTATAACAATCGGCGCCAATTAACTAATTCGGTGGCCCCGACCAATCTTGTCTCACAAATCTCCTATGACTCGATAGGAAATGCCATGAAGATGACCGACCCGCGCGGCAACGTCACCAGCAACACCTGGAGCGCCACCCGCCATCTGCTTGCCACGACCCTGCCGGCCACATCGCAAGGCACGCCCATAGTCACCAATGCCTACGACAGCCGCGATTTATTGGTCAAGACGGCTGGCCCACTGCAAAACCCAACGTTTTACACCAACGATGTTGACGGACGGCTGGTATCCGTCACCGACCCGGTGTTGCGGACAACCGCGTTTAGTTTCGATGCTGACGGACGCAAGTTGACCAGTGTCAACGCGGCCAATGAAACCACCAGCCAGAGTTGGGACGCACGCGGCAGCTTGTTGAAATTGACTGACATCGCGGGACATTTTTCCACGTGCGCCTACGATGCCGCCGGAAACCAAATCGTCCTCACCAATCGCAACGGCAAGAAATGGCAATTTCAGTTTGACGGCGCGAACCGGCTGACCAACACCATCACGCCGCTGGGCCGCTCCACTTCACTGGCTTTCAACCATCAGGGCTTGGTTGCCACGACTAAAGACCCGGCCAGCCAGTCCACGTCGTTTTATTACGACGCCAAAGGACGATTGACCAATCGCACGGATAATGTCGGCACCACGCTCTACGGTCACGATGCCAACGGCAACCAGACCAGCGTGACCGAAAACGGAAACACCAACGCTTGGACGTATGATGCCTACAACCGTGCTTCCAGCTATCGCGACGTTTTTGGAAACCTGATTCAATACCGTTACGATGCCAGCGGCAACGTGACGAACCTGATTTATCCCGGTCGTAAAAATGTTTATTACGCTTACGACAGCTTGAACCGGATGACGAATGTCACCGATTGGTCAGGTAGGAAGAGCAGCATTACTTACGATTTGAACAGCCACGTCACCAGCATCATCCGCCCGAATGGCACTTATCGCACGATAAGTTACGATGCCGCCGGCCAGGCGACGAATATCATGGAGCAGATGTCCAACAGTCTGCCGATTGCCATTTTTAAGTATAACTGGGCGAACTCCGGCAGCATGGGCTGGGAGTTCGCCGCACCATTGCCGCACAACGTCACGGTGCCGGCGCGGAACATGACGTATGACGACGACAACCGGCTGGCCACGGTGAATGGTGGCAATGTGACGGTGGATAACGATGGCAACCTGACTTACGGGCCGCTGACCAACGATAATTTTGTCGCCTGCTCATTCGACGCGAGAAACCGCCTGCTAACCGCCGGCGGCGTGACGAATGTCTATGATGATGAAAATAATCGAATGGGGCAATCCTACGGGACGAATTCCGTTAGCTACGTCATCAATCCCAACGCGAAACTGCCGCAAGTGTTGGAACGAATCAAGAATGATGTAACTACCTACTATATTTATGAAGCCGGCTTGCTTTACGAAGTCACCGACACCAACGCGCTTTACTACCATTATGATTATCGCGGCTCGACAGTGGCATTAACGGATGACAACGGCCCGGTCACCGGCCGCATTGAATACAGTCTCTACGGATTGATGAGTTACAGAATTGGCAACACAGATACTCCTTTCCTATTCAACGGTAGATATGGAGTTCAAAGTGATGGAAACGGGCTTCTCTATGTGCGCGCCAGATGCTATAACCCATATCTGTGCCGTTTTGTTTCGCAGGACCCGTCCGGCTTTGCCGGGGGACTTAACTGGTTTGCTTACGCCAATGGAAACCCGGTGAGTTATGGGGACTTCCAAAAACCCGGTTTTTCGGGTTTTCGAGCTAGAGTCATCGCCAGTCATATTTGATAAGTTATATTTTTGTCGGTGCCAACGCGATAAGTTGACGTTGGCGCAGGTTAGTTGT
>Ga0209483_1002688_pt1 | contig 12199 bp, 8 predicted proteins | sample NGEPerA_FD_184508 | JGI IMG/M metagenome (GOLD analysis project Ga0209483, IMG submission 184508) | Arctic peat soil microbial communities from the Barrow Environmental Observatory site, Barrow, Alaska, USA - NGEE PermafrostL2-A... | ecosystem: Environmental > Terrestrial > Soil > Wetlands > Peat... | reverse complement strand
GCGCTGTTCTCTTCCATGCGGGCGGCCATCAGCGCTGTCTGGGGCAACCACACATCCTTCAGCAGAGGCGATACCTGCTTTGGTTCAGCGCGCAAAGCCGTCTCACCGAAGATGGCTGGCAGTGTGCGCGGCACATAGTTGGCCGGCAGATCACCCGTGGTCAGGGCGATCATCATGGGACTTCCGACATGTTTGCCGTAGCGGAAGAGCAGATCGCGATCCAATTCCTGCTTGGTATGCGCATCGCCGGAGTTCAGAAAGAGATCGTTGGCTATGTGCGCTTTGACAATGAATTCCCCCATTCGCCGGAGAAGAGGCTCGTGCGAGATGTCCACGCGGCCGTTGGTGGCGGAGCCGAGAAGATCAAGCGCATCCAACATCGGGCCGAGCGTTGATTGCATCCTGACGTTGCCCCGCTGTCACGTCAATACCGGAACGTCCGCTACGCCCGCAGTACCAAAAATGCGACGGTACCGCTCAATCTCACTTGCTTCTCCCAGCGCCTTTGAGTAGTTATCGGAGAGTTTTACCGCCGGTCTGCCTTCCACGTCACTGAGTTTGCACACCAGGCTCACCGGATCGAAGCCTTCGTCGCCCAGTGGATTGCAGCCGCGAAAGTCGTTTGTGAGAAAAGTCCCCCAGCCCGCGCTGAATCGAATGCGGTGATCGGGAATCCATTTTTTCTCATCCAGAAAATCGCTGGCGGATCGAAAGTCTCCGGGCGTGGCACCATTGCGGAGCGTCCCTCCAAAATAAGCATGAAGCGCGAGAATCTGTTCCACATCGAGCGCATCCGATGCGATCAGCCGTTTGCGGCGCGGGTCGCGGCCGTGGCGCTGGAGCCAAGCGATATATTCGTCGCCCGCGAGCCATGGGTCCTTGCTGTCGATGCGCTGACCGGTCCAGTCAGCCACCCAGTCCGGCGCGCCATTCAGAAATTGCGTGGTCCCGAATGTATCGGGAAGCAGAATCAGCAACTCGCCCTGGTAACTCTGCTGCCATAACTCAAGAAAGCGGTATTGCGCCGTCTTCAATTCTTCATCGTTGGTGGCAAGCGCCGCCATGGCCATGGGTAACTCGTGGGCGTTTGTGCCGATTGCCTCGAGGTCATGTTTATAAGCGAGATATGTATTGGAGCTACCCGCAAAGCCAGCGTCCAGCACGTCGCTCATGGCGGTAACTACGTATTCGTGCCACAGAAAGCTGTGCCGCCGCCGGGTTCCGAAGTCGCTGATATTGAGCTTTGGGACGCCGCGCAAACGCTCCATCTTTTCCCAGAGTCTCGATTTGGCGCGCGCATACAGAATGTCCAACTCCAACTCACTTAGTCGTTTCAGGCTGGCGCGCGTTTTAAGCTCGTCGATGATTGAGAGGGCATAAATCTCCCACATCGTCGTATCTGTCCAGAGCCCACTGAAGCGCAGCGACAATTGCCCGTCTTCAATGGTCAAATCGAATTCTGACAGCCGGAAGTCGTGCTCCAACCACTCCAGAAATGCAGGCTCGAACATGCCTCTGCGTCCGTAGAAGGTGTTGCCCGCCAGCCAGATTAACTCGGATTTGTGAAAGCGCAACTTTCTGGTCGCTTCCAGTTGCTCCAGCAGCGGGTGCAACTCAATCGTTTCGCCGAGGCGGACTGTTGCCGAGCGATTCAGAAGTGTGAACGATGCATGCGTTTTTGGGAAATTTTTCCAAATGAACTGCAGCATCAGCAATTTGTAGAAGTCGGTATCCAACAGGGAACGCGTAATGGGATCCATCTCCCAGTTATGATCGTGCGCGCGCCTGGCTAAGTTGATAATCACCTTGACCTCACTCTAATTGAACTCCCTATCGGTCTGGAAGCGTTTTTGCTTCGAAGGCGTTGGCGCTGCCTGCTGCCGTGAGGGTTATGGAATTACAGCACTCTCAGCCTTCACTATCAGGGGAATCATCGTTCACCGGGGAACAGCGGACCCAAGAAGACAGTCTGGAGTATACTTGCTCGCGGCCGTGCAACCGGCATGGAAACTGCGCTTTGCAGTTTGACGCCGATTTCGCAGACATGCTGGAAAGTTCGTTCTCCTTGATCGCTGTATGCACCTTTGGCGGCTTGCATGCGGGAGATAGACGGGACCCGGGCTTAGCGCATCGAGAGAAAGCTTAATGAATCGCAGACATTTTCTTGCAGGCAGTATCGCTTTGGCTGGGCAGCAGAAACTTCTTCGCTCCATGGGCGCTATGCCGATTGGCGGACAGGGAACTCCAGCGGCCACATCTCCTCAAAACCTTCTGAGCACAACCTTCACTGAATCGTTCCTGACCAGTAACCTGGTCTCCCCGGATAAGTTTCATCCCTACCCACGGTGGGACGAGCGCGCCGCATGGGAGGCAGTGCCTGAGGACCTTCGCGTGCCTATCGTGCAAGAGGCTGAAGCCGATCAGAAGGCGGGATGGAATGCGGTTCTGGCTACGACATTTCTCGAATTCAAACGCAACGGAAATCGGTCGCGCTATGAAGCGCAGAGTTTCGGACGGCACAGTCAACTGGAGCGGCTCGTGCTGGCAGAGTGCCTTGAGGGCAAGGGCCGCTTCGTCGACGATATCGTCAACGGCGTTTGGCTCATCTGTGAGGAATCGTTTTGGGGAGCATCGGCGCACCTCTACATGCAAAAGGGCGGCCCGGGGCTTTACGACATCACTGATCCGATTATCGAGCTCTTTGGCGCCGAGACGGCCCAGTTGCTGGCATGGACAAAATATTTTGTTGGCGCAAAGCTTGACGAGGTGTCGCCGCTGGTCAACAAGCGCATCGTGCTTGAAACCGAGCGGCGCATCCTTGAGCCGGCTCGTAATCGCAACGACTTCTGGTGGATGGGCTTTGAAACCAATACGCGGACGGCGCGTCTCAATAACTGGACGCCTTGGATTAACTCAAACCTGCTGGTCGCCAACCTGCTCCTTGAAGAAGACCCGAAGATGCGCGTGCAGGAGACGATCAGAATCACCAAGAGTCTTGACGCCTATCTGAACCAGTACTGGCCGGATGCGGGCGAGGAAGAGGGTGCGGGATATTTCAGCGCCTCGCCGATGTGCTACTTCGAGGCGGTGAGTATGATCGATGCGGCTACGGGAAAATCTACCAACATTCTTGTCAATCCATTCATCGACGCCATGGCGCGCTACATTCTCAACGCGCACATCGCCGAAGACAGCTACATCGATTACGGCGATGCGCACGTGCATGCCGGACCGGAGGGCGATCTACTCTATCGTTACGGCAAGGCTGTTCACGACGAACAGCTCGCGGCCTTCGGCGCGTACTATGCGGCCAAAAGAAGCCTCAGAGGCACCCCAGCCAGCAACGGGGGCCGGCAGCGAGGCGTCTATCTCCCAAGCATGTCGCGGGCTCTGCCTCTCCTGCTCGAGGCGACCGAGTTGCGGAATGCGAAGGGCGCGGATGTGCTGGTGCGCGACTCCTGGTATCCATACCTCGGGCTGGTCACGGCACGCGTCAAGGCCGACTCTGCAGACGGAATGTACTTTGCGGTTCTGGCCGCGAACAATGGCCGCAGCCACAGCCACAACGACACCGGCAGCTACATCATTTACCAGGATGGACAGCCGGTAGCGATCGACGTGGGAGTGGAAGCGTATACCGCGAAGACCTTCAGTCCCGAGCGATACACAATCTGGACCATGCAGTCGGCTTACCACAACCTGCCTACGATCGGGGGCGTCATGCAGCATGATGGCGTCAAGTTCCAGGCTACTGATCGGAAGTTCGACAGCAATGGCGATCGTGCTACTTATTCGTTCAATATCGCTGAGGCATATCCGAAAGAAGCGGGTGTCAAGTCGTGGGTGCGTACGGTCACGCTCGATCGCAAGACAGACAAGATCACGGTGGAGGAAAACTTCGAACTTGAGCGTGCTGTGACGGTGGCGCTGACGGTCATGACTCCAAGACTCGTCACGGTCAATCCGGGGGGAGGCATTACGCTGAAGGTCGCCGCGGGAGAAGGGAAGGACTCGTTGCTCAAATATGACGCGACGTTGGTCGATCCTAAAGTCGAGACGGTCAAACTGGACGATATGGGACTGCGCTCGAGTTGGGGCGCCGAGATCTACCGTATCCTGCTTAACTCAAAGCAGCCGGTAGCGAGCGGAAAGTGGACATACGAATTCAAACATGCGTAGGGCGGCTGAAGCAGGCTGCTCCACGATCCTGCGTAAAAAAGATGGGAAGTATTCACGGCGGCGCTGCGGGCCACGGCATTTATCCGGCTTGCGCCGCCGCCGGTTCTGTTTGGAGACAAGAATATCTTCAGTTTGTGCTACCGAGGCTATACTGGCACGGTGCCGGAGGTGGCTGTCTGAGACCCCGCATGATTAACGGAATAGAAGTTCTTTATTGAAGGAAGGGTTTCAATGTCAGACTCCGACCTGAATGCGAACGAGGTGAATGAAACCTCGAATCATGCCGGCCCCACGCGTCGCGAGATTTTGCAGGGGTCACTTGCTGTTGCAGGCAGCGTACTCGCTTCGTCTGTTGCTCCGCCTGCTTTGCTGGCCGAAGCAAACATGAAGAGGCCAAACCTGGTCTTCTTTCTTGGTGAAGGACAGCGGGCCGACGCGCTTTCGATTGCCGGTAATCAGATTCTGAAGACGCCCAATCACGACCGCATCGGCCACGAGGGCATGCGATTCGAGAATGCCTTTTGCACCAACGCTCTCTGCGCTCCGGCGCGTGCGACGGCACTCTCCGGCATGTATTCGCGTTCGACGGGAGCGCTCTCAAACGAGCACCTGAATCTTCCTTTGCCGTCTGACATTCCGCTCTTCACCGACATTCTTCACCAGGCCGGTTATGAGGTTGCCATCCTTGGCAAAGTTCACACACCGAATGGAGTTGAAGATCGTTATTGGGATTATTATTTCGGCCACAACGATCCTTCGAATAACTATGCGAATCCGTTTTTCAAGGAAGGGCGCAAGGGGAAGATCGGTCCGGAGAAGCAATATCGCAATGTGTATCCCGACGATCTGACGGTCGATCGAGCGCTGGCGTGGTTGGACGAAGATCGCGGTGATAAGCCTTTTTGCCTGCTCGTCTGGTTTGTCGCTCCACACGAGCCCTTCTTCCGGGCTCGGCGCCATTTGGATTTATACCGCGGCACAGTGACCCCGAAGCCCGAGACCTTCGACGCCGATTTGAAAGGCTACCAAGGCAAGCCGAAGGGTTTTGTGAATGCCGAAAACAAGATTGGCACGACACCTTCGCATCCGGCCTGCGGATCACTCGAAGGAGTGATGAAGGATTATTACTCCGGTTTGGTCGCCGTGGATGAAAACATTGGCCGGATCCTCAGCTATCTCGAAAAGAAAAATATTCTCGATGACACAGCCATTCTGCATTCCTCGGACCACGGATATTTTCTGGGCGAGTGGCGCATGTTCGATAAGCGGCTGATGCACGAGCCTTCAATCCGCGTGCCGCTGATGGTGCGCTATCCCAGGCGCATTCCCGCGGGAACTGTACGCAGGGAAACGGCCCTGGATATCGATCTTGCTCCAACTTTTCTCGATCTTGCCGGCGTGCCGATTCCCGAGCATATGCAGGGGAAGAGCCTGCTGCCACTGGCCAAGGCGTCCGATCCGTCTTTCCGCAAAGAATGGTATTACGAGTACTTTGAATGGCCGAACCCTGAGAAGGTTCCTCCATGCCGCGGAATTCGCACCGAGCGTTACAAACTGATTCAGTATCTGCTCGAGCCACAGGAATTTGAGCTATATGACCTCGAGAGCGATCCGAAGGAAACGCGGAATCTTTATGGAATGCCGGAGTTCGCCACGCTCCAACAAGAATTGCTTGCACGTCTTGAGGCACTACAGGCCGCAGTACCTGAGCGGAAGGCACCATCGAGCACATGAGAAACGCTGGTAGTCGGAGCGCAATACCGCTGGCGCTCGCCCTTGAAGTTAAACTCTAAGTAACAACCGCAAATATAACGGAGTGATCCATGAAAGATCTGAATCAGCCGTATGAACTTACATGTAGCCCGGAATTGAATTCCGAGCTGCCGTTGCAATGCACATGGGGGCGCGCATGAGCCGCCTGAGGGAGTGGCTGGCCGGCGGGCTGATGATATCCGATGGCGCCTGGGGAACACAGTTGCAGGCGCGCGGGTTGGCTTCCGGGACAACGCCGGACACGTGGAACCTGACTCACGCCGAGCAGGTGGAATCTGTGGCCCGCGCTTATGTGGTGGCCGGCAGCCAGGTGATCCTGACAAACACTTTTCGCGCCAACGCTGTTGCCATGCACAGCAGCACGGAGGCCGAACTCGACGCGATCAATCGCGCCGGTGTCGCAATCTCAAAGCGGGCGGCAGGGAACCAGGCGCTGGTGTTTGCCTCTATCGGTCCTACGGGAAAGATTCTGATGTCGGGCGAGATCGGTGCCGATCAGGTTACTGATGCCTTTGCCGCGCAGGCACAGTCGCTGGCGGCGGCGGGCGCGGATGCGTTGCTTATCGAGACGATGAGCGACATTGAGGAAGCGCGCCTAGCTGTTGAAGCTGCGAGGCGAACGGGGCTGCCTGTGCTCGCGTCGTTTGCATTCGACTCTGGAAAGAACAAGGATCGCACCATGATGGGCGCCACGCCCGAGGCCGTGGCTGCGGCGATGGTGGAGGCTGGAGCCGATGCGGTGGGCGCGAACTGCGGGGTGGGTGTCGAGCTTTCAGTGCCCATCTGCAAGCGGCTGTGCGCGGCCTGCGATCTGCCTGTTTGGATCAAGCCAAACGCGGGCCTGCCCACAATTGAAGGGACGGCCATTCGCTATGCTACTTCGGCGGACTATTTTGCGTCGCACTACGCGGCTTTAGCCGAGGCTGGCGCATCCTTTGTCGGGAGTTGCTGCGGCTCTACGCCGGATTTCATTCGGGCGCTGGTTGCTGCACGCAAGGCGAGGTCATAGTGTCCAGTCCACTGACCGCGTGACTTCATGCAATTGAATGCAGGTATTTCCCAGGTCTCATCCGCCGTGGCGGACGAGACCTGGAGGCGTCCGGCGCCAACCGCCTCAGACTCCGATAATCGGCTACTCGTTACGCTTCAATCGCGGCGGCAATTGCGGCGCGCACTTCCTGAGGTAATGCAGGCATGGCGCCGGATTGCGAGGCCACCCAAGAACCCCAGCGGTTTCCTGCTTCGTTCAGGGTTGCCAGGTCCGCTCCACGCAGCATGTAGTGCGTGAGGGCCGCGGTAAACGCATCCCCAGCGCCGATCCGGTCGACCACCTTCACCGGGAATCCGGGGTGTTCGCGCCATTCCTCGCGGCGCACGAGGAGACTGCCCTGGGCGCCCCTGGTCACGGCCACCATTTCCAGCGTCGGAAACTCCCCGAGAATGCGATCCGCGCCCAACCGCAACCGCTCCTTTTCCGGTTCGTCGTCCGCCGGAAGGCCCAACAGGTTCAGCACCTGGGGCAGCTCCTCATCGCTCAGCTTCAGGACCGTTGCCAGCTCCAGCGACTCCTGAATTACTTCACCGGAGTAAAACGGTGGTCGCAGATTCACGTCGAAGACGCGAATGCAGGCTGCCGATGTCTGTGCGGCCAGCGTCTGAATCGTCTGTCGTGACTCTCTGCTCCGTTGCGCCAGGGACCCGAAGCAGATGGCGTCCGCCCTTTCGGCAACTCTGACCCATTCGTCTGAAAGCTCCAAGAAATCCCAGGCTGAGGGCTGGTGAATTGTGTAGTGCGGCTGGCCTTCGACAAAGTCCACCGTCACCTGGCCCGTCTCGTGTACCAGGTCCACTTCAAGGCAACTGGTGTCGACGGGCATTGGATTGAGCCGGTCAATCGCCTGCCGCCCGAGGTCGTCTCGGCCGATCCGGCTAAGAATGGCGGCGTGGTTGCCCAGCCGCCCGGCCATCACGGTGAAGTTAGACGGGGCGCCACCCAGCCTTGCGCCCTCCGGCAAAATATCCCAGAGCAACTCACCGATTCCCAGAATCAAATGCGGTTCTCTCACGGTCGTACTCCCGCAACAAAAGCTATCAGCTTGAGGCTGTTTTTCCCATCCACCGGTAAATCGAGCAGTCTTCCCAGTTCGTCACCGCGTATTCGCCGTCCGGCTGGTTGGCAAGAATTCTGTGGTCGGCAATCGCATCTGCCCGCGATCGCTTCACTTCTCCCACGAACATCCGGGCGAACCCGGCTTGCCGTTCCAGCACTCGCTCCTGCTCGTTGTTCACATACAAAATGTCCAATTGCCGCTCGCGCCCCGCAAGGCTCCGCGTCCACGCGGCAAGCAGCCGCCGCATCACCGGCGCGCCAAAGGGATTGAAGAGGAACACGACGCACGGCCCCGCCGGCAGTTCGAACTCCGCTGCATCCCGGCATAGCATCCGCATCGGTGCGTGCGCCCGTCCGGCGGCTCGCCAAAGCGCCATGTTTCTTCTGCCGATCCGCGCCAGCGTGGCGTTCAGCTCCACACCCACCACGGCGCGGAAAGGGAACTCAGCGGCCAGCAACAGCGCCCGACCCATTCCCGCACCCAAATCCACAAACGTAAACTCATCGATCGCCGCGATCGGCTTGTTCCTGCGCCAGCGCACAATCATTTCGCGAAATACCGATGGCGCGACGCCGAAGTAAGCTGTATTGTGCCGGTCGGCCCGGTGACCGCTCTTCAGATTCCGCCCCGCAACCAGGCCGCTCGTCCGCACCCCAAACTCCAGGTCGAACGGATGTCTCATGAAGCCATCCCTTACTGCCAGCCCCGGCAAAAGGCGCGGCCTCTTTTTTGCGTTGCTGGTTTTCTCGCCCTTGCGCATCTTCACGGTTTGAACATTAGCACAAGCCGGAGCGCTTCCAGGGTGATCGTGAAGAAACCGCAGTTGGGTGACTCAGGTTCACGCGCCTGCCGTACATGCCCATCCCCGCGGCCTGCCTCATGTTGCGCGCACTTTTACGGGAACTGCCAGCCGGTTGCCCAGCTAGCAAGGTTGTATGATAATATGGCCGCACGTTCGCCCAAGGCTTCTGAAGGGCCGGCTACAGCGGAACCAGAGTCGATGTATCTCGAAACCGCAGCATTCAAGTCGACGCGACCATCAGGGAGCGGCGACCAAGCATGAGACACAACAGGACACAGCTATTCTGGTTCCGCTCTAGACTTCCGGCTGATTCGCCTTCAGGCTTCGCCCAATTTGACGCACCCAACCACGGAGGAATTCATGAGTCGCAAAACTGGCCTTTCCATGAACCGCAGAACCTTTGTTGGCAGCGCCTTTGCCGGCATGTCCGTGCTTGGCCTCAATGCCGAAGTGCCAAAGCCGCCCTCCGGCTCCATCCCTATGCGGGAGTTCGGCAAGACTGGCGTCAAGCTCACTATCGTCGGCCAGGCCGGCGCCCGCCTCGCTCTCTGTCGTACCAGGGAGGCGGCAGGCAAGGTTGTCCTCCACGCCTACGGTCTGGGCATCAACTACTTCGACTGCGCGCATTCCTATTGGGCCGGCCACTCCGAGGAAACATACGGCGATGTGCTGCCGCCGTTTCGCAAGAACATCTTTATTACCACCAAGTCAGGGCAGCGTACCCGCGAGGGAGCAGAAAAGGACCTTCATGCCTCTCTCGCTGCGATGAAAACTGACTACCTCGATTTGTGGCAAGTGCATGGTATTCAGGACATGGCGGATGTGGACAAGGTGTTCGCTCCCGGAGGCTGCATTGAGGCATTCGAAGCCGCCAAGGCAGCGGGCAAATGCCGTTTTATAGGCTTCACCGGGCACCACGATCCCAGCGTCCACCAGGAGATGCTCAAGCGTTATGACAAGTGGGATTCTATCCTCATGCCTCTCCATGCTGCCGATCCTGCCTATATGAGCTTCCAGGAGAACGTGCTGCCGCATGCAGTCGAGCGCAACATCGGTATTCAGGCAATGAAGGTCTTCGCCAACGCATTCCTGCTGCGCGTACTCAGCGTCGATGAGTGCTTGCGGTATTCGCTCAGCCTGCCCATCTCATGCGCCACTCTTGGTTCCAGTTCTGTGGGTCAGCTCAACGACAACGTCCGCATCGCGCAGAACTTCAAGCCTTATACGCCCGAAGAGATGAAGGAAGTTGCTAATCTTGCGGTAACCGCGGGCCCTGGCGGCCTTCAGGGTGCTGCTCTCGAATACTGGAAAGTCGGCGGCGTCTGGAAGTAGGCGCGACGATCGATTCGTCTCGCGCTTGTTAAATGAATATGCGAAGAAGCCGCGCCTTTCAGAAGGGCGCGGCTTTTTCTTCAGGGCTTCGAGCGCTTACTTGCCGATCACGAGAATCTGGAAAGAGCCGGGGATCATCGGCGGGCGAGGGCCGCGCATAAAGGCAGGCACGCCGGATGGCGGCGGAGTGGCTCCAGCTGCCGGGACCGGTGCGGCCGGAGTGGGGCCATACTCGGCTGTGATCGCATAAATCTGGTTGGTCTTTGGATCCAGGGTCAGCGTCTTCGCACGGGCCGGCGTAGGAACCGTCTGCTCAACGGAGAAGCTCGTGGGCGAATCTTCCTTTATAACCGTGAGCGTGCCGTCACCTTGCGAACTGAAGACCTCCATCGTCGCCGGGTTGAAGGTGGCGCCGTCACAGCCTACGCCGATGGGCAGATCCGTGATGATGTGTCCGTCTGTTGCCGACAGAATGATCATGTTCTTGTTGTCGCGGCAGGCGGCGAAGAGGATGCTGTTCTTTACGTCAAGCGCCAGGCCGGCACAGCCTCCGCCCTTGCTTGAAACGTCGTATTTGCCGATCATCTTCATCGTGTTCGCGTCAATCACCGCGATGGCGGATTTGTCTTCGATGTCGACGTAGATTTTGCCCTGGCCGTCGGTGGCTGCCTGCTCGGGTGCGCCACCAATGTCGATGGTGCCCAGGATTGAACCGTCTTTGTCGTCGAGCACGGTGATGTTCGGAGCGGAGTGGCTGAGGATGTAGAAGTGGTGATTGTAAACATCGTTCAGGTAGCCGTCAGGATTGCCCTGCACGTCAATCTTCTTCAGAATCGCGAAGGTCTTCGAGTCGAACATCGTCACGGGTTTTGAGGTTGCGAATCCGTGTCCGGTCGAGGTGTCCACTGCTGCGCCGTGCGCGCTTGTACCAGGGATATCTCCCACCTGGGCCAGCGTGTCGAGGTTATATACACCGATGTGTCCGGTCGGGCCAGACCGCGCAACATAAAGGTTGCGGCCATCAGGGTTGGCCGTGACGTAATCGAATCCGCCGTCGCCGCCGAGCAGTTGAATCTTGAGCACCTTGTATGGTCCACCCGCCTGGGGATAGGCCAGGGCAGCAAACGGAATGATAGCTGCGATTGTTGCAGCGGCGAGCAGCTTTGAGGTCATGAGGTTATCTCCTTTTAGGAAACGTTGCTGAGCCAACCGAGCGGGCAGGATTGTTTGAGGCGAGGATTGGTTCCCGCTTCTTCTCGACATCGAGCATACACGCTCCATTCTGGAGGTGAGATAAATGCCAGGGGCGGCGACCCCGCCCAGTTCCATCTCCGGTGCCTGATTTCCTTACCGTCGCACCTTCTCCGTGACAGTCAGCTTCGATTCGCGATACCCTCATAGATACGTCGCAAAGCATTTCAAGGAGTGTCTTAACCCCACCATGCCTATCCAAACGACCTCGAAAATCTGGCACAACGGCAACCTCATTCCCTGGGAACAGGCCACCCTCCACGTGATGAGCCACGTCGTCCACTACGGTTCCAGCGTGTTTGAAGGCATTCGCTGCTACCGTCAGCCGCAGGGCTCGGCCGTCTTCAGGCTTCCTGAGCACATGCAGCGCATGCTTGACTCGGCCAAGATCTACCGCATGGACCTACCCTTCACGCTCGAAGAACTCTGCGCCGGCGTCGTGGAATTGATTGAGGCCAATGGGGTAACGCCGTGCTACATTCGGCCGATCGCGCTGCGCGGCTACGGCGAAATCGGGGTCAGCCCCAAGGGTTCGCCCATCGAGGTCTACATGGCCAACTTTCCTTGGGGAAAGTACATCCCCGGCAACGCTGGCGCGGACGTTTGCATCTCGAGCTGGAATCGGCTGGCACCGAACACCATGCCCGCGCTGGCCAAGGCCGGCGCCAACTATATGAATTCGCAGCTGATCCACATGGAAGCCGAGGTGAACGGCTATGCCGAGGGCATCGGACTGGACGTGAACGGGCTG
>Ga0209483_1002687_pt1 | contig 12201 bp, 5 predicted proteins | sample NGEPerA_FD_184508 | JGI IMG/M metagenome (GOLD analysis project Ga0209483, IMG submission 184508) | Arctic peat soil microbial communities from the Barrow Environmental Observatory site, Barrow, Alaska, USA - NGEE PermafrostL2-A... | ecosystem: Environmental > Terrestrial > Soil > Wetlands > Peat... | reverse complement strand
TGGGCCGGGGATCCTCGACGTGGAAAATCGACAGCACCAGCCGCGCCGCCGCCGGCGCGCTTGCGTTCTTCAGAGGGATGATCTTGACCTGCGAGGTGATGCCTTCGCGCTTATCGAGGATGCTCACGATCTGGACGATCCGCTTCACGTTGGCGGAGGTGTCGGTCATGATGATGGCGTTGGCGCCGGCGTTGGCCGTCATATCCACATCTTTATCAATGAGAGGCGTCAGGTCCGCCCGCAGTTTCACTGCGTCCACGTTGTGAAGCGGAATCACCTGCGTGATCAATTCCCCGCTGGCCGCCACCAGCGCCGGGTCGGCTCCGAAATGTACCGGGAGGTTCCCCTTCTTGGCCTTTTCGCGCGCGATGATGCGCAGCGTGTTCCCATCCTTCACGGCGGCCAGGCCGTTGCCCTTGAGCACCTCGTTGAGCAGCGCCACCGCCTGCGTCGCGGTGAGCGGCTGAAGACTCATCACCGTGACGCGGGCATCGACGGGCGCTTCCTTCACGACCTGAAAACCGGCATCCTGCGAAAGCTGTTCGAGGATGGTATCCAACGGCGTGTCCCTGAAATTGAGCCGAATCTGCGCGGGCGGGGCGGTTGCCGCGGTGGGTTGGGTTGCCGCCGCCGGCTGGGTTGCCGGCGGTTGCGCGGTTGCCGGCTGGGTTGCGCCCGGTTGCGTGGCGTCGGCCTGCGTGGCGGCGGGTTGGGCCGGGGCGGATTGCGCCGGCGCCGATTGCGTGGCCGCGCCGGGAGCGGTCGTCGCCGGCGCACTCAAAACGCGCAGCGGCGACGGGCACGTCGATAGCGCCATCGAAGCGGCCAACACCAACGCGCACGATCGGGTTGCAGTCATCTTTATTCCTTTGCGCGCTTCGGGGCACGGGCCCTCACGCAAACTCATCATGCCCCATTCGTGCGCTTAACGATGTTGCGATCCACTGGCCCATGCCGTTCCTGGTTTCAGGATTTCTCAACGTGACACGGGCGTCCCGCCCGTGCGAATAGCTGGGAACTGGAAAAAACGATGGATGCCGAATTCCACACAACACGCACGGGCGAGACGCCCGTGTCACGATAACGTGCCCTTCCCCGGCCCCATGCCCGGAGCCCGTTGACCGGCCATATCAGTGAGTCTCGGCAGTGGACGCGCGCGCTTCCCCAGGAATCCAGCCTTGCCGATTGCGTGTGGAATGGCCGCCGGCCAGTTGGGGTTTTGGCAATGGCGCTTGCGGAATGGCAATGGCAACCGAGGTCGGCATGGGCTGCGCCGCCGCGCCGTCCAGCGTTTTCCCCACGTCCACGCGCAACACCCTGCCGGCTACTTCATATGCGATATTGTGAAGGTTGATGTCGCACACCCGCCCGCTGGCCAGCAGGTCGCCCACGCGAACGGGAATCACGCGCTTGGCGGCGGTGTCTTCCACATAGGCGGTATAACTGGCGTCCTCTTGCGAAATGCCTTTGAGCGAAAAACCTGCGGAAGCCTGGGGCGATGCGTCAGCTGATTGGCCCGCCCTCAAGCCGCCGATGGCGAAAAGGCTGTGGCTCAGGAGGCCTTGGTACGCGATCGGCACGCCGCCGTTTGCCACGGCGGGCGTCGGGGCGGGGTTCGCGATCGTGGGCGAATGCCTGCGCGAGAGCAGGCGCGCCTGTGCGGTGCCGTTTGCCGGACCTGAAAACTGCCAGACGGCCAAGCCCAACAGCCCGATCATCACCGCAATGAATGCACCGCGCACGCCGCGACGGGATGCCGCGTTCCGCCAGCTGCCTGATTCCGTGTTGGTGTAGTTGTCGTCGGCCTTGCTTCCGCTGGAACGCAGGCGACGGGCGGATGCTTTCCATTGATGCACCCGCGCGCCGCCGTTCCATCGAGCGGCCAGATATTTTGAAATTGCGCCTTCTCCGCGTGACATTCGTCATCCTTGCCGAGCTTTTTCTCCGCCCCCGCCACAATGACGGGGTGCGCCAAAATATGAGCTCCGTTGCTTATCTTTTACTGTCGCCCGCCAAGCCCGTTTAACCAAACGGACCGCGTCCTTGAAAAATGCCCCGCGAAGCGGACAATGCGGTTGGAGCGTCTCACGGATGAGCAAACCCCGCCATCGGGCGCCGGCACACGCCGGCTTTCGGGCATTTTTTTGGCTCGTGATTTTCGTCGGCCTCGCGGCCGCGGCGATCTGGGTTTGGCAGCGCAACGCGCGCCCGCGCCCCGGCCCGCTCTATCGGGAAACCGGCTGGCTGCCGGCCCAACCGTCCGATCGCTGGAAGTGCATCGTCATCCATCACAGCGCCGGAGAGGCCGGCGGCGCCAAACGCTTCGACGCCTTTCACCGCGCCCGCGGCTGGGAGGGACTGGGCTATCACTTCGTCATCGGCAACGGCTCGGACACCCCCGACGGCCAGGTCGAGGTCGGCTACCGCTGGCAACGCCAGGAACACGGCGCCCACTGCAAAACCGACGATAACTACTACAATGAACATGGCATCGGCATCTGTCTGGTCGGCAATTTAAACAATCATCCGCCCACCGCCCGCCAGATGATCAGCCTGACGCGCCTCGTGCGATTCCTGTGCGCCGAATTTCAAATCCCCCAGTCCCGAATCCTCACCCACGGGGGAGTGACGCATAAAACCGAATGCCCGGGGAAGGAGTTCGATATGGGGCAGCTCAAGAAAATGATAAATGGGTAGTGAGTGCTGAGTGCTGAGTGCTGAGTCGTATCACGGGCGTCCCGCCCGTGCACAATGCATTGAGGATTGGCTGCACCGTGATTCTTCAACTACCGCGCCATCGGCACGGGCGAGCCGCCCGTGATACGGTGACGCTCGTCTTTCTCGGGTACCGCACGCGGCTGAAGTCTCATTGTTTTTAGCGGGTGCCTCGCGGGGACCGGTGCGAACGTGCATCTCCCCGTGCTTCATTCGCAAATCAATTCGGTTCCCACGCGCCATGCCCCTGGGCTTGATCCATCAAATAATTCCGGCGCGTGTCCGGTTTGCCTGGCATATTCCCCCATGATTTCCGCGATCGCGCCATCCGCGCGTGGCCCCGAGTCCGCGAGAATCGCCACGGTTCCCCCGCTCCCCGCGCCCGTGATCCGAGCGCCATAAAGCCCCGCGCGTTCGCGCTGGCGGACCCATTGCACAAGCAGGTCGCATTCGGGCGCGCCCAGCATCGCGTCCATCGTGTACGACTGGTGCGAGGCGTACATCAAATGCCCGGCACGATCGAGCGCGAATCCCTTCTTCGCCGGGTCCTGTGCGGCGGACGCTTCCTCCAGCAAACCAGCGAATTTTTGCACACGGCGTGCTTCCAAAACGTGATGATCGAGAGCTTGCCGAACGGCATACTCCACGTCCGGCTCGATGCGCGCGGCCGGGTCGAGCGCGCCGGTGTGCTGATCAAGAAACGTTTGGCCCGAAATCAATTCGGGAAGCTGCGGGCGGAAGATGCGCTTGTAATCGTCGGGATCGAGATTGGCCAGGTAGCCGTTGAGCGGATCGCGCACGAGCCGCCGGCCGGCGGCGGCGCCGATCTGGCGCATTTGGTCGAGGATCATCGCATGGCCCATGAACGCGGCGCAGCGCGTTCGGCGGTAGGCGGGGGCGCCGGTGCTGTGGCGGACGTTGCTGTTGATGCCGACAAACCGTACGCCTTGCGGCACCGCCAGCGGCGCGTGCAGCTTGTGCGGCTGGCAGGTCATCCGAAGCAGCATGCCGGCCTCGCCCAGGCAACTGGTCATCTGATCCATGATGCCGCACGGCGCGCCGGCGATCCGGTTTTCCGCCGACTGGCACATGCTCGCCAGGCGAACCGGATCGATCGCGCTGTCGTTGGCGATCCGCAGCGACCGGCCGGCGGCGGGGCGGGTCAGGCCAAAGTGATCGCGGAACGCCATCATCGCGGCCACCTCGATTGCCGCCGACGAACTGACGCCCGCGCCCATCGGCACGCTGCTCAGCAGCGCGAGGTTCATCCCCTTCACGCGCGGGTCGCGCAGATTGACAAACCCTTGCTCGTGCAACACGAACAGGCACCCGGCGACATACGCTGCCCACTTTCGCCCCGGTTCGGCAAACTCGCGGGCCAGCAATGCCGCCGGCTGATTCGCCAGCGCATCAAGCGGCATGCGGAACGTGAACGGCTTGTGCTCGTCGAAAAGGTTAAAGCTGAAGATTTGGAGTTGCCGGTCGGCGCGTTCCTGCAGCACCACCGCCGCCGCCCGGTCCAGCGGCAAATGGCAAACGAGCGAGCCGGTGTAATCGGCGATCCCGCCCATCACGTCCAGCCGGCCCGGAGCGCGGCTCACGCGAATCGGCCGGGCAAAATCAAAATCCGCCGACAATTCAACCCGCGTGCGCGATAACAACGCCGGGATTGGCTCCATCGACAGCAGTGCCGTGCTCACGGGAATCGCCAGTCAGTAATGGATTGCCGGATTGTCTTGCGAAACGCGGCAATGCATCTGCCGTCTGCTCTCAGCCGCCGCGTAAAGAGGGTCGGCCATGAAGCACCTTGCGGTGACACGGGCGTCCCGCCCATGCTGATGGCGTGAAAGCCCAAACAATTACAGGGCTCGACGTTCCAATGTAACCGGCACGGGCGGGACGCCCGTGTCACGATGAGGGTTTGGACGCGGGCCGACCGGACAAAACCGGCTATTCCCGTCAGGCTCGAATAAAGCACCGTACGGTTGCACGCGACCATTTTAGTAGATCCCCCCGTGCCCTGGCGCATTGATGGGCGCGTGCTGGGTTCTGCCTTCGCCGTGGAATTTGGCTTTATCGGCCGGCTCCAGGTTGATCTGGTCGAACATGCGCCCGCCGGCCCGGTCGAACTGCGCCAGCAAAACGTATTGATGCTTGGAGCTGATCTTCTGAAAGTCCAGGTGAAAGCTGTATCCTCGCGCGGCGGTGTCCCAGTGGGCGACCTGATCGTCCTTGCTATTGAGCGAGAACGTCCACATCGCCAGGCGATGGGTGGTGCGGTGCTGGGGATCGAAGGCCATGAAGTTGTAAAGCTCAAACCGCACGGCGCCCGCGGCGCGGGTGGGGTCGCCGAACTGATCCTGCACTTCCAGCACCGCCTCGATGCCATCGGGTTTTCCGTGGCCGGACCAGTCCTTGATGGTGGTGAACGTGGGATGAATCCGAATCGAAGCCGGCCCAAACATCGCCTGCTCCTGGGCCCCGCGCGCAAGGGGCCTGGGGCCGGCGCAGCCTATGGCCATAGCAATACCGCCGACCAGCGCCGCCGACAAAAACACGTTCCAACGCATATCCGCGAATGTAGGAGGCGAGGCAATGGGTGTCAAACAAGCCGGGGCACGGCAACGCGCCGCACCCCGGCTCACCTGTGATCCGCGCATCTCTCAATCGACGATTCGCAGCTTGTTCTCATCGCTGTTGGCCTTGAGCTCCGGGGCATACATGGCGCTCGCTTTCGTCGGCAGCGCGCTGAATGTGCCGGGAATCTCGGCGCGGAGGCGGTAGCTGACCGAGTGCTTGCCGCGGCCCAGCGTGCGGGCGAAGAAGCAGACGCGCTCGTCGTGGAGTTCCATGTAGGCGTTGAGCTCATTGCCGTTGTAGCCGCTGCGCAGCTCCACGGGCTCGAAGCCGGCGGCTTTCATGTCCTCGAAGAGGATGTACTCGTAGTCGTTCTTCGAGTCGATCTCCAGCTCCACCTCCACGATGTCGCCGCTCTTGAGCGCATCGCCCGGAGCGATGGGCTGGCGTTCATACTTTTCCACCTTTTGATCCAGCGCCTGCCCATGCGAACCCTGCGACTTCACCTTCTTGTCCACGTCCACCAATTTATAAAACTGCCGTTGCACCTTGATCTCCAACCCGGCCTTGGCGATGGGGTCTTCGAGGGTGAAGTTGGTGACGTAGGCATTGAAATACAGCGGGCCGGCGCCCTTCTTGAAAAACTCCAGTTTGTGCGGGCCGGAGGTTACGTCCGCACCCGTGATCACCAGTTTGTTGTCGAAGCTAAACAGGTTGGCCGCGTCGATTTTGACGTCTTTCACCTTCCTGCCATCCAGCGAGATCACGATCGTTTCGTTTGGCTTATCTTCGCTCGATGATTTGATGAAGTCGGCAAGCGCCTCGATGCAAAGAGCCGTGTCGCGCGTGCTGTTCCAGTAGCTGGCGTGCTTGCGGTTATTGATGAGATACTTTGCCAGTTCGCGATTCACCTGTCCCCTGGGATCGGTCCTGGAAAGGAGTTTCAGGTAATAGGCCATCGCCTCGGTATCGCTGCCGTACCAATACCACCAGGGGCTTGTTTCCGGGAGCTTGAGGCAGGCGGTCTGATTTTCCTTATCGCGGACGAGGTATTGCGAGATATTCTGCAAGATCATCTGAAGCTTGGAATCTTTTTCCTGATGGGCAAACAGCGCCAAGCCATACATCGCCTTTGCATAGACGCCGATGAAGTTTCGGTCGCGGAAGAGATACTTGTTCATTTGGTGCATGTTTTTATCGAGAGACTTGGCATCGGAAAGCACCATGTACACCAGCGCATCCAGATCGTCGGCGTGTTCCTTCCAGGGCTGCGTCTTGGCGGGGGCATTTTGGATCAAAACGAGTTGCCGCGCCTGGTAACTGGCGAGCCACGCCATGCCGCGCTCCAGCATGGCCGGCGGGAGGGTCAATCCATTTTCCTTCGCGACTTGCAGGCCATGAACGACAACCGCGGTGGTGTGAGGATACGATTCCTCGCCAAATCCGCTGAACCATCCCCACCCGCCATCCGCCAGTTGCATGTTGGCAAGATGAGCCAGACCATCCTTGCTCATGGCGGCCACTGTTTCGACATCAAACACCGGGTTGCGCTGGGGGATGCCGGGATTTGGCGGGTTGTTGCGCTTCCAGTCGGCGGCGCGCCGGGCATCATCACCGATCTCCTGGGCATTGAGATTCGTCCGCTTTTTCTCGATGTCCTTCAAATCCAGGTTCATCGCCAGAAGGGCCTTTTGCGTAATGACCGTGGGCAGGAAGCGATTGAGCGTCTGCTCGGTGCAGCCGTACGGATAGTCCACCAGATACGGCAGCGCATCCACCATCGCGCACGCCACGCTGGGCGAGTAGCGCACTTCGATCCGGCTCTGTTGCGGGAGTCGCAAGGCCGGGACGTTGAATGACAGACTCGCCGACTCATCCGAGGGCGCCATCGCGCCGGAGTATGATTCGGTCTTGAGCATCCCGTGCACATACGCCGGGAAGCTCATTTGCATGGCGTCCGAATCCTCGTCAGTGAGCGCGGCCACGCGCACCGTTGCGGTGCCCGGATAGAAGACGTGAACCGGCCAGTCGATGCGTTTCTCTCCGCCGGCGTCAATTTCGACGTCGCTTTGCAAGGTGTACTTCGCAGCGGCATCAAAGGCCGGCGGCATCTGCGCATAGCTCCACAAGACCGGCCCCAACGTCGGCCCCTGGAGCTCCAGAACCATGTGAACTTTCTTGCGGCTTTTGAGGTGGTTATGCACGTTGGCCGAGAGCGTGACCTCGTCCCTTTGTGTGAAGAAGCGCGGCGCTTGGAGGCGCACGATGAGGTCTTTGGTGGTGACGACATCCGCCGACCCTTCGCCAACGCGAGTGCCGGCGGCCATGGTCCAAACCTTGGCCCTCCACGCGGTCAGATTCTCGGGCATGACCAGTTCCACCTGCCCAACGCCATCGGCGCTGGTGTCCAGGCGGGCCACCCACAACGCCGTGTCCGCGAAATTCTTGCGAAGCGTCGGCTCGACAAGTCCTGGGCCTTGATCGGCGCCGGCTCCCGGCTTGCCGCCCGCGGCGGGCCGACTGGTGGGAAATTGCTCATCCAGCTTATCCGACGCATAGTCGGCCACCTTGGCGGCCTTGGCCAGCTCGCCGCCCATGCTTCCCGGAGCCGATGTTGAAAGCCCGCGCATGGAGCCCTGGCGCGTCGCGCCAAAGGTGGTGATGCCGCCGGACGGAGCATCCGACAATGCCTCAACTCCGTCGATCCCCTGGGCTCCCCCCTGTCCATGCTGCCGCCCCAGGCTCGCCACCAATTGCCCGAACACACCCAGATACCCCATGTTGATTTCATCCCGCCGCGCGACCGGCGCGCTGCCGCGCGAGGCGTTCGATTCGGTCAGTGGGTTATGGTTCCGGCGCCATTTCCAGAAGAAGCTCTTGATCTCCGGCACATTCGATCCGCCGGAGATGTATTCCACTGATTTGTCGTAGATGCTGATCACCGTCGTACCAACTACCGGTTTGCCGGCGTCGTCGGTCAGCTTGAACTTGATCGTCGCCTTCTGTCCCGGCTTGTATCCCTGCGCCGACGGAAGCACCGCGACATTCACCACCCGGCTTTCGGGCGGCACCACCACCTCACGCATCTCATCGCGCACTTTTCCATCGCTCACGGTGAACGCCTCAATGAAGAAGTTGGGCATGTCCTTCTTCACCACGCCGACCTCTTCAAGCATGCTTTTGCCGTGCATGCGGATGACTTTGGGCGGGAGATAAACGCCGTTGGTGGGGCGCAGGAAAAGAACGAGGGTGGCATCGGCCCTGTCGGTGTTCACCATCAGCCGAACCGTGTCGCCCGGCTGGTACTCCTTCTTATCTGTGATGAGCTCCACGTCATTAAAGCGGAAGCTACGGCCATCAAACCCCTGCCCCCGAATCACGAAGACATAGCCGCCTTCAATCGTATGGCCCTTGTCGGCGCTCACCGTATAACTCAGGCGGTACTGGCCCGGCTGGTCCGCCTTGAACTGCTGGCGGGCATGGCCCTGGGCATCAGTGGCCAGATTCCAGTGTTGCGCCTCTGTCTCGATCGGTTTGCCGTCTTTGTATGTTACCTTGAGTAGTTTCAGAAGCCCATTGCCTTTGATGGGTTTATTATCCAGCGTCTGGGCGGCAAACTGCGCGGTAATGGCATCCCCGGTCTCGTAATAACCCCGATCGAGCCACGCATAAACCTTAAACGGCTTGCGCGCCACCAGCACCTTTCCTGTGCCGACGATCGTGCGGCGGGATTGGTCCGTCACTTCTGCGCTGATCGTATATTGATGATCCGTATCCCCATGCACCGCCTTGGCCGGCGCGGTGTCGATCTCCACCTTGACGGTTCCATCCGCGCCGATGGGCACTTCATTCTCGGCGACGATCTCCGGCCGTTCATAGCGCTGGCCAAACCACCAGGGCATTGGCCGCGCGCAGCCCCACTTCCTCCAGCCGGGCCACCAGAGGTAGTCGGGGCTGAACCACCAATAGCCCGGCTCATAAAACCAGTCCCATCGCCCCGGTGGGTACCAGTTGGCATAATGGCTCATCCGCGTAATTTTGTATTTCACCTTCGCCGATGTGACCGGCGTGCCGAAGTAGTATTTGGCCTTGATGGTCGCGGTCACTTTTTCGCCGAGCATGATCGGAGCGGTAGGTGAGTCGATCGTCACTTCAAACTCCGGCTTCTTGTATTCTTCAACCCGAAACGTCCCCATCCCATATTGCGGGATCTGAATGACATATTCGTCCAGCGTGGCATCCTTGGGCAACGGAAACTCTCCATCGAATCCGCCGAATCCATCTGCCGTGAAGGTCTTTTCAAGTACCTTCTCCCCTTTGGGATTGTGGATTTCCACGGGGAACGGCGTATTCGCAAAAGGCGATGCGCCCTCCTGGTCGTACTGCGCTTTGCCGACCCAGAACTTAAACTTCACCGCCTGCCCTGGCCGGTAGACGGGGCGGTCGGTCATGCAAAACGCCTTATCCTGGTTGTACTGTGCATCGTAGTACCTGCCGCTCCAAATGCCGGCAAATCCATAGTAGGCCAGGCGGCCATCGGGTGTGCTGGCGGTCACCACCCATGTCATCCCGCTTTTGGCGGCGTTGCCGGTCAGTTCGGCCTGTCCGTCGGCGTCGGTGGTCCTCGTTTCTCGGGCGATGTCCGTTTGGTAGGTGCGGTCGCGCAGCCATTCCTGCTTGTATCCAAAGAAATCCAGTTTCGCGTTGGGAATGGGAGTCCCCGTCACCGCATCGGCCAGGAAGTAATACGCGCCGCCATCCATCGCCTTTTTTACAATCACCGTATCGGCTGACCAGAGAATGATGCGCGTGGTGTTGCCGCCCTGCATTTTGGCTTCGATCAGATACGCCCCGGCTTTCTTCACCGGAACTGTCACCTTCACGCGCTTGTCGAAGTGCTTCTCGCGCGGCTCAAGGTCCATCTCCCATTGCGCTGCTTTCCCCTTGATGTATTGACGCTCGTTTTGATCCACCAGCCGATAGCCGATGTTGTCCAGATTCAGCTTTTGCCAATCCATCTGATTCGGCTTACTTTCGATGTAGATTTGCACGTCCTTGAGCAATTTGGGCACGTCCACCTCAAACGCCTCGAAGCTCACATGCTTGCCGTTGCGGAAGAGCATGTACGCGAAGGCGTCTTTCCCCGCCGGCTCGGTGCCCAATGGCTCAAAACTGGCCCAGTTGCCAATGATCTGATCGAGCCGTTTGGGCTTCCAGTCTTGCTCGCCGGGGCCGAATTGCTTGATGTTCTTTCGCCAATACTCCGCGGCGCGGTCGTACTGCTGGCGGTCTTCGAATATCTGTCCCAAAGTATTGAGCGCGCGCTCACCCCACGGCTTCTTGCCGGTATCGGCCAGCGTCTGCAGGAGGTGGATGAAATTGAATTCCTCGGGAAGCTTGAATCGTTTGATGCCATTAGCCAGACGCGCGATAGTCTCATCCTCCGCCAGCGTGCGCACGGCATACGGGCCGCTCTCGTCTGACTTGGTGTCATCGTCGGATGCCGCGCCAACGCCTCCCCGGCCAAAGTAGCCGTACTGCGCCATTGTCCGCACGCCAAACTGGCTTCGCAAAAACTCCGCGAAGGTAAACGTCGCCTGCCGGGCGGCGAGTTTGGATGTCTCCGATGCCTTCGTCAGGCTCCAGCGCCAGCGCTGACCGTCAGTGGCGGCTTCCTTCCAGCTCTTTGGAACGGTGTGCAACACCAGCGACCCATCGGCGTTCACCGGTGCACCGCGCGTTTCCCCGCCATACATGTAGGCTGGATAACCTTCCTGATAATCGGGCAGCTTGGAAAGATCAGTCAGGCTTTGAAGCTGCCAGGCGCCCTGGCCGAAGCGATTGTCCAGGAGCATGTCGGCCAGCGCGAAATAGAACTTGCCGCGTTCCTCGCCGGCCGGCTCTTTGGCCACTTCATCCAGCGCCTGCCGCATCAACTGCAACGCGCGCACGCGGTCCCGCTCCAGGGTATAAACCCGCCGTCCGTCGTTCCCCCGTCGATTGCCGCGATAAAACTTGCCGGCAACGATCGTCCCATACGTTTCGCCGCTCAGATACGACTGCGCCGCCGATTGCAGCAACCGCCAGTTTCGGCCATGCGCCGCGACCGCCGCCTCCCGGAAATCATCCGCCTCGTCGCTCCGCCCCAACTGCGTCAGGCAGATAATCCCCTGAAGCAGATCGTGCGAGACGCGCCCGGCATCGTCCGCCGGGTCGATCGCCAGCTTGTGATAGACCTGATAGGCGTCCTTAAAATTCCCCTTGCGCGCCTCGGCATCCGCGGCTTTGCGCATCTCCGTGGGCGATTGCTGCATCACCGCACTCCCAATCACCCACGCGCCGCCGGCCAAAAACCCAAGCAGCGCCAGAACGAGAAAGCGTTTCATAAGCATGCCTCAATCGCAAACCCCGCATCGCCGGGGACCGTCCAACACGCATCAATCACCCTTGGACGCGCGACATCACTGCAAGTTCCGCATCGATCGAAAAGATTCTCGTTGCTCCGCGCCCGAATTCGACTCACGCCGGCATATCCAATTCTCGCATCACTTCAGCCGTCTGCAACGGATGAATGCCGAATTCGAAGCGTCGAATGCGCTGCTCGTATCACGGGCGTCTCGCCCGTGCCTGGTGCTTTAAGAGTGGAAATATTGCAATTGTTCTACTGCCACACCATCCGCACAGGCGCGACGCCCGTGATACGTCGACCCCATTCGTTCAAAGTATCACACATGTCGCATTCCGCTGAAGTGTTACCAATTCTCTTCTTGGCGTCTTTGCGTCTTGTATGTTCAAAAAACCAAAAAACGGTTCTACTGCTCGTCGTCGTGCCTGCGTGGCGACGAGCCTCGCTCAGAGTCATGCGGACACGGCAGTCGGCCCACGACCGATCGCGCCTCGGACCGCAAC